>Ga0209504_1000025_pt1 | contig 184488 bp, 170 predicted proteins | sample COGITO_mtgs_1005_FD_184791 | JGI IMG/M metagenome (GOLD analysis project Ga0209504, IMG submission 184791) | Pelagic marine microbial communities from North Sea - COGITO_mtgs_100511 (SPAdes) (version 2) | ecosystem: Environmental > Aquatic > Marine > Epipelagic ... | reverse complement strand
GCTGGTGGTTTGTCGACGGCCAGCCAATTGCCGAAACCAGTGCCGATGCACTGTTCACTCACGCCTTTGCGCGCAACGGGCAGTATCAGCTCAGCGTGCTGGATGAAAGCGGGCAGACCGCGCGGGTTGAGTTCAGCCTGTCGGACTAAGGCGCTGCGCAAGGCTGTTCTGGCCATCAGTGACTACGCTGTTAGGTGAAGGTCGGCGCAGTTGTCTGCCGGCCAGTCGCGCAGGGATAGGCGATGTCGAGAAATTGCTATGCAACGGTCTTCTGCTTGTGCGGGCTGCTGTTCAGCGCACTGCTTATTGCAAGTGAGTGGTCCGGGCCGAAGCAGGCGCCGCCCGCCCGCAGTGGCATGCAGGTGAGCTTTATCGCGGCGGATTTTCGTAACGGCGGGGTGGTGGGCGTGTACCGCAGCTTTGAGCGTGCGGCCAAGTTACTGGGTTGGCGGGTGCATGCCGTGGATGGTCGTGGCGATGCAGCGGAGATCAAACGTTTGGCCGCTGAGGTGCTTGAGCGTAACCCCGATGGCGTAGTGCTCGGCGGCTTTGAGGCGGATTACTTGGGTGAGCTGCACGAGGTTTATCAGGCCCGCGAGATTGCCTTGGTCGGTTGGCATGCCGGGGATCGGCCGGGGCCGACCGACAAGCTTTTCAGCAATATCACCAGCGACCCCTTGCAGGTGGCTGATCTGGCTGCCGAGCACGCCATGCGCGATGGCCAGATCGGCGTGGTGCTGTTTACCGATAGCCAGTTTGCCATTGCTACCGCCAAGACCCAGCGCATGGTGCAGCGCCTGGAGGCGTGCGCGCAGTGCAAGGTGCTGAGCGTTGAAGACCTGCCGATTGCCAGCGCCGGCAAGGGGATGGATGAGCGCGTGCGTTCGTTGCAGCGCCGCTTTGGTGCCGAGTGGAGCCATACCCTGGCGATCAATGATGTGTATTTCGACCATATCAACGTGCCGCTCAATGCCCTCGGGCGTAAGGACATTCGCAATATTTCCGCCGGCGATGGTTCGGCCAAGGCGCTGGGGCGTATCCATTCAGGCTTGTCCCAGCAGGTCGCCACAGTCGCCGAACCCCTGGGCATGCAGGGTTGGCAGCTGGTCGATGAGCTGAACCGAGCCTTTGCCGGTCAGCCGCCGAGCCAGTTTGTCACGCCGCCGCTGTTGATTACCCCGCAGGTGCTGCAGGAGTCGGACGACCTCAGCATCGAGCTGGACTTCAGCCATGAAGATGCCTATCTGCGGCTGTGGCGGCAGGTGGACTGAGACAGTGCTGGCGGCTGGCTAAAGTCATTAGCCAGTGCAGCCGATAGTGGTTATACGTCGCCGGGTAATTGAGTTTGTATACAAAATTGTATTCAATCCTTGTCTTCAAATAATAACTAAAAGGTAACCTCCATGGGCTTGTGGAAACGCAGCATCCAGTGGCAGCTGATTCTCAGCATGGGCGCCGCCCTGCTTGCCAGCATTCTGATCGTGGTGGGCGTTTACTCGGCGGTGGTCAATCGTCTGACTGAACGCTTCCTGGTCGAAGAGGCCTTGCCGGCGCGGGTGCTGGCGATTCGCAACGATCTGGAGCGGGTGCTGACCGCGCCGATCACCGCCAACGCTGGGATTGCCGGTAACGCCTTTATTCAGGACTGGCTGGCGGCCGGCGAAGATGAGGGCCAGCGCGATGCCGTGGCGCGTTACCTGGAAGGCGTGCGTGCGCAGCAGAACGCCATGACCACCTCGATTGCCGTGCTGGACAGCGGCAACTACTTCACCGGTGAGGGGCTGGCGCGGGTGATCAGCCGTGATCAGCCGGAAAACCAGTGGTTCTACAAGCTGGTCGACAGCAGCCGCGATCAGGTGCTGGAAATCGATATCGACAAGGGCACGCGCCTGCCGACCCTGTTTATCAACCAGCGGATCAAGCAGGGCGGTAAAACCCTGGGGGTGTCTGGGCTGGGCTTTAGCCTCAAGGCCATGTCGGAAATGATCCGCGACTTCCGCTTTGGTGAGCGCGGCCAGGTGTTTCTGATTGATGCCCAGGGCGATATCAAGGTGCACCCGCAGGCCGAGCTGAGCGGCAGTGGCCGCCTCACTGAGCTGTTTGGCAAGGCGCCGGCCGATGAGCTGTTGGGCAGCGGCGGCAAGGCGGTGCGTTTCGAGCGGGACGGTGAAACCTATCTGGCGGTGGCGCAGAAGCTCTCCAGTCTGGACTGGCTGCTGGTCAGCGAAGTGCCGGAAGCCGAAATCTATGCCGAAGCGCGCCAGGCACTGCTGATGACCAGCGCCATAGGGGTTGGCGTGGCGCTGTTGTTCCTCGCTCTGGTGGTGTTGCTGGCGCGTGGCCTGGTGCGGCCGATCCGTCAGGTGACCGCCGCGTTGGTGGAAATCGGTGGTGGCGGTGGTGATCTGACCCGGCGTCTGGATGAGTCCCGCGAGGACGAACTGGGCGACTTGGCGCGTGGCTTCAACCGCTTTATCGGCGGCCAGCGCAGCCTGATCAGCGATGTGCTGGCGACCAGCGAGCGCTTGCGCGCCTCGGTCAGCCAGGTGGCGCAGGTGGTCGACAACACCGCTGGGCGCTCCAGCCAGCAGCAGGAAATGACCGATATGGTCGCCACGGCGGTGCATGAGATGGGCCTGACCGTGCAGGAGATTGCGCGCAACGCCAGCAGCGCCGCGCAGTCATCGCAAAGCGCGCGGGACGAGGCGCAGGGCGCGCGTAATGAGGTGCGCCAATCCATCGGGCATATCGAGAGCATGTCCACTGACATTGGTAACGCCGCCGCAGCCGTCAGTGAGCTGGCCGAGCAGGTGGCATCGATTGATCAGGTGCTGGCGGTGATTCGCGGGATTTCCGAGCAGACCAACCTGCTGGCGCTTAACGCGGCCATCGAAGCGGCGCGGGCTGGGGAGATGGGCCGTGGCTTTGCTGTGGTAGCCGATGAAGTGCGCACCCTGGCCAGCCGCACGCAGAGTTCGACCGATGAAATTCAGCAGATGATCCAGCGCCTCAAACAGGGCGCGGAAACGGCCGTGAGCTCCATGCATGCCGGCCAACGTGCGACCGGAACTGGCGTGGAAGCCAGCCAGCGTACCGGGCAGTCGCTTAGCGCGATTACCGAGCAGATTGAACGCATCAGCGATATGAACACCCAGGTCGCCACCGCCACCGAGGAGCAGTCATCGGTGACCGAGGAGATCAACCGCAACGTGCAGGGCATTGCCGACCTGGCCCATGCCACCGCCGGTGAGGTGCAGGTGTGTAAAGAGGACTGCCAGACCCTGCGCGGTCTGGCCGATGATCTGGCCAAGCAGATGGGCAGCTTCCGTTTGTAGAGCCGGCGGCACAGATGTGCCGCTTAAAACCTAGAACCCGTTTACGATCTCGCGAGCTAGAGCCAGACAAGGCAAAAACAGCCGAGGAAGCGGAGTTTACGAGTTGTAAATGAGCATTCCGAGGCTGTTTTTAACGCCGGATGGCCGACGCGCAGCAGATCGTAAATGGGGTCTTCAGGCCAGCTCCAGGCGGTTACGCCCAGCTGCCTTGGCCTGATACAGCGCATCGTCGACGCGCTTGAAGAAGCTTTCAGCGCTGCTGTCGCGGCGCATGTCGTAACAACCCACCCCCAGGCTCGCGGTCAGCGGCAGGATTGCCCCCGGCACATTGAAGCCTTCGCGCTCCAGCTCCAGGCGAAACTGCTCGGCCAGCAGGCGCGCCTGCTCCAGCGGGGTATTGGGCATCAGAATGCCGAACTCTTCGCCGCCCAGCCGCAGCAGCGCGTCGCTGTCGCGGCGAAAATTCTGCCGCATGCGTTCGGCAAAATCGCTCAGGCAGCTGTCGCCACAGGCATGCCCGTACTCGTCATTGATCCGCTTGAAGAAGTCGATATCCAGCAGCACCAGCGACAGCGGCTGGCTCTGCCGCTGGGCGTTGGCCACCATCACCGGGAACAGGCTGTTGAACTGATAGCGGTTACCCAGCTGGGTCAGGCTGTCGGTGCGGCTGAGGTGCTCCAGGCGCTCCTGCTGGTCGAGCAGCTGCAGCTCCAGGGCCAGGGTGTTGTGGTACTCGCGGTTGCTGCGGCTCAGCACCAGCAGCAGGTAGCTGAGGTAGAAGCTCAGGGTGATCAATATGGCGTACTGCTCGCGCCATGCCAGTGCCAGGGTCAGTAGCCCGGGCAGGTAAATCAGCAGCAATGCCAGGATTGCGCGCTTCTTGCGCATGGCGAAGTTGAAGGCCAGGGCGGTGCTGAAGGCGATGGTGCTGAGGGTGGCGATGATCACCGAACTGCTGAACAGCGGACTGCGCTGCGCCAGGGCGTGGGCCAGGCCCCAGCTCAGCGCGGTAATCAGAATCAGGCTCCAGTGCAGGTTCAGCCAGCGCTTCAGCGACTCGCTGGTCTGCTCCTGCGGCAGGCGGTGCAGCACGCGCAGAGCCAGCAGCAGGGCAAACATGGCAATGCCGAGTACGCCTGGTACTACCAGTGCGCCTGGGTCATTGCTGAACATCCAGGTGAGTAGCCACGCCAGCAGGTAATAAATACCGCCCAGCGGTGAGCGGATGCGCGTGTCCTGCGCTTCACGCCAGAGGGCGAAGGCGTGTGGCTGGCGGGGTAGCTGGGCTTCAGTCATGGCCTGTGATCACAAAATAACGACTTGATCGCAGCATAACCCTTTGCTTTTGAAAAAGCTGTCAGATTGCTATCGCGCCCCCGTGGGCTAAAACCAAAGGACGGGCCTGCAGCTTTTGCGACCCTGGGCTGTGGTTTTTCCGGGCGGGCGAGGTGGCGATCATGAGTAGGCGCGGATGTTGGGCACTGTTGTGTGCGTTGCTGACCGTGAGCAGCCAGGCCGCGACGTTTCCGGAGCGGCCGCTGACCATGATCATCGGCTATGCCGCCGGCGGCAGCACCGATATCCAGGGGCGGGTGCTGGCCGCCGTGCTGGCGGAGCAACTGGGGCAGCCGGTCAGGGTGAATAATCTGCCCGGCGCGGGCGGGGCGGTAGCGGCCGCCATGTTGGCCAGCAGCGCTGAGCAGGGCTACGTCTTTCAGTACGGCATTTCCTCGACCATCAGCATTTCGCCCTTGCTGGCGCCGGCGTCCTACGACCTCGACAGTTTTACCTATGTGGCCGGCCTGTCGCTGGACCAATCGGCTTATGTCACCGGTGGACAGAGCGGCTTCAAGGACTGGCCGAGCCTGCTCCAGCACCTGCGCGACAACCCGGGCCAGGTGTATGTCACGCAAACCGCCGAGGACCGCCTGCTGACCCGCGCCATTGCCAAGCGCGAGGGGTTGCAGCTGCGCATCGTGCCGACCTCCGGCGGTGCGGGCATGGCCCCGCTGGTGATTTCCGGCGAGGTGTTCTTTGCCTACAGCGGCGGCACCCATACCGGCTACACCGATTCGGGGCAGATGCGGGTGCTGGCCAGCCTGGCCGAGGAGCGTCTGCTGGGTTACCCCGAGGCGCCGACCCTGCGTGAGCTGGGCTATGGCCTGGCCTTGCATGCCGTGCGCATTGTCACTGTGCCGGCCGATACGCCGGCTGAGCAGGTGAGCACCCTCTTTGATGCCCTGGCGAACGCGGTGCGTGACCCGCGCTTTATCGAGGTCACCGAAACGCGCATCCGCCAGCCGATTCGCTTTATGCCGGGCAGCGAGGTCAAGGCCATGCTCAGTCAGCAGGTGTTGGACTATCGGCAGTTGATCGAGGAAGTCGGCGAGCAATAAGCGCCTGGCGGATGGGCGCGCAAGTTGCATCGCACCGTGCACGGGTCGTGCACAGGTAAGTCTGCGGGTTGCTGGCAGATGTAAGGGCAGCTGGATGCGCCAAAACGGTGCTCGGCATGTTCCTGGCTGGGCTGGCGGTTGTTGATCCGTGCATGAGGTGGACCATGAAATTACTGCGTTTTCTGTTGTTGAGCGGCTGCCTGGGGTTGTTGCCGTGGCAGGTGCAGGCGGCAAGCTTCCCCGAGCGGCCGCTGACCATGATCATTGGCTATGCCGCCGGCGGTAGTACCGATTTGCAGGGGCGGGTGTTGGCCAGCGTGCTGGAAGAACAGCTGGGGCAGAAGGTTACGGTCAGCAATATTCCCGGTGCCGGCGGCGCGGCTTCTGCGTCGATGCTGGCCAGCAGTATCGAGCAGGGCTATGTGTTCCAGTTTGGCGGCTCGTCGGTGGTCAGCATTGCGCCGCTGCTGTCGCCGGCATCCTATGGTCCAGACAGTTTTACCTATGTCGCGGGGCTGTCGCTGGAGCAGCCGGCCTTTGTTACCGGCGCCCCACATGGCATCCAGGACTGGCCAGGGTTGCTGGCCTATTTGCGCGCCACGCCGGGGCAGATTTATGTCAGCCAGGCGGCCGAGGATCGTCTGATTATCCGCGCCCTGGCCAAGCGCGAAGGGCTGGAGCTGCGCACCGTGCCCACCTCGGGCGGCGCCGGGATGGCCCCGCTGGTGATTTCCGGCGATGCGGTGTTTGCCTACAGCGGCGGTACCCATACCGGCTACACCGAATCTGGCGAAATGCGCGTGCTGGCCAGTCTGGCCGATACCCGCCTGCTGGGTTACCCCGAGGCACCGACCCTGCGCGAACTGGGTTACGACCTGGGCCTGCATACCATGCGCATTGTTATGGTGCCGGCCAATACCCCAACCGAGCAGGTCGAGATACTGGCCAACGCCTTGGCGGTTGCGGCCAAAGACCCACGTTTTATCGAGGTGACCGAGCAGCGTATCCGTCAGCCGGTGGTGTTTATGCGCGGTGATGAGATCAAGCCTATGCTGCTTAGGCAGATGCATGAGTACCGAACACTGATAGATGACATCGGATTGCAGTAGGCACCGACAGGGATTAGCTGACTGTGTTGTGACCCTGAGGCGCGGATGCAGATGAGTAGTCGCAAGAATCACATGCCGAAAGCGGCACGTTGGGAGCTGAAGTTCTCGACGCGGATTGCCTTGCTGTTTGGCATGCTCGGCATGGTGGCGATCAGCGTGGTGATGGTTTATGCACTGCGCACGGCCGAGGCCAACCTGCAAAGTGAAATCCGCAATAGCCTGGCGCAGTACCAGCGCACCACCGTCAGCCTGATCAATAACCGTCTGCAGCTGCTTGAGGTGTATCTGCATAGCGCCTCGGCGCGGCGCACCGTCAGCGCCTTGTCCGAGCAGGTTATGCCGGTTGAGAAAATCGCCGCTGACGTGGCCTTTATGTTTCAGGACGCCAATATCGATGCGCGTCTGGAAGTGTTTTTCCTGCTTGATCCGACGGGCAAGCTGGTGATGGATGCCGGCCTGCCGCTGCATGACATCAAACCGCTGGTCGCCTCGCTGCGTTCGCCCATTCACTACGCCCATGGTTGGACGCTGGTGCAGGCCGGGGCGCAGAGTGCCTTGATCAAGGCCACGCCGATTTTTGACCCGGCCACCGTGCAGCTGCGCGGCTATCTGTTTGTCGGCCTGGCTCTGGGCCAGAATCGGGCGTTTATCGGCGAGCTGAGTGCCAGTACCAAGCTCGATCTGCTGGTGCTCGGGCACGCCGAGCAGCCCCTGGTCTGGCAGGGCGACAGTGAGCTGGGGCTCACCGGCGCTGAAGCCCTGGATAATCTGGTGCGCGATGGTCAGGGGCTCTATCTGCAACGTTTCCCGATCAGCCTGGCGGGTGTTGAAGAGCCGTTCTGGCTGGTGCTGGGGGTTTCCGACAGCCGCTTCGCCTCGATCTACGACAGCTACCTGCAATCGTTTCTAATCCTCAGTGGCGGTTTTCTGCTGTTGTTGCTGGTGGCGGCCTGGCTGCTGCGCATCAGCCATGATCGGGCGATCAATCAGCTGCTTAGCTTTATCGAAGCCACCCAGGCCGGCGGCCGGGGGCTGCGCTTTCAGCCGACCGGGATCTATGAGTACAACCGCGTGGGTGTGGCGATGCAGCACATGGTCGAAGACCTGCACGTCGCTGCCACGGTGTTCGAGTCGGCCGAAGGCATGGTGGTTACCGATGCGCAGCATGTGGTGCTGCGCGCCAACCCGGCGTTTACCCGGATGACCGGCTACAGCGAGAGCGAAGTGGTCGGCAGTACTCTGGATTACATGCTGGCGCAGGGCAGTTTCGATATCGCTCGCGATGCCATGCTCGCGGCTTTGGCGCATGAGGGCGCCTGGCAGGGGGAAATGCCCGGGCGGCGCAAGAATGGCCAGGAGTATCCGCAGTGGGTGAGCATTGCCGCAGTGCGCGGCGGGGCCGATGAGCAACTGATCAACTACGTGATCACCCTCACCGACACCACCCAGCGCAAAGCTGCCGAGCAGCGCATCGAACAGTTGGCCTATTACGACCCGCTGACCCATCTGCCCAATCGCCGTTTGCAACGCGAGCGTCTGGAGTGCGCCTTGCTCGCCAGCCAGGACAGCGAGCAGCGTGGGGCGGTGCTGTTTATCGACCTGGACGACTTCAAGACACTCAACGATGCCCGTGGCCACGATATTGGCGATCTGTTGTTGCAGCAGGTCGCCGAGCGCCTGACCAGCTGCGTGCGGCAAAGCGACAGCGTGGCGCGCATCGGCGGTGATGAGTTTGTCATCCTGCTGGAGAACCTCGGGCTGGAACCGGTCAATGCGGCGCAGCAGGCCGAGGCGATTGCCAGCAAGATTCTGCTGGCCTTGCGGCAGCCGTTTCGCATGGGTGAGATCGAGCACTTCAGCACCCTGAGCATCGGCATCGCCATGTTCAACGGCACCGGCGAACCCTTGGATGACCTGCTGAAACAGGCTGACCTGGCCATGTACCAGGCCAAGGCGCAGGGGCGTAACACCTGCTGTTTCTTCGAGCCGCAGATGCAGCAACGGGTGGTGCAACGCGCCAGCCTGGAGAGCGATCTGCGCCAGGGCCTGCTGAAAAGCGAGTTTGTGCTCTATTACCAGGCGCAGATCGATCAGCGTGAGGGCTTGCAGGGCGCGGAAGTGCTGCTGCGTTGGCAGCACCCGGAGCGTGGCCTATTGGCGCCAGGCGAGATTATTCCGGTGGCCGAGGGCAGCGGTCTGATTCTGCCGTTGGGTGAGTGGGTGCTGGAAACGGCCTGCGCCACCCTGGCGCAGTGGGGGCGGCGGGCGCAAACCCGGCACCTCAGTCTGTCGGTGAATGTCAGCACCAAGCAGCTGCAGCAGGCGGACTTTGTTGAGCAGGTGCTGCATATCGTGCAGCGCAGCGGCTGCGACCCGAGCCGGCTGAAACTGGAGATTACCGAGAGCATGCTGCTCGATGGCCGTGCGGCGGTGATCGCCAAGATGGCCCGGCTCAAGGCCCACGGCGTGCGCTTTTCCCTGGACGACTTCGGCACTGGCTATTCGTCGCTGTCCTACCTCAAGACCCTGCCGCTGGATCAGCTGAAGATCGACCGTTCGTTTGTCTGCGACCTGTTGAGCGACCCGCTGGATGCGGATATTGCCCGCACCATCGTCTCGCTGGCCCATGCGCTGAAACTGGATGTGATTGCCGAAGGCGTGGAAACCCTGGAGCAGTCCGAGCGCCTGAGCAGCTTTGGCTGCACGCGTTTTCAGGGGTATTACTTTGGCCGACCGGTGCCGCTGGAGCAGTTGTTTGCGGCGCAGCCGGTCAAAGCCAGCTAGGCGGCCGTGGTGCGGCCGCCATGGCGTAACCCTTAGCGCAGAATCAGCAGCGCGCTGTTGCTGGTGCGCAGCAGGCTGCTGGTGGTGCTGCCGACCAGGAACTGGCGAATCCGCGAGTGGCCATAGGCGCCCATGGCCAGGAGGTCGATGCCCTGTTCGAGCTGGTAGGCGTGCAGGGTGGGCTCCACCTCGCCGGCGCGAATCGCCAGGTGCACTGCGCTGGCCGAACCCTGCACCACCTGCTCGGCGGCCTTGAGCTGCTCCCAGGCATCGCTGGACTCCGCGCCGATCATCACCAGGTGGCACGGCAGGCCTTTGAGCAGCGGGCTGGCCGCGATCATCTCCAGGCTCTTGCGCGCCGTGGCGCTGCCGTCATAGGCGAGCATGTAGCTCTGCGGCGCCTTGAACTCGCCGCAGCTGACCAGAATCGGCCGATGCAGAGTGCGGATAACGTTTTCCAGATGGCTGCCGACCAGTTGGCTAAGGCTGTCGCTGGTCTTGCCCTGACGGCCGATCACCAGCAGGCGGATATCAGCTTCCAACTCGTGCAGGCAGTCGACCAGATCGCCATGGCGCTGGCGCAGCTGCGCCGGTTCCACGCCATCGGCCTGCACCCGCTCGCGGGCCGCTTCGAGCATCAATCGGCCCTGTTCCATGGCCAGCTTGTGGCGCTGCTGATCGAGGTTGGCCAGCTCTTCAAGCAAGTGCTCGCGGCTGCCCAGGCCGATATTGCCGGACAGATCAGGGCTGGTTGGGTACTGCACGTCATCCAGCACGTGCAGCAGGGTCAGCGGCGCACTCAGGCGCTGGCTGGCCCAGGCGGCGTAGTCGCACACCGCGCGGGTGGATTGCGAACCATCAATGCATGCCATTACGTGGGTCATTGTTGTTCTCCGTATCAGTGGCCAGACAGCAGGTCGGTGGCGTTCTCTTTGTCGTGTACACCGAAGCGGTCGACGATGGTGGCGCTGGCTTCATTCAGGCCCAGCACTTCGACTTCGGTGCCTTCACGGCGCAGTTTGATCACCACCTTATCCAGGGCGGCGACGGCGGTGATGTCCCAGAAGTGCGCGCGGGACAGGTCGATGGTGACCTTGCTCACGGCTTCCTTGAAATCAAAGGCGGCGACGAACTTGTCGGCGGAGCTGAAGAACACCTGGCCGATCACCTTGTAGGTGCGCTGCTTGCCCTCGCTGTCGGCTTCCGAGTTGATATAGAGGAAGTGGCCGATCTTGTTGGCGAAGAACATCGCCGCCAGCAGTACGCCGACAAACACGCCGTACGCCAGGTTGTGGGTATAGACGGTGACCGCCACGGTGGCGAGCATGACGATATTGGTCGAGAGCGGGAATTTCTTCAGGTTGCGCAGCGAATCCCAGCTGAAGGTGCCGATCGACACCATGATCATCACCGCCACCAGCGCGGCCATGGGGATCTGGCTGACCCAGTCGCTGAGGAACACCACCATCAGCAACAGCACCACGCCGGCCACCAGGCACGACAAGCGGCCACGGCCGCCGGATTTCACGTTGATCACCGATTGACCGATCATCGCGCAGCCGGCCATGCCGCCCAGCAGGCCGGAGGCGATATTGGCCACACCCTGGCCTTTGCATTCGCGGTTTTTGTCGCTGCTGGTGTCGGTCAGGTCATCAATGATGGTCGCGGTCATCATCGATTCCAGCAGGCCGACCACGGCCAGGGCAGCGGCGTAGGGGAAGATGATCGCCAGGGTTTCCAGGGTCAGCGGTACATCCGGCCAGAGGAAGATCGGCAGGGTGTCCGGCAGTTCGCCCATATCGCCGACGGTGCGGATATCCAGGCCGAAATACATGGCCACGGCGGTCATCGACAGGATGCACACCAGCGGCGAAGGGATCAGTTGGCCAATCTTCGGCACATAGGGGAACAGGTAGATGATGCCCAGGCCCGCAGCGCACATGGCGTAGACGTGCCAGGTGACGTTGGTCAGCTCTGGCAGCTGGGCCATAAAGATCAGAATCGCCAGGGCGTTGACGAAGCCGGTAACCACCGAGCGCGAAACAAAGCGCATCAGTGAGCCCAGTTTTAGGTAACCGGCGCCGATCTGCAGCACGCCGGTCAGCAGGGTCGCTGCCAGCAGGTACTCCAGGCCGTGGTTTTTCACCAGGGTCACCATCAGCAGGGCCATGGCCCCGGTAGCGGCGCTGATCATGCCTGGACGGCCGCCGACAAAGGCGATCACTACGGCGATACAGAAGGAGGCATACAGGCCGACCTTGGGGTCGACGCCGGCGATGATCGAGAAGGCGATGGCTTCCGGGATCAGCGCCAGCGCCACCACCAGACCGGCGAGCACATCGCCGCGGATATTAAAGAACCAGGTGTTTTTCAGGCTTTGCAGCATGGTCAATTCCAAAGGCTGGGGTCCGCTGATGCACGCAAGGGCAGGGCGGAGGGACTAATAAAAAACTGGGTATAACGATAGCAACGCAGCCTTGCGGGCGGCGCGCAGAGGCAGAGCTACGGCAACGGTTTTACCGGCCGGGCTATGCAGGGAGGGGGCGAAACGCTAAGGCGGCGTAGGCAGCCAGCGTGATGGTTGGGCCAGTGTCATTGCGACCTGTCTCTATCCATTCGGGCAAAAAGGGCGGCCACCTTAACATAAGCCCCCTGCGACCGCACCCCGTGGGCTGTCTGGCCCTGCGAGTTGAACTCATTCGCAGGCAGGTACTCCTACACCCGCAGCCCGGCGTTTGCTCCGATCAATCGGCGGCCGCACAGCCGTGCTGTCATGTTCACGCAGCACACTGCTGTTTCCCGTAAGCACGCGAGTATGACTATTCATGATGTCCGCTGCGAAAGGGGTGCTAGGACGGCTACCTGATATCAGCCCATGGAAATGGGCGCTGTTGCTGCTGGCGCTGACCCTGGTTTACCAGATAGGCGTGCAGCACCTGGATAACCGCCTGTATTTCTGGATCAAGACCTCCTGGCATGAGACCGAATGGGAAAACCGCAGCCTGTGGTTGCCCGAGTACCAGGTGCGCATTGATGCGCTGCCAGTCGCAGGGGTGAGCAACAACCTGTCCGGGCTGACCTACGACGAGGGGCGCGACCAGCTCTGGGCGGTGCTCAATAACCCCGAGGAGCTGCTGGCCCTGAGCAAGGATGGCGAGCTGCTGGCGCGTTATCCGCTGAGCGGCTTCAGCGATGTCGAAGGCATCACCTACCTGGGCGATAACCTCCTGTTGCTGGCCGAGGAACGCGACCAGGCGCTGGTGGTGGTCGAGCTACCGGAAAAGCCCGGCGCCCTGTTTCGTGAGGACTACCGGGCGCTGACCCTGGGCATTGCTCTGGGCGGCAACCAAGGCTTTGAAGGGGTTGGCTACGACCGTGCGGGCGACCGGCTGTATGTGGTCAAGGAGCACTCACCGCGCAAGCTGTATGAGATACGCGGCCTGAAATCCAGCGTCCTCGGCGACTTCAACCTAGAGGTTATCGACCGCCAGGCGTGGATCGATCACAAGGTGTTTGCCACGGACTTGTCATCGGTGCACTACGACGAGCAGACCGGGCATCTGGCTCTGCTCAGTGATGAGTCCAAAGTGTTGATCGAGCTGGATGCCGAGGATGGCAAACTGATCAGCTTCCGCTCGCTGCTCAGCGGCTTCGCGGGACTGAAAGACAGCGTGCCGCAGGGCGAGGGCTTGACTCTGGATGATCAGGGCAATCTCTATCTGGTCAGTGAACCCAATCTATTCTACCGCTTCGAACGCGAAAGCCGGCCGGGGGCTTAGCCGCGCCTGATCAGCCAGATGCCGGCGACGATCAGCAGCAGGCCGCCGACTTTGCCCGCAGTAATCGGTGCTTCGCGAAAGCCGGCCCAGCCGAAGTGGTCCAGGGTCAGGGCCATGCTCAGTTGCCCGGCGATCACCAGTGCCATAAACAGCACTGCACCGACCTTGGGCCCGGCAAACGCGGCGGTGGCGATAAACATCACGCCCAGCAGGCCGCCGCTCCAGTGCCACCAGGTCAGGCCTTTGAGGGCGCCGAGGCTGGGGAACTCGCGTTGGGCCAATACCAGAATCAGCAGCGCCAGGGTGCCGACAGCGAAGGACACCAGCGCGGCGGCCATCACGCTGGACACCTGCTTGGCCAATTGGCCGTTGATTCCCGCTTGCAGCGGCAGGCAGGCGCCGGCAACGAATGGCAGGGCCATCAACCACCAGATCGGGGCAGGCATGGGGCATCTCCAGAGCAGCAAGGGCGGATGAGTATGCCGTAAAAGCTGTCCGCCTCGTCAGCCTCAACCAGGCCAGATTACCGCTAGCACATGCAAAAAGGCCTGGGTTTTTCCCAGGCCTTTTTGCATGTGAGGCGTTGCTAGTCAGCGGCTGTGCTTACGGCCACTGCATTTCACCCTTGAGCACCTTGGCGCTCAGTTCCAGGCTGCTGGCGTCGAGCAGGGCCGGGTACTTGGCTTTCATGGTCTCGATCAGCGCCTGGCTGTTCTTGGCCTTGGGCAGCGCCGCTTCCAGGTCATTGAGGTAGTTGCGGGTAAAGCGCAGGTCATCCAGGTTCAGCTTGGGCTGGCCCATAAAGTGCCCTGGTACCAGGGTCTTTGGCTGCAGCGCTTGCAGTTCATCCAGGGATTTCAACCAGCTCTGACGCGCTTGCGGCGTTTGTGCATCGGCAATCCAGGGGTGGATGTTGGCGTAGGTCAGCACGCCGCCGACCACCGCCTGGATGCTCGGAATCCACAGGCTGGTGTGCTTAGGGTCATGGCCGATCAGTTGCAGGGTATGGCCTTCCAGCGTCAGCTGGTCGCCTTGCAGCGCTTGCGGCACCAGAGTGCGGGCTGGCGCGCTGTCCTTGAGGATCGGGCCCCAGTAGGCCAGCTTCGGTTCGCGGCTTTTTTCGATATAGGCGATGGTTTGCGGCGTGGCCAGCACCTTGGCTTTGGGGAAGGCGCGGGTCAGGGTGTCCAGGCCGAAGTAGAAGTCTGGGTCGCCGTGGCTGATAAAGATGGTGGTGAGGTTCTTGCCGCTGGCCTGGATACGCTCGACCAGCTCAAAGGCTTCGCGGGTGGAGAACTGCGCATCGACCAGAATGGCATCGCGCTCGCCGCTGATCAGCGTCGAGGTCACCGGGAAGATCGCCTTGTCGCCTGGGTTGTAGACATCCAGGGTGAGTGGCTGGGCAATGGCGGTGGTGGCAAGGGTAAGCAGGCTGGCGCTGGTGAGCAGGCTGCGCAAGTGGTTGAGGATCGACATGCTGATCTCCTGTTGAGTAAGTGAGGTGATCTTAGTTGCTTTAAATCGATCAAAAAGCCCCTTAATCTGCGCATATTTGTTGCGCTAAATGGGCTAATCATGGATCGGCTAATGGCAATCCGGGTATTTGTCGAAGTGGTGGAGCGCGGCAGCCAGACTGCTGCAGCCGAAGCGCTGGAGATGTCGCGGGCGATGGTGTCGCGTTACCTCGGCGAGCTGGAGGCCTGGGTCGGTGCGCGCCTGCTGCACCGCACCACGCGCAAGTTGAGCCTGACCGGTGCCGGCGAACAGTTGCTCGGCCAATGCCGCGAGATGCTGGCTATGGCAGATGCCATGCAGAGTGTTAGCCGCACCGATGAGGCCGCGCCGCGCGGCACCTTGCGCATCGCCTGCAGCCAATCGCTGGCCCAGGCTTGGCTGGTGCGTGCGCTGGATGATTTTATTCGCCGGTATCCGCAGGTCAGCGTCGATTTGCTGGTGGGCAGCCAGGCGGTCAATCTGGTGGAGGCGCGTATCGACCTGGCCCTGCGCATCACCAATCAGCTTGACCCTAATCTGATTGCCCGCCAGCTGGCGGTGTGCCGCTCGGTGGTGTGTGCGACGCCGGCGTATCTGGCCAAGCACGGCACGCCCCTGCGGCCCGAGGAGCTGGCGCAGCACAATTGCCTGAGTTACGCCTATTTCGGCCGCAGCATCTGGGAGTTCAGCCGCGCCGGTGAGCCGCATGCCGTGGCAGTCAGCGGCAACCTCAGCGCCAATGAATCCATGGTGCTGCTGGAGGCCGTGCTGGCCGATATCGGCATCAGCCTGCAGCCGCGTTACTCCGTCAGCGCGCATCTGCGTTCCGGGGCGCTGGTGCAGTTGCTGCCCGACTATGAGCCGCAGGAGCTGGGCATCCACGCCCTCTATGGCACGCGCCGGCAGATGCCACCGGCGTTGCGGGCGTTGCTGGATTTTCTGATTGAACGGCTGGCGGATCGGCCGGATTGGGATATGTAGCTGGGGCTCAGAGCGTTTTGCTGAACTGAATTAGTGCCACGCGCTGGCCTTTTGGATCGCGCCGTTCGACCACATCGCTCAGCGCATAGCCGAGCTTGGGGTAGAGCAACAGGCCGGCGCTGTTGGCGTTGAAGCACGACACATGCATGCGTTTGGCGTGGTAATGCTCGCGCGCCAGCTGCTCCATCACCGCCACCAGATAATGCGCCACGCCATGGCCACGGGCCCAGGGGGCGACCATCAGGTTGCCGAGGGCGCAGTGGTCGTCGTAATGCCATTGGTAGAAGTTGGCAAAGCCGGCCACTCGGCCATCGAGCAGCACCACCGTGCTGTCGCGGCGTTCGGCCATGGCGGCGGCCAGCTGACCGATGCTCAGCGGCCAATCGGCCTTGGGGTAGCAGAAGAACAGCTCATCGGCGTTTTGTGGGAAGCCGACAATCTCGGCCAGATCAGCCGCCGCAGCGGGGCGATGGCTGAGAGGTGGGGTTGGGCTCATGCAACATCCTTGTTGGTTAGCGTGGTGGGTACTGGCTTAGCACTTCAGCGACCGTACTGCGTATCGCTGCCTCGCGCTCGCTGGGGCTGGGTTGGCGGCTGCGCAGCACCTGTTCGGCACTGCCGCGCCAGACCAGTTTGCCGTCCTTGCCGTCGAGCAGATCAATCTGCAGGGTGCCGACCTGATAGTCCAGGGTGCGGGTTTCTACATAGCTCGGGCCGCCCCAGAAACCGCGACCCCACGGGTCACCCCAGGCCCCGCCAAAATGGGTGCTGACCTGCTGCTGGCGGTTGTCGACGATCATCCACACCTGCACCTTGAGGTCGCCCGGCGTGTTCGCGACTGCCTGGCGCAGGCCGCGTTGGTCGAGCTGTTCGCTGACCGCGCTGCGAATGCGCTGGCCAGTGAGGTCGCTGTTGATGCGCGGGTCATCGGGTTTGTATTGCACGGCCGGCTCCTGCCAGCTCCAGCTGCGGTAAGCGGCAAAGTCGCGGTTGGGATCGAAGTCGCGTTCCAGCTGCGGCGTCTGGCAGGCGCTGAGGATCAGCAGCAGGGGCAGTAACAGCAGTGATGCACGCATGGGTGCTCTCCTCGGGTTCAGCAATCAGTTTGGCGGATACGCCGCCAGGGCCTGTTGTACCGCATTGCGCAGCGCGGCGGCGCGTTCACTCTGGCTGCCGCTGCTGAGGGTTTCGGCGCTGGCGTTCCAGATCGGCTGGCTATCCTGGCCGTCGAACAGTTCGATGCGCACTACCATGACGTCTTCGGTATAGCTGCGCACCAGCGGCGCGCTGCCCCACATGCCGTAGTCATTGCCATAGCGACTATGACCGTAATGGCTGCCGTAGTGTTCAGTGACCTGGCGCAGGCGTTGCTCCAGACGCAGCTCGGCGCTGACCTTGAGGTCGCTGGTTTTGCCGGTGCGATGCGGGCGCAGGCCGCGTTGGTCGAGGGCATTGCTCAGGGCTTCCTGCACCTGCTCGGAACTGGCCCAGGCGCTGCCAGCCGGTAGCTGCTGCCAGCTCCAAGTACGGTAGCGGGCGAAGTCGCGTGGCGCGGCCGGGTAGGCGCTGCGGTCCAGCTGTTGCGGCGAGTGCGCAGGTGCCGGCGGCAGCGGTTTGCTGTCGGCGATATAGGGATTCTGGCTCTGGCAGGCGGTGAGGGTGGCCAGTAGCAGTAAAATCCAGAGCTGTTTCATGCACTACTCCTGCTACTCGAATAGGGGCATGGCAGGCCGTTGAGAAACGTAGGCGAGGCCGGCAAGACAAGGCAAAAACAGGCGAGGAAGCGGAGTTTACTGTTGTAAATGAGCATTCCGAGCCTGTTTTTAACGCAGTATTGCCAACGCAGGTAGTTTTTCAACGGTCTGTCAGCGTGGCCGGCAGATCCAGTGTAAATAACGCCCCAGCCCGGCAAAGCTGGGGTGGCGGCGGTAGGCCAGTTCCATTTCCAGCAGGTCGAGCAGCTCGGCCTTGGCCTGGAAGGGTTGCGGCATATAGTCGTGGAACACCCGTACGCCACTCTGGCTTTCGACCTGCCAATTAGCCTCAAGTTGCGCCGCCAGCTCGCGCGGATCAAGCGGCATCTGTGGGGTCAGGCTCTGTTTCTCACCGGCGAACTCGGCTTTGCGCAGCTTGCGGAAGTGGCCCTTGAGCAGGTTGCGGTAGATCAGCGCATCCTTGTTGTAGAACGCCAGCGACAACCAGCCGCCGGGTGTGCACAGCTGGTGCAGTACCGGCAGGATGCTGTGCGGTTCGGCCAGCCATTCCAGCACCGCGTGGCAGATCACCAGATCAAAGGGCTGCTCCAGTTGGCCAAGCAGGTCCTGCCAGGGTGCCTGGATAAAGGTGGCTTGTTGTCCGGCGGCAGCAAAGCGTTCGCGGGCGCCGGCGAGCATCGGTTCGGCGGGTTCCGTCAGCGTCACCTGATGGCCGCGTTCGGCCAGCCACAGCGACATATGGCCGAGGCCCGCGCCAATATCAAGTACCCGCAGCGGGCGCTCAGGCAGGGCTTCTGCCAGGTCGGCCTGAAGCACGGCCAGGCGAATCGCGCCCTTGGCGCCGCCATAGATTTTCTCGGCAAAGCGCGTGGCTAACTCGTCGAAGTGCCGGTCGGTCATGGCGCGTCTCCGAGAAAGCGCCGTTCGTTGTCGGCCAGCTTGGCGCGCACCACCTGTTCCATATCCAGGCCCAGCTCGCCGCACAGCAGCACCAGATAGAGCACGATATCGCCGATTTCCTGGCCGGTATGGGCGAGTTGCTCGGCGGATAGCTGGTGTGACTGCGCCTCGGTCAGCCACTGGAATATTTCCACCAGCTCGGCCATTTCCACGCTGGCGGCCATGGCCAGGTTCTTCGGGCTGTGGAAGGGCCGCCAGTCGTTGCGATCACGAATGGCGTGCATGCGGGTGGTCAGTTCGGCGAGGTTCATCAGGCGCTCCAGCAAAGAGGAGCATAGCTTCGGGGTTTGCCGGCCGGTCTTCAAGCCGGCAAACCGATACCGCAGGTTATGGGTAGCCGCTTTCGTTGGGGTTGTTAGTCACTTCCAGCACGCGCCAGACGTTGGCATAGACGCTTTCCTGGGAAAACGTGATGCGCCCCTTGCCCTTGTACAGCGACACCACGCGGGCGACGTCCTTGCCTTTGAAGTTGAATGGAATCCAGGCCTTGCCGGTCTGGTGCGAGAAGGTGGCGGTCGGTGCGCCGAGCAGCGCATTGACTTCATCCATGCTCATACCGGTGCGCACATCACTGAACGAGCCGCTGCCCTGGGCAACGGCAGCCGGTGCGGCGGCAGGGGCGAGGGCCTGGGTGCTGCTGGCCGCAGGTTGGCCTTTGCCGGCGCGGTAGGCGTCCAGGTTAACGCTGCCTGCCGTGTAGGGCGCGCCGCCGGCGCTGAGGCTGTTGCCGGCCTTTTCGCAGTGACGGTCGAGCTTGCGGTTATTGGAGTTGGCCACCACTTCGGCCAGCACCGGCTTATAGCGGCCGTTGCCCGAGCTGGCCAAGGCCTTGCAGACCCAGGCCAGGGCGTCGGAGGTGGTGTTGTCGGTGGCGCTGCGGTACTTCTGCAGCAGCACTTCGGCGGCCACGTCGAGGGTCTCCTGGTCACGGTAACCGCTGTGATAGATGCTCTGCGCGGCTTCGCGGATCGACACCGGGCCGCCCTGCACCAGCTGATTGACATAGCGCTGCCCGGACGCGTCCAGGGCGTGGACCTGCAACGCAGTGCAAGCAAGGACGAAGGACGTGGCAACTACGGCGGTGTTTTTCATGCTGAGGCTCTCTGATCCATTGGAGATGCCGGACGGGTCAACCGTGACCGCGCAGGCGCAGGAAGGCACACGATAATCCGCCCCCGAAAAAACGCCAAGCCCTGCTGTGTGCCTAGTCCAGCGGTCGCCAGCTGCCGCTCATATGCACCAGCTCGTCTCCGCCGAGCAGGCTGAACTGGCCGCTGCTGCCCGGCTCGCTGGCCAGTAAGCGCACCTCGGCCGGCAACAGCACCGGTTTCTGAAAGCGCACGCTCACGGCATAACCGGCGGCAGGCAGGCGCGGGCCCAGTTCGGCCAGGGCACGGCCCTTGTTCCACAGGCCATGGGCAATGGCATGGGGAAAGCCGAACAGCTTGGCGGTGGCGGCAAACAGATGGATCGGGTTGTAGTCGCCAGCGATACGCGCATAACGCCGGCCGATATCGGTGGGCGCGCGCCAGTGGGCCAGGGTGGTTTGCGCAAGCGCGGTTTCGGCTTCGCGTTCGGCCGGCGCGCCGTCCAGACGCAGGGCACGACAGAGGATGCGGCTGTCGCCCTCCCAGAGCAGGCCGAGTTGGTCGTGCAACTGGGTAATCAGGCTGAAGGTTGCGCCTTTGTCGTGGGCTTGCAGGTCCTGCACCTGCACGCTGACGGTAAACGGCCCGAGGCCACCGAGTGGGCGCAGCACGCGAATATGGTTTTCCAGGTGCACCAGGCCGAGCAGCGGGAAGGGGAAGCGCTTGTCGGTGAGTAACTGCATCTGCAGGGCAAACGCCAGGATGTGCGGGTAGGGCGCGGGCAGCAGGTGATCATCGGCAAAGCCGCAGATCTGCCGGTAGCGCGCCAGGTGGTTGGGATCGACCGTAACCTGGCAGCGCACGCCCAGCTCGGGCAGGCTGCGGCCGGTCACGCGGCGGCGCAGGGCGGCGCGCAGAAACAGTGCAGGTAGGGCAGGTGGGGCGGGCAGTTCGAGCCAGTCGATGGCCATGGGTAACTCCTAGGGTCTGTTGTCGTTTCGTCGTGAGCCGCGTTGCTGCGCAAAATCTCGCCAGGCCAGGCGGAGGACGCAGGTAATGGTTGTTCCCTTGCCAAGTCCTCCAACACCGCATGGCGAGATTTTGCGCGCAACCCGAAGGGCCGGGCCTGTTTTAGCGCGATGCTGCGTTTCTCGTCGCTTATTTGGAATGACCAAACCGCGCTCCTCGTGCCTTGCCTCGCGCTAAAACAGGCTCCGGCGCGGCCACGAGCGAAACGGCAACAGACCCTTGGAACGGTGGCAGCAGCTTAGTCGGCCAGCGCTGCCGTGCATTGGCCGCATCGCCTGGCAGTGCGGCAGGCCAGTCAATCGGTTATCAGCATGATTCACGCCTTGAGCGCATGACCTAAAGCTGCCTAAGATGGCCGCGCCTCGCAAACAATAAGAATTCCTCAACATGCGTGACCTGACTGACGACGTGGCGCTGATGCGCCCGGTGATCGACGCCTTGCGTGCCAGCGGTACCGACCCCGATCGAGTGCTGGCGCGCGTTGGCCTGCCGCCTGGTGGCTTGCCTGCCGGGCGTTTCCCCCATGCCGCCCAGGCCTTGTTCTGGAAAGCCGCCATCGATGAGTGCGACGAAGAGCATGTCGGCCTCTACCTGGCCCAGCACCTGCCGGCCTTCCACGGCCTGCTGCTGGAATACCTGTTTCTTTCCAGTGAAACCTTCGGCGAAGGCCTGCGCCATGCCCTGCGTTATGTGCGCCTGCTCTCTGACACCCTGAATGCCAAGCTGGATGTGGAGGGCGAGCGCGCGGTGCTGGTGCTCGGGCTGATTCCCGGCACGCCCCGGCACTTCCCGGAAATGCTCGCCGGCGCGGTAATCCGCCTGTTCGATGCGCTGACCGAAGGCGATTTCACCCCCTATGAAGTGCAATTTATGCATGCAGACGGCGCGCCGGCCGAGCGTTATCAGCAGGTCTACGGCTGCCCGGCGCAACTGGGTGGCGAGCGTTATGCGCTGATCTTCAATGCCTCGGTGCTGGACAAGACCTCACGGCATGCCGCGCCAGAACTGCTGCGCATGCATGAGTCGCTGGCGCGCCGGCAACTGGCCGAGGTCGAGCGGCTGGACCTGGTGCGCAAGGTGCGTGAGTTGATCGGTGAATTGCTGGTCGACAGCGGCGCCACCCTGGAGCAGGTCGCCGCACGCTTGAACATGCCGGCGCGGCGTCTTCGCGAGCGCCTGGCCATGGCCGGGGTGCGCTTCAATGATCTGGTCACCGACTACCGCTGCCGTTTGGCCAAGGACTTGTTGCTCAATACCGACGAACGCATCGAGGTGATCGTCGAGCGCACCGGCTTCTCCGAGCCGAGCACCTTCTACCGCGCCTTCAAACGCTGGGTCGGCGAGACACCTGTGGAGTTTCGCAAACGCGGCAAAAATTGAGTGTTACTGGGCGAAATAGGTCGCCCGGAAGTAATACAGCGTCATCCCGCTGCCCACGCTGATCACCAGCAGGCGCAGGAACTTGGCCGGCAAACGCTGGCCCAGCGCGCCGCCGACATAGCCGCCCAGGGTAGCGCCCACCAGCAGAATCACCAGCTCATACCAACTGACTCGCCCGGCGATGATAAAGGTCGCCGTGGCGACGCTGTAGATCACCGCTGAAATCAGGTTCTTCAGGGCATTGGCGCGGGCCAGCGGGTGGCCTTCGATGGAAAACGCCGCCAGTTGCAGAATGCCCATGCCGGCGCCGAAGTAACCGCCATAAATCGATACGCCAATATGCGCGGCCAGCGACAGCGGGCTGTGCGGCGGCTGCGCAGCCTCCGCGCGGCGGGCAGCCAACCAGCGACTAAGCCAGGGGCTGGCGGCAAATAGCGCGGTGGCGGTCAGCAGCAGCCAGGGAATCAGCTTGGCAAACACCGCATCGCCGCCAACCAGCAGCAACAGCCCGCCCAGCAAACCGCCGGCCAGCCCGGCCGCCAACAACGGCAGCAAATAGCGCCCCAAAGGCCGCAGCGAATCCCGCGCCGCCCAGGCTCCAGCCAGGCTAGCCGGCCACAGCGCCACGGCATTGGTGGCGTTGGCCGTTACCGGCGGTAGCCCCGCGGCGAGCAGTGCTGGAAAGGAGAAGAAGGTGCCGCCACCGGCCAGGGCATTCATCCCGCCGGCAGCAAAACCGGCAAGGACCAGCAGCAGTAGATCAGGCACTGACATGGGCTTCGTTCGTCGAGATAAAGGCGTGAGGATAATGCCGGGTGCGTGGGCTGGCCAAGTTCGACCAAGGTCCCGTTCCGCCGAGGCGATGTATCTGTCGGCGGTACGCAGGCTCAGTCGTGGTTCGGCGCTATTGCGACCTGGTTGCGGCCGCTGTGTTTGGCCAGATAAAGACCTTCATCCGCTTTGACGACCAATTTTGTCGCGTCTTCTTCTTCGCTGGGTTTGAGGGTGGCGATGCCAATGCTTACGCTGATGCACGAGCCGGGTTGCGGTAGCTCGTGGGGGATGCCCAGTGCTTCAATGGCGCGGCGTACCTTTTCCGCTTGCAGGCGGGCGCCACCGGAAGCGGTGCCAGGCATGACCACGGCGAATTCTTCACCCCCATAGCGGGCGGCGAGGTCGGCGGCACGGGTGCAGCTGGTACGCAACGCCTCGCCAACCTGGCGCAGCACATCGTCGCCGGCAACATGCCCATGCTGGTCGTTGTAGGCCTTGAAGTAATCGACGTCGATCATCAGCAGTGACAGCTCGCTGTTATCACGCTGGGCACGGTGCCACTCGACTTCGATGTACTCGTCCAGGTAACGGCGGTTGGTCAGGCCGGTGAGGCCGTCGGACTTGATCAGGCGTTGCAGTACCAGGTTGGTATCGAGCAGCTGTTGCTGGCTTTCGCGCAAGGCGCGGTAGGCTTCGTCGCGCTGCAGCAGGGTCAGGTAGGAGCGCGAGTGGTAGCGAATGCGCGCCAGTAGTTCGATGACATCCGGCAACTTCACCAGGTAGTCGTTGGCCCCAGCGGTGAAGGCGGCGCTCTTGACCTTGGGGTCTTCCTTGGTCGACAGCACGATGATCGGTACATCACGCAACCCAGGTGCGCTGCGGTATTGGCTGAGCAGGTCGAGGCCGTCGATGCCAGGCATGATCAGATCCTGCAGGATCACCGTGGGCTTGATCTGTTGCGCCAGGTGCAGGGCTTGGTGCGGGTCCGAGCAGAAGTGGAAGTCGATATCACTTTCTTCACCCAGTGCACGCCGTACGGCCTCACCGATCATGGCCTGGTCATCAACCAGCAGCACCATCATCGAATAGTCGGGTAGCCCTTGAGGAAGATAGGGATGCTCTTTAGGCCGTTGCATGACAAGACTCCGTCAGGTACTTCATAGAATGCCGGCAGAATGCTAGCGGTGGATGCATCAACTCAAGCGCTTAATCAGGCGCGACGCAATTTTTTCCAGCGGCAGAATCTCTACGGCGGCGTCCAATGCGGCGGCGGCCTTGGGCATTCCGTAGACCGCGCAGCTGGCCTGATCCTGAGCGATGGTATGGAAGCCCCGCTCACGCATCTGCTTGAGCCCGCGCGCGCCATCGCGGCCCATGCCGGTCAGTAAGACGCCGATGGCTTCACCCTGGCAGTGCGTGGCCACGCTGTTGAAGAATACATCTATGGAGGGGCGGTAGACCTGATCGGTTGGCTCTAGGCGGTATACCAGCCGGCTATCGGCGGTGAGGCACAGGTGGTTATTGGTGCCGGCCAGCAACACCTCGCCGGGCTTTATTGTTTCGCCTTCCTGGGCCAGGCGCACGGGCATGTGCGACTCGCTGGCCAGCCACTGCGCCATACCGGCGGCAAATATTTCGTCGACGTGCTGCACCAGGACGATGGCGGCAGGGAAATCGGCGGGGATATTTTTCAGCAGCTCGACCAGCGCTGCCGGCCCGCCGGCCGAGGCGCCGATTGCCACCAGGCGTTGGCCACGGCTGCCGGTTGATTTGGCTGGTGGGGTGGGGGCGTTGCGTGAGGTCTTATGGCCGATCATCCAGGCAATGTTGTGAATCTTGCGGCGAATGAGGATGCCATCCAGCTGATGCTGCGGGCCTAGCGACGGCACGGCGACTACGTCCAGTGCGCCCGCGCCCATGGCATCGAACACCCGGGTCATGTTGCGTTCGACATCAGCGGTGACGACCAGGATGGCGCAGGGCGTGTCGCGCATAATCCGCCGGGTGGCTTCTACGCCGTCCATGCCGGGCATCAGCATGTCCATCAGCAGCAGGTCCGGGTGATCTTCCCGGCACAGGCGCACGGCCTCCTCGCCATTCTCGGCCACCCAGATCAACTGGTACTGCGGCTCGACAGCCAAGGCCCGGCGCAATGCTTCAACGGCCAGGGGCGTGTCGTTGGCAATGGCAATCCTCATTCGCGGGCCTCTCCGATCAAGGTCTGTACGGCATCGAGCAGCGCTTCGTCATGGAAACTGGCCTTGGCCAGGTAGTAGTCCGCCCCGGCCTCCAGGCCTTTGCGACGGTCTTCTTCGCGGTCCTTGTAGGACACCACCATCACTGGCAGCGCGCGCAGGCGAGGATCCTGGCGTACCAGGCTGACCAGCTCAATACCGTCCATGCGTGGCATGTCGATATCGGTGATCAGCAGATCGAAGTGGCCCGCGCGCAGTGCGTTCCAGCCGTCCATGCCGTCGACGGCCACCTCGACCTGATAGCCGCGGCTGAGCAGCAGTTTGCGCTCCAGCTCGCGCACGGTAAGCGAGTCATCCACCACCAGTACGCGTTTGCTGCTGACCTGACGGGTACTGCCGCTGTGGTCGACGCGTTCCAGGTGGCCGCCACCAAGCAGCTTGGCAACTGAGTTGAGCACATCGTCGACATCCAGAATCAGCACGGGGGTGCCGTCGTGGAGCAGGGCCCCGGCGGCCACATCGCGGATTTTGCCCAGGCGTGGGTCCAATGGCATCAACACCAGGGTGAATTCGCCGATAAAACGCTCGACGGCCAGGCCGTGGCAGCGCTCGCGGTCACGGATCATCACAATGGGAATGTCGGTCTCGTCGCTTTTCTGCTCCGGTCGTTGCAGCAGTTGGGCGGCTGAGAGCAGGCCGATATGTTCATCTTCGAGCCAGAAGTGCTGACGCCCTTCGAGGTGGACGATGGCGTCGCGCTGCAGGCGCAGCATGCGTTCGATCTGCGCCAGGGGGAAGGCATAGGCCTCGCCACCAATACTCACCACCAGTGCGCGGACTACCGACAGGGTCAGCGGCAACTCGATATGGAACAGGCAGCCTTCGCCATGGCGCTGTTGCAGGCGCACATTGCCGCGCATCCGGCGGATTTCGTGCTGCACCACATCCAGACCGACGCCGCGTCCGGACACTTCAGTGACCTGCTGACTCATGCTGAAGCCGGGCAGAAAGAGGAAGGTCAGCAGCTCTTCTTCGCTCATCTGCTCGACCTGCTCGGCGGAGGTAAAACGCCGCTCGATCACCGCTTGGCGAACACGCTCAAGGTCGACGCCGCCGCCGTCATCGCTGACTTCAAGTACCAACATATTGGCGTGATGACGGGCCTTCAGGCGGATGGTGCCTTCTTCGGGCTTGCCCTTGCGCACGCGCAGTGCCGGCGGCTCGATGCCGTGGTCGACCGCATTGCGCAGCAGGTGGGTCAGTGGTGCTTCCAGGCGTTCGAGAATATCGCGGTCGACCTGGGTGTGTTCGCCTTCAACCTCCAGCAGCACCTGTTTGCCCAGCGAACGGCCCAAGTCGCGCAACATGCGGGCCTGGCCGACCAGCACGTCGGCGAACGGGCGCATGCGTGAGGCCAGGGCCAGGTCATAGAGTTGTTGGGTACGCTGGCCGCCGTGCCAGGCGAAGTCGTCGAACAGTGCCTGATGGCTCTGCAGTTGCTGCTGGCACTCCATCAGCAAATGGCGGCCTTCGTTGAGCAGGGTTTCTATTGCCGCGGAGGTCGGGATGCCGAGCAGTTGTTCGCGCAGGCTTTCGTAGGTACGCCGTGCCGCTGCCTGCTGGCGTTTGAGGCGGTGCAGCGAGTCGCTCAGTGGCTTGATGCGCTGGAATTCCACCAGCGATTTGCCTGATAAATCGATCAGGTGGTCAAAGCGTTCCGCCGAGACGCGCAATACCCGGCTGCGTTCTTCGCTCGCCGGCTCAGGCGCTGGCGTCGTGGTGTCAGGCTGCGGCGCGGCAGGTGGCTCGGCAGGTTGAGCCTCTGCGGGTGTTGCCGGTTGCTCGCGCAGGGCCGGAACGGCGGCCCCGAGTAGCGCCTGCATGCGTGAGGTGACCTGTTTGACGCGGGGTTCGAGCTCGGCTTCGGGCAGCGCCTGGCCAATCCGTAGCAGCAGGTCGGAGCCCTGCAGCAAGGCGTCGATATGGTCGGGCAGCAGGCGCAGCAGGCCTTCCTGGGCGGCCACCAGCAGGTCTTCCATGGCATGGGCCACTTGCACGCCGCTGTCCAGGCCGACAATCCGCGAGGCCCCTTTGAGCGAGTGGGCGGCGCGCATGCAGGCTTCCAGTTGGCCGGTGTTGACCGGGTCGCGCTCAAGGATCAGCAGGCCGGTATCCAGCACCTGCTTCTGTGCCTCCGCCTCCATGCGGAACAGCTCAAGCAATGACGCATCACGCATCTGATCCGGGGTCATGCCAGGCTCCTGGTCATGGCTGCGAGCAGCTGTTCATCATCCAGCAGGGTGATGCTCTTGCCGCCCCATTGCAGCACGCCTGCGCTGAAACGGCTGATCGCGCGCTTGTCTTCCTGTACCGAGGCACCGATCAGCGCCAAGGGGATCAGCTGAATACCGCTGACCTCGTCAACCGGGCTGACCAGCGGGCCGGCGTTGGTTTCGAGGATCAGCATGCGCGGTATGGCGCGTTTTTCCTGCTTGCCTTCGCTGTGTTCGAGGCCCAGTACCTCGCCGAGGTTGAGGCAGGCAACCAAGGTGCCGCGTACATTGGTCACGCCGAGCAGGCTGCCGACCTTCTGGTGCGGCAGGCTATGAATCGGTGACAGGGGCATCACTTCGGCCATGCGCCGCGTTGCCAGCGCTAGCCATTCCTCGCCCAGGCGGAAAATCAGCAGCGAGCGCTGTTCGCCCAGGTCGTCACTGGCTTCAGCTTGGCCGTAGCCGCTGGCGTCGCGCTCCAGCAGGGTGCTGTAGCGGTCGAGCAGGGCGATGGCCGCCGCGCTGTAAACCTCGCAGTTGCGACAGTGGATGTGAGCGTCCAGGCGCGCGCAGCTCTTGTCACCGAATACGCCGATACGGTTCCAGCAGTCGTCGATTGGGGCCTGGTTCAGATCAGCATCCATCACGATGATTTACCTCCCACCTGCGCACGCCGGTAAAGGCGCTGGGCCCCGCTCTGGTCGCCTTGGGTTTCCAGGTGGGCGGCCAAGTGGGTCAGTGCTTCGCTGTGTTGCGGGTCAAGATAAATGGCCTTGCGGTAGTAACCGCAGGCCTGTTCGCTGCGCTGTTCCACATCACTGAGCAGGCCCAGCCAATAGAACGCCTGAGCGCTGGGGCCTGCGGTTTGCAGATGGCGTTCGCAGAGGCTGCGCGCCTGCTCGCAGTGGCCGGCGTTGGCCAGCTCGGCGACTTTATCCCAGGGCGTGCTGATTGGCGCTGGGGTTGGCGTTGCCCGCGCCGGGGGCGTCACGGGCGTAATGTTGCGCGGCGCCATGGCCGGCGGTGGTGCGGGTTGGCGCGGCAGGGCCGGTCGCGGGCGGCTGCTCGGCGGCGTCAGGCTGATCGGTTTAGTGGTTTCGGCGGGTGCGCAGCGAAAGGCAAACGTCTGTTGCCGGCCCAGGGCCTGCATACCATTTTGCGTGGCCAGGCTGGCTTCGGCCGGGCCGATAAACAGCACCCCTTGTGGTTGCAGCTGGCGCTTGAGCAGCTCAAGTACACGCACCTGGGTCGCTCGGTCGAAGTAGATCAGCAGGTTGCGGCAGAAGATAAAGTCGTAGGCCGGCGTAGTGCTGAACAGGTTGCTGTCGAGCAGGTTGCCGCAGCGCAGTTGCACGCGGCTTTTGACCCGCTCGTCGAGTACAAAGCTGTCGTCCTGGGCGCGAAAGAAGCGCTCGCGAAACGCCAGGGCGTCGCCGCGAAACGAGTTGCGTCCGTAGATCCCGCGGCTGGCCAGGGCCAGCACCTTGTCACTGACATCCAGGGCTTCAATCTGGAACTGCTCGGGGGCGAAACCGGCATCGAGCAGGGCCATGGCGATTGAGTAGGGTTCTTCGCCGCTGGAACAGGGCACGCTGATGATCCGCAGAGGCCGTGCGGCGTTCAGCTGGCTGTGGCACTCAAAAGCCAGGGCGGCGAGGGCCTTGAATGATTCGGGGTAACGGAAGAACCAGGTTTCCGGCACCACCACGGCTTCGACCAGTGCCTGCTGCTCCTTGGGCGAGCCATTGAGGGTGATCCAGTAATCTTCCAGGGCGCTCTTGTGCTGGGCATGCATGCGCTGACGCACGGCGCGCTCGATCACGCTACGGCCGACCGATTCAGCGTCAAGGCCAATGCGTGATTTCAACAGCCGTTCGATCTGGGCGATCATGCTGCGCCATCCTCGGCCTGTTGCGCGGCCTTGAACAGCATGGCGCGCAGGGCGTCATCCAGCAGACCCTGGACCTCGATACGCTGGATCAGGCCGTGCTCGTCCGCCTGCGTTGGTCCGAGGTAATCCGGCTGTCCGGCCTCCAGGCCGCTGCTGGCAAAGGCGCTGGCGGGCAGGCGCAGGGTGTCGGTGGCTTGTTCGAGAAGCAGTCCGAGCACGCAGGCCTGCTCCCCGCGTTGCGCATCGAAATACACCAGCACCAGGCGGGTGCTGTTGCGTGCCAGCGCTGGTCGTTTGAGTACACGCTGGTTGAGGTCCAGCACGGGGACCATCCGCCCGCGATGCTGGAAGACCCCGGCCACCCAGTCCGGGGTTTCCGGCACCTGCTTGAGCTGGCGCAGCGGCAACACTTCGGCCACCTCGCGGGCGCTGATGGCATAGCGATCCTCGCCCAGGTGGAATAGCAGGTGCAGTTCGCCCTTGGCTGATCCGGCGGTGGCGGCTTTGTGCATGGCTCAGACCTTGAAGCTGCTGACGCCAACCCGCAGGTTGCTGGCCACCTGATTCAGCTCGTCAATCGCCGCGCCGGCCTGGCGCAGGGTGTCCACGGTCTGGCTGCTGGCTTCGCTCAACTGCACCAGGGCCTGGTTGATCTGCTCGGCACCGGTGGATTGCGCCTGCATGCCCTCATTGACCATCTGGATACGTGGCGCAAGGGCCTGCACTTGCTGAATGATCTGCGCCAGTTGGTCGCCCATCTGCGCCATTTCACCGATGCCGCGACGCACTTCTTCGGAAAACTTGTCCATGCCCATCACCCCAGCCGATACCGCGGACTGGATCTCGCGCACCATTTGCTCGATATCGTAGGTGGCTACGGCCGTTTGATCGGCCAGGCGACGCACTTCGACAGCCACCACGGCAAAGCCTTTGCCGTACTCGCCGGCCTTTTCCGCCTCGATGGCCGCGTTGAGGGACAGCAGGTTGGTCTGGTCCGCCACTTTGACGATGGTGGTCACCACATGATTGATGTTGCCGGCCTTCTCATTGAGGATCGATAGCTTGCCGTTGACCACATCGGCGGCGCCCATGACCTGGCGCATGATTTCTTCCATGCGCGTCAGCCCCAGCTGACCGGTGCCGGCGAGCATCGAAGTCTGTTCGGCGTTGTCGGACACCTCACCCATGGTGCGCACCAGGTCGCGCGAGGTGGCGGCGATCTCACGTGAAGTGGCGCCTATTTCTGTGGTGGTGGCGGCAGTTTCGGTGGCGGTGGCCTGCTGCTGGCGCGAGGTGGCGGCAATTTCGGTGACCGAGGTGGTCATCTGCACAGCCGAGCGTTGAGCATGGCCGACCAGGGTCTTGAGCTCTCCGACCATGCTGTTGAAGCCGATTTCGATGGCATTAAATTCATCGCTGCGCTGCATATTCAGGCGCACAGACAGATCGCCGCTCTCAAGGACCTTCAGGGTGCTGACGATGTGGTCGATCGGCCGGGTGATGGCTTGCAGTAGTAGCCAGCCGCACACGGCGGCTACCGCGATGGTCAGCAGAATGGCCAGCAGGGTCGCAATCTCCAGCGCTTGTACGGCGTCACGGATTTCACTCGCACCGTCGTCTGCCAGGGTTCTGTTCAGCTCGACCAGCTCACTCAGGGTCTGCAGGCCCTTGTCCCACTCCGGTAAAACCCGTTCCGTGCTGAACCTGCGGCCTTGGGCAAGCGTGTCCTCATGCAGGATGCTGAGTAGCTGGCTGTGCAATGCCAGGTACTGCCGATACTGTTGACTGAACTGCTTAGCCAGTTGCGCTTCAAGCTCATTGACATCGGTCTGCAGGTAACGGGCAAGCAGGCCTTCAAGCGCCTCTTCAGTGGCGGCGAACTGAGTCTGGGCACTGGCGAGTTCGGCAGCGTTGCTGTCGCCATCAAGGCGCAGCATCAGCCGGCGGGTTTCCAGCATATGGCTGGCCCAGTTGTTCTGGATTTTGCTGACGTAATAGACCCCGGGCAAGGAGTTGCTTTGCATCTGCTCGGCTTCGTGTTCGATCGAAACCATACGCATATAGGCGGTTGTGGCGAGCAGAAGCAAAATGGCGATAAGGGCGGCAAAACTGGCAATGATGCGGTTGCGTACGGTTAACTTCATCCCGTTATCCTTCAGCTGCTGATGGAGCCGATAGTCGTGCGTAGTGATGGGCCGGTTGCCGTGCAAACCCTGATTGGCTGCAGGGATAGCGGCTGAGTGTGGTCGCGCTGTCGAGGTCATGCTACTGATCGGCTCGCAGCCCGCCAACCAGTTATAGCGCGGAAGTGGACACTCTACCGAGGCTTAGCAGGCTCTATATTTCGGCGTTGCGCTTGGTTATGCGTGCCTGTGGACAAATCGCAGGCATAAAAAAGCCGGCTTGTGGCCGGCTTTTAGGGGGTGGGCACTACTTATTTTTGGTAAGCAGCGACCGCCTTGTTAATCAGGTTGCGGGCCTCATCGGCGCCAGCCCAACCTTCAACCTTGACCCACTTGCCCTTCTCCAGATCTTTGTAGTTCTCGAAGAAGTGCTTGATCTGCTCGATCAGCAGCGGGGGCAGGTCGGTGTATTCCTTAACGTCTTGGTACAGCACGCTCAATTTGTCGTGCGGTACGGCAACCAGCTTGGCATCGCCGCCAGCTTCGTCGCTCATCAGCAGTACGCCAACTGGACGGGCACGGATAACCGAGCCTGGCGCCACTGGGTACGGGGTCACGACCAGCACGTCGAGGGGATCACCGTCGTCCGCCAGGGTGTGCGGGATAAAACCGTAGTTGGCCGGGTAGAACATCGGGGTGGCCATGAAACGGTCGACCATCAGGCAATCGCTGTCGTGGTCGATTTCGTATTTGATCGGCGCGTGGTTGGCCGGGATCTCGATGGCGACGTAGATGTCGTTTGGCAGGTCTTTACCAGCTGGGATCTTGCTGTAGCTCATGGGGCGACTCCCGAGGGGTGGGCCAAAAAAGTGGCGCGATTATAGGCATATTCCCCCCACGTTGCTATGCCGGGATGCCTAGCCATTGGTCGCGAACCCGCAGTTATCGGCTCTGACCTGGTAGTCGAAGTTGCGGGGCTTGCCGGTATAACAGCAGCGTAGGATGGGTGATAACCCATCAATTGGCTGATGGGTTATCACCTAGGCGGCCCCACCCATCCTACTGTTCTCTATTGGTCGCGAATTCGCAGTTGTCCGTTCTGATCTGGTAGTCGGGGTTGCTCGCCTGCAGCCGTTGCAAGCGGGCCAGCGGGTCCTGGCGGTAGAACAGCGCCAGCTGCGCGTACACCGCAGGGAAGGCCTCGGCGAGCAGGTCCGGAGCGCTGAAGAAGTACTCGCTGGTGACCGCAAAGAACTCCGCCGGGTTTTCCGCCGCATAAGGGTCGATGGCGGTTTCGGCCTCGGGGTCGGCATCCAGTTCGGCGTTAAGCTGATCGAAGGCGCTCTGCATGGCCTTGGCCCACTCCTGCACAGCCATAGTGTTGTGCAGTGGCGGCAGGCCGTTGGCGTCGCCGTTAAGCATGTCCAGCTTGTGCGCCAACTCGTGGATCACCAGGTTGTAGCCATGCCACTGGCCGCTGGCCTGCACGCCGGGCCAGGCGAGGATCACCGGGCCTTGTTGCCAGGCCTCGCCACTGTGCTCGGCGTCCCATTCGTGCACCACGCCGCTGGCATCGCGGTGGCGCTGCGGGCTGACGAAGTCATCCGGGTAGAGGACGATTTCATGAAAGCCCTGATACCAGTTGAGGTCGGCCAGGTGCAGCAGCGGCAGCTCGGCCTGCACCGCGAGCAACAGGCGTGCGTGATCGTCCAGTTCGACGCCGGGCAGGGCACTGAGGTGTTTGTGATGGAGAAACAGCACGGCGCGTTCGCGCAGGCGCTGCTGTTCGGCGTCATTCAGGCCGTCGAGGATCGGCAGTTGCTGCAGCACGGCCTGCCACTGCATTGGGCTGATGGGATGACGGGCAAGGATGCGCTGGCGACGCCAGGCGCGGAGCGACCACATGGACTCTGCTCGGACGGTGGAAAGCGCCCACCATAAGCCTGGGGCCTGTGCTGGGCAAGTCGGCACAAAGGCTGCAACGGCATGCGTATCTGCGACCTGGGAGGGCTGCCAATGTCGATCGAGCGTCTGCATCATCCCACCGTCAAAATGCTTTGTGGCCATGGTATCGACCTGCCCAGCCAGGCCGCACGGGCGCGCGCGATCTGGCTGCCAGGGCGCGAGGGGCGGCCGCCGGTGCTGCTGGTAGCGTTGCTCTGGGCGCGCGAATGCACTGATGTGGTGCGCACTTTGGAGGCGTACCTGGACGGTCTGCTGGCTGATTGCTGTTGTACCCCCGGCGGCTGGAGTGAAGCCCAGGCGGTGCGGCAGGTGCTGGCAGCGTTCAATCAGCAGCTGTTTCGCCAGCGCCAGGCCGGGCGCACCATCGCGCAATTAAATGCCGGCTTGTTGCTGCTGCAGAACGGCGAGGCGCAGTTTCTCCAGGCCGGCGCCATTGGTTTGCGGCGTTATCAGGGCGGCACTGCGCAGAGCCTGATCGGTCGCGATGGCCTGCAGTTGGGCGCGCAGGCCGAACTGGCGCTGGTGCAGCACAGCCTGACCCTGAGCCCGGGCGAGCTATTGTTGCTGGCGCCGCAGCCGTTGCTGGATGTGGCGGACTTGCGGGGCTTTCACGGCGTTGGCGATGCGCTAGGCAGCGATCCACTGCCGGAGCTGCTGGCGCCGCTGTTGCAGGCGCCTGGCGCGGCGGTGCTGTTGCTGCCGGGGGACGCCGATAGCTCACCGGCACTGGCCCCGCGCGAACCCTGGCGGGCGGTGAGCAATGCACAACCGGGCCTGCAGCTGGATGGTTGGGAACTGCTCTCGGCCTGTCCCTACGGCCCGCCTGGGCGGGTGTTTCGCGCCACTGATCGGCGTGGGCGTGAGGCCATGCTGTGGCTGGCCGAACAGGATGCGGATGAAGCCTTTTGGCAACGCGAGTGGGCACTTCGGCGTAGCCCGGTGGCGAGCCTGGCGCAGGTGATGTCTTCGCATCAGCCGCGTAAGCATGCCTTCTGGTTGTTCGAGCCTGCAGGCAAAGGCATGCGCAGTCTGATCGACTGGGTGGCGGCTCAAGGTCCGGTGAGCGGGTTGATGGTGCTGGCCGTACTCGAACAACTGATTGCCGCTGTGCGCGGCCTGCAGCGGCGCGGCATGCAGGGGGTGTGGCTGGACCCGCGCAATATTTTGCTGGATGACGGCGGCCGCTTGCTGTTGCTACCCGAGCATGCTGCGCTGTTGCCTGGGGTGCCGCAGCAGGCATTGCCCGCGCAGGCGGTGCCGCTGGCTCCCGAGGCGCGCGCTGGGAAGGCAGTGGATGGCCGCGCCGATCAGTTCGCCCTGGCGGCGCTGGCTTACTGGTTGTTCTGTGGGCGCTGGCCGGAAGTGGCGCGGGCGGATGCCGACAGCAACAGCCGCTATATACCGCTGGCGCAATTCAGTGTGCAGGTGCCTATGGGTTGGGATGGTGTGCTGGCGCGAGCTTTGGCGCCGAGGCCGGAGGCGCGTTTCGAGGCGTTGTCGGAATTCGAGCAGGCGTTGCGTCAGCCGTTACTGCATCAGCCGGCAGCCACGCGCCGCACGCGGCACTATCGGCAGAGCTGGCAACTGGCCGCGTTGGGTTTGCTGGTGTTACAGCTTGGGCTTGGCTTGTGGCTTAGCCTGGAAGGCTGAGGGGGCTGAGCCAGCGGCGCACTGTGCGCCGCTGGCTGGGCAGGTTACGGCGCGGTGAAATCTTCGGTGATCGGCAGGACAAAGCTCTTGAACTCGGTGTCTTCCTTGAAGCCGATGGATTCGTAGAGCTTGTGCGCCACTTCGTTGTTGATACTGGAGGCGACGCGCAGGCGCACGGCGTTGGTGTCCTTGGCCATCTGCTTGGCGGTCTGGATCAGGCGGTCGGCCACCAGTTGGCGGCGCGCATCCTGGCAGACGTAGATGTCGTTGAGAATCCACACGCGCTTGAGCGACAGCGAGGAGAAGCTCGAATAGAGCTGGCAGAAGCCGAGAATCTTCTCTTCATCATCGGCCATGGCCAGGTAGATCACCGATTCCTTGCGGCTGATACGCTTTTCCAGAAACGCGCGTGAGGAGTCGGGGTAGGGCAGCTGGCCGAAGTGTTCGCGGTAATTGACGAACAGTGGCGTGAGTTGATCCAGATGCTCCAGGGTCGCTTGGACGATGCGCATGGTGAGCCTCTACTTAAAGTCATGTGGATGGCTTCGGCAACACGGCGGCGCTGCCTGCGAACGACCCCGATGCTGCCTAAAGCTTTTGGAAAGTGCAATCCAAACAAGCGTTTGGTTGTAATTGTGCGCCGGATCTGCTGATTGCCGTGGGAGGGGCTTTAGCCGCGACGCCTTCAGCGTTTGTAAGGTCAATCGCGGCTAAAGCCCCTCCCACATGGCCTGGTGTTACATCGACATATGCATGGCCCTAGCCCAGCAGGAAGTTCTCGCGCGGTACGCCGCCAGCCAGCAGCGGCACTTCAGCCTCATCCTTGAGGTTGACCCCCGACAGCTGGCGGCGGCAGGCCTCGCGCATCAGGTACAGCAGGCGATGGCTGGCCATGGCGTAGCTCAGGCCTTCCTGGCGCACGTTGGAGATGCAGTTGCGGTAGGCGTCGGTCAGGCCGACTCTGGGCGCGTAGGTGAAGTACAGCCCCAGGCTGTCCGGTGAACTCAGGCCGGGGCGTTCGCCGATCAGGATTACCACCATGCGTGCGCCGAGCAGTTCGGCCACTTCATCGGCCACCGCCACGCGGCCTTGGGTCACCAGAGCCACGGGCGCCACGCTCCAGCCTTCGGCAGCGGCCTGTTCCTCGATATGCGCCACCATGGGCAGGGCATTAAGGTGCACGGCCAAGGCAGACAGACCGTCGGCGATGACAATGGCCAGGTCGTAGCCATCCGGATTGTTTTCGCGGTGCTGGCCCAGCAGTTCGGCGGATTCGTGACTTAAACGCCGACCCAGGTCCGGGCGTTGCAGGTAGGTATCGCGGTCCTTGGCGGCGCTGTGCAGCAGCAGGCTCTGCCGATGCTGGTGGGCCAGGCCGGCGGCCAGTGCGCCGTGATCAAACGGCAGGTGTACGGCATCGCGGGCCTGGGCGTGGGCGAACTGGAAATCCAGCTGGGCGCGGGTCGGCATGCTGGTGCCGGCTCGGCCGAGAGCGATGCGCGCCGGGGTGAGGTTGCGCAGTTGCTGCCAGGGGTTTTCGCTGGCGCCGCTGAGTGGGCTGTCATCGTACATAGGCAATCTCCGCGAAGGTTTTGTAGGAGCGGGCCATGCCCGCGAAGTCGCTATCGCGGGCAAGCCCGCTCCTACGGACTCGATATCAGCTCAGCTGCGCCAGTGCCTGACGAAACGCCGGCGGCAGGCTGTTGCCCATGCGCGGGCGGCCGTCGGCCTGGGTGAGGATGCCCATGCGCTGCAACCAGGCTTCAAACTCGGGGGCCGGTTTCAGCCCCAGGCTCTGCCGGGCATACAGCGCGTCGTGGAAGGAGGTGGTCTGGTAATTGAGCATCACGTCGTCGGAGCCGGGGATGCCCATGATGAAGTTGATGCCGGCCACGCCCAGCAGGGTCAGCAGCACGTCCATGTCGTCCTGATCGGCTTCGGCGTGGTTGGTGTAGCAAATGTCGCAACCCATCGGCAGGCCCAGCAGCTTGCCGCAGAAGTGGTCTTCCAGGCCGGCGCGGATGATCTGTTTGCCGTTATACAGATACTCCGGGCCGATAAAACCGACCACGGTATTCACCAGAAACGGTTTGAAATGCCGCGCCACCGCATAGGCGCGGGTCTCGCAGGTTTGCTGGTCGAGGCCATGGTGGGCGCCAGCGGACAGCGCGCTGCCCTGACCGGTTTCGAAATACATCAGGTTGTCGCCGAGGATGCCGCGCTTGAGGCTCAGGCCTGCGTCGTAGCCTTCCTGCAGGATCTGCAGGCTGACGCCAAAGCTGGCGTTGGCCGCCTCGGTGCCGGCAATCGACTGGAACACCAGATCCAGTGGCACACCACGGTTGATCGCCTCGATCGAGGTGGTGACGTGGGTCAGTACGCAGGCCTGGGTGGGGATTTCATAACGCTGGATGATGCCGTCGAGCATTTTCAGCATGTCGCAGATCGAACTGATGCTGTCGGTGGCCGGGTTGATGCCGATCATGGCGTCGCCGTTGCCATACAGCAGGCCGTCGAGAATGCTCGCGGCGATGCCGGCCGGTTCATCGGTCGGGTGATTCGGTTGTAGGCGGGTGGACATGCGCCCGCGCAGGCCGACGGTGTTGCGAAAGCGGCTGACCACGCGGATCTTCTGCGCAACAAGCACCAGGTCCTGCACGCGCATGATCTTCGATACGGCTGCGGCCATTTCTGGCGTCAGGCCGGGAGCGAGGGCGCGCAGGCTGGCTTCGTCGGCGCTGTCGCCGAGCAGCCAGTCGCGAAAGCCACCGACAGTCAGGTGGCTGACCGGGGCGAAGGCCGCCAGGTCATGGCTGTCGATAATCAGGCGGGTGACTTCATCCGCTTCGTAGGGAATCAGCGCCTCAGTGAGGAAATGCTTGAGCGGAATATCGGCCAGGGCCATTTGCGCCGCGACCCGTTCGCCGGCATTGCTCGCCGCCACGCCGGCGAGAAAGTCGCCGGAGCGCGCCGGGCTGGCTTTGGCCATTACCTCGGCGAGGCTGTCGAAACGGTAGATTTCACCACCTACCGTATGCTGAAAACTGGACATCGCGTGTCTCCAAAATACCGTGCTGGCGCAGCCCCGCAGGCTGTTGAAAAACTACCTGCGTTGCCATTGCGGCGTTAAAAGCAGGCTCAAAATGCTCATTTACAGCTCGTAAACTCCGCTTTTTCGCCTGCTTTTGCCTTGCACTGGCTGCCTCGCCAGCGTTTTTCAACGGCCTGCTGATCATGCTGCGCCAACGTGACGGGTATTACTTGAGCGCGGCCTCGGCTTTACCGATGGCGACGAATTCTTCTTCCGGCGTACCGGCCACCAGATGGTGACGGCTGTACAGGGCGAAGTAGGCTATCAGCACGGCGTAGATAACTGCAGCGCCAATCACCACCCGTGGGTCGACCAGGAAGCCGGCAACCACGGCCACGCAGGCCAGCACCAGGGCGATGCCGGAGGTGACGATGCCGCCTGGGGTGCGATACGGGCGATGCATCTCCGGACGGCGCACGCGCAGGGTGATGTGTGCGGCCATCATCAGCACGTAGGAGATGGTGGCGCCGAACACCGCAACCAGAATCAGCAGGTCACCCTGGCCCGTCAGCGACAGGGCAAAGCCGATCAGGCCAGGCACGATCAGCGCCAGTACCGGGGCCTTGTTCTTGTTGGTCAGCGACAGCGAACGCGGCAGGTAGCCGGCGCGCGAAAGGGCGAAGATCTGCCGGGAGTAGGCGTAGATGATCGAGAAGAAGCTGGCAATCAGGCCGGCCAGGCCGATCAGGTTGACGAAGCTGCTCATCCAGGTGGATTCGCCATAGGCAATGGTCAGGGCTTCCACCAGCGGGTTGCCCGACGCCATCAGCGCGTTGGCGCCAGCGCCGCCTGGGCCCACCACCAGAATCAGCAGGGCAAAGGCCAGCAGCACCAGCATGGCGCCGATCAGCCCGCGCGGCATATCGCGCTGCGGGTTGCGGGTTTCTTCAGCGGCCAGTGGCACGCCTTCGACCGCGAGGAAGAACCAGATCGCATAGGGGATCGCCGCCCACACGCCGACATAGCCGAACGGCAGGAAACTGCTGGCGCCGGTGGCTTCAGTCACCGGAATATCGAGCAGGTTGGCCACCGAGAAGTGCGGCACCATCGCGACGATAAACACGCCCAGGGCAATCGCCGCCACGGCGGTGATGATAAACATCAGCTTCAGCGCTTCACCGACGCCGAAGATATGGATGCCGATAAACAGCACATAGAAGGCCAGGTAGATCGCCCAACCGCCAATGCCGAACAGCGACTCACAATAAGCACCGATAAACACCGCAATGGCGGCCGGGGCAATGGCGTATTCGATAAGGATCGCCGTGCCCGTGAGAAAGCCACCCAGCGGCCCGAATGCGCTGCGCGCGAAACCATAACCGCCACCGGCGGTGGGGATCATCGAGGACAGTTCTGCCAGGGAGAAGCACATGCACAGGTACATCAGCGCCATCAGCAGGGTGGCGAGAAACATGCCGCCCCAGCCGCCTTGGGCTAGACCGAAGTTCCAGCCGGCGTAGTCGCCGGAAATCACGTAGGCAACGCCCAGGCCGACCAGCAATACCCAGCCTGCTGCGCCCTTCTTCAATTGTCTGCTTTGGAAGTAATCGGCATCGACCTGCTCTAAATCGGTGCCTTGCGGTAGAACTACCGCACTGATTTGTTCTGCTGCCATAGGAATTCCTTATCAACAAGCTGGCCGCAGCGCAGGCCCGGCCAGGCGTGTAGCTATTTGAGGGAGAGTGTTACCCAGTGGATCAGCAACCGCTGTGCCAACTACGCCTCTGGTCTAGACCTGAGGCGCGAGCGGGCAGGCCGATGTCGTTTCCGGCATCGGCTGCGGTTGCGCAGGGGCTAGAAAAAGCCGAGTGGGTTGATGTCGTAGCTGACCAGCAGGTTCTTGGTCTGCTGGTAGTGGTCGAGCATCATCTTGTGGGTTTCACGACCGACGCCGGACTTCTTGTAGCCACCGAACGCGGCATGCGCCGGGTAGAGGTGGTAGCAGTTGGTCCACACGCGACCGGCCTTGATCGCCCGGCCCATGCGGTAGGCGCGGTTGATGTCGCGGGTCCATAGGCCGGCGCCGAGGCCGAACTCGGTGTCGTTGGCAATCGCCAGGGCTTCGGCTTCGTCCTTGAAGGTGGTGACGCTGACCACCGGGCCGAAGATTTCCTCCTGGAACACGCGCATCTTGTTGTGGCCCTTGAGCAGGGTTGGCTGGATGTAATAACCGCCGTCCAGGGTGCCGCTGAGTTTTTCCACCGCGCCGCCGGTCAGCAGCTCGGCGCCTTCCTGTTTGGCGATTTCCAGATAGCTCAAGATCTTGTCGAACTGCTGCTCGGAGGCCTGGGCGCCGACCATGGTTTCGGTATCCAGCGGGTCGCCACGCTTGATCTGCTCGACCTTCTTCATCACCTCTTTCATAAAGGCCGGGTAGATCGATTCCTGCACCAGCGCGCGCGATGGGCAGGTGCATACCTCGCCCTGGTTGAAGAACGCCAGCACCAGACCTTCGGCGGCTTTTTCGATAAAGCTCGGCTCGGCCTGCATGATGTCTTCGAAGAAGATATTCGGCGATTTGCCGCCCAGCTCCACGGTGCTCGGGATGATGTTCTCGGCGGCGCATTTCATGATGTGCGCGCCAACCGGGGTCGAGCCGGTAAAGGCGATCTTGGCGATGCGCTTGCTGGTGGCCAGGGCCTCGCCGGCCTCTTTGCCATAGCCTTGCACCACGTTGAGCACGCCCGGCGGCAGCAGGTCGCCGATCAGCTCCATCAGCACGCTGATGCCCAGCGGGGTTTGCTCGGCTGGTTTCAAGACTACGCAGTTGCCGGCGGCCAGGGCCGGGGCGAGTTTCCAGGCGGCCATCAGCAGCGGGAAGTTCCACGGGATGATCTGCCCGACCACGCCCAGCGGCTCGTGGATGTGATAGGCCACGGTATTGCCGTCGATCTCGGCGGCCGAGCCTTCCTGGGCGCGTAGGCAGCCGGCGAAGTAGCGGAAGTGGTCGGCGGCCAGGGGAATATCGGCATTCAGGGTTTCGCGCACGGCCTTGCCGTTGTCCCAGGTTTCGGTGATGGCCAGCACTTCGAGGTTGGTTTCGATACGGTCGGCGATCTTCAGCAGGGTCAGCGAGCGTTCCTGAACCGAAGTGCGGCCCCAGGCATCGGCGGCGGCATGGGCAGCGTCCAGGGCCTTGTCGATATCCTCGGCGCTGGAGCGCGGGAACTCGGCAATCGGCAGGCCGTTCACCGGCGAGGTATTGGTGAAGTACTGGCCTTTGACCGGCGCGACAAACTCGCCGCCAATGTAGTTGCCGTAACGGGATTTGAAGGAAACGAGGGCACCTTCGGTACCGGGATGGGCGTAACGCATGCTGAATATCTCCTGGTTTTTATGCTTGTTCTGGTGATGCAGCGAACGGCGCGCTGTGGCGCTTGTGCAGAGACAGAGCAAGGGCTGGGCCAGGCGCGCGTGATTACCGATCTAGAGCGGTTGCGTGGGTTGCGGTTTAAGGTTGTGGAGCGCGTGTTGTATCGGCCCTGATACAGCCCGCGTGACACTCTGTACCAGGGGCGATACAACGCGGTGACTAGTCGGTCAGGCTGTCTTGCAATGGCCGCGCAGCTGGTAGATGCTCGGGCATCACGTGCACCTCCTAGCAGGCCGTTGAAAACGTAGGCGAGGCCGGCAAGACAAGGCAAAAACAGGCGAGGAAGCGGAGTTTACTAGTGTAAATGAGCATTCCGAGCCTGTTTTTAACGAAGTATTGCCAACGCAGGTAGTTTCTCAATGGCCTGCTACAGCGGAGAACAATAACAATGCATAACCCTGCAAGCCGCCACGCCCAGCAGGTGCTGACCGTGGCCCAAGGACGCGGCCAACTCGCCGGCCCGGCTGCCGATTCCTCGGTGGCGCGCTCCTGGCTGCGCTGCCTGCAGCAGCACCACCTCGACCCGGCGCAGAGCATGCCGCCGGCGGTGATTGAGCACGCGCACATGCTTGAGCGGCGCGAGCAGCTGCAACAGGTGCTGGAGATTTCCAGTAACGAGATGAACAGCCTGCACCGCCAGCTGGCCGGCTCAGGTCATGCCGTGCTGCTGACCGATGCGCGCGGGGTGATCCTCAACTGCGTCACCGAGCATGCGGAAAAACGCACCTTCGAGCAGGCCGGGCTGTGGCTCGGCGCTGACTGGAGCGAGGCCTGCGAAGGCACCAACGGCATCGGCACCTGCCTAGTCGAGCGCCAGCCGCTGACCATCCACCAGAATGAACATTTCCGCAGCCGGCATACCGGGCTGACCTGCTCGGCCAGCCCGGTGTTTGACCCGCATGGCGAGTTGCTGGCGGTGCTGGACGTATCCTCGGCGCGGCACGATGTATCGCGGCAGAGCCAGTTTCACACCATGGCCCTGGTCAACCTGTCGGCCAAGGCCATTGAAGGCTGCCATTTTCTGCGCAGCTATGAAGGCGAGTGGCTGCTGCGCTTCCATGCCCAGGCCGAATATATCGGCCAGTTCAGCGAGGGGCTGCTGGCCTTCGATGGCGATGGGCGCGTGAGCGCGGTCAACCAGAGTGCGATCAACCTGCTCGGCCTGTCGCGCCGGCAACTGCTCGGGCGCACTTTGGTGGAAGTATTCGACTGCCGCCTGGATGACCTGCTCGGTCGCGCCTCGGCGCAGCCCAGTGCTAGTTGGCCGCTGTATACCCAGCGCGGCCAGCTGCTGTTCGCCATGCTGCGTGGCCAGCCGCGGCGCAGTGCTCAGGCGTTGGCGGCCACGGCGCTGGCAACGCCGGGCTTGTGCCTGGCCGACCCTGGCTTGCAGAGTGATTTTCGCCGTGCGCTGCGGGTGTATGAGCGTGATGTGCCGCTGTTGATTGGCGGCGAAACCGGCACCGGCAAGGAGGCCTTCGCCAAGGCCCTGCATCAGGTCAGCTCGCGTGGCGGTAAGCCCTTTGTTGCGCTGAACTGCGCGGCCATTCCTGAAAGCCTGATCGAGAGCGAACTGTTCGGTTATCGCGGCGGCAGCTTTACCGGCGCACGTAAAGAAGGCATGCGCGGCAAGCTGCAGCAGGCCGATGGCGGCACCCTGTTCCTCGATGAGATCGGCGATATGCCGCTGGCGCTGCAGACGCGCTTGCTGCGAGTGCTGGAAGAGCGCCGGGTCGAGCCGATTGGTGGTGAGTCGCAGGCCATCGATGTGCGGGTGATCAGCGCCAGCCACCGCGACCTCACCCAGCGAGTAGCCTGCGGCGAGTTTCGTCAGGACCTGTTCTATCGCCTCAATGGCTTGGTGATCGAACTACCGCCTTTGCGTGAGCGCAGTGACAAGCTGGCGTTGCTGGACTTTCTCCTGGCCGAAGAGGCGCGCGGGCAATCTGCACGGCTTGATGATGCGGCCCGCGAAGCGCTGCTCGCCTACCCCTGGCCGGGCAATGTGCGCCAATTGCGCAATGTGCTGCGCACCCTCTGTGCGCTGTGCGAAAACGGCGTGATCAGCCACGCCGAGCTGCCCGCCGAAATTCGCCATGCGCGTCCCGCGCATACTCTGTTGCCCTCCGCCAAACCCGACCAGTTGGGCGACGCCGAACGTCAGGCGTTGCTCGCGGTCCTAGAGGCGCAGCACTGGCAGATGAGCCGCAGCGCCGAACAGCTCGGCATCAGCCGCAACACCCTGTATCGCAAGCTGCGCAAACACGGGGTTGTCAGGCCCGGCTAGAGCTTTTTTCCAGGCCCGTGCAGTCCTGCAAGCCGCTCGCAGGACTGCACGGGTACATGCCGAGCTGGCGAACACGTCTAGAAAAAGCCCAGTGGGTTGATGTCGTAACTGATCAGCAGGTTTTTCGTCTGCTGGTAGTGGTCGAGCATCATCTTGTGGGTCTCGCGGCCTACGCCTGACTTCTTGTAACCGCCGAACGCCGCATGCGCCGGGTACAGGTGGTAGCAGTTGGTCCACACCCGACCTGCCTTGATGCCACGGCCCATGCGGTAAGCGCGGTTGATGTCGCGGGTCCACAGGCCGGCGCCGAGGCCGAACTCGGTGTCGTTGGCAATCGCCAGGGCTTCGGCCTCGTCCTTGAAGGTGGTTACGCCAACTACCGGGCCGAAGATTTCTTCCTGGAATACGCGCATCTTGTTGTGGCCCTTGAGCAGGGTCGGCTGGATGTAATAGCCGTCGGCCAGGTTGCCAGTCAGATTCTCTGCAGCGCCTCCGGTAAGCAGCTCGGCACCTTCCTGCTGGGCGATTTCCAGGTAGCTCAAAATCTTGTCGTACTGCTGCTCGGAGGCCTGGGCGCCGACCATGGTCTCGGTATCCAGCGGGTCGCCGCGTTTGATCGCCTTGATCTTCTTCATCACTTCAACCATGAACGGCTCGAAGATCGACTCCTGCACCAGTGCTCGCGACGGGCAGGTGCACACTTCGCCCTGGTTGAAGAAGGCCAGTACCAGGCCCTCTGCGGCCTTCTCGATAAAGGCTGGCTCGGCACTCATGATGTCTTCGAAGAAGATGTTCGGCGATTTGCCGCCCAGCTCCACGGTACTCGGAATGATGTTTTCGGCGGCGCATTTGAGGATATGCGAGCCCACCGGGGTGGAACCGGTAAAGGCGATCTTGGCGATGCGTTTGCTGGTGGCCAGGGCTTCGCCCGCTTCCTTGCCGAAGCCTTGCACCACGTTGAGTACGCCCGGTGGCAGCAAATCGCCGATCAGCTCCATCAGTAGGCTGATCGATAGCGGCGTCTGTTCGGCCGGCTTGAGCACGATGCAGTTGCCTGCAGCCAGAGCCGGGGCGAGTTTCCAGGCGGCCATCAGCAGCGGGAAGTTCCACGGGATGATCTGCCCAACCACGCCTAGGGGTTCGTGGAAGTGATAGGCGGCAGTGTGTTCGTCGATTTCCGCAGCGGAGCCTTCCTGGGCGCGGATGCAGCCGGCGTAGTAGCGGAAGTGATCGGCGGCCAGCGGTACATCGGCATTCAGGGTTTCGCGCACGGCTTTACCGTTGTCCCAGGTTTCCGCCACGGCCAGCAGTTCGAGGTTGGCCTCGATGCGGTCAGCGATTTCCAGCAGTACCAGGGCGCGGCTCTGCACGCTGGTTCTGCCCCAGGCATCGGCGGCGGCATGGGCGGCGTCCAGCGCGCGCTCGATATCGGCGGCATCTGAGCGTGGGAACTCGCCGATTACCGAAGTATCGACCGGGCTGGTGTTGGTGAAATAGCGGCCGCCCAGCGGCGCGGCAAATTCGCCACCGATGAAATTGCCGTAGCGCGGCTTGAGGGTAACGATGGCGCCTGGGGTGCCTGGTTTCGCGTAAATCATGATGCTGACCTCTTGTGTTGGGGATGGCCGGTGCACACGGGGCGCGCCGGCTGAGGTTGTCAGACGCCTTGTGGTGTTTCCCCGCGTTTCAGGCGGGCATTGATGTCGTCGATCACCGCGGGCAGCTCGTTGATGGTGTCGATCAGGTAGTGCGGGCGTGAGCCCTCGAACAGTTGGGCGATGCGCACGCGCTCTTTGGCCAGTTGCTCGGCCGGCAGATCCTTGAATTGCGCGTAGGTCAGGCCCAGGGCGTTGCCCGAACAGGTCAGCGCCACCGTCCACATGCCGGCGCTACGCCCTTCCAGAATGCCTGGGGTGGTGTCGTCGACTTTGACGCAGGCCGCCACGTCGCTGATGCCGAGGGCAATCACATTGGCCAGGGCCTGAGCCGGATGCGGGCGGCCGTTGGGTACTTCGTCGGTGGCGACCACATGGTCGGCGACGTAGCCGTTGCGCTTAGCCAGTTGCACCACTTTTTCCATCACCACTGCCGGGTAGCCGGAGCAGGAGCCGATCTTCAGGCCCTGGTTGCGCAGGCCTGTGATGGTGTCGAGCGCGCCGGGGATCAGTGCCGAATGCTCAGCGATCTTGGCGATTTGCAATGGCATAAAGCGCTCATAGATGGCCGTTACGTCGTCATCACTGGGCAGGCGGCCGAAGGCAGCGCGGTAGCGTTCGGCAATTTCCGGCACGTTGCACAGGGTGCGAATATGGTCCCACTTGCCCATGCCCATTGGCCCGCGTGCCTCGGCCAGGGTTACGGGGACGGCGAACTCGGCGAAGGCTTCGACGAAGATCTGCGTCGGCGCGAAGGAGCCGAAGTCGACCACCGTGCCGGCCCAGTCGAGGATGATTGCTTGCAGCTGCTGAGGTTGTTGATAGTTCATGTCGTGACTCCTGGATGGATTAAGCGGAAAGGTCAGGCCCGCAAGCTTGCGTTGCTGGCGGCGCTGTTGGGGTTCAGTGGGTTGCTGGGGTGTTGCGCGAGCTGGTTCGGGCGGCTGTTCCAGTACGGCAGCATCATCACGGTGGCGATCAGGGCCGTGCCGGTGAACAGCAGAAACACGCTTTCGGTATCGAAGTAGCCGGGCAGCAGGCCGCCGAGGATCGCGCCGATTGAGCCGCAACCGTTGACGAAGCCGGCGGCGGTACCGGCGGTACCCTGGCCGTAGTCGATGGCGGCGGAACCGCTGATCATCGAGTCCGGGCCGTAGAGGCTCAGGCCCATCATGAACAGCAGGCCGACCACGGCCAGTACGCTGCCGCTCTGCATCGCCGGGACGAACAACGCCAGGCAGACCGCCAGGACCAATAGGCTGACCACGCAGGCCGGGAAACGCCGTGCGCCGAACAGCTTGTCCGACATCAGGCCGAGCAGTACTGGGCCAATCAGGCCGGCGACTTCAAAGGAGGTGGGGACGATGGCCGAGGCGACCTTGCCGATCTCCGGCATGCGCTCGTAGACCATTACCGGGCCCCAGAACAGGATCGCGTAACGCGCCGGCTTGAGCAGGAAGTAAGCCAGGCCGAGTACCAGTACCGTGCGATTTCTCAGGATGGTTTTTAGGCAGCTAGCGAAGCTGGCGTGCTGTCCGTTGCCATCGAGTTGCGGTGTATCGGTGCTTTCGACCGCTGGCAGCCCCACATCCTGTGGCGTGTTGCGTTGCAGCAAAAAGAACAGCACGGCCACTGCGCCGACCACGATGGCGCTGGAGAAAAATGCCGCGCGCCAATCGCCATAGACCTGATAGGCCCACCAGCCAGCGAAGGGCGAGGCCACCAAGCCGCCGAAGGCGTAGCAACTGCTCCACAAACCGAGTACCCGGCCGCGTTCGCCAGTGGCGAAGAAACTGCCGAGGTTCTTGCACAATCCTGACCAGCCAGTGGATTGCGCGAGGCCCTGGATCACCATGCAGGTGGCGAAGATCGGCAGGGTGGCGAAGCTACCCATGATCAACGCCACCACGGCTGAGATCAGCAGACCGCCGAGCACCACCACGCGCGGGCCAAAGCGGTCGGCGAGGATGCCCCAGGTGAACTGGCCGACGGCGTAGGCGCCGAGGTAGAGCGCGTCGAGGTTGGCCATGGTGGCCTTTTCCAGTTGGAAGTCGGGGTCATCGGCGATGCCCAGCTTGGCCACCGAAAAGGCCTTGCGGGTGAAATAGAAGGCGGCGTAGGCCAGCCAGGTGATGGCGAATATCTGCAGGCGCCACCGCTGTATGGGGTTGCTGCTGAGGTTTAACAGGGAAAAGCCATATGTCTGATTCACGGTGCTGACCTCTGAGTTGAATGTGCTGGCAGTTCAAGGAACGGCTGCTTTTGTTGTTGTAAAAGCACTTCTGGCGCCGTCTTGGCGGACGGTCTGGATCAGATCAAACGAGGCCCGGGACATGGCGTCCTGCCGGGTTGCCCTGCCTGATAGGGCGGGCAACAGCCGGTCTCGTACTGCAGGTCTGCACCCATGGCCGTGCCGGCCTGGGCGCTGTGGTTCAGTTCGCCGGGCGGCAGTCGTCGACGCCCATCACCGCCAGTGCGTCGGCGATGGCACGCAACAGCTGGCCGACGATGCGTTCGTCGATCTGGCCGATGCAGCCGATGCGGAAGCTTTCGGCAATGGTCAACTTGCCGGGGTAGATGACGAACTGGCGGGCCTTGAGCTCGTTGTAGAAACGCTTGAACTCAAAGTTCGGGTGGGTTGGGCTGAAGAAGGTGGTGATGATCGGCGACAGCCAGCGGTCTTCCAGCAGGGTCTGAAAGCCCATGGCGCGCATGCCGGCGACCAGGGTGTCGCGATTTCTCGTGTAGCGCGCCTGGCGTCCGGCTACGCCCCCTTCCTCGGCGTGCTGCTCGAGCGCCTTGCGGAAGGCCACCACGCTGTGGGTCGGCGGGGTGAAGCGCCATTGCCCAGTGCGCTCCATGTATTGCCACTGCTCCAGCAGGTCCAGGCTCAGTGAATGGGCGCGGCCCTTGGACTGTTCCAGCAGTGCACGGCGAATGATCACAAAGCCGAAGCCGGGAATGCCTTCAATGCACTTGTTGGCTGAGGAAACCATGACGTCGAAGGGGATCTTGTCCACAGTCAGCAGCACTGCGCCGAAGGAGCTCATGGCATCGACGATCAGATTCTTGCCGTGGGCTTTGACCACGCCGGCGATCTCGCGCAGCGGGTTGAGAATGCCTGAGCTGGTTTCGCAGTGAACCAGGAATACGTCGGTTACATCCGGATGGCGCTCCAGCAGCTCGGCAACTTCTTCCGGTTGCGGTGGCAGGTAGTCACCTTTGTCCAGGGCGATGTAGTCGCGGCCGAGGTAGTCGAGAATCTGCGTGGCGCGCTTGCCGTAGGCACCGTTCATCAGCACCAGGGCTTTACCGTCGCGGGCGATGGCGGTGGCCAGTGCCGCCTCGACGGCGAAGGTGCCGCTGCCTTGCAGGGGCACGCAGGCGTAGCTGTCGTCATGCACGCCGGCCATTTGCAGCAGGCCTTGGCGAATATCCGCGGTGACCCGGTTGAAGTCGGTGTCCCACGAACCCCAGTCGCGCAGCATGGCCTGCTTGGTGGCCAGCGACGTGGTCAGCGGGCCAGGGGTCAGCAGATAGGGCTCACCCAGTGCGGGGGCGGTAAGGGCTGGGCGGGCGTTGATGAATTCGGCTTTGCTCATGATCGTCTCCAGTGTGTGCGGTGGCAGCGATGCGCCGCTCTGGAGTCGATAAAAACAACTTGCAGTAAATAAATAAAATCGATTTATAGTATTTTTAAAATAAGCTGAACTTATTTATTGAGGTGTCTGATGGCGGTTTCCAACGCTCAATTGCGGGCCTTTCACGCGGTGGCGCAGCAGGGCAGTTTCACTCGCGCCGCCGAGCGTCTGTGCCTTAGCCAGCCGGCGGTTTCCGACCAAGTGCGCAAACTCGAGGAGCAATTCGGCGTTTTGTTGTTCCATCGCACCAAGCGTTCGGTGCAGCTCACCGAACTGGGGGAGCAGCTGCTCGGTATTACCCAGCGGTTGTATGCGGTGGCCGCTGAGGCCCAGGAACTGCTCTCCAGTTCGCGTGCCCTGCAAAGCGGCAGCCTGACCCTGGCGGTTGACTCACCGGTGCATGTGCTGCCGTTTATTGCCGCGTTCAATGCGCGTTATCCAGGCATTCGCTTCAATCTGGTGACCGGCAACACCGATGAGGCACTGGCCAGGCTGTTTGCCTATCAGGCGGATTTCGCTGTGCTTGGCCGCCCGGTGATGGATGAAAACCTGCTCAGTCATGTACTGAGCAGTGCGCCACTGGTGGCCTTCGTTGGCCTCGAACACCCCTGGGCGGGGCGTGAATCGATTGTCCTGGCGGATCTCGATGACACGCCGCTGGTGCTGCGTGAGCGCGGCTCGATGACCCGGCAGATGATTGAGGATGAGCTGCGCCGCGAAGGGTTGCGCGTGCGCTCGGCGCTTGAGGTTGAAGGGCGTGAAGCGGTGTTCGAGATGGTCGCGGCCGGTCTGGGCGTGGGTATCGTTTCGGCGGCGGAATTTGGTTCCAGTCGCGCCATGCGGGCGTTGCCGATTCTCGATTGTCAGCAGCGCATGACCGAAACCCTGGTGTGCCGGCGTGACCAGGGCTCGCGGCGGATTATCGCGACTTTTCTTGAGGTTGTGCGGTCGAACAGTGGCGGCTGACCAGCGTGCCACCGCGCCCGCCTATAGGGAGCTGTGCTAATCTGCGGCCAGTTTTTATCCCGCCTTATTCACCGGCTCTGACGACGCCTGCAAGGTAAATCATGCATATCCATATTCTCGGCATCTGCGGCACTTTTATGGGCTCGCTGGCCGTGCTGGCCAAGGAACTCGGCCACCGCGTGACCGGCTCCGACGCCAACGTTTACCCACCCATGAGCACCCAGCTGGAGGCCCAGGGCATCGAACTGACCCAGGGCTATGACGCTGCGCAACTCGACCCTGCACCCGATCTGGTGGTGGTCGGCAACGCCCTGTCGCGCGGCAATCCGGCGGTGGAATATGTGCTGAATAAGGGCCTGCCCTATGTCAGCGGCCCGCAGTGGCTGGCTGACCATGTGCTGCAGGGCCGTTGGGTCATGGCTGTGGCCGGCACCCACGGTAAAACCAGCAGTTCGAGCATGCTGGCCTGGGTGCTGGAACATGCCGGCATGAGCCCGGGCTTTTTGATTGGCGGGGTGCCGCAGAACTTTGGTATTTCCGCGCGCCTGGGTGGCACGCCGTTCTTTGTGGTCGAGGCCGACGAATACGACAGCGCCTTTTTCGACAAGCGCAGCAAGTTCGTCCACTACCGCCCGCGCACCGCGATTCTGAATAACCTGGAGTTCGATCACGCGGATATCTTCCCCGATCTGGCGGCCATCGAGCGGCAATTCCACCATCTGGTGCGCACCATTCCGGGCGACGGTCTGATCATTCATCCGACCACCGAACCTGCGCTCAAACGGGTAATCGAGATGGGCTGCTGGACTCCAGTGCAAACCACTGGCGAAGGCGGTCAGTGGCAGGCGCGCCTGCTCAGTGCCGACGGCTCGCGTTTCGAGGTGAGTTTCGACGGCAAGCTTGCCGGCACCGTAGATTGGCAGCTGACCGGCCAGCACAACGTGGCCAACGCCCTGGCGGTGTTGGCGGCGGCGCGCCATGTAGGTGTGGTACCGGAGCTGGGCATCGCCGCGCTGTGCAGCTTTATCAACGCCAAGCGGCGCATGGAGAAGGTCGCTGAAGTGAATGGCGTGACCATCTTCGATGACTTCGCCCACCACCCGACGGCGATTGCCACCACCCTGGATGGCCTACGCAAGCGCATCGGCGATGCCAAACTGATTGCCATCGTCGAACCACGCTCCAACTCGATGAAGCTCGGCGCGCATCGCGATGGTCTGCCGGAGTCCGTGGTGCAGGCCGACTCGGTGTACTGGTACGCGCCGCCGAATCTCGGTTGGGATCTGGCCGGCACCGTAGCTACGTCGACCGTGCCGACTCAGGTCTGCGATTCTCTGGAAGCGATTATCGCCGGGGTCAAGGCTGAAGCCGCGCCGGGTACCCAGGTGGTGGTGATGAGCAATGGCGGCTTCGGCGGTTTGCACGGCAAATTGGCTGCGGCCCTTTTATAGAGAGCCAAAATTCGCGCTCAAAGCGTCGCGAGCGCAGATTAGGCAAGGCTGTAGGATGGGTTGAGGCGCGCAGCGCCGATACCCATCGAGGCTATGGTGATGGGTATCGCTGCGCTCAACCCATCCTACGCCCGACGGTTTCACCCATCCCATGGAGTTCGCATGAGCGGTCCTGAATGTATTACCTTGGCTATGACCGGCGCTTCCGGCGCTCAGTACGGCCTGCGCCTGCTCGACTGCCTGGTGCAGGAAGAGCGCGAGGTGCACTTTCTGATTTCCAAGGCCGCGCAGCTGGTGATGGCCACCGAAACCGATGTCAGCCTGCCGAACAAACCCCAGGCGATGCAGGCGTTCTTGAGCGAGTACACCGGCGCCGCGCCGGGGCAGATTCGCGTGTACGGCAAGGAAGACTGGATGGCCCCGGTGGCCTCCGGCTCCGGCGCACCCTCGGCGATGGTGGTGGTGCCGTGCAGCACCGGTACCCTGTCGGCCATCGCCACCGGGGCCTGCAATAACCTGATCGAGCGCGCCGCCGACGTGGCGCTCAAGGAGCGCCGCCAGCTAATTCTGGTGCCACGTGAGGCACCGTTTTCCAGTATTCATCTGGAGAACATGCTCAAGCTGTCGAATCTTGGGGCGACCATCCTGCCGGCCGCGCCGGGCTTCTATCACCAGCCGCAGACCATCGATGACCTGATCGACTTCGTCGTGGCGCGCATCCTCAACTGCCTGAATATCCCCCAGGACATGCTGCCACGCTGGGGCGAGCACCATCAGATCACTCCGGATGAATAAGCCTCTGGCCCGCGCGGCCGTTTGCCTGGTGTTGGGCCTGACACTCAGCGGCTGCGCCACCGTACGCACCTTGGATGCGGCCAAGCCAGGCGCGCCGGTGGTATATGCCGGCACGCGGCTGAACCTGTATGCGCTGCAGGGCGGTTGCTGCGCCAATGAGCGCTTCGGCGCCGAGGCGCCGGCTTACCCGGCCGCCGATCTGCCGGTTAGCGCGTTGCTGGATACCCTGTTGCTGCCGCTATCCCTGGCCACTGCCATAGGCCTTAATCTGGGCGTCAGCGGCGGGTTGTAAGGGCGTCAGGCGTCGGGAATGCTGGTTTCTTTACCCTGCCAAGTCGTTGCCAAGGGCCAATGCTCAAGGTTTTGCGCCGGCCCCGGCTTGGCGAACAGGTAGCCCTGAAAGCGCCGGCAGCCCATGCGTTGCAAAGCGTCGTACTGTTCCTGGGTTTCCACCCCTTCGGCGGTCACGGCTAGGTTGAGGTTGGCGCCCAGCGCCAGGATGGTGCGTACGATGGCGGCGTCGCTGGGGTGTTCGAGCAGGTCGCGGACGAAGGATTGGTCGATCTTCAGCTGGTCCAGCGGCAGGCGCTTGAGGTAGTTGAGTGAGGAGTAGCCGGCGCCGAAATCATCCAGCGCCAGGTGCACGCCGCGCGCTTTCAGTTGGCTCATCTTGCCGATCAGCACTTCCACATCTTCCACCAGCTGGCTTTCGGTCAGCTCCAGTTCCAGGCGTTGCGGGTTGGCGCCGCTTTCCGCGAGAGTGGCGAAGACGTCTTCGACAAAGTCGGGATGGTGGAACTGCCTGGCGCTGACGTTGACCGCCAGGGTCAGCTGCGCCAGTTGTGGGTGTGCGGCCCAGGCCACCAGTTGCTGGCAGGCACTGTGCAGAATCAAGCGACCCAGGGGCAGAATCAGCCCGGTGCTTTCTGCCAGCGGAATAAATTCGCCCGGCGGCACCAGCCCGCGTGTGGGGTGTTGCCAGCGCACCAGGGCTTCGGCGCCGACCAGCTGTCCTTGAGCATCCACCTGGGGTTGGTAGTGCAGGATAAAGTCGCGCTGGCCGAGGCTGTGGCGCAGGTCGCTTTCCAGGCTGGCGCGGGCGCTGACTTCGGCTTGCATCGTCGGGTCGAAAAAACGCATGGCGTTGCGGCCCGCGGCCTTGGCTTGGTACATGGCCATGTCGGCGCGTTTCAGCACTTCATCGACCGTGCTGTGCTCGTTGGGGAATAACGCGATGCCGATGCTGGCCGTGCTGATATGGCTGCGGCCTTGCAGGGCATAGGGCGCGGCCAGAGCCTTGACGATCTTCTTGCCGACGCTCTCGACCTGCTGGCCGGCCTGCGCGGGTTTCAGGCTGAGGCCTTCAAGCATCAGCACAAATTCATCGCCGCCGAGGCGGGCCAGGGTGTCCTGGGCGCGAACATGGCTGCTTAGGCGCTGAGCGACCTGCTGCAGCAACTGATCGCCCATGTCATGGCCGAGGGTGTCGTTGAGGTCCTTGAAGTTATCCAGGTCGATAAACAGCAGTGCGCCCTGTTGCAGGCCGCGCGCATGCTTGGCCAATGCCTGTTGCAGGCGGTCGAGCAGCAGGCGGCGGTTGGGCAGGCCGGTGAGCGGATCGTAGAAGGCCAGCTGGTTGATTTTTTCCAGGTTCTTCTTGTGTTCGGTGATGTCGGTGGAGATGCCGCACAGCGCGTAGATCTTGCCGTGGCCGTCGCGCAGCGGCAGCTTGACCGAGAGGAAGGCGTGCTGGGTGCTGCCATCCAGGCTGCGGTTGATTTCCTCGGTTTGCACCCGTTCGCCGAGTTTGAGCACGCGGCGGTCGTTATCGTGCAGGTTGGTGGCGGTGTCGATATCGAAGAACTGTTCATCGGTCTTGCCGATCACCTGCTCGAGGTTCTGGCCGAACAGTTCGCAGACCTTGCGGTTGGCGTATTGGTAACGCAGCTGCGCATCCTTGATGTAGATATAGGCTTCGACGCTGTCGAGGATGGTGTTCAGGCGTTCTTCGCTGGCCAGCAGGTGATGGGTTTTCTCGCGTACCTGGCGGCGCAGCAGCACCGCGCCGCCGAGTGCGGCGATCAGCAATAGGGCGAGGGTGCTCAGGCCCCACCAGACGCTGGTGGGGATTAGCAGGCGTGGCCGTTCACCGCCCCAGCGTTGCAGGCTCTGGTAGTAGACCGAGGAAGGTGAGTCCTGCCAGTTCGACAGGTGTTTGTCGATGGCGCTTAGCAAGTCGGCGTTCTGCCCCTTGCGTGTGGCGTAGAACAGCTGCGCCGGTTGAAACATGATCGAGGAGCTTTGCAGCTGATAGCTCGGTGCATGGAAGTCGCCAAAACGCTGGTTGGCCACCACTGCGTCGGCCTGCCCACCCGCCACCAGTTCAAAGCCCTGCGGCAGGCTGGGTACGCCGATCAGCTGGGCTCTCAGGCCAAAGCTTTCGAGCAGCCCGCGCAGGTATTCCTCCTGCACCGAGCCTTGCAATACGGCAATGCGCAGGCCTTTGAGGTCGAGTATCGACTTGAGCTGCAGGTCTTCGTTGCTGTAGACCTGCGACCAGCTGACCAGTGATGGGACTTTGTGGAAGTCGAGCACCTGAGCGCGACTGTCGTTGTAGGCCACATCGGGCAGCAGGTCGATTTCACCGCTCTGCGCCAGCTCCAGGCATTGTTGCCATTCGCACGGCCTGGGGCGCAGTTGCCAGTCTTCCTGACTGGCGATTTCATTTAGCAGTTCGCCGAGGATGCCGGAGAGTTTGCCGTCCTGGCCGAGGAGGATTTTCGGTTCGTTGGCGTAAACCCCCACGCTGACCTCGCGTAATTGCGCGCTGCTGAACGACATGGCTGTGAGGCCCATGGTCAATAGCAGCAGGGTGCTGAGGGGGCGAAATGACAGGCGCTTCATGCGTGGGCCAACTTCCATAAGAGAATCCATGGCCTAACGATAGCCAGAATATGGCGTAGGTGCAGGCGGCTGATGGCAATTGGCTATTCCTACTGCGCCGTGGCTGGCGCGCAGCAGGTTCTGGGCTGCGCCTTAGCTGGCCCAGCCTTGGTAGATATAGGTCATGGGCTTTGGGCCCTTGAGGTAGCGATTGCTCAGCTCGCCAATCTGAAAACCGCCTGCGGTGATCAGCGCCTGGATATCGCGGTTGAGGTGGCAGCCGCCAGCCAGTGGCTTCCATAGCGGCGTCAGGCGGTTCTGCCAGCGCAGCACGGGCAGCTCCGGTGCCAAGCCGTGTTCGCAGAACAGCAGGCGACCGCCGGGCTTAAGCACGCGGCGCATTTCTTTCAGTGCGGCCACGGCATCGGGGATGGTGCACAGGGTAAAGGTGCAGACGATGCAGTCGAAGCTGGCGTCCTCGGCCTGGATCTGCCCCAGTTCGAGGGCAATCATCTCCACCGGAATACTGATCGCGGCGGCGCGTTGCTTGGCCAGCTTCTGCATATCGGCGCTGGGGTCGACGCCGATAATCACGCGGACTTTTTCGGCATCGTAGAAGGCCAGGTTAAGGCCGCTGCCAATGCCGATTTCCAGCACCCGGCCATGGGCCTGAGGCACCAGTTGCGAGCGGGCTTTCATCACCGCGCCCATGCCGCAGGCGAAGTCGATCAGGTGCGGCAGCAGATAGCGGTCATACAGGCCCACGGTGTTGCCCCCGTTGTTTTTATTCTGCGTCGTTGCTGGTGTCGTCCGGCAGGTCGCTGTTGTCGCCGCTGACAGCGGCAAAGCACTTGATCAAATGGGGGCCGGCAGTGCCGTTGATGTTCCAGGCATCGGCTTCACCGTCAAAACGTGCGGCTATTACCTGGGCCAGGCTGAAGTGCCATTTGCGCAGGGCGCGGCCATCCATGCATTCGATGCTGAGCAGCGGTGCGTCGCCAGCGGGCGGGTTGCCGGCCTGGTGCTGGGCCAGTTGTTCGGCATTGAGGCTGAACTGCCAGGCATGCAGCTCGTCGATTTCCAGCATGTCGGCGCCGCTCAGGGCGCTGATCAGGTCGTGCGGGGTGGTGCTCATAGGTCGATGGCTTCTGGTTGTGATTAACGGCAGTTAGCGGCCGAGACGGCGCAGTTGGTCTGACTCGATCACCCGAGTGCCGGCATCTTCTTCCAGCGCCAGGCGCCACAGCGCGCGGGCCAGTACGGTGGCTTCGATGCCGCGGTATTTGCCCGGCAGCCAGCGCATAAAGGGCGCGGCCAGGCGCTCGCCGAGGCGAAACTCCTGACGTGCGCCGAGCAGCAGCGAAGGGCGGGCGATGGTCAGCTGCGGCCAGTCCTGCGCGCGCAGGGCCTGTTCCATTTCGCCTTTGACCTTGTTGTAGAACACCGTGGAGTTGGCGTCCGCGCCGAGGGCGCTGATTACCAGCAGGTGGCGTGCGCCGAGGGCGCGGGCGCGTTCGGCGAAGGCGATAACCAGGTCATGGTCGACTGCGCGGAAGGCCTCTGGCGAGCCGGCTTGTTTGATCGTGCTGCCCAGGCAGCAGAAGGCGGTATCGACCTTGCCGCTCAGTTGCGGCAGCAGGGCCAGCAGTTCGCCTTGCGGATTTTCCAGGTGTGCATGCGCTGCCAGCGGGCGGCGGCTGGGTGCCAGCACGCGAGCGACCGTGGGCTCGTTCAGCAGACGGTCCAGCAGGTGCTCGCCGGTCAGTCCGGTGGCGCCTGCGAGAAGGATGTGCTGGGGCGTCAAATACATAGTGTGAGGTTCTCCGCTGATATCAATCAGCTTATCAGGCCGTTGGTGGCGCGCATGGCTGTTATGGGTTGACCGCAGATTGCGCTTCAAGTGCATTGTTCAGGGCGCGCTCGGCCTGTTGCTCGCGCAGCTTGCGCCACTGTGCGAGCACCGCTTTGGCGGGCCAGATTTGCGGTTCTGAGGGTTCGAAACCATCGGCCTTTTCGCGTTCGGCAACGCTGGCCTGGGCCAGCTTGAAGGCGCGCTGCAGGTCGTCGGTCTGTTGCAGGGCCTCGGCAAACAGGGCGCGGCCGAAATAGGTGAAGTCGTTCTCCTCCGAACAGCCGAAGGACACCCGGTCGGCTCGTGCGGCGGTGATCACCAGGGTCTTGTCATCCTGCAGCTTGGGAATAAAGCCGCCGGAGTAGCAGGCTGAGATCACCAGCACCTTGTGCCGGTCCTTCAACGGTTCAAGCAGGGCTGCCAGTTCGCTGGCGGGCAGGTCGTCGAGCTGCATGCGCGGCTGGTCGAGGTTCAGTTCATGTTTGGCAGAGCCGTGGCTGGTCAGGTAGATAAAGATCAGGTCTTCCTCGCCGCTGCGTTCGGCCAGGGCTTGGATGCTGCGGCCCAGGCTGGCGCTAGTGGCCAGCGGGCGATCCGTCAGGTGGTCGCGGTGGTTGACCAGGGTGATCAGGCCGTGCGCGGCGAAGCGCTCCTGCAGCAGGTTGCCGACATAGTCTACCTCACGCATAAACACGCTTTGCTTGCCGTCGCCGGCCAGGGTCAGGGCGTACAGCTCGATGGCTGGCGTCGAGGCCGGCAGCTTGGCAATGGCGGCATCGAGCAGGCGGCCTTGTTCCAGCAGGCCGGTGGCCAGGGCGTCGGGTATGCCCTTGCCCTGGGCGTCACGGATCAGTCGGCCGTTTTGCCAGGTGCCGCTTTGCTGGCTGCCATCGACCAGAGTCAGGCTACCGATGCCCTGGTATTTACCGTAGGCAAAGTTGCCTTGATAGACGCTGCCGTCGGCCAGGCTCAGGCGACCCTCGCCGTGGTAGCTCCAGTCGCTGAACTGGCCGGCGTAGTGGCTGCCGTCGCTGCCTTTGAATTCGCCTTTGCCGGTGAGGCTGCCGTGGACGAAGCGCCCGCTCCAGACTTCGCCATCGGCGCTCTGATAGCGGCCCTTGCCGTGGAACTGATTGTCGCGGAACTGGCCGCTGTAAAGGTCGCCGCCGAGGTTCTTGAAACTGCCCTGGCCATTGAGTTGGCTGTTGTCGAAGGTGCCGGTGTACTCATTGCCTTCGGTATCGGTGAGCACACCCTGGCCGTCGGGTTCGCCTTTTTTAAACTGACCCTGGAAGCTGGCGCCGTTGCTCCACTGCAGCTTGCCCAGGCCGCTGTACTGGCCCTTGCTGAATTCGCCGCGGTATTCCAGTTGGCTGCCTTTCAGGTGGCCTTCGCCGCTGGGCATGCCGTTGGCAAATCCGCCTTCGTAGCGGCTGCCATCGCTGTAGGTGAGGCTGCCCTGGCCGTGGAAATCGCCGTCCTGAAACGCGCCGCTGTAGAACTCGCCGTGCTTGCTGCGCCATTCACCGGGGCCGTTGAACTGGCCGTCCTTGAATTGCCCCTGGTAGTAGCTGCCGTCGCTGTAATCCAGGCGGCCGGGGCCTTGCAGCAGGCCGTCGATCACCTCGCCCCGGTAGCGCCCGCCATCGGGTAGCACGGCGTCAGGAGGCAACAAGGGTTCGCCATCGCCACAGGCGACAAGCAGCAGGGCGAGGCTCAGTGGAGCCAGGAGGGAGAGGCGGCGCATGCAGAAAATCCAGGCTGGAAGGTCGTTGCCGAGTATGCCTTAAAGCGTTCGAAGTGCCGTGATTGAGCGCACCGGCGCAAGCATAAAAATAAAAAGGCGCACCGGCAGATACCTGTGCGCCTTAGTCCGGCGGCTGCGCTTAGACGAAGCAGAGGGTCAGCGGCTCGGCGATATAGGCGGGTTTTTCCGAGCCTTCAATTTCCAGCACGACTTTGGCCTTGAGCAGCCATTGGCCAGGATTCTTCTCGTGGGCGTCGGTCAGGCTGACCACCAGGCGGACTTTGGAGTTGACCTTCACCGGCTGGATAAAGCGCACGCTATCCAGGCCATAGTTGACGGCCATCTTCAGCCCTTTAGGCATGATCATGATGCCTTCCATCAGCTTGGGCACCAGCGACAGCGAGAGGAAACCGTGGGCGATGGTGCTGCCAAACGGGGTGAGCTTGGCTTTTTCCGGGTCGACGTGGATGAACTGGTGATCGCCGGTGCATTCGGCGAACTGGTTGATGCGTTCCTGGTCGATGGTCAGCCATTCGGAACGGCCGAGTTCTTTACCGATATAGCTGGGCAATTCGGCGGCGGGTACTGATGTCATGGTTTCTCCTTGAAGACGCAAGTGTTGTTTTTTTTGGGGGCGTAAATCCTTCTGCCCTAAGATCATCATGGGTTTGCCGCAGGGTCAAGTGCCTCGTGTACGCGTCGTTATCGTTACGCCGTTGCCACGCAACCGCTGTAAACCGGCCCTTGCCGGGCGCTTCTGCTTATAATGCGCGGCACTGCGTCTGGGATCATACGATTCGGAGATTACCCGTCATGCTGCTACGCGGCCTTTCCTGGCTGGTGCTGTGCCAGTTGCTCGGCACTGCGCTGAACGTTCTGCTGATCCCGATCCTGCCGGGGCCGATCATCGGCATGCTGCTGTTGTTCGGCTTTCTGCTGCTGCGCGGCGAGGTGGGCGAGCCGCTGCACCTGGCCTCCACCAGCCTGCTGAAATACCTGCCGCTACTGCTGGTGCCGCCAGCGGTGGGCGTGATGGCCTACGCCGAGGATATCTTTGCCGACTTCTGGGCGATTGCCGGGGCGTTGTTGCTGTCGCTGCTGATCTCCATCGTGTTTGCCGGCTGGCTGATGCAGAAGCTGATTGACCGTCAGCAACGCCGGGAGGACGCATGACTCTGGAATGGCACGCCGCCTGGCAGGCGCTGATTCATCATCCGCTGTTTGGCGTGGGCATCACCCTCGGCGCCTACCAGTTGGCGATTGCTGCCTATGAGAAAACCCGCTGGGTGTTTCTGCAGCCGGTGCTGGTGTCGATGCTTGCGGTGATCGGCATTCTGCTGGCCTGCGGCCTGACCTTTGCCGAGTACAAGGACAGCGCGGCGGCGCTGACGCTGTTCCTCGGGCCGACCACGGTGGCGCTGGCGGTGCCGCTGTTTCTTAATCTGCGGCGGATTCGCCAGCTGTTCTGGCCGACGCTGATCACTCTGCTGGTGGCCGGTGTGGTCGCCACCGTGCTGGGCATTACCCTGGCCTGGGCCTTCGGTGCCGAGCAGATCATGCTGATGAGCATGGCGCCCAAGTCGGTGACCTCGCCGATTGCCATGCTGGTGGCCAATCAGATTGGCGGGATTGCCGCCCTGGCGGCGGTGTTCGTGATGATCACCGGGATCATTGGCGCCATCATCGGCCCGGCGTTGCTCAAACGCTGTGGTGTGCAGCACCCCGCCGCGCTGGGCATGGCCCTGGGCCTGACCGCTCATGCCGTCGGCACCGCGCGAGCGCTGCAGGAAGGTGAGGAGTGCGGCGCGTTTTCTGCCCTGGCGATGAGCCTGATGGGCGTGTTCACCGCCGTGTTGCTGCCGCTGGCTATTCTGTTGTGGCTATAAGGAGGCGCCTGTGACCTTACCGCTATTTCCCCTGAATACCGTGCTGTTCCCCGGCTGCATGCTCGACTTGCAGATATTCGAAGCGCGTTACCTGGATATGATCAGCCGCTGCATGAAACAGGGCCAAGGCTTTGGTGTGGTCTGCATTATCGACGGCGCTGAAGTGGGTGAGGCGGCGGGGCAATTCTCGGCGATAGGTTGCGAGGCGTTGATCCGTGATTTCCAGCAGCGGCCCAATGGCCTGCTGGGCATTCGCGTCGAGGGTGGCCGACGCTTTCGCGTGCAGCGCGCCCAGGTCTTGCCGGATCAACTGACCCTGGCCGAAGTCGAGTGGCTGGACGAGCAGCCGGAGCAGCCGCTGGAGGCTGAACATGCCGACCTGGCGGCGCTGCTCGGTGCGCTAAGCGCTCACCCGTTGGTGGCATCGCTGGGTATGCCGAGCGCGCCGGCAGGCCAGGAAGCATTGGCCAATCAGCTGGCCTACCTGTTGCCGCTGGATGCCGAGCAGAAGCTGCAATTGCTCGAAACGCCTGAAGTGCAGTTGCGCCTGGAGCTGCTGCAACAATTGCTGGAGCTGCTGCAGGGCGAGCGTCAGTAGCGGTACAGCAGCAACCCAGCGGAATACTGCCAGGTGGTGATGCCGCCGAGCAGGGCGAGAACCGCCGGCAGCAACAGCCACCAGACTTTCCCCGACAAAGCCGGCAGCGGCGTGCGCCATTGCACCAGGGCCAGGCTCAGCGCGCAGAAACAGGCAGCCAGCACGGCGCCGGCGATAATGTCGCTGGGCCAATGCACCCCCAGGTAAATCCGCGAACCGGCAATTGCGGCGGCCGGCAGACAGGCCAGCAGTAGCCAGGTCAGGCGCATACGGGGCGGTTGCCCGCGCCCGGCCAGTACCCCAAGCAGCAGACAGAAAGCGAAAGCCGCCGAGCTGTGCCCACTGGGAAAGCTGAAACTGCCCAGTGGCTCCAGCAGTACATCGGGGCGGCTGCGGGCGAAAAACGCCTTGAGTGCAGTGTTGGCCAGCGCAGTGCCGAGCAGGGTGCCAAGCGCCAGGCAGAGCGTGCGCCATTGTCGGGTCGCCAGCAGGATCAGGCACAGCAGCACGGCGGCGGCCAGTTGCGTGTGCATATCGCCGAGGCGGGTAGTCAGCACCATCAGGGTGTCCAGCGTCGGGCTGCGATGCTCCTGCACCAAGGTCAGCAGGCCCTGGTCGAGCTGGCTCAGGTGCGGCCAGCTAAGCATTAGGCCAATCAGCAGGATCAGGCTTGCCGCCGCCGTCAGCAGGCTGGTGTGCCGTTGCTCACGCAGGCTGCCTTGTACGCTGATGCCCACCACCAGCGCCACGCCGGCAGCAATCCCCCCGGCCTGTGGCCAGAAACCGTCCGGCAGCGGCAGGCGCATGGCTGCGCCAGTAGCCCAGCCGGGCAGCATATAGGCGATGGACCAACCAACCCCGGCCAGCAGGCTGACTATAAAAAAACGCACGAAGGGCATGTCGAACATGCCGGCGACCATCGGCAGCATGGGCCGCAGTGGGCCGATAAAACGCCCGACCAGCAGGCTGGCGACGCCGTAACGCACGAAGTAACCATGGGCGCTGTTCAGCCATTGCGGGTGACTACGCAGCACCGGCAGGCGGCCGATGTCCTGATGAAAGTAGCGACCCAGTGCATAGGACAGGCAATCGCCCAGCAACCCGCCGCAAAACGCCAGCAGCAGGGTTTCGCCCAGGCCCAGCGCGCCGTTACCGGCTAACGCTGCGACGGCGAACAGCAGCACGGTGCCGGGTACGAGAAGGCCAACAATCGCCAGGCACTCGCCGCAAGCCAGCAAGAAAATCGCCAGGCCCAGCCATTCAGGGTTGGCGCTTAGCCAGAGGGTCAGGGTGTCGAACCATTGGCTCATTGGTGATCATCCATGGGGGTTAGCAGGTGATAGTCCTGGCCGGCCAGCTGGCCGCGCCGTAACGGGTTGCGGGTGCAGTGGCGGGCAAAGGCCGCGTCGACAAAACGGTAAGGCAGTTGCTCGTCGCGGCCATGGGGGATGCCCAGGCGCGCGCACTGCACGATCTGCTCTGGGCGTTCGCCGAGGTCTTCGACAAACAGGCGCTGTTCATCGAAGGCCTGCGCGTCCCACTCCGGCACTTTCAAGCCGAGCGCTTTACACAGCAGGGTTTGCCCGGCACAGAGAGTTTCGCGGCTGCGTGGCCTGCCCTGGGCGTCCGGATTATTCGCCTGCATCTGCGCCAGGGCGTCTGCGCCGCTGTGCGTGTCCTGCCAGGGGTAGGCGGATTTGATCAGCACCGCATTGCCGGGGCCATGGGCGCTGAAGTTCAGCGAGTCGCCGCCCCGTGCGTAATACATATAGATGTGCCCGCCATCCATAAACAGCGCCCGGCGTTTGTGGGTGTAACCGAGGGAGGCGTGGCTGCCTTTCTCGCTCAGGTAGTAGGCCTCGGTCTCGATAATTCGCGCGCTCAGCCAGAGCGCGCCCTGTTTATGGCGGATCACCTTGCCGAGCAGCTCACGGGCCAGCAGGCGCGCGTCGCGGTCGAAGAAGCTGGCCGGCAATGCGCGGCCTTCGGGCCAGGGCAAACTAAGGGTGGGTTCGTTGGGCATGCGCTGTCGTTGTGGCTTGGCTGGGCATAGGCTGGGGCGATCATAACAATAAGAGTCTTAACCATGCCTGAACGTGCCCGCGTCAGCAGCGCTCATATCAGCCCCAGCGCCCATTACACCGGCTATATCTGGTATCGCCATCAACTGGCGGATGCGGCCTTTGTCACCGGTTTTGGGCGTTTTGTGCATGGTTTGCTCAGCCCGATCACCTGGGGCGCGCGGGTCGGATTCGGCCTGGATATCGAGCAGTTTCTGCTGCAGCGGCATTTGCAGATTGATGCCCAGCTGACTGCGGCGATTGAGCAGGGCGGGGTATGCCAGGTGGTGGAGATTGCCTGCGGTCTGTCGCCACGCGGCCGGCGCTTTACCGCGCGTTATCCGCAGTTGCGCTATATCGAGGCGGACCTACCAGTGATGGCGGCGCGCAAGCGCCTGCTGCTGAATGCCGAAGGCTGGCTGGGCAGTCAGCATCAGGTGCGCGCGGTGGATATTCTCGCCGAGGAGGGCAGTAAAAGCCTGGCGGCGTTATTTGCCGAGCTGGATCACAGCAAGCCGGTGGTGGTGATTACCGAGGGGCTGGTGAATTACTTCGAGCTGGCGCTGATCGAGTCGTTCTGGACGCGCCTGGCCGAGCAGCTGCGTGAGTTTCCCCAGGCCACCTACCTGACTGAGCTGTACCCCGATCTGCGCGAACATCCGCGTTACCGCCAACTGCGTTGGGGTGTCGGCCTGATCGGACGGCTGACCCGTGGTAGCTATCCGCTGCACTACCGCAATGATCAGGCGATTGTGCAGGGCTTTGAGAAATGTGGCTTTAGCCAGGTTGCGGTGTTCGACCCGAGTCGCACGGCCCAATCGCTTGGCCTGGCGCCATCGCGCAGCGCGGGGTTGGTGCGGGTAATCGAGGCGCGAATTTAGGCGCAGGCGGCTGCCGGTAGCGGCTGCATTTGAAATTGGGTTGCCAGCGCCTGGCTGGCCTGCTGATCGCTGTGCGGGAAGACAAAGGCCAGGCCATTGTGATCTTGCCGTAGCGGTAGCAGGGGCTGAGCGGGCAGGTCCTTGCACAGCAGTTGCCAGCCGCGAGTGCCGCAAATCGCTGGCAGATCGGCCTGCAACAGCCCGCCGAAGAAACCCAGTTCGCTGATCTCCACGGTCCATTCGCCGCCTTCGGCATGCTGCAGGCGTGCCTGGCGCTGGCTGGGCTGCAGGCGTGGCTCGTGGCGTTTTTCCAATTGCAGCAGTTGCTGCTGGGCCAGCAGGCTGCTGCCTGGGCTGCGGCTTGGCAACGCTTCGCCGCGTAGAAACGGGTTGTACAGGCTGGCGCAGGCGTCGCGTTGTTCGAATTGCGCCAGGTGGTCGGCGTTGTGAATCAGCGCGCAACTGGCCTGGGCGCAGGCAGCGGCAAAGTGTGCGTGCTCCCAGGGTTGGGTGAAGTGGTCATATTCGCCGGCCAGCACCAGCGTCGGGCAGCTGGGGTGCGCGTGAAAGCCCTGGAAATCCAGCAGGCGCTGGCTGTTCTGTCGATAACGCTCGATATCGGCGGACGAGAGGCGCTGGATCTGCCGCAGCAATGCCTTGCGAAATACCGGGGCTACGCCGGTCTGCTCCAGGCGTAAGGGGTTAAGCAGGCCGGTCAGCGCGCCGTGGGCGAACGCTTCACAACGGCCTTCGGCCAGTAACGCCAGGCCTTCTTGTAGCAACAGGCGCGCGCCGGGGCGGCCGAAGGCGGTGATCCCGGCCAACAGCACGCGGGCGCAGCGCTCAGGGTGACGGGCGGCGAACAGCGCCGCCAGGGCTGAACCATAGGACAGGCCGATGGGCATCAGTGGCGGCAGGTCGAGTTCTTCGGCGAAGGCGGCGATCAGGTCGGCCAGCTGCTCCAGGCTCAGGTCGGGCACCAGTTGCAGGTTGCCGCCCTGGCTGGGCAGGTCGAGCAGGACCACCGGGTGTTCACCGAGCAGCTCGCTGACCTCGGCGGCAAACGAGCGAAAACTTTGGAATGCGCCGCCCAGCATCAGTACAGGCGGGCGCGGATCATGGTTGCGGCAGGCGTAGGCCTGGTAGTGCAGGCGCAGGTCGCCCAGGTGCAGCACCTGCGGGGCTTCGTTGAGTTGTGCGGCGCAGTAGTCGGTACGGTAATGCATGCTGATCCCACCCCGGCGGTCGGCCGCCTGTCTTGCTTTTAATGGCAAGGTAAACATTCGGACGGTTTTTGTTTACCTAACCTTCGGGCGGCAGAGTGGCGCTAGTGTCACTGTTTCTCGGGATGGCCTGCTGGTCGGCCCCTGGCGGCGTTACCGCAGGCTGCGGCGAACGCGCTGTATACCGTCTGCCGCGCAGCGCTGGGCGTGGAGCGGCGCGACCGTTATACTCAGCGACTTTTTTCAACCGCCAGACTTGCCAAGATCATGACTGAGTCCGTGCTCGACTATATGACCCGCCTGGGACAGGCCGCCCGCAGCGCTTCGCGTGTGCTGGCGCGTGCCAGTACAGCGCAGAAGAATCGTGCCCTGCAGGCCGCCGCGGCCGCGCTGGATGCGGCCCGCAGCGATTTGACCGCCGCCAACGAGCTGGACCTGGCCGCCGCGCGCGCCAATGGTCTGGAGCCGGCCATGGTTGACCGTCTGGCGCTGACGCCGGCAGTGATCGACAGCATGATCGAAGGCCTGCGTCAGGTCGCCACCTTGCCCGACCCGATCGGCGAGATCCGCGATATGCGTTACCTGCCGTCGGGCATTCAGGTCGGCAAGATGCGCGTACCGCTGGGTGTGATCGGCATCATCTATGAGTCGCGACCGAACGTGACCATCGACGCCGCCAGCCTGTGCTTGAAGTCCGGCAATGCCACCATCCTGCGGGGTGGCTCCGAGGCGATTCATTCCAATCAGGCGATTGCCCGCTGCATTCAGCTCGGTCTGGCTGAGGCCGGTTTGCCTGCTAGCGCCGTGCAAGTGGTGGAAACCACGGATCGCGCCGCCGTTGGTGCGCTGATCACCATGCCGGAATTTGTCGACGTGATCGTGCCGCGCGGCGGCAAGGGCCTGATCGAGCGCATCAGTCGTGACGCCAAGGTGCCGGTGATCAAACACCTGGACGGCGTATGCCACGTCTATATCGACGTCGCTGCCGACCTCGACAAGGCGATTCGCGTCGCCGACAACGCCAAGACCCAGCGCTACTCGCCGTGCAACGCCATGGAAACCCTGCTGGTGCACGCCGCCGTGGCCGACAAGGTGTTGCCGCCGCTGGCTGCGATCTACCGCTATAAGGGTGTTGAGCTGCGTGGCGACGCCGCGACCCGCGCGCTGCTCGGCAGCGACGTGCTGGAAGCGAGCGAAGACGACTGGTTTGCCGAATACAACGCACCGATCCTGGCGATTCGCATTGTCGATTCACTGGATGCCGCCATCGAGCACATCAACCATTACGGCTCGCAGCACACTGACGCGATCATCACCGAGAACTTCAGTGATGCGCGGCGTTTCCTCACCGAAGTGGATTCCGCGTCGGTGATGGTCAACGCCTCGACCCGTTTTGCCGATGGTTTTGAATACGGCCTGGGCGCGGAGATCGGTATTTCCACCGATAAGCTGCACGCCCGTGGCCCGGTTGGCCTGGATGGGCTGACCAGCGAGAAGTACGTGGTGTTCGGCGACGGACACATTCGTACCTGATGGGGCGTACCTGATGGCCAAGCGCAGCGGCGCCCGACGCATCGGTCTGCTAGGCGGCACCTTTAATCCGGTGCATATCGGCCATCTGCGCAGCGCCGTGGAAGTAGCCGATGCGCTGCAGCTCGATGAGCTGCGTCTGATCCCTAGCGCGCGGCCGCCACACCGCAGCGCGCCAGAGGTCAGTGCCGAGGATCGCCTGGCCATGGTCCGGTTGGCGGTAGCCGATGCCGGGGTGTTGCGGGTGGATGATCGCGAACTGCAACGCGACAAGCCGTCCTACAGCATCGACACCCTGGAGTCGTTGCGCAGTGAATTGGCGGCGGATGATCAGCTGTTTCTGCTGCTGGGCTGGGACGCCTTCAGCGGTTTACCCAGTTGGCAGCGTTGGGAGGAGTTGCTGCAGCACTGCCATATTCTGGTGTTGCAGCGCCCGGATGCCGACAGTGAAGCGCCCGAGGCGCTGCGTAATCTGTTGGCGGCGCGCAGTGTGAGTGACCCTTCGGCCCTGAGTGGGCCGAGTGGGCAGATTGCTTTTATCTGGCAGACACCCCTGGCGGTGTCGGCTACCCAGGTCCGTTCGCTACTGGCGAATGGAAAGTCGGCACGTTTTCTGGTGCCTGACGCGGTACTGGCCTATATCCATGCCCACGGACTGTACCGTGGCGCGAATTGAACACGAGGCAAATGAGTTACTTATGACTAAGGCAAAAATGCAGAGCGAAGAGTTGGTCAAACTGGCCATCGCAGCCCTGGAAGAGATCAAGGCGCAGGACATCACCACCATCGATGTGCGCGGCAAGACCAGCATCACCGATTTCATGTTGATCGCCAGCGGCACCTCCAGCCGTCACGTCAAGTCGCTGGTCGACAACGTGCTGGAGAAGGTCAAGGAGCAGGGCGTACGCCCGATCGGCACTGAAGGTATGGACACCGGCGAGTGGGCACTGCTCGACCTCGGCGACATCGTGGTTCACGTGATGCTGCCGACTGCCCGCCAGTTCTATGACCTTGAGCGTCTGTGGCAGGGTGCTGAGCAGAGCCGTGCGCAGTTCAGCGCCGAGCCGGGCCCAGAACAAGAATAAGGACGCGCAGCGGTGCGGATCAAACTGATCGCCGTCGGCTCGCGGATGCCGCGTTGGGTGGAAGAGGGCTGGCAGGAATACGCCAAGCGCATGCCCAGCGAGCTGTCCCTGGAGCTGGTGGAAATTCCACTGACCACCCGCGGCAAGAATGCCGATGTGGCGCGGATGATCCGCCAGGAAGGCGAGGCCATGCTGGCCAAGGTTCAGCCTGGGGAACGCATCGTTACCCTGGAAGTCGAAGGGCGACCCTGGAGCACCGAGCAGCTGGCGGTTGAACTGGACAAGTGGCGCCTGGATGCACGCACCGTCAACCTGATGGTCGGCGGCCCGGAAGGGCTGGCGCCCGAGGTGCAGGCGCGCAGTGAGCAGCGCTGGTCGTTGTCGCCGCTGACTCTGCCGCACCCGCTGGTGCGGATTCTGATCGGCGAACAGATGTATCGTGCCTGGACTGTATTGTCCGGCCACCCTTACCACAAATAATCAGCCAGTAATCAGCAGCCACCGATGCCGCAACCAATCCGCCTGAAAGACCACGAGAAAGACGGCCGCCTGATCCGCAAGCGCGCGGCGGTCGGTGCTGTGGTGTTTTTGCTGCTGACGTTTGTGCTGCTGGCGCGGATGTATTACCTGCAGGTGGTGCAGTTCGAGCATCACACCACCCTGGCGGAAAACAACCGCATCCACGTGCAGCCAATCCCGCCGAACCGTGGGCTGATCTACGACCGCAACGGGGTGATCATCGCCGATAACCGGCCCAGCTTCAGCCTGACCCTGACCCGCGAGCGCGCCGGTGACTGGCCGCAAGTGCTCGATGTAATTGTTGAGGTGCTGGAATTGGGCCCGGATGAGCGTGCGCTGTTCGAGCGCCGCGTGCGCCAGGGGCGACGGCCGTTCGAGCCGGTGCCGGTGCTGTTCGAGTTGAGCGAAGAGCAGATTGCCCGTGTGGCAATCAATCAGTTCCGTCTGCCGGGGGTGGAGGTCGCAGCGCAGCTGGTGCGGCACTACCCGCTGGGTGAGCATTTTGCCCATTCGGTGGGTTATGTCGGGCGGATCAACGAGAAAGAGCTGAAAGAGCTCGACCCGGTGGCCTACAGCGGCACGCACCATATCGGCAAAACCGGCATCGAGCGCTTCTATGAAGACGAGCTGCATGGTCAGGTGGGTTACGAGGAAGTCGAAACCAACGCCCGTGGCCGCGTATTGCGGGTGCTCAAGCGCACCGACCCGACGCCCGGCAAGGACATTGTGCTGAGCCTCGATGTGCACTTGCAGGAAGCTGCCGAGGCCGCGTTGGCTGGCCGGCGTGGGGCGATTGTGGCGATAAAGCCGCAAACCGGTGAGGTGCTGGCGATGGTCAGTCAGCCGAGTTTCGACCCCAACCCCTTTGTTACCGGTATCGGCTTCAAGGCCTATGCCGATTTGCGCGACTCCATCGACCGGCCGCTGTACAACCGTGTGCTGCGCGGCCTCTATCCGCCGGGCTCGACGATCAAACCAATGGTCGCGGTGGCGGGGCTGGATGCTGGCGTGGTGACGCCGCAGACCCGGGTGTTCGACCCCGGCTTTTACCAGCTGCCCAATCACAGCCACAAATACCGCAACTGGAACCGCACGGGTGACGGCTCGGTGGATATGGATTACGCGATCATGCGCTCCAACGACACCTACTTTTACTCGCTGGCGCACAAGATGGGCATCGACCGCCTGCATGACTATATGACCCGTTTCGGGCTGGGTCAGCGCGTGTCGCTGGACATGTTCGAAGAAACCGCCGGGCTGATGCCGTCGCGGGACTGGAAGCGTGCGCGTTACCGGCAGGCCTGGTACCCGGGCGAGACGCTGATTCTCGGCATCGGTCAGGGCTATATGCAGACCACGCCGCTGCAACTGGCACAGGCCACGGCACTGATGGCCACGCGCGGCAAGTGGATTCGTCCGCACCTGGCCAAGACCATCCAGGGGCGCATCCCCACAGACCCCAACCCAGTACCGGATATCGTGCTGCGTGATCCGAAGTTCTGGGACGCCGGTGTCAAGGGCATGGTGTCGGTCATGCACGGCGCGCGCGGCACCGCGCGCAAGGTGGGCGACGCCTCGGTCTACCGGATTGCCGGCAAGAGCGGTACCGCCCAGGTGGTGGCGATCAAGCAGGGTGAGAAATACGACCGCAGCAAGGTCGCCGAGCGCCACCGTGACCACGCGTTGTTCGTCGCCTTTGCGCCGGCGGATAACCCGCAGATTGCCGTATCGGTGATGGTGGAGAACGGCGAGTCCGGCTCCGGGGTGGCCGCGCCAGTGGTTAAACAGGTGATGGATGCCTGGCTGCTGGATGAAAACGGTCAGTTGAAAGCCGAATTTGCTCCGCCTGTGGCGGCTGAGGTCGCAGCGCCATGAACAGTAGTTTTGACCGCAATCTGTCCTCCGAAGACCTGCTGCGTCGCCGCGCGACCCTGCTGCAGCGCCTGCATATCGACGGCCTGTTGCTACTGCTGCTGCTAATCCTGGCCACTGGCAGTCTGTTTATCCTCTATTCGGCCAGCGGCAAGAACGTCGACATGCTGATGAAGCAGGCCAGCTCCTTCGGTATCGGCCTGGTTGGCATGTTTATCATCGCTCAGTTCGAGCCGCGCTTTATGGCGCGCTGGGTGCCGTTGGCCTATCTCGGCGGGGTCGCTTTGCTGGTGGTGGTGGATGTCATGGGCCATAACGCCATGGGTGCCACGCGCTGGATCAATATCCCCGGGGTGATTCGCTTCCAGCCCTCGGAATTTATGAAGATCATCATGCCGGCGACCATCGCCTGGTACCTGTCCAGCCGCAGCCTGCCACCGCGGCTTAAACATCTGTGCATCAGCCTGGCGATGATCATCGTGCCCTTTGTGCTGATTCTGCTGCAGCCGGACCTGGGTACTTCGCTGCTGATCATTACCTCGGGCTTTTTTGTGCTGTTTATCGGTGGGCTGCAGTGGCGCTGGATTGTCAGTGCGGTGGTGGCCGTGATTCCGCTGGCCATCGGCATGTGGTTGTTTGTGCTGCGTGAATACCAGAAACAGCGCGTGTTGACCTTCCTCAACCCGGAGAGCGATCCGCTGGGCAGCGGCTGGAACATTATCCAGTCCAAGGCCGCCATCGGCTCGGGTGGGGTGTGGGGCAAGGGCTGGCTGCTCGGGACTCAGTCGCACTTGGATTTTCTGCCGGAGAGCCACACCGACTTCATTATTGCGGTTCTGGCCGAAGAATTTGGCCTGGTTGGCGTGTGTTTGTTACTGCTGGTGTACATGCTGTTGATCGCGCGCGGCCTGGTGATTACCGTGCAAGCGCAGACGCTGTTCGGTAAGCTTCTCGCCGGCGCGCTGACCATGACCTTCTTCGTATATGTCTTCGTCAATATCGGCATGGTCAGCGGCCTGCTGCCGGTGGTGGGTGTGCCGCTGCCGTTTATCAGCTATGGCGGCACCTCGCTGATCACCCTGCTGGCAGGATTTGGAATTTTGATGTCGATCCACACTCATCGTAAGTGGATGGCATAGGTTTGATTGGGACTATGAATTCAATGCAAAACGCGCGTGGTTGGATGGTACGTACTGCACCTTGGTTGGCGCTGGCTGGGGTGTGTGCAGTGGCGCAGCCCGTGCTCGCCGGGGACTATCAGCAGTCGCCGCAGGTGGCTGAGTTTGTCGGTGAAATGACCCGCGACTATGGCTTTGCCGGTGAGCAGCTGGTTGAGCTGTTCGCCCAGGTTGAGCGCAAGCAGGCGATTCTCGATGCCATCTCGCGTCCGGCCGAAAAGGCCAAGCCGTGGAAGGATTACCGGCCGATCTTTATTACCGACAAGCGCATCAGCAAGGGTGTTGAGTTCTGGAAGCAGCACGAAGCCACCCTGGCCCGTGCCGAGGCTGAGTACGGCGTACCGGCCCAGGTGATCGTGGCGATCATCGGGGTGGAAACCTTCTACGGTGGCAATACCGGTAGCTGGCGGGTGATGGATGCGCTGTCGACCCTGGCCTTCGACTATCCGCCGCGCGCGCCATTCTTTCGCAAGGAGCTGCGCGAGTTCCTCCTGCTGACCCGCGAAGAGCAGGTCGAGCCGCTGAGCATGACTGGCTCCTACGCCGGCGCCATGGGCTTGCCGCAGTTTATGCCGAGCAGCTTCCGCGCCTACGCCGTGGACTTTGACGGTGACGGCCATATCAATATCTGGAACAACCCGGTCGATGCCATCGGCAGCGTTGCCAGTTACTTCAAGCGCCACCACTGGCAGCCTGGCCAGCCGGTGGTCAGCGCCGCTACCGTCAAGGGCGCACAGGCCGAACAAGGCCTGACGGTGGGCCTGGACCCGGTGAAGAATGTCGCTGAGCTGCGTGCGCTGGGCTGGACCAGCGCCGACCCGCTGGCAGACGATTTGCCGGTAACTGCCTTCCGTCTGGAAGGTGCCGACGGCGCCGAGCACTGGCTGGGCCTGCCGAACTTCTTTGTGATCACCCGCTACAATCGCAGTGTGATGTATGCCATGGCGGTCAATCAGCTGGCCGAGTTGCTGGTTGATGCACGGGGTAAGAATTGATGTCGCGTTTGCCTTTTAAATTGGCTGCATATGGCAGCCTGGCGCTGCTGCTGGCCAGCTGCTCGTCCACTCGCGCGCCGCAGCCGGTTGCACCGGTGCAGCAGGGTGGGGCGATTTCCGGCCCGGGTGATTTCAACCGTCCGCACAAGGATGGCGCGCCTTGGTGGGATGTCGACGTCTCGCGGATTCCCGATGCCGTGCCAATGCCGCATTACGGCCCGGTGAAGGCCAGCCCTTACACGGTGTTTGGCAAACAGTACTACCCGATTCCCGATGCCCGTCGCTATCAGGCGGTTGGCCCGGCGTCCTGGTATGGCACCAAGTTCCACGGTCAGGCCACCGCCAACGGTGAAACCTACGACCTGTACGGCATGACCGCTGCACACAAAACCCTGCCGCTGCCGAGCTACGTGCGCGTAACCAACCTGGAAAACGGCAAGACCGCGATTCTGCGGGTCAACGACCGCGGGCCGTTCTATTCCGATCGGATCATCGACCTGTCTTTCGCTGCAGCGAAGAAGCTCGGCTATGCCGAAAGCGGCACCGCGCGGGTCAAGGTCGAAGGCATCGATCCGCACGAGTGGTGGGCTCAGCAGGGCCGTCCAGTGCCGATGGTCTTGGCTGCACCGCAGCAAGTCGCTCAGGCCAAGCCGGTTGCACAGGCTATCGCGCAGCCGGTTGAGCAGTATTCACCGCCCCCGCAGCAGCATGCCGCCGCGGTGCTCCCCGTGCAGATTGACGCAAAAAAAAACGCTTCAGTCGGAGCCTCTGGCCTGTATCTCCAAGTGGCCGCCTTCGCCAATCCGGACGCTGCGGAACTCCTCAAGGCCAAGCTGAGCGAGACGGTGGCTGCCCCGGTGTTCGTCAGCTCAGTGGTGCGCAACCAGCAGATATTGCACCGCGTGCGCCTGGGGCCGGTGAGCAGCCAGAGCGAGGCTGAGCGGCTACAGGATAGCGTGCGCTTGGCCAATCTCGGTGAGCCAACCCTGGTCAAGGCCGACTGACAGGGCACTTCTGCTGCTTCTGCGGGACTAAACAAACAACTCCGGCCAGCCACGGTTGGCCGGGGGGATCAGCAACTTATGCCCACTGGGCCTGTTCGACCATCAGCAATCTAGAGAGACGGATGAATATCACCAGCTTTGCGCAACGCATTTTCCTATCACTTTTCCTGCTCTGTGCACCGGCTGCCTGGGCCAATCAGCAAGTGATTCCTGCTGCGCCGCAGTTGGCTGCCAAATCCTATGTGCTGCTGGATGCCGCCAGCGGCAAGGTGTTGGTGGAAAACAACGGTGACCAGCGTCTGCCGCCAGCCAGCCTGACCAAGCTGATGACGGCTTACATCGCCACCCTGGAAATTCGCAAGGGCAAGATCGGCGAGCAGGACCTGGTGCCAATCAGCGAGCACGCCTGGCGTACCGGTGGTGCGGCTTCCGGTGGCTCGACCATGTTCCTGCCGCTGAACAGCCAGGCCACCGTGGATGACCTGCTGCACGGCGTGATCATCCAGTCCGGTAACGACGCCAGTATCGCCCTGGCCGAGTACATCGCCGGCAGCGAAGACGCCTTCGCCGACATGATGAACGAGACCGCTGCGCGTCTGGGCATGAGCAACAGCCACTTTATGAATGCCACCGGTCTGCCGCATCCGGAGCATTACTCCAGCGCCCACGATATGGCGATTCTGGCCCGCGCCATCATCAATGAAGATCAGGAACACTATGCGATCTACGCGCAGAAGGAGTTCCTCTGGAACAACATCAAGCAGGGCAATCGCAACCTGCTGCTGTGGCGCGACAAGACCGTCGATGGTCTGAAAACCGGCCACACTCAGGAAGCGGGCTATTGCCTGGTGGCGTCGGCTGTACGTGATGGCGCGCGGATGATTACCTCGGTATTCGGCACGGTCAGCGAATCGGCCCGCGCCGCAGAAACCCAGAAGCTGCTGACCTATGGCTTCCGCTTCTTCGAAACCCGCACCTTCTACAAGCAAGGCCAGGAGTTGGCTCAGGCCCAGGTGTGGAAAGGCACCGTGCGCCAGGTCAAGGCTGGTTTGGCCACTGACCTGAGCCTGACCCTGCCGAAGGGCCAGCTGGAAAAACTGCAGGCCGGGATGATCCTCAATCCGCAACTCACCGCCCCGATTGCCCAGGGTGATGTGATCGGCAAGGTTGAAGTGAAGCTGGGTGAGGAAGTGGTGCACAGCGCTGATCTGATCGCCCTTGAGGCCGTTGAGGAAGGTAGTTTCTTCCGCCGCCTGTGGGATAGCATCAGCCTGTTCTTCTTCGGATTGTTCAACTGATAGCGTGACCAGCACGCCCCTGCCGACCCGCAGGGGCGTTGTTGTTGCCACGGCTTACGAGGCCGTTACTGCCATGACTCAACCTGACGTCAAATCACACAAAATCGAATTCCCTTGCGCCAACTACCCGATCAAGGTGGTGGGCGACAGTGGTGCCAATTACAAGGACATGGTGATCGAAATCCTTAGCAAGCATGCCAAGGTCGATCTCACTACCCTGGCCGAACGCCAGAGCAGTAATGGCAAATACACCACTGTGCAGCTGCACATCGAGGCCACCGGTGAAGACCAGCTGCGCGATATCAACAGCGCCCTGCGCGCGACCGGTATCGTCCATATGGTGCTCTGATGAGCCTGCCGCTCGGCTTTCGTGAGTTGGGCCAGGTCGATTATCAGCCTACCTGGCATGCGATGCAGCGCTTCACCGATACGCGCGGCGTGGATACGCCGGACGAAATCTGGCTGCTCGAACACGCCCCCGTATTTACCCAGGGTCAGGCCGGCAAAGCCGAGCATGTGTTGTTTCCGGGGGATATTCCGGTGGTGCAGGTCGACCGTGGTGGTCAGGTCACCTACCACGGCCCTGGCCAGCTGGTGGCCTACCTGCTGCTGGATGTGCGCCGTAGTGGCATTGGCGTGCGTGAGCTGGTCAGCCGCATTGAGCGCAGTCTGATTGATCTGCTCGCCAGCTATGGCGTCAGCGCCAATGCCAAACCGGACGCTCCAGGTGTGTATGTGGATGGCGCGAAGATCGCCTCCCTCGGCCTGCGTATCCGCAATGGTCGCAGCTTCCATGGTCTGGCGCTGAATGTGGATATGGACCTGCAGCCCTTCCAGCGCATCAACCCCTGCGGTTATGCCGGCATGGCCATGACCCAGTTGGCCGATCAGGTGGCGGGGCCGGTGAGCATGGTTGAGGTCGGCGCGCGGCTGCGTGAGCAACTGGTCAAGCACCTTGACTACCCACTGCAGCAGACCCTGGCTGGCGTTATAGATCGCTAGGGCGTGGCTGGCAGAAAGCAAAACGCCTGACCCAGGCATTACCCAGAGTCAGGCGTTATCCAGCTCGATCAGTTCAGATTGAGGGCTGGGATCAGGCTGCTGTCGAGTTGCTGGCCTGGTACGGGTACTGGAGCGGCGAGGCCCAGGTTGTTCTTCTCGAATACCTTGTCGGCACGGTAGCTGGAACGTACCAGCGGGCCGGCGGCGACTTCCATAAAGCCCTTCTGCAGGCCGATTTCGCGGAAACGATTGAATTCTTCCGGGCTGACCCAGCGCTTGACCGTCAGGTGGTTGCGCGTCGGTTGCAGGTATTGGCCGAGGGTGAGGATGTCGACGTTGATGGCGCGCAGGTCATCCATGGTCTGGATGATCTCTTCGTCAGTTTCGCCCAGGCCGAGCATCAGGCTGGTCTTGGTCAGCACGGACGGACGATGGCGTTTGGCATGTTCCAACGCGCGCAAGGTCTTCTCGTAACCGGCGCGCGGGTCGCGCACTTCGTGGGTCAGGCGCTTGACCGTCTCGACGTTCTGCGCGAACACCTCAAGGCCAGAGTCCACCACGCGCTCAATGGCCTGCAGGTCGCCGTCGAAGTCCGGGGTCAGGGCTTCCACCACCACGTGCGGCGTGTTGTCCTTGATTGCCCGTACGCAGGCGGCGTAGTGGCCGGCACCGCCGTCATCCAGGTCGTCGCGATCCACCGAGGTCAGCACGATATAGCGCAGCGCCATCAGTTCCACCGACTTGGCAGTGTTCTGTGGCTCTTCCAGGTCCAGCCAACCGTTGGGGTTGCCGGTGTCCACTGCGCAGAAGCGGCAGGCGCGGGTGCACACTGAGCCCATCAGCATGATGGTCGCAGTGCCGTTGGACCAGCATTCGCCCATGTTCGGGCAGTGGGACTCCTGGCACACGGTGCTCAGGCGGTGTTCGCTGACATTGCGCTTGACCGCCTCGAAGCGGCTGCCGCCAGGCGCCTTGACTCGTAGCCACTTGGGTTTGGGCTCGAACACCTGAGGCTCACTGGAGGCGCGGCGCTTCTGGCCGTCCTTGATCGCGGTGATGCCTTGGGTAGTACGGAATTTTTCGCCACTGGCGACGGTTTTAGGCGGGGAGGTATCGGACATCGGCAATCTGGGCTCCGCTAGAGGCTCCGTGGACGAGGCGGCTTGTGGCCGCCGCGCAGCTTATCACAGAAGCTGACCGTTCAGTCCGGCGGGCGCCGTGCGGTTCAGGCAGGCGGCCCGCAGGCAAGCGCGCAGGGGCTACTGCTGCAACTGGCTGGCGAACTGCTCTACGGCCTGTACCACCTGCTTGGCGCCTTCCTGAATTTCCACAATGACCGTGCCCGCCTCGTTGGCCAGGTCTAGGCCTTGTTCGGCCTGCTGACGGCTGCTGGCCATGCTGCTCACTGCCTGCTGGGCCAGGCTCTGGTTTCTTTGCACCACGTCGACGATTTCCTCGGTGGCCTGACTGGTGCGTCCGGCCAGTTGCCGCACTTCGTCGGCCACCACGGCGAAGCCGCGGCCCTGATCGCCGGCCCGCGCGGCTTCGATGGCCGCGTTCAAGGCCAGCAGGTTGGTCTGTTCGGCGATGCCGCGAATGGTCTGCATAATGGTGCTGATCAGTTGCGACTGCTTGTCCAGGGCCTCGATGCCCTCGCTGGCGTCCTGCATTTGCTGGGCAATTCGCTGCATCACTGCGACGGTCTGGCTGACCACGTTGGCGCCTTTGTTGGCGCTGGCGTCCGTTTGCTGCGAGATGCTGTAGGCCATGTTGGCGGCATTGGCCACGGCCGCTTCCTGGTTGACCTGGTCGGTGATCACCGTGGCGAATTTGACCACTTTATAGAGCTTGTTGTGGTTGTCGACGATGGGGTTGTAGGAGGCTTCCAGCCAGACCGTGCGGCCTGCGCTGTCGATGCGCTTGAAGCGCCCGGCGATATACTCGCCGCGGTTAAGCCTGGCCCAGAAGGCCTGGTAAGCCTGCGAGTTGTATTCCTCGGCTTCGCAGAACTGGCGGTGATGCTTGCCCTTGATCTGTTCCAGGCGATAACCCATGCCATCAAGAAAACGCTGGTTGGCGGTGAGAACTTCGCCGGCCAGGTTGAATTCGATCACCGCAGTGGAGCGCAGCAGTGCATCGATCAGGCCTTCGTGCTCGCGGGAGGTGGCGATGGTGCGGGTCAGGTCGGTGGCGAAACAGGCGAAATAGAGCAGCTCGCCACGGCCATTTAGCACGGGCTGCCAGACGGCGCGGAGCCAGGCTTCCTGGCCGTTGCCGCGCAGCAGGCGAAAAGCACCGTTGAGGTGTTCACGCTGGCGCAGGGCCTGCTGCAGATTTCGGTAGTTGGGTTCGTTGTGGAACGAGGTGGGGATCAGTGATTCCAGCGTGCGACCTAACAGGGTGCTGCGCTCGTAGTGCATCTCGCGAAGAAAATCATCGTTGGCGTTGCGGATCTTGCCACTCGGGTCGATCTCGATTACCAGCATTTCACTGTAAATCGAGTCGCGGATCTGCCGCAGGCTGGCCAGCTCTTCACGCAGTTCGGCCAGCTCCTCTTTCAGTTTGTTGTTGAACATCGCAAGGCACCTTGTAAAACAAAGGTTGGCTGATCCCTGAGTGAGTTGAGCACGTCCTTGGCGGGTTATCGGCAGCAAATACCGTTGCTCAAGTGTAGTTGAGCAGCAGGGCGCAGCGTCAGGCGCTGCGCGGGTGCTTACCTGAGTTGCTGCAGCAGCTCATGGCTGGGGTAACCATCGGCAGGCTGCCCCTGAGATTGCTGAAAGGCGCGCACGGCCTTGCGTGTGTTGGCACCGATGATGCCGTCCGCCGGGCCTGGCTCGTAGCCTTTGCTGGCCAGCAGTTCCTGCAGTTCGATGCGTTCGCTGCGGCCCAGTTGGCGGTCGTTGCGTGGCCAGGCGGCCTGCACGCCGGGGTTGCCATCCAGGGCATCGCTGAGCAGGCCGATGGCCAGGGCGTAGGCGGTGGAGTTGTTGTACTTGAGGATGCTGCGGAAGTTGTTCAGCAGCAGGAACGCCGGGCCGCGATGGCCCGCAGGCAGAAACAGCGTGGCCTGGCTTTGCTCGTTGGTATCAATGGCTCTGACCGGGTTGATCCCGAGGATGCGCCACTGCGCCAGGCTGCGGCGTACTTCCGGGTCGGCCAGGGCGTAATCGAAGCCCTGCGGCAGATTCACTTCAAAGCCCCAGGGTTGGCCGTTTTCCCAGCCCGAGGCTTGCAGGTAATGGGCGGCAGAGGCGAGGGCGTCAGGGGTGGAGTTCCACAGATCACGCTTGCCATCGCCATCAAAATCCACAGCATGCTGATTGAAGGTGGTCGGCATAAACTGGGTTTGCCCCATGGCGCCCGCCCATGAACCGATCAGACCCTGCGCTGGGCCGTCGCCGGCTTGCAGGATCTGCAGTGCGGCCAGCAACTGGCTGCGCCAGAACACCTGACGGCGGCCGTCGTAGGCCAGGGTGGCGAGGGAGCGGATGACGTTATGGCTGCCGATATTGCTGCCGTAATTGCTTTCCATGCCCCAGATCGCGATCAGCACTTCATGGTCCACGGCGTAGGCGCGGCGGATGGCCTTTAGGGTTGGTCGATGCTGCGCTTTGAGTAGGCGGCCTTGGGCGATACGCGAGACGGACACGGCGCCATCAATGTAGTCCCACACCGGACGGGTGAACTCCGGCTGGCTGTTGTCGGAGGTAACGACTCTGGGGTCCAGGGTGATGCCGGCGAATGTACGGTCGAACAGTGCTGCGTCGATCCCGGCGGCGATGGCATCGCTGCGCAGCAGCATGCGCCATTCATCGAAGCTGAGTAACGGGGTTGGGCTGCTGGCCACGCTAGGGGCTGGGCTGGCGGGTACTGCGCTGGTCGTGACTGGCGCGGCTGCAAGCGGCTGGGCCGGCGCTTCGGCGCAGGCAGTCAGAAGCAGCAGGAGGCAGGCGATGGCGCTATGGGACAGGCCCCGAAGAAGCAGGTAAGGCATGGTGATCTCGGCACATTTTGCAGGCCGTAACCTTAGCATGATTGAGCTGATGTGCGGGTGCTAGCGGGCTGTGGCGGGCTTTTCAGGCGGCCAGAACGTATGAAGCCTCCCAGTTTTGCTGGGAGGCTTCGCGGCGGTAGCTGCCTTTGCCTTTGCCGGGTGTTTCCTGGCGTGAGCGAAACAGCGGTTGGGCTATCAGGGATTTGGCCTTGTTGGGGCCGCGTTTGGCTTTCTTCGCCATGACGGTTCCTCGGTAAATGACCTGCACGTCGCAGGCGGGCGAAGCATGATCCGCATGCAGCTAAAAGTCCAGAGACTGGGTGTTTGCAGGCCGTTGAGAAACGTTGGCGAGGCAGCTAGCGCAAGGCAAAAACAGGCGAGGAAGCGGAGTGTACGAGTTGTACATGAGCATTCCGAGCCTGTTTTTAACGCCGCGATGGCAACGCAGGTAGTTTTTCAACTGCCTGCTAGCGGGTTAGGCCCAGGCGTTGGCCGCAGATGCTCAGGGTCAGCAGGCTCAGGCCGCTCCAGGGATCGCCGGCCGCCTGGCCTTTGATCTGTGCGTCGATCTGCTGGGCATCCTGCAGCAGCGCGGCCCAGCGGGCGGCGGATAAGCGTTGCAGGGCTTTGCTGACCAGCGGACGGCGCTTGTCCCAGACTGGCGGGCGGGCGGAGCTGAAGGCTTTTTCCAGCGGCGTACCCTGGCTGTACTGCTGGGCGATGCTGGCCAGTAGACGGATTTCCCGGGCCAGGGCCCAGAGAATCACCGGCGGCTCGACGCCTTCACCGCGCAGGCCTTCGAGCATGCGCAGAGCGTGGGCGGCTTCGCCATTGAGGGCCGCATCGATCAGGCCGAATACATCAAAACGCGCGCTGTCGGCGACCGAGGCATGCACGGTGTCGACGTCGATCTGCGTGCCTTCGGCGAGCAGCTTGAGCTTTTCGATTTCCTGGGCGGCAGCCAGCAGGTTGCCTTCGACGCGCACGGCAATCATGTCCACCGCTTCGGCGCTGGCGCTGAGGCCCGATTGCGCCAGGCGCTGACGAATCCATTGCGGCAGCTGGTTGGCATCGACCGGCCAGATCTGCACGAACTGCGTCTGCGCGCCGTCGATCAGCGCTTTGCCCCATTTGGTTTTCTGCGCGCTGCCGTCGAGTTTCGGCAGGCTGATCAGCAGCACGGTGTCTTCGGCGGGGCGGGCGAGGTATTCGAGCAACGCCGCAGCGCCCTTGTCGCCGGGCTTGCCGTTGGGCAGGCGCAGCTCAAGCAGGCGTTTGTCGGCAAACAGCGACAGGCTGGCACCGGCTTGCAGCAGGTTGCCCCAGTCGAAGTTGTTGTCGGCGTTGAACACCTGGCGCTCGCTGAAACCCTGCTGGCGGGTCGCTGCGCGAATGGCGTCGGTAGCTTCCTGGCAGAGCAGCGGCTCATCGCCACTGACCACATACACCGGGCTCAGGTTGCCCTGCAGGTGTTTGCCGAGTTGTGCGGAGTTAAGTTTCATGGGGGCGCAGAGCGGGGCCGCTGGCGCGGCCCGGCGAGCTTACTGCGCGGGAATCGGCAGCTGGATCGGCGACTGCTGCGGTTGCGCCGCCTGTTGCTGGCGAGCGGCTTCCAGCGCATCGGCTTCGGCTTGGGCCTTGGCTTCTGCGGTTTGCTGCAGTTGGTCCAGTTGCGCTGGGCTGATCTGTTGCAGGCGCTGTACCAGTTGTTGGATCAGTTCGCGGTTCATTTCCTGGCGGATCTGCGCAGCTTCCTGGTCACCGCCAATCAGGTTGTTGCCGTCCTGGGTGTAGAAGCTTTGGGCTTCCAGCTTGTCGCTCATCAGTAACAGGTCTTTGCTGCCACGGATCTCGTATTCCAGGGTTTTGTTCAGCTCGTACTCGGCGGTGCGGGCCGAGCTGGTAAAGCTGGCGGCGCGGCGATTTTCCTGCTCGTTGCTCAATACCAGGCGGTACTGCGCACCTGGGTAGACCTTGACGCCGTTGTTCTGCAGCACGTCGCGCACTTCGTTGACGGTTTCGCCATAGGCGTTGCGCGCGCTGACATCCAGTTCCTTGAGGGCGAACTGTACGTCACCGGTGCCGCGCAGCTGGAAGCCGCAAGCGCTGAGCAGGGTAGCCAGGCCAATTACCAACAGATTCCGTTTGATCATCTTTTATCCCCTTGGCGTGTCTTGCGGCGCGCCGTTGTGCGGTCGCGCCGAGCTTAATCAGTTGGCGACTAGTCAGTTGGCAACAATATTGACCAGTTTGCCTGGCACCACGATGACCTTGCGAATGCTCAGGCCTTCGGTAAAGCGCAGCACATTCTCGTTGCTGCGGGCGCTGGCTTCGACCTCTTCGCGGCTGGCGCTGGCCGGCACTTCAATCTGCCCGCGCAGCTTGCCGTTCACCTGGATCACCAGGGTCAGGCTGTCCTGTACCAGGGCAGACTCATCCACCTGCGGCCAGGATGCGTCGATGATCGCTTCGTCATGGCCCAGTTCCTGCCACAGCTGATGGCTGATATGCGGCGTGATTGGCGCCAGCAGCAGCGCCACCGCTTCCAGGCCTTCCTGCAACAGAGCGCGGTCCTGAGCTGTGGTTTGTGCGGCTTTTTCCAGCACGTTCATCAGCGTCATTACCTGGGCGATGGCGGTGTTGAATTTGTGGTGCTGGCCGATATCGAAGCTCGACTGCTTGATTGCCAGATGAATCGCGCGGCGCACAGCCTTCTGCTCATCATCCAGGCTGGCCAGATCGAGTGCGCCAGCGATGCCCTGGTTGACGTGGTTTTGCGCCAGACGCCAGACGCGGCGCAGGAAGCGGTTGGCGCCTTCAACGCCGGAATCGGACCATTCGCAGCTCATGTCGGGCGGCGAGGCGAACATCATAAACAGGCGGCAGGTATCGGCGCCGAACTGATCGATCATCGACTGTGGGTCGACGCCGTTGTTCTTCGACTTGGACATCTTCTCGGTGCCGCCGATTTCCACCGGCAGGCCGTCGCTTTTCAGTTTGGCGCTGATGACCTTGGCTTTGGCGTCACGCTCCAGCTCGACATCGGCTGGGTTGAACCAGTCCTTGCCGCCGTTATCCAGGGTGCGGTAGTAGGTATCTGCCACCACCATGCCCTGGGTCAGCAGGTTCTTGAACGGCTCATTGGAGCTGACCAGGCCTTCGTCGCGCATCAGCTTATGGAAGAAGCGCGCATAGAGCAGGTGCAGGATCGCGTGTTCGATACCGCCGATGTACTGATCCACCGGCAGCCAGTGATTGGCAGCCTCAGGGTCGACCATACCGCCGGTGTAATGCGGCGAGGCGTAGCGCGCGTAGTACCAGGACGACTCGACAAAGGTGTCCATGGTGTCGGTTTCGCGCTTGGCCGGTGCGCCGCATTTCGGACACGTGCACTGGTAAAACTCGGGCATGCGCGCCAGCGGGCTGCCGGCGCCGTCCGGCACTACGTCTTCTGGCAGCACCACTGGCAGCTGGTCTTCCGGTACCGGTACGTCGCCGCAGGTATCGCAATGGATGATTGGGATCGGGCAGCCCCAGTAACGCTGGCGGCTGATGCCCCAGTCGCGCAGACGGAACTGGGTTTTGCGCGCGCCGTGGGCGTTGGCTTCCAGGTCGGCGACTATGGCGTCGAAGGCGGCGGTGAAATCGAGGTTGTCGTATTTGCCGGAGTTGAAAGTGGTCAGGCCGGCTTTGTCGCCGTACCAGTCTTGCCATTCATGGGGTTTCCAATCATCCGGCGTCTTATCCGCCGGCTGGCTCTTATCCCAGGCTTTGTCGGTAATGGCTGCTGCTTTGTAATAAACCTGCTTGATCGGCAGGCTGTATTTGTTGGCGAACTCGAAATCGCGTTCGTCATGCGCAGGCACGGCCATCACCGCGCCTTCGCCGTAGCCCCACAGTACGTAGTTGGCGACGAATACCGGCAGCTTGTCGCCACTCAGCGGATGAATAACGAATTGCCCGGTGGCAACGCCTTTCTTCTCCATGGTGGCCATGTCGGCCTCGGCCACGGAGCCGGCTTTGCATTCTGCGATGAAGGCAGCGATGGCCGGGTTGCTCTCGGCAGCGCGTTGCGCCAGCGGATGCTCGGCGGCGACGGCGACGTAGGTCGCGCCCATCAGGGTGTCGGGACGGGTGGTGTAGACCTTGAGCTGGCCGTCGATGCCGACGCTGGCCTGGTCATAATCAAACACCACATCGGCGCCGAAGCTCTTGCCGATCCAGTTGCGCTGCATGGTCTTGACCTGTTCCGGCCAGCCATCCAGTTCGTCCAGGCTACTCAGCAGCTCTTCCGCGTAAGCGGTGATCTTGAAGTAGTACATGGGGATTTCGCGCTTTTCGATCACCGCGCCCGAGCGCCAGCCGCGGCCGTCGATCACCTGCTCGTTGGCCAGTACGGTCTGGTCGACCGGGTCCCAGTTAACACTGCCGTTTTTGCGGTAGATCACGCCTTTCTCGAACAGGCGGGTGAACAGCCACTGTTCCCAACGGTAGTAATCGGGTTTGCAGGTGGTGACTTCGCGGGTCCAATCGACTGCCAGGCCCAGCGACTTGAGCTGGGTCTTCATATATTCGATGTTTTCGTAGGTCCACTTTGCGGGTGCGACCTTATTCTTCATCGCAGCGTTTTCCGCCGGCATGCCGAAAGCGTCCCAGCCCATTGGCTGCAGCACGTTCTTGCCCTGCATGCGCTGGTAGCGGGCGATCACGTCACCGATGGTGTAGTTGCGCACATGGCCCATGTGCAGCTTGCCGCTCGGGTAGGGGAACATCGACAGGCAGTAGAAGGTCTCCTTGCCCGGCTGTTCGCTCACTACAAAGGATTTCTGCGCGTCCCAATGGGACTGCGCGGCGGCTTCGATTTCACGGGGCGAGTACTGTTCTTGCATGGCTACCGGCGCTGGGAATAAGGGCTTGCGGGAAACGCCGTAGCATACATGAGCCCCGCTTATTCAGGGAAACCCTGATTGCGCCGCGCTCCAGCTACGGCGGCCTGGCCGGCCGCACTGAGCCAGCCGCACCTAGCCGGCCGCCCTAGCAGGTCGCCCTAGCAGGTCGCGCCGTTTGTCGCGAGGCATCGCCGGTTAAAGCGCGAACGCTAAGCTTGCTATATGGAGCAGCAGCCTGCTCCGGGGCGAGGTGAAGGATGGCGGAGTTTCGGCGTGGTGCAGCGGGGGGCGGGCTTTATGAGCGGCTGCTGCAACGCCTCGCCATGGCCTTGGATGAGGCGGATAGCCTGAGTGCGCTGTCCGCACAACCACCCCTGGAGCTGGAACTGCGCGGCCTGACGGCTGCAGAAATGGAGCTGATCCGCGCCTACCTGGATCGCGATCTGGATTGGCTGCGCGGCTGGCATGCCGCCGCGCAGGAAATGGCGCAGATCGAGCAGCTACCAAGCTCACGCAAGGTCGGCCGCACCGGCCACAAACCCACCGCCGCGCTGCCCGGCAAGATCAAACCGCTGCTTAAACGCCGTTTGCAGCTGTGCTGCGCCCTGTGCGGCACTCTGGCCGGCTGGCAGTCCGGCAATGGCGTACAGGCCTGCAAAGCCTGCGGCTCGCAGTTGTTTCGGGCGAGCAATCATCGATAGGGTCTATTGCCATTTCCTCACAACCGCGCCGGGCCTGTTTTGGCGCGAGGCATGGCGTGGGGCGCGAAATCTGGTTATTCAGGTAGCAATCGCGAAACGCCGCGCGCTAAAACAGGCCCGGCCCTTCGGGTTGCGCGAAAAATCTCACCATGCGGTGTTGTGGGACTTGGCAAGGGAACGACCATTGCCTGCGTCCCACGCCTAGCCTGGTGAAATTTTGCGCAGCAACGCGGCTTGTGCTGAAACGACAACAGACCCTAGGCTTGCGTGCACCCACGGAGGTGCCCAGTGCCGATTCGCTACATCCTTAAACAGTTCTTCCTTCCGCCAGGCCTGTTCCTGCTTTTGTTGCTGGCCGCCTGGTGGCTGCGTCGGCGTTTTCCACGGCTGGCGCTGGGGTGTTTTCTGGCGGGCCTGGGCGGTTTGTGGCTGTTTAGTCTGCCGGTGGTGGTCGAGTATTCGGCGCGGATGCTGGAAAGTGAGCCGGCGTTACATGAGCGGCGCTGGACTGATCTGGCTCGGCAGGCCGATGTGATTGTCGTGCTAGGTGGCGGGCGTGAACTGGCTGATCCCGGCTGGGGCGCCGATCAGCCCAGCCTGATGGCGTTGGAACGGGTGCGTTTCGCTGCGCGGCTGGTCAAGGCCTCGGGGTTGCCGCTGCTGACCAGTGGCGGCTTGCACTATGGCGTACCGCCCAGCGAAGCAGCGTTGATGGCTGAGGTGCTGGCGCGCGATTACGACGTGCCGGTGCGTTGGCAGGAAGGATTAAGCCGCACCACCTGGGAGAATTCGACCCACAGCGCCGAACTGCTGAAGCAAGCAGGCATTACCCGCGTGGTGCTGGTGACCCAGGCCTGGCATATGCCCAGGTCACGCTGGAGTTTCGAACAGGCGGGTTTGCAGGTGGTCAGCGCGCCGATGGGCTTTCTCGGTACGCCCAATGGTCGCCCTGCCGGCGGCTGGTTGCCGGAAAGCAAGGCTGTCTGGCAGAACGGTCTGCTGCTTAACGAGGCCGTTGGCCTGTTGGCTTATCGGCTGTTCTATCGAGGACCGGTGCAGGAATAAGCCCTGGCTGGCCAGGGCTTACATTCTTCAACTGTTGATCTGCTCGGCATGGTGGCAAGCCACTTGCCGTGCATCCAGTAGACGCAGCGCCGGCTGTTCAACCTGGCAGCGTTCACTGGCATGCGGGCAGCGTTGATGGAATGCGCAGCCGCTGGGGGGCGACAGCGGGTTGGGCAGCTCGCCACTGATCTTGATCTTCGGTTTGCTCGGGTCGGGATGGATGGTCGGCGTCGCCGACAGCAGCGCCTGGGTGTAAGGGTGCAGCGGGCGGTTGTAGATCAGCTCGCTGGGGCCCATTTCTACCGGGCGGCCGAGGTACATCACCAGCACATCGTCGGCCACGTGGCGCACCACCGAGAGGTTGTGCGAGATAAACACATAGCCGGTGTTGAACTGCTCCTGCAGGTCCATAAACAGGTTAAGCACCTGGGCCTGGATCGACACGTCCAGCGCCGAAGTCGGCTCGTCCGCCACCAGCACCTTGGGTTGCAGCATCATCGCCCGCGCCAGGGCGATGCGCTGGCGCTGGCCACCGGAGAACATATGCGGGTAGCGCTGGTAATGCTCGGGGCGCAGGCCGACCTGCTGCATCATCGCCTGCACCCGCTCGCGCCGTTCCAGCCGCGACAGCTGAGTGTTGATCAATAGTGGTTCGCCGAGCTGGTCGCCGACCTTCTGCCGCGGATTGAGCGAGGCGTAGGGGTTTTGAAAAACCATCTGCACATCACGGCGCAGCTGCTTGCGCTGCGCCTTGTTGGCTCCGGTTACTTCCTGCCCGGCGATCTGCAGTGAGCCCGAGCTGGGTTCCTCGATCAGCGTCAGGGCGCGGGCCAGGGTGGATTTGCCGCAGCCGGACTCGCCGACCACTGCTAGGGTTTTGCCGGCGGCCAGGTCGAAGGATACGCCATTCAGTGCCTGCACCTGAGCGTTGGGCTGGAACAGGCCACGGGATATTTCGTAGTGACGGGTGAGGTCGCGAGCAGTCAGGACGGCGCTCATCAGGCCACCTCCGCAGTCAGGTTGAGCGGGTAGAAGCAGCGCGCCGCGCCGCGTTCATGGGCATCCAGGTTCGGCCGTTGTTCACGGCAATGGGCCTGGGCGTAGGGGCAGCGTGGTGACAGCAAGCAGCCTGCCGGGCGGTCATAGCGCCCGGGGACGATACCAGGCAGGGTGGTCAGGCGGCGCTGGCCCTGGCTGTGCTCTGGGATCGCCTTGAGCAGCGCCTCGGTGTAGGGGTGGCTGGGGGCGTTGAACAGCTGTGGCACGCTGCCGATCTCTACCGCTTGCCCGGCATACATCACGCAGACCCGTTGCGCGGTTTCGGCGACCACGGCCAGGTCGTGGGTGATCAGCACCAGGCCCATGTCCTCTTCGCGTTGCAGGTTGACCAGCAGGTCCATGATCTGCGCCTGAATGGTCACATCCAGCGCCGTGGTCGGCTCGTCGGCGATCAGCAGTTTCGGTTCGGCGGCGATTGCCATGGCAATCGCTACCCGTTGGCTCATGCCGCCAGACAGCTGGTGCGGGTAGGCATTCAGGCGGCTGGCGGCGGCGGGGATTTCCACCTTGTCGAGCAGCTGCAAGGCACGCTGGCGGGCAGCCTGGCCCTTGAGGCCAAGGTGCTGGCGCAGCACTTCCTCGATTTGAAAACCCACGGTAAAGCTGGGATTGAGCGCGGTCATCGGGTCCTGAAAGACCATCGACAGGTCTTTGCCGATGATATGCCGACGCTGACGGCCCTTGAGGCGCAGCATGTCGGTGCCGTCGAACTGCAGGCTGTCGGCGGTGACGATGCCGGGGGCGTCGATCAGGCCCATCAGCGCCATCATGGTCACCGATTTGCCGGAGCCGGACTCGCCGACAATCGCCAGCACTTCGCCCTTTTCAACGCACAGATCGAGGCCGTCGACCACCGGGATGGCAGTGGCGTCGCCGAAGCGCACGCTGAGGTTTTTGATATCCAACAGGCTCATGCGGGGTTCCTCACTGCGCATTCTTGAGTTTCGGGTCGAGTGCATCGCGCAGCCCGTCGCCCATCAGATTGATTGCCAGCACGCTGAGCAGAATGGTCAGGCCCGGCAGGCTGACCACCCACCAGGCGCGCTCGATATAGTCGCGCGCCGAGGCCAGCATGGTGCCCCACTCAGGGGTTGGCGGTTGTACGCCGAGGCCGAGAAAGCCCAGGGCAGCGGCATCGAGAATTGCTGAGGAAAAGCTCAGGGTGGCTTGCACAATCAGCGGTGCCATGCAGTTGGGCAGCACGGTGATAAACATCAGCCGTGGCAGGCTGGCGCCGGCCAGGCGGGCGGCAGTGACGTAGTCGCGGTTCAGCTCGCCCATCACGGCGGCGCGGGTCAGGCGCACATAGGACGGCAGCGAGACGATGGCGATGGCGAAGATGGTGTTGATCAGCCCTGGGCCGAGGATGGCGACGATGGCCACTGCCAGCAGCAACGAAGGCAGGGCCAGCATGATGTCCATCAGGCGCATGATCGACGGGCCGAGCAGGCGCGGAAAGAAACCGGCGACCAGCCCGAGAAGGATGCCGGGGATCAGCGACATCAGCACCGAGGCCAGGCCGATCAGCAGCGACAGTCGTGCGCCATGAATCAACCGCGACAGCAGGTCACGACCGACCTCATCGGTGCCGAGCAGAAATTGCAGCTGACCACCTTCCAGCCAGGCCGGTGGGGTGAGCAGAAACTCGCGGTATTGCTCGCTGGGGTCATGCGGGGCGATCCACGGCGCAAACAGCGCGCAGATCACCAGCAGGATCATAAAGGCCAGCCCGGCGACTGCGCCCTTGTTGTGAGCGAAGGCCTGCCAGAACTCCTTGAGCGGCGAGGGGTAGAACAGCGATTGGTCGAGTGTGGCTTGCATGGTCATTGAGCTCTCCTTAGCGCTGATGGCGAATGCGTGGGTTGGCTAATCCATAAAGGATGTCCACCACGAAGTTGACCAAGATCACCAGGCAGGCGATCAGCAAAATTCCGTTCTGCACCACCGGGTAGTCACGCGCGCCAATCGACTCGATCAGCCATTTGCCGATGCCTGGCCAGGAGAAGATGGTTTCGGTCAGTACCGCACCGGCTAGCAGCGCGCCGACCTGCAGGCCGAACACCGTGAGCACCGGAATCAGCGCATTGCGCAGGCCGTGCACAAACACCACGCGGGCCGGCGACAGGCCCTTGGCGCGGGCGGTGCGCACATAGTCCTCGCGCAGCACTTCGAGCATCGCCGAGCGGGTCATGCGGGCGATTACCGCCAGCGGGATGGTGCCGAGCACGATGGCCGGCAGGATCAGATGGCGCAGGGCATCGACAAACGCGCCTTCCTCATCCGAGAGCAAGGTGTCGATCAGCATAAAACCAGTGACCGGCGGGATGTCGTAGAGCAGGTCGATACGCCCGGACACTGGCGTCCAGCCCAGCCATACCGAGAAGAACATAATCAGCAGCAGGCCCCACCAGAAAATCGGCATCGAATAACCGGCCAGCGAGATGCCCATCACCCCATGGTCGAACAGTGAGCCCCGTTTCAGTGCAGCAATCACCCCGGCGATCAGCCCCAGGGTGCCGGCGAACAGCAGGGCGGCGAGGGACAATTCCAGGGTGGCGGGAAACAGCGTGGTGAACTCATCCCAGACGCTGGTGCGGGTACGCAGCGACTCACCCAGATCGCCCTGGGCCAGCTTGCCGATATAGTCGAAGTACTGGGCATACAGCGGCTTGTTCAACCCCAGGCGCTCCATGGCCTGGGCGTGCATTTCCGGGTCGACGCGGCGTTCGCCCATCATCACTTCCACCGGGTCGCCGGGGATCATGCGAATCAGTGCAAAGGTCAGCAAGGTAACGCCGAAGAAGGTGGGAATCAGCAATCCCAGGCGGCGTGCGATAAAAGCAAACATGGGGTTTTGTTACTCCGCATCAGTGTATTCGCGCCAACGGCTACGTGGGCCGCTGGCATATTGTGTCGATCTGCCACTGGCGCGCGGCTGGTGCGCGGCAGTAGCCCTGTTTTGAGTGCTGCTTGCAGAATCAGTGCCGCTTTACCTTGGCGTAATTATTCGAGCCCATGGGGCTGAGGGTAAAACCCTCGACATCACGGCTGACCGCGCTGAACTGCTTGGGGTGGGCCTGGGGGATCCACGGCGCCTGCTCATGGAAAATCGCCAGCGCCTGACGGTAGAGCGCGGCGCGCTGCTGCGGGTCGGTGGTCTCCCTGGCCTGGGTGATCAGCCTGTCGAATGTCGCATCACACCAACCGGCCTGGTTTTCGCCGCTCTGCGCGGCGGCGCAAGAGAGGTTGGGGGTGAGGAAGTTATCCGGGTCGCCGTTATCGCCGGCCCAGCCCATAAACACCAGGTCGTGTTCGCCGTTCTTCGCGCGCTTGATCAGCTCGCCCCATTCCATCACGCGGATGTCGGTTTTAATGCCGACTGCCGCCAGGTCGGCTTGCAGCATTTGTGCGCCGAGTGATGGGTTGGGGTTGGTTGGGCCGCCGCCTGGGCGCGTCCAGATCGACAGGCTGATGCCATTCGCGTGGCCTGCTTCTGCGAGTAATTGACGGGCGCGCTGAGGGTCGTGGGGCCAGCCCTCAAGCTGATTGTCATAGCCAAGCAGCGTCGAGGGGTAGGGCGCGACGGCCGGGCTTGCACCGTCGGCGCCAAACTGCGCACCGAGGTAGGCCTGCTTGTCGAACGCCAGGTTGATTGCCTGGCGCACGCGCACATCGTCCAGCGGTTTATGGCGCACATTGAGGGCAACATAGGCGGTCAGCAGCGAATCCAGCTCCAGCACCTTCAATTGCTTATCGGCCTTGAGCGCCGGTATATCAAAGGGGCGCGGATACAGGGCGATATTGCAGGCCCCGGCGCGCAGCTGCTGGATACGCACATTGGGGTCGGTGGTGATGGCAAACAGCAGTTTTTCCGACGCCGGCTCGCCATCCCAGTAGTCCGGGTGGCTGCTGTAGCGCACCTGAGCATCCTTGGCGTAGCGCTGCAGCACGAACGGCCCGGTGCCGACCGGTTGGCTGTTGAGTAGCTCCTGCTTGCCGGTCTTGAGCAGCTGCTCGGCATACTCGGCGGAGTAGATCGAGGTGAAGCCCATGGCCATATCCGCGAGGAAGGGCGCCTGCGGCTGGTTGAGCACGAAGCGCACGCGGTGCTCGTCGAGTTTTTCGATGCGGGCAATCAGCTTGCCGAATTCCATGGCCTCGAAATACGGGAAGCCGCGGTTGGCCTGAGCATGCCAAGGGTGCTTGGGGTCATGCTGGCGCTGGATGCTCCAGAGCACATCATCGGCGTTCATTTCGCGGCTGGGGGTAAACCAGGCGGTGTGATGAAACTTCACCCCTTTACGCAGGTGGAAGGTGTAGCTCAGCCCATCGGGGCTGATGTCCCAGCGCTCGGCCAGGGCCGGTTCGATTTCGGTGGTGCCGGGTTTGAAGCGCACCAGGCGATCAAACAGCGCTTCAGACGCGGCATCGGCAGTTACCGCGGTGGTGTATTGGACGATGTCGAAGCCTTCTGGCGCTGCTTCGGTGCACACCACCAGTGGTTTGGCCTGGATGGCTGTGCAGCCGAAAGCGAGTAGCAGAGGGAGGTGGCGTAGGCTCAGGTGCATGCTGATTCTCCCGGTGCTTAGAGCAGGTCAAAGGGCAGGGTGCTGACGATGCGCAGCTCGTTGACGCTGCCATCGGCCTGGTTCTGGCTGGCCTTGTGCGACATATAGGTGACCTTGATCGTGCTGTCCTTGATGGTTCCGCTCTGCACCTTGTAGCTCGCCATCAGCCCGTACTCGCGGTGTTTTTCACCGTCCTGGCTGAGCACGTCGGCGTAGTTGGCGTGGGCGCCATTGCGTCCGCCGTCGTAGTGGGTGCCGTCGATATCCCAACCTTTGGCGTACCAGACCATGGTGCTCAGCCCGGGTATGCCGAAATAGCTCCAATCCGTTTCATAGCGGATCTGCGCGGATTTCTCGTTCGGGCCGTTGTAGTCGGAAAGCAGCGAGTTGGCCAGGTAGATAGCGGACGTTTCGTGCACGTAATCAAAGTATTCATCGCCATCGACCTGTTGCCAGGCCAGGGTCAGGTCGTGAGCCTGATGCCCAAGGGTGAAGGCCAGGCTCCAGGTGTTGTTGTCGATATAACCGGCTTCACGCGCGCCACTGTCACGGGTGTGGTAGCCGTTGAAGGCCGTGCGCAGGGACAGTCGCTCGCGGTCACCGAGGTCGTGGGTAATGCCCAGGTAGTACTGGTCCCAGATGTCTTCAAAACGCCCGCCATACAGCGCAACTTCCAGGTTATCCAGCGCCTTGTAGTTGCCGCCCAGGTAGTTGTAGCGCTCGCCTTCGGCTTGGCGAGTGCCGTATTCGGTGGTCAGGGCTTCATCGCCTGCGCCGGTACGCGGGCTGGTGCGGCGAAAGCTCCCCGCCTGCAGGCTAAGGTTGTCCAGCTCTTCGCTGACCAGTCCGACGCCATTGAAGCTGGAGGGCAGGGCGCGGTTGCCGATGGAGTTGAACACCGGCGTCTCGACCATAAAGCGTCCGGCTTTGAGTTCGCTGCGGGAAATACGCGCGCGCAGGTTGGCGATGCCGAGTTTGGACCAGTGCTCCTGGCCATGACCGTTGCTGTCGGCCAGGGTGCGGTTGCCGCCGCCGGCAATACGACCCTTGCCGCGTTCCAGGTTGATGGCATTGAACGCCGCCACATCGATGCCGAAACCGACCGTGCCCTGGGTGTAACCGGAGCTGTACTTGAGCTGTGTGCCCTGCACCCAGGTGTCGCGCGACTGGGTGAACTGCGGGCCGCCATCCTTGGGGATGTTCAGGCCGAAGTGCCCCTTGAAGCGCTCGCGGGCGGCAAAGTTGCGGGTGCTGAGGGTTAGGCTCTGTCCTGCGAAAAAGCCGCTGGCGTTGTCGGCCTGGTTGCTGATCTCGGCAGCCTGGCTGTAACCGCTGAGGGCAAGCAGGGCGAGGCTTAAAGGAATGCTGGTGCGAAGGGCGAATGTCATCTGTTGGCTCCTGTAACGGCTTTTTTATTAGGCAAGGAGTGCTCATACGGACTACCTGTCGCAGGGGCGAAACAGCCCCGGCAACGCTCGGAAAGCGCATTCTTGCGAACGTTTTGGCAGCTACGAAACACTCAGCCGGTGGTGGCCGGACGAGGAATACAGTCGTTTTTATTAGGTGTTCGGCGGGCGCACTGGCCCGCCGTTGGTGCACGTTCTCAGCGCTTGTTGCTGACGCCGTAGAAGCTGTTGCGCCCGAAGGGGCTGATCTCGAAGCCTTCTACGCTGTTGCGCATGGGCTGGTAGACCGTTGAGTGCGCGATCGGGGAGATCGGCAGCTGTTGCTGGATGATCTGCTGCGCCTGCTGATACAGCTCGCTGCGGGCGTCGCGATCGGTAACGGCCTTGGCTTGCTTGACGATCTTGTCGTAGCCGGCGTCGCACCATTTGGAGAAGTTGTTGCCGTTGACCGAGTCGCAGCCGTATAGGGTGCCCAGCCAGTTGTCCGGGTCACCGTTGTCGCCGGTCCAGCCGATCAGCATGGCGTCGTGCTCGCCGGCATGGGCGCGCTTGATGTACTCGCCCCACTCATAGCTGACGATCTCTGCCTTGATGCCGACCTTGGCCCAGTCGGCCTGGAGCATTTCGGCCATCAGTTTGGCGTTAGGGTTATACGGGCGCTGTACGGGCATGGCCCACAGGGTGATCTTGGTGCCTTCGGCAACGCCAGCCTGCTTGAGCAGGGCCTTGGCTTTCTCGATGTCTTGTGGGATGGCGCTGATGCTTTCGTCATAGGACCACTGGGTTGGTGGCATGGCGTTGACCGCCAGTTGCCCGGCGCCCTGGTAGACCGCGCTGATGATCGCCGGTTTGTCGATGGCCATGTCCAGTGCCTGACGCACTTCGACTTTGTCGAAGGGTGCGCGGGTCACGTTGTAGGCGATATAACCCAGGTTGAAGCCAGGCTGGCTGGGCACCTGCAGATTCGGGTCTTTTTGCAGCGCGGCAAGGTCAGCTGGGCGCGGGTTGAGGGTGACCTGGCATTCGCCAGCCTTGAGCTTTTGCGCCCGCACCGAGGCGTCGGTGTTGATGGCGAAGATCAGGTTGTCGATCTTTACGTCTTCCGGCAGCCAGTAGTCCTTGTTGCCCTTGAAGCGGATCTGCGCATCTTTCTGGTAGCGGTTGAACACAAACGGGCCGGTGCCGATCGGCTTCTGGTTGATGTCGGCGGCCTTGCCAGCCTTGAGCAACTGCTCTGCGTATTCGGCGGAGTGGATGGCGGCGAAGTTCATCGCCAGGTTCTGGATAAAGGCCGCGTCCACGTTATTGAGGGTGAAGCGCACGCTGAGGTCGTCGACCTTCTCCACCTTGGCGATGTTCTTGTCCAGCCCCATGTCGGTGAAGTAGGGGAACTCGGTCGGATAGGCCTTACGGAATGGATGATCCTTGTCGAGCATGCGCTGGAAGGTGAAAACCACGTCGTCAGCGTTGAACGTGCGGCTGGGGGTGAAGTAGTCGGTGCTGTGGAATTTCACCCCGGGACGCAGTTTGAAGATATAGCTGAGGCCGTCTTCACTGGCCTGCCATTCAGTCGCCAGGGCCGGTACGGCCAGGGTGCTGCCGCGTTCGAACTGGGCGAGGCGGTTGAACAGGGTTTCCGAGGCTGCATCAAAATCGGTGCCGGTGGTGTACTGGCCTGGGTCGAAGCCGCCGGGGCTGCCTTCGGAGCAGTACACCAGGTTGCTGGCGGATGCGTAAGTCGAGCCGAGAAACAGTCCGGCAACGAGCATGGCCTGGATGGACGTGTGAGTGCGCATGAATACCTCATTTATTCTTTTTTTGGGCGTCATTGAGGGTCAGCCTCGTGGGCTGTGATCAGCACCGCTGCGTTCCGGCCTATCGGGTGAAGAGGCCGGCCCAGAGCTGCGGTGGAGCGAAAACGCTCAGCAACCTGTCGCGCTCGAAATTAAGTCATGCTGAAATTGAGGTCAACAAAAATTAAGCACTACTAACATTTGTTGCCGTCACACTGTGCTAGCGCGCACCCGTTATCGGGGTCAGGGCGTGCTGTGGTCGTCGAACAGGCTGAGGGTGGTGATGGCCAGCATTTCCGCTACGTCGTGGCCGACATTGGCCAGGCGATGGGCCTTGCCGGCATCGAAGTGCACCGAGTCGCCCGCGCTTAATGGGTACTGGCGGCCGTCGATGGTGTAGAGAATCTTGCCGGATAACACGTAGGCGAACTCGGCGCCTTCATGGGCGATCAGCTCGGATTGGTAGCCGACTGGCATGCTCATTTTTACTGCGTTCAGCTGGTTGCCCGGGAAGCTGCTGGAAAGCCGCTCATAGGCCAGGGGCTGGCCTTCGATGGTGTAGCGCACCCGCTCGCCCTGGTGCGAGTCGGGTTCAGGTTGCGGCGGTTGATCGAACAGCACGTTGAGCGGGATGTCGAGCGACTTGGCGATGCTGGCCAATGAGGAAATCGAGATGCCGGTCAGGTTGCGCTCGGCCTGGGAGAGGAAGCTGGCGGTGAGCCCCGATTCGCTTGCGACTTCATTCAGGGTCTTCTTCGCGGCCCGCCGGTAGCGGCGCAAACGTTCTCCGATGCGATCTGCGGTCATAACCCTGGCTCGTGCTGAAAGAGCGCCAGTATACCGTTCGGCGCCGCGCTTAAAAGTCGTCGGACAATACCTGTGAATTTAAGTATCACTAAAATAATCGTTGCGCTCTATTTAAGCCGGACTTAAATTTCACCGGACCAACTTACAGATCATACAAAGGAGCGCGAGATGACTCTCGGTGTCGGAGGTTGTACGCCGCAACAGGCGCTTGCCGGGCTGCACAACATGATGGATGGCGTGCAACCAATCGCGCTTGGTGAATACCAGGCGCGGGTGAGTCGCGCCCAGGCGCGGATGCAGGCCGAAGGTATTGCCGCGATGTTTATCAACGCCGGCAGCAATCTGCAGTATTTCACCGGCGTGCGCTGGCATCCCAGTGAGCGCATGGTGGGCGCGATTCTCCCGGCCGAGGGGCCGCTGGAATATCTCGCTCCGGCGTTCGAAGTCGGCACCATTCGCGATTTCCAGGTGCTCGCTGGCGCTATCAATACCTGGCAGGAGCATGAAAGCCCCTATCAGTTGCTGCTCGATACGCTGCAGCGGATGGGTATCGCGGCGGATCAAGAGCAGCCCGTGAAAATCGGCCTCTGTCCGACGCTGGCGTTCTTTATGGTCGATGGTATTCGCCGCTTGGCCAGGGGTTACGAGTTTGTCGATGCGGCAGTGGTCAGCGGCTACTGCCGGCAGCGCAAATCAGCGGCCGAGCTGGCCCTGATGCAGCGCGCCAAGGACATGACCCTTGAGGTGCACAAGGCCGTCGCCAGTGTGCTGCACGAAGGCATCAGCACCACGGCGGTCGCCGAGTTTATCCAGCAGGCGCATCGCGCCGTTGGCGCCGCGGGCTCGACGTTCTGCATCGTGCTGTTTGGCCCGGCCAGTGCCTTTCCCCATGGGGTGAAACATGCGCAGACCCTCAAGCAGGGCGACATGGTGCTGATCGACACCGGCTGCCAGGTGCACGGCTACCTCTCGGACATCACCCGCAGCTATGTCTTCGGCGAGCCCAGCCAGCGTCAGCGCGACTTCTGGAATATCGAGAAAGCCGCGCAGTTGGCTGCATTCGAGGCCGCGCAGCTCGGCCAGCCCTGCCAGGCGGTGGATGCTGCGGCGCGGCGCACTCTGGAAGCGGCGGGCCTGGGCCCGGATTACAAATTGCCGGGTCTGCCGCATCGCACCGGGCACGGCATAGGTCTGGATATCCATGAAGGGCCCTATCTGGTGCGTGGCGATCTGACACCGCTGGCCGAAGGCATGTGCTTCAGCAATGAGCCGATGATCTGCGTGCCGGGTGAGTTCGGCGTACGCCTGGAGGATCACTTCTACATGAGCGCCGATGGGCCGCGCTGGTTCACCGTGCCGAGCCATTCGCTGGATGACCCATTCGGGTTGGGATAAGTGCGGTTGCAGTAAATAAAACGGCGGCCATTGGCCGCCGTTTTTTATTGCCGGGGTGGTTACTTGACGCCGACGCCGTAGAAGGAGTTCAGCGCGAAGGGGCTGATGCGGAAGTCCTCAACCTTCTTGCTCATTGGTTGGTAGACCGTGGAGTGGGCGATCGGGGTGATCGGCACTTCACGCTTGAGGATGACCTGGGCCTGTTTGTACAGCTCGGTGCGTTCGGCGGTGTCGGTCACGCGCTTGGCGGCTTTCACCAGTTTGTCGTAGTCGGCATGGCACCACTTGGAGAAGTTGTTGCCGTCCACTGCGTCGCAGCCGTAGAGGGTGCCCAGCCAGTTGTCCGGGTCACCGTTGTCGCCGCTCCAGCCGATCAGCATGGCGTCGTGTTCGCCTGCCTTGGCGCGCTTGAGGTACTCACCCCATTCGTAGCTGACGATCTTGGCCTTGATGCCGACCTTGGCCCAGTCGCTTTGCAGCATTTCGGCCATCAGCTTGGCGTTGGGGTTGTACGGGCGCTGCACGGGCATGGCCCACAGGGTGATTTCGGTGCCTTCCTTGATGCCGGCGGCCTTGAGCAGCTCTTTGGCCTTTTCCGGATCATAAGCCGGGTCCTTGATGCTCTCGTCATAAGACCACTGGGTCGGCGGCATGCCGTTGACCGCCAACTGGCCGGCAGTCTGGTACACCGCGTCGATGATGCCTTGCTTGTTTACCGCCATGTCCAGCGCCTGGCGCACTTCGAGCTTGTCGAACGGCGGGTGGGTGACGTTGTAGGCGATATAGCCGACGTTGAACCCGGCCTGCTCAGGCATGTCCAGGTTCGGGTCTTTTTTCAGTGCATCGAGATCCGCCGGGCGTGGGAACAGGGTGACCTGGCATTCGCCTGCCTTGAGCTTCTGCATGCGCACCGAGGCGTCGGTGTTGATGGCGAAGATCAGGTTGTCGATCTTCACCTCGTCCGGCTGCCAGTACTCCTTGTTGCCCTTGAAGCGGATCGAGGCGTCCTTCTGGTAGCGGCTGAACACGAACGGGCCGGTGCCGATGGGCTTCTGGTTGATGTCGGCGGCTTTGCCGGCCTTGAGCAGGCTATCGGCGTATTCAGCGGACTGGATCGAGGCAAAGCTCATCGCCAGGTTCTGGATAAAGGCGGCGTCGACTTCGTTGAGGCTGAACTTGACGGTCATGTCGTCGAGTTTTTCGATCTTGGCGATGTTCGCGTCCATGCCCATGTCGGTGAAGTAGGGGAACTCCGACGGGTAGGCTTTGCGGAACGGGTGGTCCTTGTCGAGCATGCGCTGGAAGGTGAACAGCACGTCATCAGCGTTGAAATCGCGGCTCGGCTTGAAGTATTCGGTGGTGTGAAATTTCACCTTGGGGCGCAGGTGAAAGGTGTAGCTCAGGCCGTCTTCGCTGATGTCCCACTTCTCGGCGAGGCCCGGGATTACGGCGGTGCCGCCACGTTCGAACTGGCTCAGGCGGTTGAACACGGTTTCCGCAGCGGCATCGAAGTCGGTGCCGGTGGTGTACAGGCCAGGGTCGAACCCGGCGGGGCTGCCTTCGGAGCAGAACACCAGGTTGCCGGCGGCGCTGGCAAGTGGTGTGCTGGCGATCAGCCCAGCGGCGAGTAAAGCCTGGATGACGGCGTTCTTACGCATAGTGACCTCATGGTTATTGTGGTTGTGATCCTGAGGGGCCTCTTGTGGAGACCTTGGATGAAGCTATGCAGGGCGTATGCCGTAGGCAAGTGGCATGTCGCAGAGAGAACAGGAATGACGATGCAGCTGTACGTGGTGTCGCATTTCTATAAAAGGACGAGAAAACATGGCAAAGCGCCGCTATCGTCGGATAACGGCGCTGCTTCTGTTTGTAGCAGTTTTTACGGCATCTGCACTTCGATCACGCCATCGGCATTAATGCTCACCTGGCTGGTGCCGGCTTCAATATCCGGGGTGGCTGCTGCATCCATCATCGCCGCGCCTTTCATCGCTTCCATGCGCATGATCGGCGGCTGGAAACCACCGCTGTTCAGGCTCAGGCTGACCAGCTTGTAACCGCTGCCGCCGAGGGCTTCGGTGGCCAGTTGTGCGCGGGCCTTGAAGGCGGCGACAGCATCCTTGAGCAGGGCGTCTTCGTGGGTTTTGCGGGTATCTGAGGCAATGCTGAAGTTCATTCCGCCCATTTTCAGGGTTTGCAGCATTTCCCCGGTGAGCTTGGACAGCGCGCTGAAATCGGCGCTTTCCAGACGCAGCTCGGCGCGCTCGCGCCAGGCGGTGATCTTCTGGCCCTTGTCGTCATACACCGGGTAGCTGTTACGGCTGCCGGAGGCGACGCTAACACCTTTGACCTGACGGGCCTGGGCGATGCCGGCGTTGAGGGTTTTGCTGATCTGCGCGGCAAGGGCGGCCGGGTCGCTGTCCTGGGCTTCGCTGTAGAGGGTGACGTGCATCAGGTCGTGGGCGATTTCCTGATTGACCTCGGCGCGCAGCGCGACCTGGTTGTAGCGCGCTTCTTCGGCCATGGCCGTGGCGCTCAACAGGGTGGTGGCGCTCAGCAGCAGGGCGGTGGCGAGGCGGGACAATGGCAGCATGATGATTCCTTTATGTGATGGGCGCATGGGTTATGCGCGGCTTTCCAGAGGGTAGACGTAGCGATCAGACTGAACGGGTTAAATCAGGTTCCAGAATTTATTCTCGGATCATTGATGAGTGTGACATTGGCTGCGGCGCGTTGCCGCAGTTGGCCGCACAGAGGCTTGGTTATACTCCTGCGGCTCGCTGAATGAGCAACTTGGAGATTCTATGCTCGCACCTGTGCAGCTACTGTCGGCGAGCCGGCAAAACCTCTGGCGCCTAACCCTTATCCGCATTCTGGTGTTGGCGGCGCAGGCCGGTTCCGTGGGGCTGGCGTACAAGTCTGGCGCGCTGCCGCTGCCCTGGCTGGAACTGAGTGTAACCCTCGGCATCTCGTTGGTGCTTTGCCTGCTCACCGCACTGCGCCTGCGCGGGCCCTGGCCAGTGACCGAGCAGGAATACGCGGTGCAGCTGGGCTGCGACCTGATCATCCACAGCCTGCTGCTGTATTACTCGGGTGGCTCGACCAACCCCTTTGTCTCTTATTACCTGGTGCCGCTGACCATCGCGGCGGCGACCTTGCCCTGGCTCTACACCATCACTCTGTCCGGTTTGGCACTGGGCGGTTACACCTTTCTGCTGGTCTGGTCGCACCCGCTGGAGTTGCCGCAGGGGCCACGGGAAAGCCTGCTGATCTATGGCATGTGGCTGAGCTTTGCTTTGGCCGCCGGCTTGATCACCTTCTTTGTGGCGAAGATGGCCGAAGAGTTGCGCCATCAGGAAGAGCTGCGCGCCGAGCGTCGCGAAGAGGGTTTGCGTGATCAGCAGCTGCTCGCCGTGGCGACCCAGGCCGCTGGTGCTGCGCATGAGCTGGGCACGCCGCTGGCGACCATGAGCGTGCTGATCAAGGAGCTGCGCCGCGAGCATCAGGAGCCGACCCTGCAAGAGGATCTGGCGGTGCTGCAGGAGCAGGTCAAGCTGTGTAAGGAAACCCTGCAGCATCTGGTGCGCGCCGCCGAAGCGGATCGGCGTCAGGCGGTGATCGAGCTGTCTTCGGTGGAGTGGCTGGAAACCACCCTCAATCGCTGGCATTTGATGCGTCCCGAAGCCAGTTACCGCTATCAATGCCTGGGTCGCGGCGCACCGCCACGCATGATGCCGCCGGCCGACCTGACCCAGGCGCTGCTCAATCTGCTGAACAACGCTGCCGATGCCTGCCCGGACAAACTGGATATCCGCCTGGATTGGGATCACCAGTGGCTGCGCCTGAGCATCCGCGACTTTGGCGCGGGTGTGCCGCTGGCGATTGCCGAGCAGCTGGGGCGGCCGTTTTTCACCACCAAGGGCAAGGGGTTCGGTCTGGGGTTGTTCCTCAGCCAGGCCAGCGTCACCCGTGCCGGCGGCACGGTTAAACTGTATAACCACGAAGAAGGCGGCACGCTCACCGAGCTGAAGTTGCCGCGCGCCTATGGCCGAAGCTAAGGAAATACCCGAATGAGCGATGAAGTGCTGTTCGAAGGCGAAGAACAACCGCACCTGCTGCTGGTTGATGATGATCCGACCTTTACCCGCGTGATGGCCCGCGCCATGAGCCGTCGTGGCCTGCGGGTTTCTACCGCCGGTTCGGCCGAAGAGGGCTTAGCCCTGGCTGAGCAGGATGTGCCGGATTACGCCGTGGTCGACCTGAAGATGGAGGGCGATTCCGGTCTGGTGCTGCTGCCCAAGCTGCTGGAGCTGGACGGCGAAATGCGCGTGGTGATCCTCACCGGTTATTCGAGCATCGCCACGGCGGTAGAGGCGATCAAGCGTGGTGCCTGCAACTACCTGTGCAAGCCGGCCGATGCCGATGATGTGCTGGCGGCGCTGCTAACCCAGCATGCCGATCTGGATACCCTGGTTCCGGAAAATCCGATGTCGGTGGACCGCCTGCAGTGGGAACACATCCAGCGCGTGCTCAGCGAGCACGAAGGCAATATCTCCGCTACCGCCCGCGCTCTGGGCATGCATCGGCGCACCTTGCAGCGCAAGTTGCAGAAGCGTCCGGTACGCCGCTAAACGTTATTTTATGGCCTGCCATCCATGGCGGCCACCCTGCGGGTCGTCGCTGTGCGACGTTAAAAAACGCTCCCGGCGTTTTTTTCCCCGCATGAAAGGCTGCTGAAAGCTTTCCGCCAGGCAGCCTTGCTATCATTAGCCCCCTATCTAACTGGTCAGGGGCTGTCATGCTCGCCGTTGTTCAGCAAACCATCAGCGTTACCGCTCCGGTGTTCTCCATGCTGTTTCTCGGCGTGGCGCTCAAGCGTCTGGGGCTGATTGATGCGGCCTTTATCAACACCGCATCGGCGCTGGTGTTTCGTGGCACGCTGCCCACCCTGTTGTTTCTCGGTATTGTCCAGGCGGATTTGCGTACCGCCTTGCAGCCGGCCTTGCTGCTGTATTTCGTGCTGGCGACTCTGGGCTGCTTTCTGCTGGCCTGGGGCTGGGCGATCCTGCGCTGCCCTGAGGCGGATCGCGGCATCTATACCCAGGGCGCGTTTCGCGGCAACAACGGCATTATCGGCCTGGCGCTGGCCACCAGCATGTACGGTGATTACGGCCTGTCGGTCGGCGCGGTGCTCGGTGGGGTGGTGATTCTCAGCTACAACACCCTGTCAGCGATTGTTTTGGCGATCTACAGCCCAGAGGCCAAGACCGATGTCTGGAGCCTGACCAAGAACATCCTCAGTAATCCGCTGATCATTGGTGTGCTGGCGGCTATCCCTTTTGCCGCCTGGCAGATTGTGCTGCCGGCCTGGTTGCTGACCTCCGGGGAATACTTTGCGCAGATGAGCCTGCCGCTGGCGCTGATCTGCATCGGTGGCACCCTGACCCTGGAATCGCTGCGCGAGAGCAGCGGCATGGCGATCAGCTCAAGCCTGATGAAGGTGTTCTGGCTGCCGCTAGTGGCAACCCTGGGCGCCTGGCTGTGGGGCTTTCGCGATGCCGATCTGGCGATTCTCTTTCTGTACTTCGCCAGTCCCACGGCGGCGGCCAGTTTCGTTATGGCCAAGGCGGTGGGAGGTAATCATCAGTTGGCGGCGGCGATCATCGTGCTGACCACCCTGGCCACGGTGGTGACCACTAACCTCGGGCTGTTCGTGCTGCAGTGGGCGGGTTGGATCTAGCCGCCGCGCGGGCATAAGAAAGCCGGGCAATGCCCGGCTCTCTATTGTGTTGCGCTCAGGCCTGCTGGACGTCGTCGATCACTTCCTGCGCTGCGCGAAAGGCGTCGATGGCCGCCGGCACGCCGGCATACACCGCGCAGTGCAGCAGGGTTTCGCGGATTTCCTCGACCGTGCAGCCGTTGTTCAGCGCGCCGCGCACGTGGCCCTTAAGCTCCTGCGGGCATTTCAGCGCGGTCAGCGCCGACAGGGTGATCAGGCTGCGGGTCTTGCGATCCAAGCCGTCGCGGGTCCATACGCCGCCCCAGGCGTGCTCGTTGACGAAGTCCTGTAGCGGCTGGGTAAAGTCCGTGGCGTTACCCAGGGCTCGGTCGACAAAGGCATCACCCATCACTTCGCGGCGGACCTTCAGGCCCTGCTCGTGGCTGTCACTCATGCGGCTGCTCTCCTAAGCGCTCATCAGGCTTTTTGCTTGTGCCAGGCACGGCCGGCAATGATCACCAGGGTCACGGCGGTCAGCGGCAGGGCGTAGCCGAGCATGGCGTCGCCAAAGACCTCGGCGAACGGCCGGCCGGTCGACGACAGCACCAGGTAAACCGTGTAGGCCACGTAGTAGGCGAGGAACAGCAGACCTTCCCAGCGGTTGATGCGGTAACCAGCGAAGAAGATCGGCAAACATGCCACGGCCACCGCGATCATTACCGGGAAGTCGAAGGCCAGGGCGTTGGCGGCCACGTTGATGGCTTGCGGCGAGACCAGCGAGGCCAGGCCCAGTACGCAGAGCAGGTTGAAGATATTGCTGCCGACGATATTGCCCACGGCGATATCGCGCTCGCCCTTGATGGCGGCCATGATCGAGGTGGCCAGCTCCGGCAGCGAGGTGCCGATGGCGACTACGGTCAGGCCGATCACCAGTTCCGAGATGCCCAGTGCGCGGGCCATGGTGACGGCACTCTCGACCAGAAAGTTGGAGCCGCTGACCAGCAGCACTAGGCCGGCAATGATCAGGCCCAGATTGATTACCCAGGCATAGGGTTTGGCCGGCTCATTGAGGCCGAATTCCTTGGCAAACTCGTCATCCTCATTGCTGCTCTTGTCGCGGCGCGAGCTGATGATCAGGAAGCCGGTGTAGGCGAGCACGCCAGCAAACAGCAGGGCGCCGTCGAGGCGGCTGAGGCTGCCGTCCCAGGCCAGGGCATAGACCACCAGGCTGGCGCCGATCATGATCGGCACATCCAGGCGGATCAGCTGGCGCGAGACGATCAGCGGTGCAACCACAGCGGTCAGGCCGAGAATCAGCAGCACGTTGGCGATATTGCTGCCGATCACGTTGCCAATCGCCAGGTCGCCGCTGTTGTTGAAGGCCGCCTGCACGCTGACCGCGGTTTCCGGCGCGCTGGTGCCGAAGGCCACCACGGTCAGGCCGATGATCAGTGGCGGAATGCCGAATTGCGCTGCCAGTTTGGCTGCGCCGCGTACCAGCACTTCAGCGCCAGCCACCAGCAGCACCAGGCCGGCGATCAGATAAACAAAGGTCATCAAGGTCATTGCAAGGGGCTCCAGAAAAGTGGCGCTAGTTTAATCATCGGCTTGCGTTGCGCCAGAGGCTGATCAGGGCTGTCTAGCGCTTCTTTGTAAACAACTGTGTTCAGTCGGCCAGTTGCTCCACGCGCACCGGCACTACGCCGTCGCGCAGCATATCCAGCTGTTCGGCGGCTTTTTGCGAGAGGTCGATAATGCGCTTCTTGGCGTAAGGACCGCGGTCATTGATGCGCACCACCACGGTTTTGTCGTTGCGCAGGTTGGTCACCTGTACCCGGCTGCCAAACGGCAGGCTGCGGTGCGCGGCGGTCAGGGCGTTCTGGTCGAAGCGTTCGCCGCTGGCAGTCTTGTTGCCGTGGTGGCGCGCGCCGTAATAGGACGCCTGACCCTCGGCGCGGTAACCCTGCGGGTCGACCTGGCCCTGGCTGGCGCAGGCGCTGAGCAAGAGGCTGGTTAGGGCGATTAACAGAAGGCGCATGGCGGCTCCATGGTCGGGCGGCGGACAAAACAACGCCGGGCTGACCCGGCGTTGTGTGTGACGGCAAGGTTCAAGCTTCGAGCTTTTTCTTCAGCAGTTCGTTCACCTGGCCTGGGTTGGCCTTGCCTTTCGAGGCCTTCATGGCCTGGCCGACGAAGAAGCCGAACATCTTGCCGCGCTTGGCTTCATCAGCGGCGCGGTACTGTTCAACCTGCTCGGCGTTGGCGGCCAGTACTTCATCCAGCATGGCTTCGATGGCGCCGGAGTCGGTGACCTGCTTAAGGCCCTTGTTCTCGATCACTTCATCGGCGCTCGCGCCTTCGCCAGCGGCCAGGGCCTCGAAGACCATCTTGGCGATCTTGCCGCTGATGGTGTTGTCCTTAATGCGCAGGATCATCCCGCCCAGCTGCTCGGCGGAAACCGGCGATTGCTCGATCTCCAGGTTGTCCTTGTTGAGCAGGCTGGATAGTTCACCCATCACCCAGTTGGCGGCCAGTTTGGCGTCGCCGCACACGGCATTGACTGCCTCGAAGTAGTTGGCCATCTCGCGGCTGGCGGCCAGTACGTCGGCGTCATAGGTGGACAGGCCGAACTCACGCTCGAAGCGGGCGCGTTTCTCGACCGGCAGCTCCGGCAGGCTGGCGCGGATTTCATCGAGGAAGCTCTGCTCGATCACCACTGGCAGCAGGTCCGGGCAGGGGAAGTAACGGTAGTCGTTGGCTTCTTCCTTACTGCGCATGGAGCGCGTCTGGTCCTTGTTCGGGTCGTACAGGCGAGTTTCCTGCACCACTTTGCCGCCATCTTCGATCAGTTCGATTTGGCGCTGCACTTCATGGTTGATGGCTTTTTCGATAAAGCGGAACGAGTTGACGTTCTTGATCTCGGCGCGGGTGCCGAATTCGGCCTGGCCGACCGGGCGTACCGAGACGTTGCAGTCGCAGCGCAGCGAGCCTTCGGCCATATTGCCGTCGCAGATGCCCAGATAACGCACCAGGGCGTGGATGGCCTTGACGTAGGCCACGGCTTCCTTGGCTGAGCGGATGTCCGGCTCGGAGACGATTTCCAGCAACGGCGTGCCGGCACGGTTGAGGTCGATGCCGCTCATGCCGTGGAAGTCTTCGTGCAGGCTCTTGCCGGCGTCTTCTTCCAGGTGCGCGCGGGTAATGCCGATGCGCTTGCTCGTACCGTCTTCCAGGGTGATGTCGAGGAAGCCCTTGCCAACGATGGGGTGATCCATCTGGCTGGTCTGGTAGCCCTTGGGCAGGTCCGGGTAGAAGTAGTTCTTGCGCGCAAAGATGTTGTGCGGGGCGATTTCGGCATCAATCGCCAGGCCGAATTTACAGGCCATGCGCACCGCTTCGGCATTCAGCACCGGCAGGGTGCCAGGCATGCCGAGGTCAACCAGGCTGGCCTGGGTGTTGGGCTCGGCGCCGAAGGCGATGGCGCTGGCGGAGAAAATCTTCGATTGGGTGCTGAGCTGGGCGTGAATTTCCAACCCGATTACGGTTTCCCATTGCATATCAGTCGTCCTCAGAATCCAGCCGGAGCTTGGGTGTGCCAGTCAGTAACCTGTTGGTACTGATGGGCGACGTTGAGCAAGCGGCCTTCCTGGAAGTAAGGGGCGAGCAGTTGCACACCGACCGGCAGGCCATCGACGAAGCCGGCAGGCATCGACAGGCCGGGGATGCCGGCGAGGTTGGCGGTGATGGTGTAGATGTCTTCCAGGTAGGCGGCGACCGGATCGTTGTTCTTCTCGCCAAGCTTCCAGGCCAGGTTCGGCGTGGTTGGGCCGAGGATTACGTCGACGTCATTGAACGCAGCGACAAAATCATTCTTGATCAGCCGGCGAATCTTCTGCGCCTTGAGGTAGTAAGCGTCGTAGTAACCGGCAGACAGCGCATAGGTGCCGACCATAATGCGGCGTTTTACTTCCGCGCCGAAGCCTTCGCCACGAGAGCGTTTGTACAGGTCTTCCAGATTCACCGGGTTCTCGCAGCGATAGCCGAAACGCACGCCGTCAAAGCGCGACAGGTTGCTGCTGGCTTCAGCTGGGGCGATCACGTAGTAGGCGGGAATCGCATGCTGCATATTTGGCAGGCTGATGTCCTTGACGGTTGCGCCGAGCTTTTTCAGCTCTTCGACAACAGCCATCACCTTCTCACCGATGCGTGCATCCAGGCCCGCGCCGAAGTATTCCTTCGGTAGGCCGATGCGCAGGCCGGTCAGCGGCTGGCTGAGGGCGGCGAGGTAATCGTCAACCGGCTGATCGACGCTGGTGCTGTCCTTGGTATCGAAACCGGCCATGGCTTGCAGCATCAGTGCACAGTCTTCTGCAGTGCGGGCCAATGGGCCGCCCTGATCGAGGCTGGAGGCGTAGGCGATCATGCCCCAGCGCGACACGCGGCCGTAGGTTGGCTTGATCCCGGTGAGGTTGGTCAGCGCGGCCGGCTGGCGAATCGAACCGCCGGTGTCGGTGCCGGTCGCGGCAGGCAGTAGGCGTGCGGCCACAGCGGCGGCCGAGCCGCCGGAAGAGCCGCCGGGTACGCGGGTCAGGTCCCAGGGGTTTTTCACCGCGCCGTAGTGGCTGGACTCGTTGGCCGAGCCCATGGCGAATTCGTCCATGTTCAGCTTGCCCAGGGTCACGGCGCCGGCCGCGGCGAGTTTCTCGACCACAGTGGCGTTATACGGGGCTTTGAAGCCGGTAAGGATCTTCGAGCCGCAGCTGGTCAGCACGTCCTGGGTACAGAACAGGTCCTTGTGGCCAATCGGTGCGCCGAGTAGGGCGCCATTCTCACCCGCCGCGCGGCGCGCGTCGGCTGCTTTGGCCTGGCTCAGGGCCAGGTCTTCGGTGACGGTGATAAAACTGTTGAGCTGCGGGTCGAGTTGGGCGATGCGCGCCAACAGGCTGCGGGTCAGTTCTTCAGCGGAAAACTGCTTGTCGGCGAGTCCGCGGGCGATCTCGGCCAGGGTAAATTGATGCATGGCTAGGCTTTTTCCCTTACTCGATGACTTTCGGAACCAGGTACAGGCCGTTTTCCACGGCCGGGGCGATGGCCTGGTAGGCCTCGCGCTGGTTGCGTTCGGTGACCTGGTCGGCGCGCAGGCGCTGAGTGGCTTCCAGCGGGTGAGCCAGCGGCTCGATGCCGTCAGTATTGACCGCCTGCATCTGGTCAATCAGGCCGAGAATGTTATTAAGGGTCTCGGTGGTAGCCGGGATATCGGCTTCATTCAGGCCCAGTCGGGCCAGATGAGCGATTTTCTCCACGTCGGAGCGTTCAAGCGCCATCAGGTTTCTCCCTATATAAAGCAGCGCAGTCGCTGGCCGCCTTTGGAAATGTGAACGGGTCGCCATGCACGGGTGCGCAGGGAACAGATAGTGACAGGTGGCGGTCAAAGGCCGCGATGATGGGCCTTAAAGCCCGGAAAAACCGGCAATCTAACATATTGGTGCCTTGCTCAAAATCCCTGCCGTTGTTAGAGTTTGCCGCACTTTTTAGCAGCGCCTTTACCGCGCTTCGCCTTTACCCACGCGTTGCCTAGGGTCCCTATCCCATGTTCAAAAAACTGCGTGGCATGTTTTCCAGCGATCTGTCGATTGACCTGGGCACTGCCAATACCCTGATTTATGTTCGCGAACGCGGCATTGTGCTGAACGAGCCGTCCGTGGTCGCCATCCGTACCCACGGCAACCAGAAGAGCGTGGTGGCGGTCGGAACCGAAGCCAAACGCATGCTCGGCCGTACCCCCGGCAACATTGCTGCCATCCGTCCGATGAAAGACGGCGTGATCGCCGACTTCAGCGTCTGCGAAAAGATGCTGCAGTACTTCATCAACAAAGTTCACGAAAACAGCTTCCTGCAGCCGTCGCCGCGCGTGCTGATCTGCGTGCCGTGCAAATCCACCCAGGTGGAGCGCCGCGCCATCCGTGAATCGGCCCTCGGTGCCGGTGCTCGTGAAGTGTTCCTGATCGAAGAGCCAATGGCTGCTGCCATCGGTGCTGGCTTGCCGGTAGAAGAAGCCCGCGGTTCGATGGTCGTCGATATCGGTGGTGGTACCACTGAAATCGCCCTGATCTCGCTTAATGGTGTGGTTTACGCAGAGTCTGTGCGCGTTGGCGGCGACCGTTTCGACGAAGCGATCATCACCTACGTGCGCCGCAACTACGGTTCGCTGATCGGTGAATCCACCGCTGAGCGGATCAAGCAGGAAATCGGTACCGCTTACGCCGGTGGCGAACTACGTGAAGTCGACGTACGTGGCCGCAATCTGGCCGAAGGCGTACCGCGCAGCTTCACCCTGAACTCCAACGAAGTGCTCGAGGCGCTGCAGGAATCCCTGGCGACCATCGTCCAGGCGGTGAAAAGCGCGCTGGAGCAATCGCCGCCAGAACTGGCTTCCGACATTGCCGAGCGTGGCCTGGTGCTCACCGGTGGTGGCGCCCTGCTGCGTGATCTGGACAAACTGCTGTCGCAGGAAACCGGCCTGCCGGTTATCGTCGCCGAAGACCCGCTGACCTGCGTTGCACGCGGTGGCGGCAAGGCTCTGGAAATGATGGATCGCCACACCATGGACTTGCTGTCCTCGGAATAAGCGCGACCGCTCCAAGTCTTGAGCTGCAAGCCGGGTTCTACCCGCTTGCAGCTTTTGTTTTGCTGCCTGACGCTGTGAGGAGCTGCCGATCAAACCGCTATTTGCCAAAGGTCCTTCGCTGGGTGTGCGCCTGCTGGTGTTCACCGTGCTGTCGGCTGCGCTGATGGTGGTCGACGCACGCTTCACCCTGCTGCAGCCGCTGCGCGCGCAGCTGGGCCTGATCGTCGAGCCGGTCTACTGGGTCGGTCGTCTGCCGGTACGCTTATGGGAGAGCGCGACTCAAGAACTGAGCACGCGCAATGAGCTGACCGCCGAAAACGAAAAGCTCAAGGCTGAACAGCTGATGATGCAGCGCCGCCTGCAGAAGCTTGCCGCGCTCACCGAGCAGAACGTGCGCCTGCGCGAGCTGCTCAACTCGGCCGCGCTGGTTGATGACGACGTGCTGGCCACCGAGCTGATCGGTATCGATCCCAACCCCTTTACCCACCGCATCCTGATCGACAAGGGTGAGAAGGATGGCGTGTTCCTCGGTCAGCCGGTGCTGGATGCCCGTGGCCTGATGGGCCAGGTGGTCGAGGTTATGCCCTACACCTCGCGAGTACTGCTGCTGACGGACACCACCCACAGCATCCCGGTGCAGGTCAATCGCAACGGCCTGCGCGCCATCGCCAGCGGCACCGGCAACCCGGAGCGTCTGGAGCTGCGCCATGTCGCCGATACGGCGGATATCAAGGAAGGCGATCTGCTGGTCAGCTCTGGCCTTGGCCAGCGCTTCCCGGCCGGTTATCCGGTGGCCATGGTTTCCGAAGTGATCCACGACTCCGGTCAACCCTTTGCGATTGTCCGTGCGGTGCCCACGGCTACGCTGAACCGCAGCCGTTATATGTTGCTGGTATTTACCGACCCGCGTACCCCTGAGCAGCGCGCCACCGAGTCGGCGCAGGCGCAGGAAGCCCTGGATCGTGAAATTTTGCAGCAGGCGCAACCCGCGGCCGACGCGCCAGCAGCGCCCGCCAATCCGCCGGAGGCAGCGCAATAATGGCCGCACGATCAAGCAATATCTGGGTGGTCTGGCTGACATTTGCTCTGGCGCTGTTGCTTAGCGTATCGAGCATGCCCAAGTTTATGGAGCTGGGTCGGCCGCTGTGGCTGGCTCTGTTCCTGACTTACTGGGTGCTGGCCTTGCCGCATCGCGTGGGCATGACCACAGCCTGGGCCATCGGTTTGTTGGCCGATGTGCTGAATGGCAGTTTGCTCGGCCAGAATGCGCTGATCCTGACCCTGATCACTTTCCTGGTGCTGACCCTGCATCAGCGCTTGCGCATGTTCCCAATGTGGCAGCAGAGCACCGTGCTGCTGGTGGTGTTCGGCCTGGCGCAGCTGGTGCAGCTGTGGCTGAACGCCCTGACCGGCAGTCGCCCGCCGACTCTGACCTTTGTCTTGCCGGCGCTGGTCAGCGCCTTACTCTGGCCCTGGGTCTGCACCCTGCTGCGCGGGTTGCATCAGCGTCTGGGCGTCAATTAAGCAAGGCCGCTGGGCCTTGCGTTTATCCGACAGGGAGAAGTCAGCATGGCCACCCTTTATCTCGCCTCCGGATCGCCGCGTCGCCGCGAACTGCTGACGCAAATTGCGGTGCCCTTCCTCACGCAAATCGCCCCCATCGATGAAAATGCATTGCCAGGTGAGTCGCCAATCGCCTATGTAGAGCGTCTGGCTCGCGGTAAGGCGCAGGCTGGGCTGGCAGCATTGGCCGATACTGCGGACGCCGTGGTGCTCGGCGCCGATACCGCCGTGGTGCTCGATGGGCGGATTCTTGGTAAGCCTGCCGACCGTGACGATGCGCTGGCGACCCTGAATGCTCTGTCCGGGCGCAGCCATCAGGTGCTGACGGCGGTGGCGCTGGCCAGCCGTGAACGGCTGGAGTCGCGGGTGGTCACAAGCCAGGTCACCTTCCGTGCATTGAATCAGGCGGAAATCGAGGCTTACTGGGCCAGCGGCGAGCCGCAGGACAAGGCCGGGTGTTACGGTATTCAGGGCCTGGCGGCAGTATTTGTCAGCCAGTTGCAAGGCAGTTATTCGGCGGTGGTGGGTTTGCCGCTGTGTGAAACTGCCGCGTTGCTCGCAGAATTTGCTATTCCGTGCTGGCAGTCGCTGCCAGATCACAGTCAAGAGGTTGCGGGTCGCGGGTGAGTGACCGCCATTATCGGCGCAGTCCCTGGGCTTTCAGCTTTATCTCAGAAGAGATGAGCGCATGAGTGAAGAGATCCTGATCAACATCACGCCGATGGAATCGCGTGTGGCGGTGGTGGAAAACGGCGTACTGCAAGAGGTGCACGTCGAGCGCACGCAGAAGCGTGGCATCGTCGGCAATATCTACAAGGGCAAAGTGGTGCGCGTGCTGCCGGGCATGCAGGCGGCCTTTATCGATATCGGCCTGGAACGTGCGGCGTTTATTCATGCGGCGGAAATCTCCAGCCGTGAAGGCCCTGCCGTGGAAAGCATCAGCGCCCTGGTGCACGAAGGTCAGAGTCTGGTGGTGCAGGTCACCAAGGACCCGATTGGCAGCAAGGGCGCGCGGCTGACCACTCAGCTGTCGATTCCTTCGCGTTACCTGGTGTATATGCCGCGCACTGCTCACGTCGGCATCTCGCTGAAGATCGAAGATGAAGCCGAGCGCGAGCGTTTGAAGCAGGTGGTGGCCGATTGCGTGGCCGCCGAAGGCATCGAGGAAACCGGCGGTTTTATCCTGCGCACGGCGGCTGACGGTGCCGGTGCCGATGAAATCCTCGCCGACATCCGTTACCTGCGCCGCCTGTGGGAGCAGATCGCCACGCAGATGAAGGTCGGCCCGACGCCGCTGGTGATCTACGAGGATCTGTCCCTGGCGCTGCGCACCCTGCGCGACCTGGTCAACCCGAAGATCGAGAAAATCCGCGTTGACTCGCGCGAGACCTTCGGCAAGATCACCCAGTTCGTTGACGAGCTGATGCCGGAAATCGCCGACCGCCTGGAACATTACCCAGGTGAGCGGCCGATCTTCGATCTGTATGGCGTTGAGGACGAAATCCAGAAGGCCCTGGAGCGCAAGGTGCCGCTCAAGTCCGGCGGTTACCTGATCATCGACCCTGCCGAGGCGATGAGCACCATCGATGTGAACACCGGCGCCTTTGTCGGCCACCGCACGTTGGAAGAGACTATCTTCAAGACCAACCTGGAGGCCGCCACGGCGATTGCCCGCCAGCTGCGCCTGCGCAATATCGGCGGGATCATCATCATCGACTTTATCGACATGGAAGATGAGGAGCACCAGCGCCAGGTGCTGCGCACCCTGGAGAAGCAGCTGGAGCGCGACCACGCCAAGACCAATATCATCGGTATCACTGAGCTGGGCCTGGTGCAGATGACCCGCAAGCGCACCCGCGAAAGCCTTGAGCAGGTGCTCTGCGAGCCGTGCAGCTGCTGTCAGGGGCGCGGCAAACTGAAGACGGCGGAAACCACCTGCTACGAAATCTTCCGCGAAATCCTCCGTGAAGCGCGGGCTTATCAGCCGGAAGGTTATCGCGTGCTGGCTAATCAGAAAGTCGTCGACCGCCTGCTTGATGAAGAGTCGGGCAACGTCGCCGATCTTGAAGCCTTTATCGGCCGCACCATCAAGTTCCAGGTCGAGACCATGTATTCCCAGGAGCAGTACGATGTGGTGCTGCTCTGATATGCGCGTTTACCGCCTGGGCGTGAACTGAATGCAGGCATTGGCGCGCTGGACAGCCCTGCTGTTGCGGACGGCGTTGGGGCTGTGCGCCCTGGCGCTGGTATTGGCGGCGCTGTACGTCAGCCTCGGCCGCGAGCTGGTGCCGCTGGTCGCCGAATACCGCCTGGAGGCCGAAGACAAGGCCCGTGAAGCATTGGCCATGCCGGTGCAGATCGGTGCGCTGGAAGGCCTTTGGCAAGGTTTCTCGCCGGTGCTGACTGCCCACGATGTGACGGTCGGCGAGGGGGCTGGTGCCTTGCAGCTGGATCAGGTGCGTGTGGTGCCGGATGTGCTGGCCAGCCTGTTGGCGCGTCAGCTGCGCATTGCCCGGCTTGAGCTCGACGGCCTACAGCTGGTGGTGCAGCAGGCTGAAGACGGCGGCTGGTCGCTCAAGGGCTTGCCGCAACGCAGCGACCCGGCGCCGCTGGACCTGGCTCAGGTGCTGACGCAATCGCAGGTGGTCAAGCGCCTGTCGCTGTTCAACAGCCAGATCACCGTGCAAGCCTTCGAGCAGCCGCCGCGAACCCTGACCTATGTCAATCTCACCCTGCGCAACGGCAGCGTAAGCCAGCGTCTGGACGGTCGTCTGTTGTTGCCCGACGGCCAGCCGCTGGCCCTGCAATTGCGCACGCGCATTAGCGCCAAACGCTGGCAAGACGCCTCCGCCGAGCTGTACCTGAGCCTGCCGCAGAGCGATTGGGCGGCCTGGGTGCCAGCGAGCCTATTGGCGCAATGGCGGCTTGAGCAATTGCAGCTGGGCGGTGAAGTCTGGCTGAGCTGGGCCAAGGGTGGCGTGCAGCGGGCGGTCAGTCGCCTGCATGTGCCGCAGCTCAAGGCTGGCTACGCCGAGCGCGAATCGGTGGCACTGAACAATCTGGCACTGAATGCCTATTTCACCCGTACCGAGCTGGGTTTCAAACTGGTGTTGGATGACCTGGCCTTCAGTCGTGATGAGCAGCGCTGGGGTGAAGTGCGTGTAGCGCTGACCCAGCAGGCGGAAAGCGCAGAGGTGCAGGAACAATGGCTGCTGAGTGCCGACCGGCTCGACCTGGCGCCGCTGCAGCCGCTGGTGGCGGGGCTTGCGCCGTTGCCGGACAAAGGCCTGGCGCTGCTTGCGCAACTCAAGCCGCATGGCGCGCTGCGCAATATCCAGCTCGACTACCGGCCGCAGCTGACCGATAGCAAGCGCCTGCAGTTCTCGGCCAATCTGCAGCGCATCGGCTTTGCCGCGTACCTCGGCTCGCCGGCTGCGGAAAACGTCAGCGGCAGCATCAGCGGTGATCTCGGCCAGGGTGAGCTGCGCGTCGATAGTGAAAACTTTTCCCTGCACCTCGACACCCTGTTCCCCAAGCCCTGGCTCTACCAGAAAGCCAATGCCCTGCTGACCTGGCAGCTTGATGAGCAGGCGTTCATCCTGCGTAGCCCCTATCTGCAGGTGCTGGGTGAGGAAGGCCCGGTCGCCGGTGATTTTCTGATTCGCCTGCGTTTCGATCCGGCGCAGGAAGACTATATGGACCTGCGCGTCGGCCTGCGTAACGGCGATGCGCGCTTTACCGAGAAATACCTGCCGAGCCGCGCGCCGGGCATGAGCGCCGATCTGGATGCCTGGCTGAAAAGTGCCATCCGTGGTGGTGCGGTCGATGAAGGCTATTTCCAGTACCAGGGTTCGCTGAACAAGGACGCGGAGAATGCCGCGCGCAGTATCAGCCTGTTCTTCGCTGTGCATGACGCCGAGCTGGCCTTTCAGCCCGGCTGGCCGGCACTGCGTGAAGGGCGTGGGCGGGTTTTGATCGAGGACAGCGGCGTGCGCGTCGAGCTGGCGGAAGGGCGCATCCTCGATAGCCGGGTGAACAACGCCCAGGCGCTGATCGCGACCGCATTGCCCGGTCAGCCGCCGCGTCTGTTGCTGACCAGCGAGCTGAGCAGCAATGTTGATGACGCCCTGCATATCCTGCAGCAAACGCCCATCGGCACCGCAGAAACCTTTGCAGGCTGGACTGGCGGAGGGGCGCTGACTGGCAAGCTGAAACTCGATTTGCCGTTGCGCAAGGGCCTGGCTCCGGAAGTGGTGGTGGATTTCGCCACTGAAGGCGCGCAACTCAGCCTGCCCAACCCGCCGCTGCAGTTCAGCCAGCTGCAAGGCGCCTTTCGCTACAACACTGCCAGCGGCCTCAGTGCCCCGGATATTCGTGCCCAGGTACTGGGCCATGCGGTGCGCGCCAAGGCTTTGGCCGAGGGCGCGCGTGGCAAAGCGCGCAGCCGCATTGAAGCCAGCGGGCAGATCGCCGTCAGTGAGTTGAGCACCTGGCTGGGCGTGACCCAGCCGCTGCCCATCAGCGGCAATTTGCCCTATCGCCTCAACCTGACCCTGGACGGCGCCGACAGTCAGCTACGCGTCAGTTCCAGCCTTAAAGGCGCGACGGTGGCGCTGCCGGCGCCGTTCGGCAAAAGCGCTGCCGAGGAGCGCGCGACGCAGTGGCGTATGAGCCTGGGCGGGCGTGAGCCGCGCTACTGGCTGGATTATGCCGAGTTGCTGAGCCTGACCTTTGCCGCGAGCCCAGGCCAGTTCAGCCAGGGGCGCGGCGAGATTCGCCTGGCCGATGGCCCGGCCAGCCTACCCACCAGCCAGGGCCTGCGTGTGCGCGGGCGCGTGGCAGAGTTGGATTGGTCGGCCTGGCAGCAGGTGTTGCAGCCCTATGCCAGCGTGCCGATCGGTGATGCGCAGCGGCTGTTCAAGGATGCTCAGCTACGCATTGGTCGTTTCAGCGGTTTTGGCATCAACCTGGATACGCTGGAAGTGGCGGTTAAACGCGATGCCGCCACCTGGGCAGTCAGCCTCGACAGCCCGCAGCTGAAAGGTCTGGTCGGTTTGCCGGATGCCCGTGAGTTGCCGATTGCCCTGACGCTCGATTACCTGCGCTTCCCGGCGGCAGAGAAGAAGACCGCTGGCGAGCCTGTGGTCGATGCGCCAGACCCACTGGCCAGTGTCGATCCGCGCAGCTTCCCGGCGCTGGACGTGCGTATTGCCCAGGTTTATCAAGGCATCGAACCGCTGGGCAGCTGGTCGCTCAAGGCGCGCCCGGTCAGTACCGGGGTACATTTCGACGAGCTGGATCTCAACCTCAAGGGCTTGAAGATTGGCGGCCGGGCCAGCTGGCTAAACGCCGCAAGCGGCGTGCGCACGAGCTACAAAGGCCGCATGGGTGGCGCTGATCTGGCCGATGTACTGATCGCCTGGGGCTTTGCTCCCACCGCCAGCAGCCGCGACTTTCATATGGATGTGGATGGCGACTGGCCCGGCTCGCCGGCCTGGTTCGGCATGAAGCGGTTTAGCGGCACGCTGGATGCCTCGCTGCGCAAGGGACAGTTCTCCGAGGTGGAAGGTCCTGCTTCGGCGCTGCGGGTATTCGGCTTGCTGAATTTCAACTCGATTGGTCGACGCCTGCGTCTGGACTTCTCCGATCTGCTTGGTAAGGGCCTGAGCTATGACCGGGTCAAGGGTCTGCTGGTGGCCGATAACGGTGTATTCGTGACCCGCGAGCCGATCACCCTCGAAGGCCCATCGAGCAATCTGGAGCTCAATGGCACCCTGGATATGGCCAATGACCGCATCGATGCCAAGTTGTTGGTGACCCTGCCGGTGACCAACAACCTGCCTTTGGCCGCGTTGATAGTCGGTGCGCCGGCTATTGGTGGGGCGCTGTTTATCGCCGATAAGCTGCTGGGTGACCGCGTGGCGCGCTTTGCCAGCGTGCAGTACGACGTCAAGGGCTCCTGGCAGAACCCGGATATCAGTTTCGACAAACCCTTCGAGAAACCGCAGTAAACCCGCACGGCGAATATGCAGCCGTGCAGTCTGCCGGTATGGCTTGTAAGCTGAAGCCTGATACCGATAGTGAGATAAGGCAGTCATGACTTTCGCAGTCATTCAAATGGTCAGCCAGGCCGATGTCCTGGCCAATCTGGCGCAGGCTCGGCAGTTGCTCGAACAGGCTGCTGCGCAAGGTGCGCAGCTGGCGGTGTTGCCGGAAAACTTCGCGGCCATGGGCCGGCGTGACCAGGCCGCACTGGGGCGTGCCGAAGTGTTGGGCGAGGGGCCGATTCTGCCCTGGTTAGAACAGACCGCCCGCGACCTGGGCCTGTGGATTGTCGCCGGCACCTTGCCCTTGCCACCGGATGGCCAGCCTGACGCCAAGGCTCATGCCTGCTCCCTGCTGATCGATAATCAAGGCCAGCGGGTGGCGCGTTATGACAAGCTGCACCTGTTCGATGTGGATGTCAGCGACAGCCACGGCCGCTATCGCGAGTCTGACGATTACGCCTTCGGCAGCCAGGTGGTGGTGGCCGATACTCCGGTTGGGCGTCTGGGCCTGACGGTGTGTTATGACCTGCGCTTCCCCGAACTGTATAGCGCGTTACGTGCGGCGGGCGCCGAGTTGATCAGCGTGCCGGCGGCCTTTACTGCGGTTACCGGCGCGGCGCATTGGCAAATACTCACCCGTGCGCGGGCCATCGAAACCCAGTGCTATGTACTGGCGGCCGGTCAGGGCGGCAGCCACCCGGGCGGGCGCGAGACCTTTGGCCATTCGGCGCTGGTCGACCCTTGGGGGCGCGTGCTCGCCGAACTGCCGCAGGGGCCGGGTGTGCTGCTGGCCGAGCGTGATGCGGCCGAACAGGCGGCGATCCGCCAGCGTATGCCGGTGGCGCGGCATAAACGATTTTTTGCGGTAGCCGAACCACGGCTGCCAGGTGCAACAGTCATAAACGAGATTGAGCAATGAACAATATGTTGGTGTCCGTCAGTGAACATCTGCTGGGGCCGGGCGGTTTGACCATTGAGCATCTGCCTGGAATTTTGGCCGACCTGGCCGGGCCGGGAATCGATGCGGCCGATCTGTACTTCCAGAGCCAGGTTTCGGAAACCTGGGCGCTGGAGGATGGCATCGTCAAGGAAGGCAGTTTCAATCTCGATCAGGGCGTTGGTGTGCGCGCCCAGTCCGGCGAGAAAACCGGTTTTGCCTACAGCAATGCGATCACCGCTGACGCCCTGAGCCAGGCGGCGCGCGCGGCTCGCTCGATTGCCCGCGCCGGGCAGAATGGCCGCGTGCAAGCGTTCAGCAGCCCGTTGGTCAAGCCGCTGTATGCCCAGGACAACCCGCTGGATGTGCTGGGCCGGGCGGAAAAGGTCGAGCTGCTCAAGCGCATCGACGTCGCCACTCGCGCCCTTGATCCGCGCATCAAGCAGGTTTCGGTCAGCCTGGCCGGGGTTTGGGATCGCATTCTGGTGGCCGCTAACGACGGCAGCCTGGGCGCGGATATTCGCCCGCTGGTGCGCTTTAACGTCAGTGTGATCGTCGAGCAGAACGGTCGCCGCGAACGCGGCAGCCATGGCGGCGGCGGACGTACCGATTACCGCTACTTCCTCGAACAGACCAGCAATAACGAAGAGCGCGCCATGGGCTATGCCCGTGAAGCTCTGCGCCAGGCGCTGGTCAACCTCGAGGCGATTCCGGCACCGGCAGGCACTATGGCCGTAGTGATGGGTGCAGGCTGGTCGGGCGTGCTGCTGCATGAAGCGGTCGGCCATGGTCTGGAAGGTGACTTCAATCGCAAGGGCAGTTCGGCCTACAGCGGCCGTATGGGCGAGCAGGTCGCCTCCAGCCTGTGCACCATCGTCGATGACGGCACCCTGGCCGAGCGCCGCGGTTCCCTGAGCATGGACGATGAAGGCACGCAGACCCAGTGCACCACGCTGATCGAGAACGGTGTGCTCAAGGGTTATATGCAGGACAAGCTCAACGCTCGCCTGATGGGCGTGGCCTGCACCGGCAATGGTCGCCGTGAGTCCTACGCGCACCTGCCGATGCCGCGCATGACCAATACCTACATGCTGGCCGGCGAGAGCGATCCGGAAGAAATTATCCGTTCGGTGAAGAAGGGCATCTACTGCGCCAACCTCGGCGGCGGTCAGGTGGATATCACCAGTGGCAAGTTCGTGTTTTCCACCAGCGAGGCTTACCTGATCGAGGACGGCAAGATCACCGCCCCGGTCAAGGGCGCCACCTTGATTGGCAATGGCCCGGAAGCCATGAGCAAGGTGTCGATGGTCGGTAACGATCTGGCGCTGGACAGCGGCGTCGGTACCTGCGGTAAGGATGGTCAGTCGGTGCCGGTTGGCGTGGGCCAGCCGACGCTGAAGATTGATGCGATTACGGTGGGCGGTACGGGTAGCTAACAACTGTCGATTGGGTTGCGCGTTGCACAGCCCAATCGGTGTGCTGGTTTAGCGCAAGCCGCGCTGGCTTTCGTCCAGTTCGCGGATGTATTTGAAGATTTTGCGTGACGCGGCAGGCGCTTTGTTCTGCGCCAGTTCGTGCTGGCCCTGACGGATCAGCTGACGCAGGTGCTGACGGTCGGCGTCGGGGTATTCGCCGACAAATTTTTCCAGGGTGTCGTCGTCGCCGTTGAGCAAACGGTCACGCCAGCGCTCCAGATTATGAAAGCGTTCGTTGTACTGGCGGGTGGAGGCATCCAGCTGGTCGAGCAGGGTCAGGATGGCGGGGATGTCCTGATCGCGCATCAAGCGGCCGATAAACTGCACATGGCGCTTCTTCGCGGCATTGGCGGTGTGCTTGGGCGCTTCGGCCAGTGCGCGGCGCAGCTCGTCGGTCAGCGGCAGTTTGTTCAGCAGGTCGAGTTTCAGGGTGGTCAGGCGTTGCCCCAGATCTTGTAGCGCATGAAACTCGCGCTTGACCTGGGTTTTGCTCTTCTCGCCGGAGAAGTCGTCAAGGTATTCAGACATGGTGGCGGTCCAGTGGAAAACGCCGACATGATAGCAGCAAGTTTCCAGCTGTAAGCGTCTGGCCTGTGTGGCCGCGTTTGCCGCTTATCGTTCAGGAGTTCTTATGAGTGCAGTAGACATCGTCGGCCCCCAGGCTGTGCCGCATTTGCAGGCGCAGGTGGAGCAGATTATTGCCGAGGCCAGAAAACAGGGTGCGAGTGCCTGCGAGGTGGCCGTATCGGTGGAGCAGGGCTTGTCCACCACGGTGCGTCAGGGTGAAGTGGAAACAGTTGAGTTCAACCGCGACCAGGGCTTCGGCATTACGTTGTATGTCGGTCAGCGCAAAGGCTCGGCCAGCACCTCGGCCAGCGGCGAGGCGGCGATTCGCGAAACCGTGGCGGCTGCCCTGGCGATTGCCAAGCATGCCTCTGAAGACGAATGCGCTGGCTTGGCCGATGCCGCGCTGATGGCCCGCGAGCTGCCGCAGCTGGATCTCTACCACGCCTGGTCGATCACCCCGGAGCAGGCCATTGAGCAGGCCTTGAGCTGCGAGGCCGCGGCTTTTGCCGCAGATCAGCGGATCAAGAATGCCGACGGCACGACGCTGAATACCCACCAGGGCTGCCGGGTCTACGGCAACAGCCATGGCTTTGTCAGCGGCTATGCCAGCACGCGGCACAGCCTGAGTTGCGTGATGATCGCCGAAGACGGCGGACAGATGCAGCGCGACTACTGGTACGACGTTAATCGTCAGGGCGAGTTGCTGGCCGAGGCTGACAGCATTGGCCGTCGCGCTGCCGAGCGTGCGGTAAGCCGGTTGGGTGCGCGCCCGGTGCCGACCTGCGAAGTGCCCGTGCTGTTTGCTGCCGAGTTGGCCACTGGTTTGTTTGGCAGCTTTCTCGCGGCGATCTCCGGCGGCAATCTGTACCGCAAGTCATCCTTTCTTGAAGGTTCTTTGGGCCAGCAGCTGTTTCCCGAGTGGCTGAAAATCGATGAGCGTCCGCATATTCCCCGTGCACTGGGCAGTGCGGCTTTCGATGGTGACGGTCTGGCGACTTACGCCAAGTCCTTCGTCGAGCGCGGCGAGTTGCTGTCCTATGTGCTCGGCACCTACTCCGGGCGCAAGCTGGGCATGCCCAGCACCGCCAACTCCGGCGGCGTGCATAACCTGTTTGTCAGCCATGGCGATGAAGACCAGAAGGCGCTGCTCAAGCGTATGGGCCGCGGCCTGTTGGTGACCGAGCTGATGGGGCAAGGGCTGAATATGGTCACCGGCGACTATTCGCGCGGCGCCGGTGGTTACTGGGTGGAGAATGGCGAGATCCAGTTCCCGGTGCAGGAAGTGACCATCGCCGGCAATATGCGCGACATGTTCAAGCAAATTGTTGCGGTGGGTAATGATCTGGAGCTGCGCAGCAATATCCGCACGGGTTCGGTACTGATCGAGCGCATGACCGTGGCGGGTAGTTGATTCCGCTTGTATGAAAAAGGGGCTGTCGCGTAAGCGTTCAGCCCTTTTTTATTGCCTGCCATCCATGGCGGCAACCCTACGGGCCGTCGCTACGCGACGTTAAAAATGTCTCCCGGACATTTTTTATTGCCTGCTGTTTTACTCACCTTCATCGAAGTAGTTGTTGATCAGCTCGCTCAGGGCCTGTAGCGCTTCGGCGTCCTGCTCGCCTTCGGTGTGCAGGTGCACTGGCGTGCCTTTACCGGCCGCGAGCATCATTACTGCCATGATGCTCTTGCCGTCGACCAGGCTCTCCGGCGTACGGCCTACCTTAACCTGGCAGGGAAAACGCCCAGCGACGCCGACAAACTTGGCCGCCGCGCGGGCGTGCAGGCCAAGCTTGTTGATAATGGTGATTTCGCAGGCGGGCATCGCGGCAATTCCTTAACTGAGGTCGCGGTGGCGAATCTGAACGTTTTTCAGGATGGGTTTGAGGGTTTCACCCAGGCGGTTGGCCAGGTACACCGAGCGGTGATGGCCGCCGGTGCAGCCAATCGCCACCGTCACGTAAGCGCGGTTGCTGGCAGCAAAGCGCGGCAGCCATTTGGTCAGGTAAGCGAGGATGTCCTGGTACATGTCTTCAACATCGGCCTGAGCCGAGAGGTAGTCGACTACCGGTTGGTCGAGCCCGGAGAAGTCGCGCAAGTCCGGCTTCCAGTACGGGTTGGGCAGGCAGCGAACATCGAATACCAGGTCGGCATCTACTGGCATGCCGCGCTTGAAGCCAAAGGACTCCAGCAGAAACGCGGTGCCCGGCTCGGGCTGATTGAGCAGGCGTAGCTTGAGGCTGTCGCGCAACTGGTAAAGATTGAGATGGGTGGTGTCGATCTTCAGGTCAGCGAGGTCGATGATCGGCCCGAGCAGCAGACTTTCATCGGCGATGGCTTCGGCCAGTGAGCGACTTTCGTTGGTCAGCGGGTGGCGCCGACGGGTTTCCGAGAAGCGCTTGAGCAAGGTTTCTTCGTCGGCATCCAGGTAGATCACATCGCACTTGATATGCCGTGCGCGAACTTCTTCAAGCAGCTCAGGGAAGCGCTTGAGATGGCTCGGCAGGTTGCGCGCATCAATCGACACTGCGACCTGAGGATGCAGCAACTCGGTATGTAGCAGAGCGCGCTCGGCCAATTCAGGCAGCAGGCCGGCAGGCAGGTTGTCGATGCAGTAGAAGCCATTGTCCTCAAGTACATCGAGGGCGGTGCTCTTCCCGGAGCCGGAGCGACCGCTAACGATGATCAGGCGCATGCTCAGGCTCGGTTGAGTTGGCTTTGTACGTCCACGACCACCTGATACAGGGCTTCGCTGCTCTCGGCCTGGCGCAGGCTGGCGCGTACATCGCTGCGGTCGAGCATGCTGGCGATCTGCCGGAGCAGTTCCAGGTGAGCGTCGGTGGCAGCTTCGGGCACCAGCAGGACAAACAACAGGTCCACTGGCGCGCCGTCGATGGCGTCGAAGTCTACGGCAGCGTCCAGGCGCAGCAAGGCGCTGATCGGCGCGGTACAACCGGGCAGGCGACAGTGCGGAATGGCAATGCCATTACCGAAACCGGTCGAGCCGAGTTTTTCCCGGGCAATCAGGCTTTCGAAGATGTCTTGGCCGTCCAGGTCAGGCAGCTCGCGCGCCACCAGGTTGGCAATCTGTTCGAGGACACGTTTTTTGCTGCCGCCCGGCACGTTCACCAGGGAACGGCCGGGGGTCAGGATAGTTTCAAGTCGGATCATAGGAGATAGACGATGTCAGCGGGCCATAGCGCCCTGTTGACGTTCGAGCTGTTTTTCCTTGTGTTTGATGAGTTGTCGGTCGAGTTTATCAGTCAGTAAATCGATGGCTGCATACATGTCTTCATGTTCGGCATTGGCGACGACTTCGCCGCCGGCAATGTGCAGGGTCGCTTCGATTTTCTGTTTGAGCTTCTCGACCTCCATGGTGACTTGCACGTTGGTAATCTTGTCGAAGTGGCGCTCCAATCGGCCGAGTTTTTCGGCGATGTAGTCGCGTAGGGCGTCGGTCACATCCAGCTGGTGTCCACTGATGTTGACTTGCATACCGCTTTCTCCTTGTTGCCGTGTGTAAGAGGCAGGCGAGAGGCCTGCCGCCGGAACACTGTGGCGTGGAAGACTCTACGGAACGAGCCTGGCACGGTCGCTGATTGCTTGTTGGCAGTATGGCTGCTTTTGCGAAAAGGCGAGGCCGGGGGTGTTCGGTATCGAGTGGTCGTCTTCCTTCTTTGTGCCGCCTTAGATCAATCGTTTGCGCTCACTGGAAGGCGCTATTCCGAGGGATTCACGGTACTTGGCGACCGTGCGGCGAGCGACTTGAATGCCCTGTGCTTCCAGTAAACCAGCGATCTTGCTGTCACTCAACGGCTTTTTCGCATTTTCCGCTGCGACCAGTTTTTTGATGATGGCGCGGATCGCGGTGGACGAGCATTCGCCGCCCTCGGAGGTGCTGACGTGGCTGGAGAAGAAGTATTTCAGCTCGTAAATGCCGCGCGGCGTATGCATGAATTTCTGCGTGGTCACCCGCGAGATGGTCGACTCGTGCATGCCTACAGCTTCGGCAATGTCGTGCAGTACCAGCGGCTTCATCGCCTCGTCGCCGTAATCGAGGAAGCCGCGTTGATGCTCGACGATCTGTGTGGCGACCTTCATCAGGGTCTCGTTGCGGCTTTGCAGGCTTTTGATAAACCAGCGCGCTTCCTGCAGCTGGTTGCGCATAAAGGTGTTGTCGGCGCTGGAGTCGGCGCGCTTCACAAAACCGGCGTATTGCGCGTTGACCCGCAGGCGCGGCATGGCTTCCTGGTTCAGCTCTACCAGCCAGCGCTCGTTGTGTTTGCGCACGATCACGTCGGGCACCACGTATTCCGGCTCGCTGGATTCAATCTGCGAGCCGGGGCGCGGGTTGAGGTTCTGGATCAGGTCGATAACCTGGCGCAGCTCATCTTCCTTGAGCTTCATGCGGCGCATCAGCTGGCTGTAGTCGCGGCTACCGAGCAGGTCGAGGTAGTCGCTGGCCAGGCGCTGGGCCTCGCTCAGCCATGGGGTTTTCGCTGGCAGCTGGCGCAGTTGCAGAAGCAGGCACTCACCCAGGTTACGCGCAGCGATGCCGGTAGGCTCGAACTGCTGGATGCGGTGCAACACGGCTTCGACTTCGTCGAGTTCGATGTCCAGTTCCGGGTCGAAGGCTTCGACCACCTCTTCCAGGGTCTCTTCCAGATAGCCCTGCTGGTTGATGCAGTCGATCAGGGTGACCGCAATCAGGCGGTCCTTGTCCGACATTGGGGCCAGGTTGAGCTGCCACAGTAGGTGGCTTTGCAGGCTCTCGCCGCTGGAGGTGCGGGTGGTGAAATCCCACTCGTCGTCATCGTTGCTGCTGCTCGGGAGGCTGCTGGCGCTGGTCTGGTAGATGTCTTCCCAAGCGGTATCGACTGGCAGCTCGTTGGGAATGCGCTCGCCCCAATCGCCTTCTTCCAGGTTGTCCACGGTCTGCGTGGCTTCCTGGTAGTTGGTTTCCTGATAGGGCGCTTCGGGCTGTTCGCTGGGGCTGGCGCTTTCTGCGCCATCGGCCATAGGGTCCGAATTGTCGAAATCATCGCCATCTTCCTGGCGTTCGAGCATCGGGTTGGACTCCAAGGCCTCCTGGATCTCTTGTTGTAGATCCAGGGTAGACAGTTGGAGCAGGCGGATGGCCTGTTGCAGCTGCGGTGTCATCGTCAGCTGCTGGCCCATTCTCAGGACTAGCGATGGTTTCATTGCAGACCTTATTTACCGGCGTCTGTGCGCAATCCACTACAGGGCGTTTTCAAAAAGCGCCACTAGGAAGCAAATAATATGCCTAACTTTAAGGGCTTTGCCTAGCAGGTCGTTGAAAACTACCTGCGTTGCCGATACAGCGTTAAAAACCGGCTCAAAATGCTCATGTACAACTCGTACACTCCGCTTTTTCGCCTGTTTTTGCCTTGTCTCGGCTGCCTCGCCTACGTTTGCAACGGCCTGCTAGCTTTGGCTGCAGTCAGCTTGAGAAAAGCTGTGGTTACAGCCGGAACTCATGCCCCAGGTAAACTTCTTTGACTGTCTGGTTGGCCAGAATAGCCTCGGCGTCACCTTCGGCGATCAGTTGACCATCGCTGACGATATAGGCGGTTTCGCAGATATCCAGGGTCTCGCGCACGTTGTGGTCGGTGATCAATACACCGATGCCCTTGGCTTTGAGGTGATGGATGATCTGCTTGATGTCGCCCACGGAGATCGGGTCGACACCGGCAAAGGGTTCGTCGAGCAGGATGAACTTGGGGTTGGTCGCCAGGGCGCGGGCAATTTCCACGCGGCGGCGCTCACCACCGGACAGGCTCATGCCGAGGTTGTCGCGGATATGGCTGATATGGAATTCCTGCAGCAAACCCTCAAGCTCCTTGCGGCGTGCAGCGCCGTCGAGGTCTTTGCGGGTTTCCAGGATGGCCATGATGTTGTCGGCCACGCTGAGCTTGCGGAAGATTGAGGCTTCCTGCGGCAGGTAGCCGATGCCGGCGCGAGCGCGGCCGTGCATGGGCTGATGGCTGACGTCGAGGTCGTCGATCATCACACGGCCCTGATCGGCCTGTACCAGGCCAACAATCATGTAGAAACAGGTGGTCTTGCCGGCGCCGTTGGGGCCAAGCAAGCCGACGATCTGCCCGCTGTCGATGCTCAGGCTGACGTCGCGCACGACCTGGCGGCCTTTGTAGCTTTTGGCCAGGTGTTGGGCTTTCAATGTGGCCATTATTACTGCGCCTGCTGGTCGGCTGGTTTGTTCTTCGGCTGGATCACCATGTCGATGCGCGGACGTGGCGCAGTGACATTGGTGCCAGTGGCGCGGCCGGCGTTGACGATCTGGCGCTGGGTGTCATAGACGATTTTCTCGCCTTCGAAGGTGTTGCCTTCCTGAATCACCTTGGCCTGGTCGATCAGTACCACGCGCTCGTTGGCCATAAAGTACTGGATGGTCAGGCCGTAGGCCTTGACGATCTGCTTGTCGGCTGACGGCTTTTGCTCGTAGTAGGCCGGCTTGCCAATCGAGGTAAATACCTCGACATCGCCCTGAGCATTCTGAGTGATGGTCACGGTGTCACCGGTGACCTTCATGGTGCCCTGGGTGATGACGACGTCGCCGCGATAAACCGCCACGCCTTGTTTGTCGTCCAGTTCTGCGCTGTCTGCCTGGATGCGGATCGGCTGTTCGCGGTCAGACGGTAATGCCCAGGCGCTGACACTTCCGAGTGCGGCGCTGAGGCTGAGTAGTAGGGGGAGGGTGTTAACGAGCCTCATGCTGACCTCTTACGTTGGACAGCAGGAGCATCCTGCCGTCATTCATGTACGCTTTCATTCCTTTTGCCGTGGTCACCCCATTGGCCGCGTCGATTCTAACGGCTTGCTGGGTCTGCGCATATTCCTTCTCGGGGAATACGGTCAGGCGGCTGGTGGTGAGGATGGTCGGGCGGCCTTTGGCGTCGGTGCGCTCAACGCGCACCTTGTCGATCAGTTCGACCTCAACGCCGCCCGGCGATACTTCACCGCGCTCGCTGCGGATTTTCCAGGGCAGCTCGGTGCCGCGGAACAGGTTCATGTTCGGGCTGGTCATCAGGGTGATGTCGCTGGCCTTGATATGTTCGACCTTGTCGGCCTGCAGCTCGTAATGCAGCTTGCCATCGGCCTGGTATTGCACGGTATAGGTGTTGGTGGCGTAAAAATCGATGGCGTTATCTGTTCCAGCGCTGCGCGCTTGCTGGTTAAAGCTTTCCGGACTGAGGTTCCAGTAGCCAAGCGCCGCCACCAGCAGGGCGACAAAGGCGAACAGGGCGATATTGAATAGCTTGCGGGGCATGGTGGGCCTATAGGTAAGCGGCTTGAGCGGCTTCAAGGGTGCTTTGGGCGTGCATGATCAGTTCGCAGAACTCACGTGCGGCGCCTTCGCCACCGCGAGCGCGGGTCACGCCGTGGGCGTGCTGGCGGACAAAGCCGTCGGCGCTGGCAACTGCCATGCCCAGGCCGACACGGCGGATCACCGGCAGGTCGGGCAGGTCGTCACCCAGGTAAGCGACCTGTGCATAGTCTAGGCCCAGTTCGCCCAGCAGTTCATCGAGTACCACCAACTTGTCTTCGCGGCCCTGGTACAGGTGCTGAATCCCAAGGTTCTGCGCACGGCGCTCAACCACGGGGGTTTTGCGGCCGCTGATAATTGCGGTGCGCACGCCGGAGTTGATCAGCATCTTGATGCCGTGGCCGTCGAGGGTGTTGAAGGTCTTGAACTCGCTACCGTCGACGAGGAAGTACAGCTTGCCGTCGGTGAGTACGCCGTCGACGTCGAAAATCGCCAGTTTGACGGCCTGGGCGCGTTGCAGCAGGTCGGGGTTGATCAGGTCAGTGCTCATCACATCACCCCGGCGCGGAGCAGGTCGTGCATGTTCAGGGCGCCAATTGGCAGGTCGTTGTCGTCGATCACCACCAGCGAGCTGATCTTGTGGTCTTCCATGATTTTCAAAGCCTCTGCCGCGAGCATTTCCGCGCGGGCGGTCTTGCCGTGGACGGTCATTACGTCATCAATAATGGTCTGGCGCACGTCAATATTGCGATCCAGGGTGCGGCGCAGGTCGCCGTCGGTAAATATTCCGGCTAGGCGGCCATCGTCCTCGGTCACCACGGTCATGCCCAGGCCTTTCTGGGTCATTTCCAGCAGCGCGTCGCGTAGCGAGGTGCCGCGTTTGACGCGTGGCAGGCTGTCGCCGGCGTGCATGACGTTTTCCACCTTGAGCAGCAGGCGTCGGCCCAATGCACCGCCCGGGTGGGAGAAGGCGAAATCTTCAGCGGTAAAGCCGCGGGCTTCCAGCAGGGCAATGGCCAGGGCGTCGCCCAGCACCAGCGATACCGTGGTGGAAGAGGTTGGGGCCAGGTTCAGCGGGCAGGCTTCCTGTGACACGCGGGCATCCAGGTTGACTTCGGCGGCCTTGGCCAGCGGGGATTCCGGGTTGCCGGTCATGCTGATCAAGCGGATGCCGAGGCGTTTGATCAGCGGCAGCAGGGTAACGATTTCTGCAGTAGAACCGGAGTTGGACAGGGCCAGCACCACGTCGTCGCGGGTGATCATGCCCATGTCGCCATGGCTCGCTTCGGCCGGATGCACAAAGAACGCGGTGGTGCCGGTGCTGGCCAGGGTGGCGGCAATCTTGTTACCGACGTGGCCGGATTTGCCCATGCCGACCACCACGACGCGGCCTTTGCTGGCGAGAATCAGCTCGCAGGCACGCACGAAATCACCGTTGATACGCGCCAGCAGGTCCTGGATGGCTTCGAGTTCCAGGCGGATGGTGCGCTGCGCTGACTGGATCAGATCGGTGGACTGGCTCATGACTTCTCTGCGGCGTACAGGCTAAAAGCTGCCGATTATAACGGTAAAGGTGCGCCTGCCCAGTGTTTCCAGTTGTCAGTTGCTGTTTGGAACTGTGCGGCGCTTATCTCTGGCAACAAGTTCAATCTTGGGCGGGGAATGCCGCGATGGTATAGTTCGCGGCCATTTTCGGTACGTTCGACGACCTGTAGTGCCCTTTGTTCGGGGCAGTGCGTCAGTCAGGCAAGCGTTGAGCAAGGAGTCCAGATGAGCGCCGGGAACCCGTATGCAGTTGAGCTGAAGAACGTCAGCTTTAAACGCGGCGAGCGGGACATTTTCAAAAACATCGATATCCAGATTCCCCGTGGCAAGGTCACCGGGATCATGGGGCCGTCTGGCTGTGGCAAAACCACGCTGCTGCGTCTGATCGCGGCTGAGCTCAAGCCGAGCCAGGGTGAAGTCTGGGTCAATGGCCTGAATTTGCCGACGCTGTCGCGCAGCGAGCTGTTCGAGATGCGCAAGCAGATGGGCGTACTGTTCCAGAGTGGTGCGTTGTTTACCGATCTGGATGTGTTCGAGAACGTCGCCTTTCCGCTGCGGGTGCATACCCAGCTGCCGGAAGAGATGATTCGCGACATCGTGCTGATGAAGTTGCAGGCGGTAGGCCTGCGCGGTGCTCTGGATTTGATGCCGGATGAGTTGTCGGGCGGCATGAAACGGCGCGTCGCGCTGGCCCGGGCGATAGCTCTGGACCCGCAGATACTAATGTATGACGAACCTTTCGTCGGTCAGGACCCGATTGCCATGGGCGTTCTGGTGCGTTTGATTCGTCTGCTTAGCGATGCGTTAGCGATCACCAGTATTGTGGTGTCTCATGACTTGGCGGAAACCGCGAGCATTGCTGACTACATCTATATCGTCGGCGACACCCAGGTGCTGGGGCAGGGTACGCCGGCCGAGTTGATGGCCTCGGACAACCCGCGCGTGCGTCAGTTTATGCAGGGCATTCCCGATGGCCCGGTGCCGTTTCACTTTCCTGCGGCCAATTACCGCGACGATCTTCTGGGGGAGCGCTGATGCGCAAGACATCTGTGCTCGAGCGGGTGCGCCTGTTCGGTCGCGCCGGTATTGATGTGGTGGCTACGCTCGGGCGCTCGGGGCTGTTTCTGCTGCGCGCGCTGTTTGGCCGGGGTTCGACCGGCAATAGTTTTCAGCTGTTGATCAAGCAGTTGTATTCGGTTGGGGTGATGTCCCTGGCCATTATCGTCGTGTCCGGCATCTTTATCGGCATGGTGCTGTCGCTGCAGGGCTTCAGCATTCTGGCCAAATACGGCTCCGAACAGGCGGTCGGGCAGATGGTTGCCCTGACTCTATTGCGCGAGTTGGGGCCGGTGGTCACCGCCTTGCTGTTTGCCGGGCGCGCCGGCTCGGCGCTGACCGCAGAAATCGGCAATATGAAGTCCACCGAGCAGTTGTCGAGCCTGGCGATGATTGGCGTTGATCCGCTCAAATACATTGTCGCGCCGCGCTTGTGGGCCGGTTTTATCTCGATGCCGCTGCTGGCAATGATCTTCAGCGTGGTCGGTATCTGGGGCGGTGCGATGGTCGCCGTCGACTGGCTGGGGGTTTATGAAGGCTCGTTCTGGGCCAATATGCAAAGCAGTGTTTCGTTTCGCGAAGATGTGCTCAATGGCGTGATCAAGAGCGTGGTCTTTGCGTTTGTCGTGACCTGGATCGCCGTGTTCCAGGGCTACGACTGTGAGCCGACTTCGGAAGGGATTAGTCGTGCCACCACGAAAACCGTGGTGTACGCCTCGCTCGCCGTATTGGGGCTGGACTTTATTCTGACCGCTTTGATGTTTGGAGATTTCTGATGCAGAACCGCACGCTGGAAATTGGTGTCGGCTTGTTCCTGTTGGCCGGGTTGTTGGCCTTGTTGCTGCTGGCCTTGCGCGTCAGCGGCCTGACTGTCGGCAGCAGCGACAATACCTACAAGGTGTATGCACACTTTGAGAATATCGCCGGTTTGACGGTCAGATCGAAAGTGACCATGGCCGGTGTGACCATCGGCAAGGTCACCGCGATTGATCTGGATCGCAACAGCTACATGGGGCGCGTCACCATGGTGCTGGATGATGCCGTGGATAACCTGCCGGCAGACTCCACTGCCTCGATTCTGACCGCGGGCCTGCTGGGCGAGAAATACATTGGGATTAGCGTGGGCGGCGAAGAAGAGGTGCTGCGCGATGGTGGCACCATTCACGACACGCAGTCGTCATTGGTTCTGGAAGACCTGATTGGCAAGTTCCTGCTCAATTCGGTCAACAAAGACCAGGCTAATTAATAGAGGTACTGACTATGTTCAAAGCACTGCGTAACGGCCTGTTTATCTGTTTGGCCGCCATGTCCTTGCCGTTGCTGGCGGCTCCGGCGGCCCATGAAGTGGTGCAGCAGACCACCACCACGCTGCTGGCCGACCTCAAGGCCAACAAGGAGCAGTACCGCACCGACCCAGGCGCGTTCTACAACGCTCTGAACAGCATTCTCGGCCCGGTGGTGGATGTTGACGGCATTTCCCGTGGTGTGATGACCGTGCGTTACTCGCGTCAGGCCTCGCCGGAGCAGATGCAGCGCTTTCAGGAAAACTTCAAGCGCAGCCTGATGCAGTTCTATGGCAATGCCCTGCTCGAATACAACAACCAGGACATCCGCGTGTTGCCAGTCAGCGGCCAGCAGGACCCTGAGCGCACCTCGGTAAATATGGAAATCAAGGACGGCAAGGGTGTGGTCTATCCGCTGTCCTACACCATGGTTAATCAGGGCGGCACCTGGAAGATGCGCAACGTGGTGATCAACGGTATCAACGTCGGCAAGCTGTTCCGTGACCAGTTCGCCCAGGCCATGCAAGACAATCGCAATGACCTGGACAAGGTCATCGACAACTGGACCGAGACCGTCGCCAAAGCCCGCCAAGGGACAAATGCATCGTGAGCCAGGCCAGCATCAGCGAGGCGTCGCCTGGGGTTTTTAACCTGACAGGCGTGCTCGATTACCTCAGCGCCCCGGCGCTGCGTGAGCAAGGTGCGCGCCTGCTCAAGGTCAGCCCGGCCGCTACTTGCGTGCTCGATTGCGGCGGCGTGGAGAAATCCAGCAGCGTCGGGCTGGCGCTGTTGCTGGCGTTTATGCGTGACGCCAGTGCGGCCGGCAAGACCCTGAGCGTGAGCAATCTGCCCAAGGACATGCGCGAGATCGCTGGGGTTTGCGGTTTGCTTGAAATTATTCCGCTGCAGGCCTGAGCAGGGCTTCGGTCGGCTAGGAATAATGCGGGGTTCGCAGGCGGGGGGCTTTTTTGTATGATGCTCGGCCCGCGAGCGTCGGCTCGGCAGTCGTTAATTCATGCAGTGATCGAGGTTGAGCATGCAGGCCTTAGAAGTAAAGAGTCTCCTTGAGGCTAAATTGCCGGATACCCAGGTGGAAGTTGAAGGCGAAGGCTGCAACTTTCAGCTGAACCTGATCAGCGACGAATTGGCCGCTCTTAGCCCGGTCAAACGCCAGCAGCAGATCTACGCTCACCTCAATGCCTGGATCGCCGATGGCAGCATCCACGCCGTGAGTATGAAATTCTTCAGCCGTGCCGATTGGGCCGCGCGCTCCTAAACCGAGAGAATCATGGACAAACTGATTATTACCGGCGGTGTGCGCCTTGATGGCGAAATCCGCATTTCCGGGGCGAAGAACTCTGCCCTGCCGATTCTCGCTGCCACCCTGCTCGGTGACGCACCCGTCACCATCTGCAACCTGCCGCACCTGCACGACATCACCACCATGATCGAGCTGTTCGGTCGCATGGGTATTGAACCAATCATTGATGAAAAGCTCAGCGTTGAAGTCGACGCGCGGGCGATCAAGACCTTGGTTGCGCCCTATGAGCTGGTGAAAACCATGCGCGCTTCGATCCTGGTGCTCGGCCCGATGGTCGCGCGCTTCGGTTATGCCGAAGTGGCCCTGCCAGGTGGTTGCGCCATCGGTTCGCGTCCGGTTGACCTGCACATTCGTGGCCTGGAAGCCATGGGCGCGATCATCGATGTCGAAGCCGGTTACATCAAGGCCAAGGCTCCAGAAGGCGGCCTGCGTGGCGCGCACTTCTTCTTCGATACCGTCAGTGTGACTGGTACTGAAAACATCATGATGGCCGCCACCCTGGCCAAAGGCCGCAGCGTGCTGGAAAACGCCGCGCGCGAGCCGGAAGTGGTCGACCTGGCCAACTGCCTGATTGCCATGGGCGCGAAAATCAGCGGCGCCGGCACCGACACCATCACCATCGATGGCGTTGAGCGCCTGCACGGCGCGCGTTTCAGCGTGATGCCCGACCGTATCGAAACCGGCACCTACCTGGTGGCTGCGGCTGTTACCGGTGGCCGGGTCAAGGTCAAGGACACCGATCCGACCACCCTGGAAGCGGTGCTGTCCAAGTTGCAGGAAGCCGGTGCAGAAATCACCTGCGGCAACGACTGGATCGAGCTGAACATGCATGGCAAGCGGCCGAAAGCCGTGAACCTGCGCACCGCTCCTTACCCGGCGTTCCCCACCGATATGCAGGCGCAGTTTATCGCCCTCAATGCGATTGCCGAGGGCACCGGCACGGTGATCGAAACCGTGTTTGAAAACCGCTTTATGCACGTGCATGAAATGATCCGCATGGGCGCGCAGATCCAGGTCGAAGGCAACACCGCCATCGTCACGGGCGTCGAAACCCTCAAGGGCGCACCGGTTATGGCCACCGACCTGCGTGCGTCGGCCAGCCTGGTGATCTCGGCACTGGTTGCCGAGGGCGACACCCTGATTGATCGCATTTACCACATCGACCGTGGTTACGAGTGCATCGAAGAGAAGCTGCAGTTGCTGGGGGCGAAGATTCGCCGCGTGCCGGGCTAAGACCATGCTGACCATTGCCCTTTCCAAAGGCCGGATTCTCGATGACACCCTGCCGCTGCTGGCGGCGGCGGGTATCGAGCCGACCGAGAACCCGGACAAAAGCCGCAAGCTGATCATTCCGACCACGCTGGACGATGTGCGCCTGCTGATTGTGCGTGCCACCGACGTGCCGACCTATGTCGAACACGGCGCCGCCGATCTCGGCGTGGCCGGTAAAGACGTGCTGATGGAGTACGGCGGTCAGGGTTTGTATGAGCCGCTGGACCTGCGTATCGCCCAGTGCAAGCTGATGACCGCCGGTGCAGTCGGCGCGCCCGAGCCGAAAGGCCGGCTGCGGGTTGCCACCAAGTTCGTCAATGTGGCCAAACGTTATTACGCCGAGCAGGGCCGTCAGGTCGATATCATCAAGCTGTATGGCTCGATGGAGCTGGCGCCGCTGGTGGGGCTGGCCGACAAGATCATCGACGTGGTCGACACCGGCAACACCCTGCGCGCCAACGGTTTGGAAGCTCAGGAGCTGATCGCCATGATCAGCTCGCGGCTGATCGTCAACAAGGCGTCGATGAAGATGCAGCACGCGCGTATTCAGGCGTTGATCGACACCCTGCGCGATGCGGTCGAAGCGCGACACCCCCGCTGAGTCTGATGGCCGCCCCAGTGCGGCCTAGCCTATCCGCGTTATAGCCAAAATTCTCAGGTGCCCGCGCGGAGTGGTTGTTACTCTACGGGCGCTTGAGCATTTGCCAATTTAAGAGGCCCGCTATGACCGCTCCTATCGCTATCCGCCGACTCAATGCCGCTGACCAGGACTTTGCCCAGCATCTGGATCATCTGCTGAGCTGGGAAAGTGTCTCGGATGATGCGGTCAACCATCGCGTGCTGGATATCATCAAGGCGGTGCGTGAGCGTGGCGATGCGGCATTGGTCGAGTTCACCAAGCAGTTCGACGGTCTGGATGTCGCCTCCATGGCGGACCTGATCCTGCCGCGTGAGCGCCTGGAGCTGGCCCTGACCCGTATCACCCCAGAGCAACGCAGCGCCCTGGAAAAAGCCGCCGAGCGCGTGCGCAGCTACCACGAGCGGCAGAAACAGGATTCCTGGACCTACACCGAAGCCGATGGCACGGTGTTGGGGCAGAAGGTCACGCCACTGGATCGCGCCGGCCTGTACGTGCCGGGCGGCAAGGCCTCCTATCCGTCGTCGGTGCTGATGAACGCTATCCCGGCCAAGGTTGCCGGCGTGCCGGAAGTGGTGATGGTGGTGCCGACCCCGCGTGGCGAGATCAACGAGATCGTCCTGGCTGCCGCCTGCATCGCCGGCGTTGATCGGGTGTTCACCATCGGTGGCGCACAGGCTGTGGCCGCGTTGGCCTATGGCACTGAGAGCGTGCCGCCGGTGGACAAGATCGTCGGCCCCGGCAATATCTATGTCGCCACTGCCAAGCGTCATGTATTCGGCAAGGTCGGCATCGACATGATCGCCGGTCCTTCGGAGATTCTCGTGGTGTGTGACGGCCAGACCGACCCGGACTGGATCGCCATGGATCTGTTCTCCCAGGCCGAGCACGACGAAGACGCCCAGTCGATCCTGGTCAGCCCGGATGCTGCCTTCCTTGATCGTGTGGCCGAGAGCATCGCCAAGCTTTTACCGACCCTGGAGCGCGAGACGATTGCCCGCACTTCGCTGGAAGGGCGCGGCGCGTTGATCCTAGTGGCCGATATGGCCCAGGCCATTGAAGTGGCTAACCGCATTGCCCCGGAGCACCTGGAGCTGTCGGTGGAAAACCCCGAGGAATACCTGCCGTTGATCCGCCATGCTGGTGCGATCTTTATGGGGCGCTACACCGCGGAAGCGCTGGGTGACTACTGCGCGGGGCCTAACCACGTGCTGCCGACTTCCGGCACCGCGCGTTATTCCTCGCCGCTGGGCGTCTACGACTTCCAGAAGCGCTCGTCGATCATTCATTGCTCGGCCGAAGGTGCGTCGGAGCTGGGCAAGGTTGCCAGCGTGCTGGCCCGCGGCGAGTCGCTGACCGCCCACGCCCGCAGCGCCGAGTACCGCATCAAGAACTGATGGTTGTTTTGTAGGGTGGACAACGCTTTGCTTGTCCACCGTCTTGTCCGGTGGAAAACGCTTCGCGGTTTTCCACCCTGCGCAAACCGAAGAATTCGAGGAGAGAAGGGCAGATGAGCAAATTCTGGAGCCCCTTCGTTAAAGACCTGGTGCCTTACGTGCCGGGCGAGCAACCGAAACTGGCCAAGCTGGTCAAGCTCAACACCAATGAAAACCCCTACGGCCCGTCGCCCAAGGCGATCGCCGCCATGCAGGCTGAGGTCAATGACAACCTGCGCCTGTACCCGGACCCCAACAGCGACCGTTTGAAGCAAGCGGTGGCCGATTATTACGGCGTGCAGACCGCCCAGGTGTTTGTCGGCAATGGCTCCGACGAGGTGTTGGCGCACGCTTTCCACGGCCTGTTTCAGCACGGCCAGCCGCTGCTGTTTCCGGATATCAGCTACAGCTTCTATCCGGTGTACTGCGGCCTGTATGGCATCGACTCCGTGCAGGTACCGCTGGATGAGCAGTTCCAGATTCGCGTGGAAGATTACGCGCGACCTAACGGCGGCATCATTTTCCCCAATCCCAACGCACCGACCGGCAGCCCCCTAGCGCTGGAGGCCATCGAGCGCCTGCTTCAGGCCAACCTGGATACTGTGGTGCTGGTGGATGAGGCCTATATCGATTTTGGCGGCGAGACGGCGATCAGCCTGGTGGATAAATACCCCAACCTGCTGGTCAGTCAGACCCTGTCCAAGTCGCGCTCCCTGGCGGGGCTGCGGGTCGGTATCGCGGTTGGCCATCCTGATCTGATCGAAGCCCTGGAACGGATCAAGAACAGCTTCAACTCCTACCCGTTGGATCGTATGGCAATTGCCGGCGCGGCGGCGGCGTTCGAGGACCAAGCCTACTTCGAGCAGACCTGCCAGCGCGTGATCGACAGCCGTGAAGCGGTAGTGGCCGGGCTGCAGCAGCTGGGCTTTGAGGTGCTGCCATCGGCAGCGAACTTTGTGTTTGCCCGTCACCCAGGCAAGGATGCCGCGACCCTGGCAGCCGGCCTGCGTGAGCAGGGGGTGATCGTGCGTCACTTCAAGCAACAGCGCATTGCCCAGTTCCTGCGCATCACCATTGGCACGCCGGAGCAGAATCAGGCGCTGCTGGATGCGCTGCAAGACCTGTAGCTTGTAGCCCGGATTGCATCCGGGCTGCGCAAAAACCAGCGCCGCGTAAGCCGCGCTGGTTTTTTATTGCTTGCGTGTTACTCGTGGTGCGCTTCGCCGAGGAAGGTCAGCGAGGTAAATAGACCGCGCGTTTCGATATCCTTGTCGCCTTTAACCGGCAGGCTGATGGACGCGCTGATGATATTCAGCCCTTCGTTGCGCACCAGCACCTGGGCGCGGCCGTCGGCATCGGTGGTGGCGCTGACCTGGTGCGGTGCACTACGGTAGTCACCGACCAGCTCGACCCCGGCAGCTGGCTTGCCATCCACCAGTACACGCACCGCCAGCGGCTTGCCTGGGCCGACCTTGATCGGGTCGACTTCGGGCAGGATGACCATTTTCAGCTGATCCAGCTTCGGCAGCTTGGCGCCTTCCTGGTAAATCGCCAGGCTGTACTTGTAGGTATGCAGCGATTCGGTCGAGTTCGGCACTTTGCTGCGGCCCTGGTTGATCCATTGGCCGTCCGGGGTCTTCGACCAGGCGCCATTGTCCAGTGCTACACCGAGTGCGGCTGGGGTTTTTAGTGGTTGCAGGCGGGCATGATCCTCCAGGCGCTGGACGGTCACCGGGATCATCTTGCCGGCGGCGTCATAGGCCCAGGCGCCGCTGATTTTCTCGGCCTTAAAGGCGTTGTCCTCGGCACCGTGGCCGTAGATGGTTTCGATATGGCCGCGGCGCTGTTCGGTCCACAGGCCGTGGGCCTGGACTTGCCCGGCGAGCAGGGCGGCGAACAATGCAGTGAGCAGGGCGGGTTTGGCAGTACGCATACTGAGGTTCCTTGAGTGGTGGCTTAGAGATTGAGGGTCAGGCTGAGGCTGAGGTTGCGTGGGTCGCCGGGCATCACCCAGACGCTGTTGAAGGCGCGCTCGTAGTACTCGCGGTCGAACAGGTTGTTGAGATTCAGGCCGATGCTCAGGTCCTCGCTGGCCTGGTAGCGGGCGAGCAGATCGACGGTGCTGTAGGCCGGCAATTCGAAGTCGCTGCCGGCTTGCCCCGAGCGATCCCCCACATAGTTGAATGCCGCGCCGATATCCGAGCCGCGCAGGCGGCCGTCCTGAAACTGATAGACCGTCAGCAGGCTGCCGCTGTGGCGGGCGACGCCGAGCAGTTTGCTGCCGACCGGCAGGCTGTTGTCCTCGGTTACTTCGGCATCGATATAGGCGTAGGCACCGATGATGCGCACGGCATCGCTGAGCTGGCCGCTGAACTGCATATCCAGGCCCTGACTGCGCGCCTTGCCGGCGGCGATGCTGTCGCCGGGGTTGGCCGGGTCAGCGGTCAGCACGTTTTCCTTGTCGATATGAAACAGCGCGATGGTTGCGCCCAGGCGGCTGTCGAGCAGGTCGAGCTTGAGCCCGGTCTCATAGCCCAGGCCCTTCTCCGGTTTGAACACCGTGCCCTGGCTGCTGATGCTGTTGGGCTTGAACGAGGTGGACGCGTTGGCGAAAACCCCGACCTGCGGCGTCAACTGGTAGAGCAGCCCCGTGCGGGCGGTGGCGACATCCTTGTTCTGCTCGTTGCTGACTCGCGTGCTGCGGTTCAGTGCGGTTTGCTCATAGCGTTCGAAGCGCGCGCCGATCAAGCCGCCCAGGCGTTCGCTGAAGCTGATCTGGTCCTGCAGGTTGAGGGCATAGCTCTCGGTATGCTCGAAGAAATCGTTGGGGTTGACGATGGCCGGCTTGGCCTGGCCGTACTGCGGTTGGTAGATGTTCTGGCCGTAGCCCAGGGTGGTCGCGCTTTGCGGGTACTTCTGGCTGTTGCGGTAGTTCTCGTACTCCAGGCCGGCGAGGGTCTGGTGCTGCCAGCTGCCCAGGTTGAAGCTGCCGTGCAGTTCGGCTTGGGTGATGCTGTCGTTCCATTCGAAGCTGCGCTGGCGATAGAAGCGCGTCAGGGTGTCGCCGACCAGGCGCGACGGCTCGGAACTGTTGCCTTGCAGGCGACCCTGGGCGTAGTGGTTGGCCAGGCGCAGCTTCCAGCTGTCATTGAGGTAATGCTCAAGGCTGACCTGCAGCATCTGGTTGTCGTTGCGGATGCTGCCGTCGTTCGGCTCGCCCATAAAGCTGGAGTTGTTAACCGCGCCCATGCGGTTGTTCACCGCCGGAATACCACGGTCGAATACCGACTCGGTGCGGCTGAATTCGCTCTCGATCAGTAGCAGGGTGTCGGGGTTCAGCTGCCAGCTCAGTGAAGGGCTGACGATCTGCCGTTCGCTGCCGACATGGTCGCGAAAACTCTGGTTGTCCTCGACCGCCAGGTTGATTCGTGACAGCAGGGTGGCGTCGTCATTCAGCGGGGTGTTGACGTCCAGGCTGCTGCGGTAGCGATCCCAGCTGCCGGCGCTGGCCTTGAGTTGGCTGAAGGCCTCGGCCTGGGGTTTCTTGCTGACGATATTGATCATGCCGCCTGGGTCGCCCCGGCCATACAGGCTGGCAGCCGGGCCTTTGAGTACTTCGATGCGCTCGATGCCGGAAGCGTCCGGCGAGCTGTAGCTGCCACGGTTGATGGCGAAGCCGTTCTTGTACAGCTCGCCGGTGGTGAAGCCGCGCACGCTGTAATTGAGGAAGGTCAGGCCGCCGAAGTTGTTCTGCCTGGACACGCCGCCGGCAAAGTCCAGGGCGCGGTCGATGCGCGTGGTGCCCAGGTCATCGAGCACCTGCGCGGGTACCACGTTGATGCTCTGGGCGATCTGCTCAATCGGCGTATCGGTACGGGTGGCGCTGGCCGAGCGAGTGGCGCGATAGCCTTTTACGGGACCGTCCGCCTGTTCCTGGCGCGCGGTTACAGTGGTGGCAGAGAGCTCAACGGGGGTTTCTGCTGCAGCGGCAAAGGCGCTGGGAACCAGCAGGCTGGCAAGTAAGGCGTGGGCGGCGCGCAAGGGAGAGCATCCTTCAATTGATGTTTAATGTAATAACATAACATTAAATACGAGAAGAGTTATCGCTTGCGTTGCGCAATTTGTAAAAGGAGGGGGTTAGCTGCCGTTGACGGGCGGTCGTACGCCGATTTCTGCGCTCAGTTGCAGCGGTTTGCCGTTGCGCAGGATGTCGATGCTGATCTTCTGTCCTGGCTTGGCGCGCGCCACCTGGTTCATCGAGCGGCGGCCATCGCCGGCCGCTTCACCGTCGATGCTGAGGATCAGGTCACCTGGTTGCAGGCCGGCTTTCTGCGCCGGGCCGTCGCGGTAGATACCGGCCACCACGATGCCGGGGCGCCCGTCCATGCCGAAGGATTCCGCCAGCTCCGGGGTCAGCGGTTGCACCTCGATGCCCAGCCAGCCGCGAATCACCTGGCCGTGCTCGATAATCGCCTGCATCACATCCATCGCCAGTTTCACCGGGATGGCAAAGCCGATGCCTTGCGAGCCGCCGGATTTGGAGAAGATCGCGGTATTGATGCCGACCAGATTGCCGTAGGCATCCACCAGCGCGCCGCCGGAGTTGCCGGGGTTGATCGCCGCATCGGTCTGGATAAAGTCCTCGTAGGTGTTGAGGCCCAGCTGGTTGCGTCCGGTGGCGCTGATAATGCCCATTGTCACGGTTTGGCCAACGCCGAACGGGTTGCCGATGGCCAGGGTCACGTCACCAATGCGGATATTGTCCGAGCGGCCGAGGATGATAAAGGGCAGGTCCTTCAGGTCGATCTTCAGCACCGCCAGGTCAGTTTCCGGGTCGCTGCCAATGATCCGCGCCAGGGTTTCGCGGCCATCTTTCAGAGCCACGACGATCTGATCGGCGCCAGCGACCACGTGGTTATTGGTCAACAGGTAGCCTTCCGGGCTCATGATCACTGCCGAGCCCAGGCTCGACTCCATGCGCCGCTGCTTGGGCAGGTTATCGCCGAAGAACTTGCGAAACTGTGGGTCTTCGAACAGCGGATGCGCGGCTTTGTTGACGAATTTGGTGGTGTACAGGTTGGCCACGGCAGGCGATGCAGTGGTTACCGCCTCGGCATAGGACACCGGACCTTCCTGCATGCGGCTATAGAACGGCGCCTGGCGCACGTGCACGTCCTGCCCCGGCAAGCCGACCCATTGCGGGAAATACTGCATGATCAGCAGTGCTGACAGCACGCCGACCAGCAGGGGCCAGCCGAGGAAACGCAGGGCCTTGAACATCGATCCAATCCTGAGGGTTGCCGGGGGCGGGTGCGCCCCTTAAGGTGCGCCATTATAGAGAAGCCGCTGCGAATAAAGCAGCGCCTCGCAACTGTTGATAAGGAAACACGATGGCCATTGCCCTGGCGACCCTGGTGGAAGAAGCCGACCGCTACCTGAATGCCGCGCGCATCAGCGATTACTGCCCCAATGGCCTGCAGGTCGAAGGCCGGCCGCAGGTGCGGCGCATCGTCAGCGGGGTCACCGCCAGTCAGGCGTTGGTCGATGCGGCCGTGGAAGCCGAAGCCGATGTATTGCTGGTGCACCATGGTTACTTCTGGAAGGGCGAAAACCCCTGCATCACCGGGATGAAGCGCCGCCGCCTGCAAAGCCTGTTGGCCAACGATATCAGCCTGCTGGCCTATCACCTGCCGTTGGATGTGCACGCTGAGGTGGGCAACAACGTGCAACTGGCCGCGCAGCTGGGTATTACCGTGGAAGGCCCGCTGGAACCGGAAAATTCGCGCACCGTTGGCCTGATCGGCTCGCTGGCCGAGGCCATGAGCCCGCGCGATTTCGCTCGCCATGTGCATCAGGTGCTGGGTCGTGAGCCGCTGCTGGTCGAAGGCGAGGCGATGATTCGTCGAGTTGGTTGGTGCACTGGCGGCGGTCAGGGTTATATCGATCAGGCGATTGCCGCCGGGGTTGATCTGTACCTGACGGGTGAAGCCTCCGAGCAGACCTTCCACAGCGCCCGGGAAAACGGCATCAGCTTTATCGCCGCCGGCCACCACGCCACCGAGCGTTATGGCGTGCAGGCTTTAGGTGATTATTTGGCGCGGCGTTTTGCCATTGAGCATCTGTTTATTGATTGCCAAAACCCAATCTGAGGCGCAATTACGGCCTTCCCTGCAGGTATAAAGCTAGATCGTTTCGATCTAACCTGGCTCCTGATTAGAAGAGGGTGCTGTGCTAGAGTGCGCCCTCGTCCACGGCCCGCCGGCCCAAACACATCGCATTTCGTGAGTAGCCATGCTCGATAAACTGACCCACCTGAAACAGCTGGAGGCGGAGAGTATCCACATCATTCGTGAAGTGGCCGCCGAATTCGACAACCCGGTAATGCTCTATTCCATCGGTAAAGACTCCGCCGTGATGCTGCACCTGGCACGCAAGGCGTTCTTTCCGGGCAAGCTGCCGTTCCCGGTGATGCACGTCGATACGCGCTGGAAGTTTCAGGAGATGTACAGCTTCCGCGAGAAGATGGTCAAAGAGTACGGCCTGGACCTGATCACCCACATCAACCCGGATGGCGTGGCGCAGGACATGAACCCCTTCACCTACGGCAGTGCCAAGCACACCGATGTGATGAAAACCGAGGGTCTCAAGCAGGCGCTGGACAAGTACGGTTTTGATGCCGCCTTCGGTGGCGCGCGCCGCGACGAAGAGAAGTCCCGCGCCAAGGAGCGCGTGTATTCGTTCCGCGACAGCAAGCACCGCTGGGACCCGAAGAACCAGCGTCCCGAGCTGTGGAATGTGTACAACGGCAAGGTCAAGAAGGGCGAGTCGATCCGTGTGTTCCCGCTGTCCAACTGGACCGAGCTGGACATCTGGCAGTACATCTACCTGGAGCAGATCCCGATTGTGCCGCTGTACTTCGCCGCCGAGCGTGAAGTGATCGAGAAGAACGGCACGCTGATCATGATCGACGACGAGCGCATCCTCGAGCACCTTTCCGACGAAGAAAAAGCCCGTATCACCAAGAAGATGGTGCGTTTCCGCACCCTCGGCTGCTACCCGCTGACCGGTGCGGTGGAGTCCACGGCTACCAGCCTGACCGACATCATTCAGGAAATGCTGCTGACTCGAACGTCCGAGCGTCAGGGCCGTGTCATCGACCACGATGCTGCAGGTTCGATGGAAGAGAAAAAACGTCAGGGGTATTTTTAAGATGTCGCACCAATCCGATCTGATCAGCGAAGACATCCTCGCTTACCTGGCCCAGCACGAGCGCAAGGAACTGCTGCGCTTTCTCACCTGCGGCAACGTCGACGACGGCAAGAGCACCCTGATTGGCCGCCTGCTGCACGACTCGAAAATGATCTACGAAGACCATCTGGAAGCCATCACCCGCGATTCGAAGAAAGTCGGCACCACCGGTGAAGACATCGACTTGGCGCTGCTGGTCGACGGCCTGCAGGCCGAGCGCGAGCAGGGCATCACCATCGACGTGGCGTACCGCTATTTCAGCACCGCCAAGCGCAAGTTCATCATCGCCGACACCCCCGGCCATGAGCAGTACACCCGCAACATGGCCACCGGTGCCTCCACCTGCGACCTGGCGATCATCCTGATCGACGCGCGCTACGGTGTGCAGACCCAGACCAAGCGCCATAGCTTTATTGCCAGCCTGCTGGGCATCAAACACATCGTTGTGGCCATCAATAAGATGGACCTCAAGGGCTTCGATCAAGGTGTATTCGAGCAGATCAAGGCCGATTACCTGAAGTTCGCCGAAGGTATTGCGCTCAAGCCAAGCTCGCTGCATTTCGTGCCGATGTCGGCGCTCAAAGGCGACAACGTGGTCAACAAGAGCGAGCAGTCGCCTTGGTACACCGGCCAGTCGTTGATGGAAATCCTCGAAACCGTGGAAGTCGCCGGTGATCGCAACTTCACCGACCTGCGTTTCCCGGTGCAGTACGTCAACCGTCCGAACCTGAACTTCCGTGGTTTCGCCGGCACCCTGGCCAGCGGCATCGTGCGCAAGGGCGACGAAGTCATCGCGCTGCCGTCGGGCAAGGGCAGTAAGGTCAAATCCATCGTCACCTTCGAAGGTGAGCTGGAACAGGCCGGTCCGGGCCAGGCGATTACCATCACCCTGGAAGATGAAATCGATGTCTCACGTGGTGACATGCTGGTGCATGCCGACAACCGTCCGCAGGTGGTCGACAGCTTCGACGCCATGCTGGTGTGGATGGCTGAAGAGCCGATGCTGCCGGGCAAGAAGTACGACATCAAACGTGCCACCAGCTACGTACCGGGCTCGATTGCCAGCATCAACCACCGCGTCGATGTGAACACTCTGGAAGAAGGCGCGGCGAGCAGCCTGCAGCTCAATGAAATCGGCCAGGTGCGCATCGCCCTGGATGCCCCGATTGCGCTGGACGGCTACGCGCACAACCGCACCACCGGCTCGTTTATCGTCATCGACCGCCTGACCAATGGCACCGTCGGCGCTGGCATGATCATCGCCGAACCGCTTGGCGCACAGAGTTCGGGCGGTCATCACGGCAAGCTGGCGCATGTGTCTACTGACGAGCGTGCTGCGCGCTTCGGCCAGCAGCCAGCCACCGTGCTGTTCAGCGGCTTGTCCGGTGCTGGCAAGAGCACCCTGGCCTACGCCGTGGAGCGCAAACTGTTCGACTCCGGTCGCGCGGTGTATGTGCTGGACGGGCAGAACCTGCGCCATGACCTGAACAAGGGGCTGCCGCAGGATCGCGCCGGGCGTACCGAGAACTGGCGCCGTGCCGCCCACGTTGCGCGTCAGTTCAACGAAGCCGGTTTGCTGACCCTGGCTGCCTTCGTTGCTCCGGATGCTGAAGGCCGCGAACAGGCCAAGGCGCTGATCGGTGCCGAACGCCTGATCACCGTGTACGTGCAGGCGTCCCCGCAGGTTTGCGCCGAGCGTGACCCCCAAGGCCTGTACGCGGCGGGTGGTGACAATATTCCGGGTGAATCCTTCCCGTATGACGTGCCGCTGAATGCCGATCTGGTGATCGATACGCAGTCGGTGTCGATAGATGAAGGGGTCAAGCTTGTACTGGCTCTGCTGCGTGAGCGCGGCGCCATCTAAATCTGCTGCGCAATAAAAAGCCCCGTCTAGTGCGGGGCTTTTTATTGCCTATTCGGTCGCCGAAACGACCGAGTCAGCGGCGTTTATTTGTTCTTCAAACCGTAGCTTTCATCGAGCATGCCCGGCACATCGGCGCTTTTCGGCGCGTAGTCCTTGGGCATTTCGTGATGTATCGGTGCCTTGATACGTTCGCGCTTTTCACTGCTGTCATCGGCGTGCAGGGTGGCGAGCAGGCGCTGGCGGGTCAGTTCGTCGAGTGCCAGGCGGTTGGCCCCGTCAGACAGGTGCTGTTGCACGTCCAGTTGAGTTTGGCTGAGCTTTTTCACCAGATTGGCGGTGGTGTTGAAATGAGTCACCACTTCGCTTTGGTAGGTATCGAAGCGTTCTTGAATTTCATCCAGCTGGCGCTGGGTGCGGCTAGGGGCTGCATTGGGCGCCAGGCGTGCAATCAGGAAGCCAATGGCAATGCCTGCTACCAGGGTAATGGCGGGTAGCAACCAGGCGGTAAGCGTCTGTTCCACGAGTCCTTCCTCTCTAAACGGCTTTGCTTTACGTTAACGGCTCGAACCTGTGCTGTATACCGCAATGCAATGCCGAGATGTGTGCGGCGGTATGGCTGTGTAGCAGCGCAGGCTGTCAGCTAGACGAGTCGACCCACTGCGAGGTCACGGAGTTCCCTGTTGCTCACCCGCGAAACCCCTCTGATGATTGCCGGCCCCAGCGGCCAACTCGAAGCCCTGTGGCTGGACACCCCCGACGCCCGTGGCGTGGCGCTGATCTGCCACCCCAACCCGGTGCAGGGCGGCACCATGCTCAATAAGGTGGTCTCCACCCTGCAGCGCACTGCCCGTGACAGTGGCCTGGCCACGTTGCGCTTTAATTACCGTGGTGTCGGCGCCAGCGCCGGCAGCCACGATATGGAAAGCGGTGAGGTGGACGATGCCGAGGCCGTGGCCAACTGGCTGCGTGCGCAGCGCCCTGAATTACCGCTGACCCTGCTGGGTTTTTCCTTCGGTGGTTTTGTTGCCGCCGCCCTGGGCGCCCGTCTGGAAGCCCAGGGCGTGACGCTCGACAAGCTGTTTATGGTGGCCCCGGCGGTGCATCGTCTGACCGAAGAAGTGCCCCCAGCCAGCAACTGCCCGTTGATCCTGATTCAGCCCGAAGACGATGAAGTGATCGACCCGCAGGTGGTTTACCAGTGGTCGGCGGCACTCGGGCGTGCCCATGAGCTGCTGAAAGTGGCAGAATGCGGCCACTTTTTTCACGGCAAGCTGACGGATCTCAAAGATCTACTATTGCCGCGTCTCTGATCTGATTGAGCCCCAATAAGCGAACGTTATGACCACTCGTATCCTTACCGGCATCACCACCACCGGCACGCCGCACCTGGGCAACTACGCGGGCGCGATTCGCCCGGCTATCGTTGCCAGCCGCGCCGCCGATGCGGATTCGTTCTACTTCCTCGCCGACTATCACGCGCTGATCAAATGCGACGACCCTGCGCGCATTCAGCGTTCGCGTCTGGAAATCGCCGCCACCTGGCTGGCGCTGGGGCTGGATACCGACAAGGCAACTTTCTACCGCCAGTCGGATATCCCCGAGATTCCCGAGCTGTGCTGGCTGCTCACCTGTGTCGCCGGCAAGGGCCTGCTTAACCGTGCCCACGCCTACAAGGCGTCGGTGGACAAGAACGTTGAGCAGGGCGAAGACCCGGATGCAGGCATCACCATGGGCCTGTTCAGCTACCCGGTGCTGATGGCGGCGGACATCCTGATGTTCAACGCGCACAAGGTGCCGGTCGGCCGTGATCAGATTCAGCACGTGGAAATGGCCCGTGATATTGGCCAGCGCTTCAACCACCTGTTTGGCCAAGGTAAAGAGTTGTTCACCCTGCCCGAAGCGGTGATTGAGGAAGACGTAGCGACCCTGCCAGGCCTCGACGGGCGCAAGATGAGCAAGAGTTACGACAACACCATCCCGTTGTTCGGCAGCGCCAAGCAGCTCAAGGATGCCGTTGCGCGGATCGTTACCGACTCCAAGCTGCCAGGCGAGCCGAAAGACCCAGACAATTCGCACCTGTTCACCCTGTATCAGGCCTTTGCCGCACCGACCCAGCAGGCGGACTTCCGCGCTGCGCTGGAAGGCGGCATGGCCTGGGGCGAAGCCAAGCAGGCGCTGTGCAACCTGCTGGAAGCCGAGCTGGGCGAGGCGCGCGAGCGCTATCACGCACTGATCAGCAAACCGGCCGATCTGGAAGACATCCTCCTCGCCGGTGCCGCCAAGGCGCGCAAGACCGCCACGCCGTTTCTCGCTGAGCTGCGTGAGGCCGTGGGCCTGCGCTCCTTCCGCAGCCAAGCCGTCAATACGGCGGGCGAGAAGAAAAAAGCCGGCAAGAGCGCACGTTTTGTCAGCTTCCGCGACGACGACGGCAGTTTCCGCTTCCGCCTGCTGGATGCCGCTGGCGAGCAGCTGTTGCTGTCCAAGTCGTTTGCCGATGGCAAGGCCGCAGGCATGGTCAACAAGCGTTTGCAGTCCGGCGAAGCACTGGATGTGCGTGAGCAGGATGGCGGCTTTGGCGTCTGGTTGGACGATGAATGCGTGGCACAAAGCCCGGCATTCGCCGACAGCAGCGCCTGTCAGGTGGCTATTCAGCGCCTGCGTGAGGCGCTGGCTCCTCAAGAATGACGTGTTGCTAGATGGCTTGTGGGAGGGGCTTTAGCCGCGACGCAGCGATACCGGCAGACTGTCGCGGCTAAAGCGGAGTGCCGCCCAGCCCCTCCCACGGACCGGTACGCTGTCTATAAGCCGTTGCCAATCAACGGGGGCGTCGCTAAAGTGACGCCCCCGTTTTACTTGCCCGGCTAACGAAGTTATGACGCCCCTAGAACGCTACCAGGCTGACCTTAAACGCCCTGAATTCTTCCATGACGCCGCCCAGGAAACTGCGGTGCGTCATCTGCAGCGCCTGTATGACGATCTGGTCGCCGCCGACAAGGGCAGCTCAGGCATGTTCGGCAAGCTGTTCGGCAAAAAGCCGCAGGGGCCGGTCAAGGGCCTGTACTTCTGGGGCGGCGTCGGTCGCGGCAAGACTTACCTGGTCGACACCTTCTTCGATTCGCTGCCGTTCGAGCGCAAGGTGCGCACCCACTTCCACCGCTTTATGAAGCGCGTGCATGAAGAAATGCGCACCCTTAAGGGCGAAAAAAACCCGCTCACTATCATCGGCAAGCGTTTCGCCGATGAGGCACGGGTGATCTGCTTCGACGAATTTTTCGTCAGCGATATTACCGACGCGATGATCCTCGCCACCCTGCTGGAAGAGCTGTTCAAGAACGGCGTCAGCCTGGTGGCCACCTCCAATATCGTGCCCGACGGCCTGTACAAGGACGGCCTGCAGCGCGCGCGCTTCCTGCCGGCGATTGCCCTGCTCAAGCAGCACACCGAAATCGTCAACGTCGACAGCGGTATCGATTACCGCCTGCGCGCCCTGGAGCAGGCCGAGCTGTTCCACTGGCCGCTGGATGCCGCCGCCGAGGAGAGCCTGCAGAAGAGTTTCGTCAGCCTGTTGCCCGAGCACTGCGAGGTGCAGGAAAACGAGCCGCTGATGATCGAGAACCGCGCCATCGTCGCGCGCAAGGTCGGCGATGACGTGGCCTGGTTTGACTTCCGCGAGCTGTGCGATGGCCCGCGCAGCCAGAATGACTACATCGAACTGGGTAAGATCTTCCATGCGGTGCTGCTGGCCAACGTCGAGCAGATGAGCACCGCGAAGGACGATATGGCGCGGCGCTTTATCAACCTGGTGGATGAGTTCTACGACCGCAACGTCAAGCTGATCATCTCTGCCGAAGTGGAGCTGAAAGACCTCTACACCGGTGGTCGTCTGACCTTCGAGTTCCAGCGCACGCTGAGTCGTCTGCTGGAAATGCAATCCCACGAGTTTCTCGCGCGGCCGCATAAACCCTGAGTGCAGGATACAAAGTGCCACTCTACAAACTGACAAAGCCCGGATCATTCCGGGCTTTGTAGTTGATGGCCAGCTGAAGACAGCCGGGCCGTCAGCGCCCAAGCAGGATAAACTCTGCGCCATCGACTTATTTCAGCGGTTAGCCCTATGACGTTTGCCTCCCTCGGCCTGATCGAGCCTCTGCTGCGCACCCTCGACAGCCTCGACTACAAAACCCCCACCGCCGTGCAGGCCCAGGCCATCGTGCCGGTTCTGCAGGGCCGCGACCTGATGGCCGCCGCGCAGACTGGAACCGGCAAGACCGCCGGCTTTGCCCTGCCAGTGCTGCAGCGGTTGATGATGGAAGGGCCAGAGGTTGCCAGCAACTCAGTGCGCGCGCTGGTGCTGGTGCCGACCCGTGAGCTGGCCGAGCAGGTGCTGCAGAGTTTTATTACCTACGGCCAGCACCTGCCGCTGCGCAGTTATGCGGTGTATGGCGGGGTGAGCATCAACCCACAGATGATGAAGCTGCGCAAAGGCGTGGACGTGCTGGTGGCCACCCCTGGCCGCTTGCTCGATCTGTTCCGGCAGAACGCGGTGAAGTTCAACCAGGTGCAAACCCTGGTGCTGGATGAAGCCGACCGCATGCTCGACCTGGGTTTTGCCAACGAGTTGGACAGTGTGTTCCGCGCACTGCCGAAAAAGCGCCAGACCCTGCTGTTCTCCGCGACCTTCTCCGAAGCGATCCGCAGCATGGCCGGCGAGATGCTCAATGATCCGCTGAGCATCGAGGTCAGCCCGCGTAACGCTGCCGCCAAATCGGTCAAGCAGTGGCTGATCCCAGTCGATAAAAAGCGCAAGAGCGAGCTGTTTCTGCATCTGTATCAGGCCAAACGCTGGAGCCAGGCCCTGGTATTCGTGAAAACCCGCAAGGGCGTCGACGAGCTGGAAGCCGAGCTGCAGCGCCACGGCATCAGCGCCGACTCGATCCACGGCGACAAGCCGCAGGCCACCCGCCAGCGTGCCCTGCAGCGTTTCAAGGACGGTGAGGTCAAGGTGCTGGTAGCTACTGATGTGGCAGCCCGTGGCCTGGATATCGACGACATGCCGCTGGTGGTCAACTTTGACCTGCCCATCGTCGCCGAAGACTATGTACACCGCATCGGCCGTACCGGGCGTGCCGGCACCACCGGTCAGGCGGTGTCGCTGGTCTGCGCTGATGAAGTGCAGCTGCTCTCGGCCATCGAAACCCTGACCCAGCAAGTGCTGCAGCGCATCGACGAGCCGGACTTTATCCCCGACCACCGCGTACCGCAGACCCTGCCCGGCGGCCAGGTGGTGAAAAAACCGAAGAAGGCCAAGAAGCCGAAAGTGGTTGGCGGCGGCAAGAGCGGCAGCCTGGGCCGCTGGATGGAGGCGGATGAGCCGGCCGCACCGTCGGTCAAGGCGGTGCGCAAGGTGCCGAGCTTTGGCGGCAAGCCCAAGGGCGGCAGAAAGCCGTAGGGTGGACAACGCGAAGCTTGTCCACCAGATAGGCTAAATGTTTTGCGCAATCCGCCAGAGCACGCCGCTGGGGTCGATGATCACAAAGTCGCGCATGCCCCAGGGCTGATCCTGGGGTGGCACCAGGCGTACGCCGAAGCGCTCGCCAAGCTGCTCATCCAGTACCTTCTGCCACCAGGCGTCGACGTTTTCCACCAGCAGGTGCATAACGAAGTTCTCCGCCTGCTCCTTGACGTAGAAGTCCTGCAGTAAAAAGGCACAGTGATCGCCGTGGCTGAAATAGGCCAAGTCATCACCGACCCAGCCGGGTTTGAAGCCCAAGGCACGGTAGAACGCCTGACTCAAGGCGAAATCGCGGGCCGGTACGAAGGTTTTCAGTTCAACGCTTTGCAGCATCGGATGACTCCTGCACGAGTGATGTCGAACAGGCTGATAACGGTTGCGCCGGCCCTCTAACGGGGCCTGGCGAAGGGGGAGATTAACGGCTGGCCTGCGCCGCTTCCAGTTGCTTCTTGTGGGTAGCCGCAGCAGTCATGTCGTAGATCACCACGCAGATATGCTCCACATCACCCTTGGCCCCGGCCAGCGGCAGCAGGGTGACGTTCTGGTACATAAAGTCTTCCTGGCCGGTGATCGGCTGGTAGTTCTTGAAGTGCATCAGGTAGGGGTGCTGTTCCCACAGGCTGAACGCGCGGGTGCCGAGCTGCACCACGGTATCGACCTTGCGCCGTAGCCAGGTTTCGTTGATCTCCGGGAACAGGCTGAACAGGGTTTTGCCATGCACCTCGTCCGGGCCCATGCCCGAATGGTTCTCCATAAAGCTGTTCCACACCTCCACCTGGTACTGGCGGTCGAGGACGATCACCCCGACATCAATGCACTGCACGATATCGAGCAGCCAGTGCACTTCTTGAATATCTATCTGTGCGGGCATGGACGTACCGCCTAGTTCATCAGGTAGTTGATCTTGTTGGTCAGGCGTTTGATCGAGTCTTCGGTAAACAGCAGCAGCAGGTCGAAGTGGATGTTGTGCGCCTCCAGGCTGTAGCTGATTTCCACCGCCAGGGTCTTTTTCCAGCGGCGCTGATTGAGGTGAATCAGCCGCTCGATGGACGAGTGCTGGCCGAGCAGTTGCGGATGGCCCTGGGAGAAGCGCACGTCGATCTGTTCGGCAATCCCGGCCAGGCACGCGCCGATCAGGATGCTGGCCAGGTCCAGGAGCATTTCCGAGGTTTCCAGGTCATCCTTCGGCTGCCAGTTGAGCAGGCGCGCCATATCGGCGACTTCCGAATCGTGGAACAGCAGCAGCGACTCGCCGGCGATGCCGTCGCCAATAAAGCCCTGGCATACCGCGCTCAGGCGCTCGCCGCGCATGGCATCGGTCAGGGTCATATGCAGCTCGCTGACCTCGAAGATATTCACCTGCGGCACCGGCAGCTGCACAAAGACCCCGAGCGCCTTGGCCAATAGCGCGGCGGCGCGGCCCATGGCGACGTTGGTGACCTCGCGCAGGGCATCGCGAAAATTCACTTTCAGCTCATCAAGCACCGCCGCCTGGGCGATAGCACCGGGTGTGGCCTTGGGGTCGAACAGGCCAAGTTCGAGCAGGGTGGCGCGCAGCACCTCGGGGTCGGCGGGTTTCTTGATAAAGGCCAGGGCGCCGAGTTCCTTGACCCGCCTTACGGCTTCTTCCTGCACGTCACCGGAAACCACCACCACCTTGCAGGCCAGGCCTTCGGCACGCAGCGCGGCGAGGGTTTCGTAGCCATCCAGCACCGGCATGGTCAGGTCCAGCAACATTACCTGGCCCAGCCCCTGACGCAGTGCAGCAAGGGCTTCCTGGCCATTGGTGGCCTGGCTGATGGTCACTGGCCATTCGGGCGGCAGGGCGCGGATCAACTGCTTGCGCGCCATGTTCGAGTCGTCGCAGACCACTAGAGGGATCACGGCTGGAGATTACCTGTGCGCGTTGAAGAGCACCGCTCTGGGGCGGTTTCCCTCAAGCATAGTCGTTTGAGGTTGTGCGCGGCGGCTTATTCGGCCGGCTGTTGCAGCCATTCCAGCATGCCCTGGGCGGCGCGGCGGCCGCTGGCAAAGCAGGCGGTCAGCAGATAGCCGCCGGTGGGCGCTTCCCAGTCGAGCATTTCTCCGGCGCAGAAGGTGCCCGGCAGGGCCTTGAGCATCAGTTGGCCGTTCAGCTGTTCGAAGGGCACGCCGCCAGCCGTGCTGATGGCTTCATCCAGCGGCCGTGGGCGAATCAGGGTGATCGGCAGGGATTTGATCGCGCTGGCCAGCAGCGCCGGATCATTAAAGGCAGCAGCGCTGGCCAGCTCGTGCAGCAAGGCGGCTTTGACCCCGTCGATCCCGGCCTGACGGTGCAGGTGTTTGGCCATCGACTGCGAGCCGCGTGGCTTGCTCAGAGCCGCCTGCAGCTTGGCCAGCGGCGTTTGCGGCAGCAGGTCGAGCTGCACGGTAGCGCTGCCATGCTGGTTGATCGCCTCGCGAATAGCCGCCGACAGGGCATACACCAGGCTGCCTTCGATACCGCTGGCAGTCAGCACACACTCACCCAGGCGCGGTGTTTCTCCGGGTAGGCAGAGGCTGACGTTTTTTAGCGGCGCGCCGGCGAACTTGTCCCGCAGAAACGGGCTCCAGGCGCTGACATCAAAGCCGCAGTTGCTCGCCTGCAAGGGCGCGATAGTCACGCCACGGTCTTGCAGCAGCGTCACCCAGGCACCGTCCGAGCCCAGTCGCGCCCAGCTGCCGCCGCCCAGGGCCAGCAGGGTGGCGTCCACTTTAATCAGGTGTTCGCCGGCGGGCGAGGTGATCCGCAGCGCACCCTGGTTATCCCAGCCCAGCCAACGATGACGGGTATGAATCTGCACACCCAGCTCGCGCAGGCGCTTGAGCCAGGCGCGCAGCAGCGGCGCGGCTTTCATATCGGTGGGGAAGACCCGACCGGAAGTGCCGACAAAGGTGTCGATGCCCAGGTCATGAATCCAGGCGCGCAGGGCATCGGCATCGAAGTCCTGCAGCAGTTCGGCCACTTCCGCCTGGCGCTGGCCATAGCGGGCAACAAAGGCCGGCTTGGCCTCGGAATGGGTGATATTCATGCCGCCCACCCCGGCCAAAAGGAACTTGCGCCCCACCGATGGCATGCCGTCGTAAAGATCGACCTGCACGCCGCCCTGGGCCAGTACTTCAGCCGCCATCAGCCCGGCAGGGCCGCCGCCGATAATGGCAACGCGTGGGGCGGGTGGTTGGCGGTTGTCGGTCATGGCGATATCGGGTGGGGGTTAATGGCGTGCATTCTAACCGAGGCCGCCGCGACCTTGTCATTTGCCCCGGCTTCGGGCAGGGTCGCGGGGTGAATTTCTGACTGGAGCCCCTTATGTCTGACCTCTATCCCAGCATCGACCCCGACGGCCTGATCGAATACTCGGTGGTCTACACCGACCGCTCCCTCAACCATATGTCGCAGTCGTTTCAGGGCGTGATGACGGATATTTCCAGCACCCTGAAGCAGGTCTACAACGCCCATGCCATGGCCATCGTGCCCGGTAGCGGCACCTATGGCATGGAAGCGGTGGCGCGCCAGCTGGCCAGCGGGCAAAAGTGCTTGGTGCTGCGCAATGGCTGGTTCAGCTACCGCTGGACGCAGATTTTCGAGATGGGCCAGATCCCTTCTGAGTCGATTGTGCTCAAGGCCCGACCGGTCGCCGAAGGCAGCCAGGCGGCGTTTTCCCCGCCGCGATTGGTTGATGTGCTGGCAGTTATCGCCGCAGAAAAACCCCAGGTGGTGTTCGCCCCGCATGTGGAAACCTCCTCCGGGATGATCCTGCCGGACGGCTACCTGCGCGCCGTGGCGGATGCCGTGCATGCGGTTGGCGGCCTGTTTGTCCTCGATTGCATTGCCTCCGGCACCCTCTGGGTGGATATGCAGGCCTGCGGTATCGACGTGCTGATCAGCGCGCCGCAAAAAGGCTGGAGCGCCTCGCCGTGCTGCGCCTTGGTCATGCTTAGCGAAGCTGCCCAGGCCCGCGTCGAAGCGACCCAGAGCACCAGCTTTGCCTGCGACCTGAAGAAGTGGCTGCAGATCATGCAGGCCTACGAGCAGGGCGGCCACGCCTACCATGCCACCATGCCCAGTGATGCCCTGGCGCGTTTCCGTGATGCCATGCGTGAGGCCGAAGCCATCGGTTTTGCCACCGTGCGCAACCAGCAGCAGGAGCTCGGCGAACGTGTGCGCGCACTGCTGGCCAGCAAAGGCTTTAAAAGCGTCGCCGCAGAAGGCTTCGAAGCCCCAGGTGTAGTGGTGTGCTACACCACTGACGCCAGCATCAAAAACGGCAGCAAATTCGCCGCCCAGGGCCTGCAGATCGCCGCTGGCGTGCCGCTGCAGTGCGACGAGCCGGCGGATTTCCAGACCTTCCGCCTGGGCCTGTTCGGCCTGGACAAACTGGGCAATATCGAACGCACCGTGGCGACGTTAGAGCAGGCGCTGGATAAGGTGTTGGCGGGATAAGCGATTCGTAGGATGGGTTGAGCTGCGCGATACCCATCTCGCTTTCTAGGGTGGCAGCGATACCTGCCGATGGCTATCGCTACGCTCAACGCCATCCTACTGTTTAGCCGACCTTGACCGCCTGCAGCGTGTAGCTCAACGGCAGCCTTTCCGGCTGGTTGTTTAGCCGCCACTCGCCATCTTCACCCAGGCTCATCTGACCCGGCAGAGCTTCCCAGGGGATGCTGGCGTGTTCTTCCAGGTCGGTCAGGCGCATGCCGTGGCGCAGCAGCGCGGTGATGATTTCGCCCAGGCCGTGGTTCCACTCGTGGGTGGTGGTGGCGGTCAGCTTGCTGTCGCTTTCCACATAGCTGTACTCGTCATTCCAGACCTGTGGCTGGCTATGTTCAAAGTAGGAATGGATCATCTTCAGGGCATCCTGACAGTCCTGATCGAGCGTCATCAGTACGGGATGCATCTCGCGCAGAAACAGGCGGCCGCCGGGCTTGAGCAGGGCGGCGACATTACGCGCCCAGTCATCGATCTGCGGTAGCCAGTTCAGCGCGCCGATGCCGGTGTAGACCAGGTCGAACGATTGCGCGCCGAGCACCTTGGCGGCGTCGTAGACCGAGGCTTCGACAAATTCGATGTGCTCACCGCAGGCATTTGCCAGCTTACGGGCCTGTTCCAGCGAGGCTGCGGAGAAATCCAGGCCGCTTATCTGCGCGCCCAGGCGGGCCAGCGACAGGGTGTCGGTGCCGATATGGCACTGCAGGTGCACCGCGCGCAGGCCGCGGATATCGCCAAGGCGCGGCAGATCAAAGCGCACCACCTCGGATAAATGCGCGGGTGAGGCGATAAACAGCTGAATTTGGTAATCGGGCGAGGCCGCATGCAAGGCGGCGCGCTCGTTCCAGTTGGCTTTGTTCAGGGCAAACGAGTCATCCATGACGGGATTCCATTCAGTGTGTGGGGGCGTGTTTATCCAACGCGCTCAGTATGGCGTGAGCGGCCTTGATTCTGGCAGCGTTGGGGTAGTTCTTGTTGGCCAGCATAACCAGGCCGAGGTTCTGGCTGGGGACAAATACGGCGTAGGCGCCGAAGCCGCCGGTGGAGCCGGTTTTGTTGAACAGGCTGTCGCCCGGCTCGGTTTCCGGTGGTGCGAGACGTTTAGCGGGTTGTGACTCCAGGGCCATGGCCGGGGAGTTGCCGGCCTGCAGGCGTTCCAGGCTGATCGGGTAGGAGTAACGCTCCCAGCCGAGGCCTTGAGTCATGTCGCCGACGCGGTAATAACCGCTGTGGGTCATGGCGATGGCGCGCTGCAGGTCTTTATTGAGGCCGGCAGGATTCAGGTTGGCCTGGACAAAACGCAGCATATCCTTGGCGTTGGTTTTCACCCCGTAGGCTTCGGCGTCGAGCATCCCCGGGGTAACCCGTAGCGGCTGGTTGTCCTTGCTGTAGCCGTAGGCGTAGCGCGGCATCTGCGCTGTCGGCACCTGGATATAGCTGTGCGACATGCCGAGCGCGGGAAACAACGTGCCCTCCATCAGCGTGGGGAACGGCTGGCCCAGGCTCTTGGCGGCGAGCATGCCGAGCAGGCCGATGCTGGGGTTGGAGTAGCGCCGATGGCTGCCGGCGCTGTATTCAGGCTGCCACTGGCGGTAATAGGCGAGCATGCTGGCTGGGTCGGTCACGTTGTCGGGGAACTGCAGCGGCAGCCCGCCGGCGGTGTAGGTGCCGAGGTTGAGCAGGCTGGCGTGTTCCAGCTTGCTGCCTTGCAGCTCGGGCCAGTGCTGGCCGGCGCTGTCGGCGAGGCTCAGCTTGCCGGTGGCCTGGGCCAGCGCGGCGAGGGTGGCGGTGAGCGGTTTGCTGAGCGAGCCGATTTCAAACAGGGTGTCGCTGGTGACCGCTTGCTGGTCGTCCAGGCGCGCCACGCCATAGTTGAAGTAGTGCGCCTGGCCGTTGTGAGTGATCGCCACGGCCATGCCGGCAATATCGTGTTCCGCCATCACTGGGCGAATGCTGGCGTCCACCAGCGACTGCAGTGTGTCGTCTGCGTGTGCGGCGCTGCCGAATGTGAGTGCGGCGAGTAGGGCCGGCAGGGTGCTGAGTTTTGCGTACATGCTGTGTGAGAGTCCTTGGGTGTGGAGATGCGCGATGTGACAGCGCGCATGCTGATTTTATCCCAGCCTGCGCGCTTGCCAGACCTTGGCGGCGCTGTGATGCAGGATGCCGTGGCGCCGGGCAAGGGCCATGCGGTCCTTGTCGTAGCCGCCGCCGATCAGCCCAACCACGGGAATATCGCGGCCCAGGCAATGGTTGAGCACGGCTTCGTCACGGGCAGCGATGCCGGCGTCGGTCAGGTTGAGGTAGCCGAGGGCGTCGTGCTGGTGCACGTCGACGCCAGCGTCATACAACACGATATCCGGTTGGTACAGCGGCAGCAGGTAGTTGAGGCTGTCGTTGACCACCTTGAGATAGTCGTCATCGCCCATGCCGTTGGGCAGGGGGATATCCCAGTCGCTGAGCGCTTTGCGCGCCGGGTAATTCTTTTCGCAGTGCAGCGACACGGTGATCGCTTCTGGGGTGTTTTCCAGCAGGCGTGCGGTGCCATCGCCCTGGTGTACGTCGCAGTCGAAAATCAGCACACGCTGGGCTTTGCCGCTGGCCAGCAGGTACTGACTGATCACCGCCAGGTCATTGAAGATGCAGAAACCGGCCGGATGATCGTAATGCGCATGGTGGGTGCCGCCGGCCAGATGGCAAGCCAGGCCATGTTGCAGCGCCTGCTCGGCCGCCAGCAGCGAGCCGCCCACGGCGCGAATGGTGCGCTGCGCCAGTGCGGCGCTCCAAGGCAGGCCGAGGCGGCGTTGCTCTTCGTGGGCCAGTTCGCCGCTGGCAAAGCGCTGGATATAGGCCGGGCAGTGGGCCAGGGCGAGCACGTCGGTTGGGCACAGCTCGGGGCGCAGCAACTCGGCGTCGGTGCTTAGGCCGCTCTCCACCAAGTGATCGCGCAGCAGACGAAACTTCTCCATGGGGAAGCGGTGGCTGGCCGGGAAGGGCGGGCTGTAATCGTCGTGGTAGACCAGCGGCAGGCGCATGGTGGCGGGCTCGGGCGGAAGTGGCCGAAGTATGGCGGCAGGCTCTGCTTACGCTCAAGCTCGGCTGTCGATTGGCCATAATGCTGCCATTATTGTCCGCATCCATCTTTCAGTCGGGCCGACAAGCGTTGGCAAAGTCTTTACCATCTCGCCCGCACTACCCCCATACACGGCCAGATGCGTTAACAGGAGAGCATGCATGAGTCAGGTGTTGAATGAGTTGGTCGCCCTGCTGACCCTGGAAACCATCGAAGAAAATCTATTCCGCGGGGTCAGCCAGGACCTCGGCTTTCGTCAGTTGTATGGCGGTCAGGTGCTCGGTCAGTGCGTCTCGGCGGCCAGCCAGACGGTGGATACCGCGCGCCATGTGCATTCCATGCACGGCTATTTTCTGCGCCCAGGCGATGCCACGCTGCCGGTGGTTTATCAGGTTGAGCGAGTGCGTGATGGCGGCAGCTTCAGCACGCGGCGGGTAACGGCGATCCAGAAGGGCAAGCCGATCTTTACCTGCAGCGCGTCGTTCCAGTTCGATGAAGAAGGCTTTCATCACCAGAATTTGATGCCCGAAGTGCCCGGCCCGGAAGAGCTGAAGTCGGAAACCGAGCTGGCGCGTATGGTCGAGGCGATGATTCCCGAGCGTATGCGTGAACGTGCCACCAGCGACAAACCCATCGAAATTCGCCCGGTGACACGCATCAATCCCTTCGCGCCCAAGCCGTGCGAGCCGGTCAAACATGTGTGGTTCCGCGCGGCCGGGCCGCTGCCGGACGAGCCGCAACTGCACAAGCTGCTGCTGGCCTACGCGAGTGATTTCAACCTGCTGACCACCTCGATGCAGCCCCATGGCGTGTCGGTGTTCCAGAAGTTTATGCAGGTCGCCAGCCTCGACCACTCGCTGTGGTTCCACGGCAACCTGCGTATGGACGACTGGCTGCTGTACAGCATGGACAGCCCCTGGGCCGGCAATGCCCGTGGCTTCTCCCGTGGCAGCATCTTCAACCGTCAGGGCCAGCTGGTCGCCTCCGTGGCGCAAGAGGGTCTTACCCGCGTGCGTGAGGACTGGAAGTGAGTCTGAGCGCTGTCCGTCACTGGGTGTTCGATATGGATGGCACCCTAACCCTGGCGGTGCACGACTTCGAGGCTATCAAGCGGGCGCTGGATATTCCTCTGGAGGACGACATCCTCGGTCATCTGGCCGCGCTGCCTGAGGCGGTGGCGGCGGCTAAACATGCCTGGTTGCTGGAACATGAGCGTGAACTGGCGCTGACCGCCGAGCCGGCCCCTGGGGCGATTGAGCTGGTGCGCGAGCTGCACGGGCGTGGCTGTCGCCTCGGCATCCTTACCCGCAACGCCCATGAGCTGGCGCTGCTGACCCTGCGCGCCATCGGCCTGGATGACTGCTTTGCCGTGCCGGACGTGATCGGCCGTGACGAAGCGCCGCCCAAGCCAGATCCCGGCGGGCTGCTGCATTTCGCCAGAAGCTGGCAGGTCGCGCCGAGCGAGCTGGTGATGGTCGGTGATTACCGCTTTGACCTGGAATGCGCCCGCGCCGCCGGGGCGCGCAGCGTGCTGGTCAACCTGGCGGAAAACCCCTGGCCGGAGCTGGCTGACCATTTCGCCGTGGATTGCTGCGCCTTGCAGCAGCTGTTGTAGGGTGGATGGCGTTTTATCCATCCACCAATTGCCCCTGTGGTGGATGGGTGAAGCGGCATCCACCCTACGTGTGTTTATTCAATGACAGCAGCCGGACTCCAGGTCCTTAAGGATCGGGCAGTTCGAGTAGCCTGGATAAGCGCAGCGCAATCCGGGACGGCGCGCGCGTATCCGGCAATGCCCCGGATTTCATCCGGGCTACGGTTAATCGCAGCGTCTGTTAATGGCAGCAGCCGGATTCCAGATCCTTGAGGATCGGGCAGTCCGGGCGGTCGTTGCCCTGGCAGTTGTCCATCAAATCCCTGAGGGTGTCACGCAGGCCGCTGAGTTCGCTGATCTTGCGTTCCAGTTCGGCGATATGCGTGGCGGCCAGGGCTTTGACGTCGGCACTGGCGCGTTGGCGGTCCTGCCACAAGGCCAGTAGCTGGCTGACTTCGGCCAGGGAAAAGCCCAGATCGCGTGAGCGCTTGATAAACGCCAGGCGATGCAGGTCTTGCTGGCTGTACTGGCGGTAGCCGCTGTCGGTGCGGCCGGCGGCGGGCAGCAGGTCGATGCTTTCGTAGTAACGAATCATCTTGGCGCTAAGGCCGGTTTGCTTGGCGGCTTGGCCGATATTCATCAGGTTCTCCACTTACTGAGGTAGGAGCGGGCCATGCCCGCGAAAGGCTATCGCGGGCATGGCCCGCTCCTACGGGTTATTTGTGTTGTGGCGGCTTCCAGGTTTTTAGCAGCAGGGCATTGCTCACCACGCTAACGCTGCTAAGCGCCATGGCCGCGCCGGCGAGCATCGGGTTAAGCAGCCCAGCTGCCGCCAATGGAATGCCGATAAGGTTATAGGCAAAGGCCCAGAACAGGTTCTGGCGGATCTTGTTGTAGGTGCGTCGGCTGATATCCAGGGCGTCGGCCACCAGGCGCGGGTCGCCGCGCATCAGGGTGATGCCGGCTGCGTGCATGGCCACATCGGTACCGCTGCCCATGGCGATGCCGACATCGGCGGCAGCCAGTGCTGGCGCATCGTTGATGCCGTCGCCGACCATGGCCACTACCGCGTTTTTCTTCAGCTCGCTGATGATCGCCGCCTTGTCCGCTGGCAGCACTTCGGCATGCGCGGCACTGATGCCCAGGGCTGCAGCCACCGCCTTGACGCTGCCGGGGTTGTCGCCGCTGATCAGATGGCTGGCAATGCCTCGTGCGTTCAACGCGGCGATGGCATCCACGGCGCCCGGCTTGAGCGTGTCGCCAAAGGCGAACAGGCCGAGCACCTGCGGTTGCGGCGCCAATTCCAGTAGCCAGGACAGAGTGCGGCCTTCGGCCTCCCAGGCCAGGGCGTCGGCAGCCAGTTCGTCGTGGTGCAGGAAATGTTCTTCCAGCAGACGCTTATTGCCCAAGGCAAGTTGCCGTTCGCCGATCTGCCCGGCGATACCGCGCCCGGCCAGCGCCTGGCTGTTGCTGATTTCGGCGAGACTCAGTTGCTGCTCTGTGCACTGATCCAACACTGCCTTGGCCAGCGGGTGTTCGCTGCCGCGTTGCAGGGCGCCGGCCAGTTGCAGCAGCTGAGTTGTGTCGCCATCGACCGCACGCAGATGGGCGATGCGCGGGCTGCCTGCGGTCAGGGTGCCGGTTTTATCGAAGGCCACCAGGGTTACCGAATGGGCGATTTCCAGGGCTTCAGCGTCCTTGATCAAAATACCGTGGCGCGCCGCCACGCCGGTGCCGGCCATAATCGCCGTGGGCGTGGCCAGGCCAAGGGCGCAGGGGCAGGCGATCACCAGCACCGCCACGGCATTCAGCAGCGCGGTTTCGATACCTGCGCCAAGCAGCAGCCAGCCGAGCAATGTGGCCAGAGCGATCAGCAGCACGCTGGGCACGAAGACCTGGCTGACTTTATCCACCAGCTTCTGGATCGGCGCTTTCGCCGCCTGGGCATCTTCGACCAGGCGAATAATTCGTGACAGCACGGTTTCCGCACCGAGGGCGGTGGTTTCCACCAGCAGGCGGCCTTCGCCATTGATCGCCCCAGCGGTGACTTTGTCCCCTGGCTGCTTGGGCTGCGGCAGGCTTTCGCCGCTGATCAGCGCCTCGTCGGCATGGCTCTGGCCTTCGCGGACCAGGCCATCGACCGGGAAGCGTTCGCCGGGCTTGACCACGATGCAGTCGCCCAGCTGCAGCTCGCCCAGCGCCACCCACTGCTCGACGCCATTGGTAAGGCGCAGGGCGCGTTCCGGGCGTAGGGCCTGCAGGGTGCGGATGGCGCTGCTGGTCTGGCGTTTAGCGCGGCTTTCCAGATACTTGCCGAGCAGGATCAGGGTGATGATCACCGCTGAGGCTTCGAAGTACAGATGCGGCATGCTGCCGGTTGGACTCACCGCCCACTGATACAGGCTCAGGCCATAGGCGGCGCTGGTGCCGATGGCCACCAGCTGATCCATATTCCCGGCACGGGCGCGCAGGGCGCTCCAGGCCGCACGGTAGAAGCGCGCGCCGAAGACGAACTGCACCGGTGTGGTCAGGGCGAACTGCAACCAAGCCGGCAGCATCCAGTGCAGGCCGAAGGGCTCGGCCAGCATCGGAATAACCAACGGTAGGGTCAGCGCAATCGCCAATAGCAGGGCCCAGCGCTCGCGCTGCAGATGCCGTTCGGCGGTCGGCTGAGCCTGGCTTGCATCGTCAATCACGCTGGCGCGGTAGCCGGCCCGGCTCACGGCCTGCAGCAGAGCCTGCTGATCAGTGCCGCGCAGCACCTGCAGCTGTGCTCGCTCGCTGGCCAGGTTGACGCTGACTGAAAGCACGCCCGGCTGTTGCGCCAGGGCGCGCTCGATACGCCCGGCGCAGCTGGCGCAGGTCATGCCTTCGAGATTCAGCTCCAGGCGCTCGCTGGGCACCGCATAGCCGGCCGCGCTGACGGCATTGACCAGCTGTTCCAGGCTGTCGGCAGGCGCTTCGACGCGGGCCTGTTCACTGGCCAGGTTGATGCTGACGCTGGCGACATCGGCCACCTTGGCCAGGGCGCGCTCGACCCGCCCGGCACAGCTGGTGCAGGTCATGCCGCTGATTGGCAGGTTGAAGGTGGTGAGGCTGGACATGGGTGGTCCTCCATTGAGTTCCAGCACAGGATCAACCTTGCCATGCTGGCAAGGTCAAGACCTTTTATCCCTTGACCTTACCCTTATGGCAAGGCCAACACTGCAGCTGTGCGGTTACCATGGCGGCTTATTTATTCAGGAGGTTGTTTGTGCAGGTTTCTCAGGTTCACGTATTCCGGGTCGATGGCATGACTTGCCAGAATTGCGTCAAGACCATCACCGAGGCGCTGTTGGCCTGTGACCCGGCAGCTGATGTGAAAGTGAAGTTTCCCGGTGGCGAAGTGCGGGTGAGCAGCAGCGTGTCGGTCGATCAGCTGATGGTCGCCATCGTCGAGCAGGGTTACGGCGTCAGCCTGGCGTAAGTACTGCAGCGGTTGGCCAGTCGCGGATCAGCCCGCGAAAGCAGGCATCAATCATCGGCGCGGCGTCGCTGAGTGGGTCGAACAGATTGGGGTCGCGCGACCAGTCATAGAACAGGCCGATCAGCAACGCATGCACGGTACGCGCAGCCAGGCGCGGCGTCAGCCCGGCATGCAGGCGCAGGCGCACTGACGGCGTGTTGAACTGCTGCTCGCAGAGCGCGATAAACAGGTTGATAAAGGCTTCCTGGCGCTCTTCGGCCTCGCGCAGTTCTTCGGTGAATTCACACCTGCGCAGCAGAATGGTGAAGATGCGCTTCTTCTGCGGTTCGCGGGCCAGGTTCTCGATGGCTTCGATACACAGCTCGCGCAGGGTCATTAGTGGGTCGTGCTCGGGGCAGCCGCGCATGCGTTCGGCCAACTGCTCGGGTGGCAGGCGCACCTGGTTGAGCATGGCGTTGAACAGATCAGCCTTGTTGGCAAAGTGCCAATACACCGCGCCGCGCGTCACCCCGGCATGCCGGGCGATGTGCTCCAGGCTGGTGTGCGCCACGCCTTTTTCCAGAAACAGCGTTTCGGCGGCCTCAAGAATGGCGCAACGGGTTTTCTCGGCTTCTTCTTTGGTTCGACGCATGGCGGCAGGCGTATTTCTGGCTAGGCTCAGCACAAAGTGTAATGAACTTAAGGGTAATGTTCTATTTACAAACACTTGTGTATGTAACTAGCATTGCCGGTCTCAAACGTTGCGCCTTGCGTTTTTTCGGAGACACCCATGCTTTTTTCCCGTCGTCTGCCGGTTACTGCCGGTTCCTTGCTGTTGGCTTTTTTGGCCGCCCCGCTGTTTGCCGCCGATGCTCCGCCAGCGCCCGAGGTGGTGGTAGAGACCGTCAAGGCCGAGGCTCTGCCGCTGGAGCTTGAGTACTCCGCGCGCACTGCGGGTTTCCGTGAAGTGCAGGTGCGGGCCCAGGTCAGTGGCATTCTGCAGGAGCGCACTTATCTGGAAGGCAGCCAGGTCAAGAAAGGCCAGGTGATGTTCCGCATCGACCCGCGCACCTACCAGGCCGCACTGAGCCGCGCCAAGGGCGCGCTGGCGCAGGAACAGGCGCGCTATCGGCAGACCGAGCGTGACCTCAAGCGTATCCGCGAACTGCAGAAAAAGGGCTTTGCCAGCGAGAGCGAGCTGGACAACGCGGTCTCCAACTTCGAGCAGAGCAAGGCCAATATCCAGGCCGCCGAGGCCGAAGTGCAGTCCAAGCAGATCGACCTCGACTACACCACGGTAAAAGCGCCGATCTCCGGGATCACCAGCAAGGAAACCGTCTCCGAAGGCAGCCTGATGGTGGCCGGCGATCCAAGTGCCAGCCTGCTGAGCAACATCACCCAGTTGGACCCGATCTACGTCAACTTCGCCGCGCCCGATTCCGATGTGGAAAGCGTGCGCAGCGGCCTGCAGAACGGCAGCCTAGTGCTGCCAGAAGACGGCAAGATGAGCGTGCAGATCAAGCTCGGTGACGGCAGTGTCTACCCGCTGGAAGGCAAGGTGGACTTTACCGATAGCCTGGTGGATCGCGGCACCGGCACCGTCAGCGCTCGCGCCGTGGTGCCCAACCCGGATCAGACGCTGTTGCCGGGCCAGTTCGTCCGGGTGCAGGTCAAAGGCCTGAGCATCCCCAATGCCATGACCCTGCCGGAACGCGCGATTGCCCAAGGCCCGGCCGGAACCTTTGTCTATGTGGTGGATGAAGGCGGCGTGGCGCGCATGCGCCAGGTCACCACCGGGCACACCGCCAAAGGCCGCTGGGTGATTGTTTCCGGCATCAACGCCGGTGATCGGGTGATCGTCGAGGGCCTGCCCAAGGTACGTCCGGACAGCCCGGTCAAAGTTGCCGCCCCAGCCGCCAGCCAATCCTAAGGAGCGTCCCCGGTGATCTCACGCTTCTTTATCGACCGTCCGGTATTTGCCGCGGTCATCTCGATCATCATCGTGCTGGCGGGCCTGATGGCCATGCGCTCGTTGCCGATCGCCCAGTACCCGCAGATCCTCCCGCCGCAGGTGTCGGTCAGCGCCAGCTACGCTGGTGCCAGCGCCCAGGTGATTGCCGAAACAGTGGCCGCGCCGCTGGAGCAGTCGATCAACGGCGTTGAGGGGATGATCTACCAGCAGTCCAACTCCGGCGGTAACGCCATGAGCCTGTCGGTGTACTTCGAGGTAGGTCGCGACCCCGATCAGGCCACCATCGACGTCAACAACCGTGTCCAGGCTGCCCTGGCCAAATTGCCGGAAGAAGTGCGCCGACAGGGCGTCAAGGTGCAGAAGAAGTCCTCGGACATTCTTCAGGTGGTGACTCTGTACTCGCCGGATGGCTCGCGCGACCCGGTGTATATCAGCAACTACGCGCTGATCAACGTGATCGACGAACTCAAGCGCCTGCCGGGCGTCGGTGATGTCAGCCAGTTCGGCTCGAAAGACTATTCCATGCGCATCTGGCTGCGTCCGGACAAGCTGGCGCAGTACAACCTGACACCGACCGATGTGGTCAATTCGATCCGTGAGCAGAACTCGCAGTTCGCCGCCGGCAGCTTTGGTCAGCAGCCGCTCAAGCAGGAGCAGGATTTCACCTACACGGTAACCACCCAGGGCCGTTTCACCGACCCGAAAGAATTCGAAAACGTCATTCTGCGCACCGACGACACTGGCGCCAGCCTGCTGCTCAAGGATGTCGCGCGGATCGAGCTGGGCGCCCAGGATTACTCGCTGATGACCTCGCTCAACGGTCAGCAGAACGCCGCTTTCGGCGTGTATCTGCAGCCCGGCGCGAATGCCCTGGACACCGCCGAGGCAGTGAGCAAGACCCTGGAGCGGCTGTCGCAGAACTTCCCCAGCGGCATGACCTACAAAGTGCCGTACGACACCACCAAATTCGTTCAGGTATCGATCAAGGAGGTGATCCACACCTTCTTCGAAGCGCTGATCCTGGTGGTGCTGGTGGTGTTTATCTTCCTGCAGAACTGGCGCGCCACGCTGATCCCGGTGCTGGCGATTCCGGTTTCGCTGGTCGGTACTTTCGCCGGTATGTACATGCTCGGCTTCTCGATCAACCTGCTGACCCTGTTCGGCATGGTGCTGGCCATCGGTATCGTGGTGGACGACGCCATTGTGGTGATCGAAAACGTCGAGCGGGTGATGGCCACCGACAAGATCGGCCCGCGTGAAGCGACCATCAAGGCCATGGAAGAAGTCACCGGGCCGATCATCGCCATCGTCCTGGTGCTCTGCGCGGTATTCGTGCCGGTGGGCTTCCTCGGCGGCCTGGCCGGGGAGATGTATAAACAGTTCGCCATCACCATTGCCGTGTCGGTGGTGATCTCCGGCATCGTCGCCCTGACCTTGAGCCCGGCGCTCTGCGCCTTGCTGCTCAAGCCTGGGCACCATGAACCGGCCGCGCCGTTCCGCGCCTTCAATCGGGTTTTCGACAAGCTGACCAACGGCTACACCGCTGGCGTGCGCTTCTTCCTCAAGCGTTCGGCGGTGGGCCTGCTGCTGTTCGGCGCGATGATTGCGCTGATGGTGGTGCTGTTCAACCGGGTGCCCAGCTCCCTGGTGCCAAACGAAGACCAGGGTTATGTGATCAACGCCTACTTCCTGCCGCCAGCCGCCTCGCTGACCCGCACCGAGAAGCTTACCGGCGACGTGACCCAGCAACTGATGGCGCACCCTGCCGTACAGGATGTGGTGACCTTTGCCGGCTTCGACGTGCTGACCTTTGGCACCCGCAGCAACGCCGGGGTGTCCTTTGTGCCGCTGAAAGACTGGAGCGAGCGCACCACGCCCGAGCTGGATGCACGCAACCTGACCGGTGAATTTATGGGCATGGGCGCCGCGCAGAAAGATGGCGTGGTACTCAGCTTCAACCCACCACCGATTACCGGCATGAGCACCACTGGCGGTTTCGAAGGTTTTATCCAGGACCGCAGTGGCGGCACCACCGCTGAGCTGGCGGCCAAGGTGCAAGCCTTCCTCGCCGCTGCGGCCAAGCGCCCTGAGCTGGCTGGGGTACAAAGCACCTTCAGCGCCAACGTGCCGCAGTACTTTATTGACCTGGACCGCACCAAGGCGCGCGCCCTGGGCGTGGCAGTGAATGATGTATTTACCGCTATGCAGGCGACGTTCGGCAGCTACTACGTCAACGATTTCAGCCTGTATGGGCGTACCTTCCAGGTCAGTCTGCAGGCCGAAGCGGAGTTCCGCAGCAAGCCGGAAGACCTGTCCCAGGTCTATGTGCGCGCGGGCAGTGGCGAGCTGGTGTCGCTGGCCAGCCTGGTCAAGGTTGAGCGGATTCTCGGCCCGGATACCTATGCGCGCTTCAACGTCTACCCGGCGGCGAAGATCCTCGGCGGGCCGGCACCTGGCTACAGTTCCGGCCAGGCGCTGAGCGCGATTCAGCAAGTGGCGGAGGAAGTGCTCGGCAGCGATTACAGCATCGGCTGGACCGGCTCGGCCTTCCAGGAAGTGGCGTCGCAAGGTTCGGGCAGCAGTGCCTTTATCTTCGGTCTGATCATGGTGTTCCTGATTCTTGCTGCCCAGTACGAGCGCTGGACCCTGCCGCTGGCGGTGGTCACTGCGGTGCCGTTTGCGGTGTTCGGCGCGATTCTCGCGGTGTGGCTGCGCGGCATCGAAAACGACCTGTACTTCCAGGTCGGCCTGGTCACCCTGATCGGTCTGGCGGCGAAGAACGCCATCCTGATCGTCGAGTTCGCCGTGATCTGCAGGCACCAGGGCATGGGCATCTTCGAGTCGGCGCTGGAGGCTTCGCGCCTGCGTTTCCGCCCGATCATCATGACCTCGCTGGCATTTATTCTCGGTGTTGTACCGCTGGCGATCAGCTCGGGCGCAGGCTCGGCCAGTCGTCACTCGATTGGCACCGGGGTGATCGGCGGGATGATGGCGGCGACCTTCCTGGCGATCTTCCTGATCCCGATGTTCTACCTGCTGGTGGAGTCGCTGGCAGAGAAAATCGGCAAAGGCCGGAAAAAGGCCGACACGTCGGTTTGACCAGCGCCCGCTGGTAAGGGCAAGCCGTCGCCCGGATGCACGCTGGGAGCGGTTTGTCAGTCCGTTGTAGCCCGGGGTTAATCCGGGCTGCAGCGGCTCCATCGGTTATTTCATTTCTGGACACCCATGCCGTTACGTCTTCTGTTGATTCTTGGCGCGTTAAGCGCCTTTGGCCCGTTGGCCATCGATTTCTATCTGCCGAGCTTCCCAACCCTGGCACGCGCGTTCGCCACCGATGTGGAGCATGTGCAGCTGTCATTGGCCGCCTACTTTGCCGGCCTGGCTATTGGTCAGCTGGCGTACGGCCCGCTGGCTGACCGCTTTGGCCGGCGTAAACCGCTGTTGGTCGGGGTCATGCTGTTCAGCCTGGCGTCATTGGCCTGCGCCCTGGCGCCTAGCCTGGAATGGCTGATCGCCGCGCGCTTTGTCCAGGCCCTGGGTGGCTGCGCCGGGATGGTGGTGTCGCGGGCGGTGGTGCGTGATCTGTGCGATCCGATCAGTTCGGCCAAGGTGTTTTCCCAGCTGATGCTGGTGATGGGCCTGGCGCCGATTCTCGCGCCGCTGGGCGGTGGGCTGCTGCTCAGCACGCTGGGTTGGCCGTCGATCTTTATCTGCCTGACGCTGTTCAGCTTTGTCTGTCTGTTGGCGGTGGCTAGGTGGCTGCCGGAAACCCTGGCCAAGGACTCGCCGCCAGCGCCACTGCGCGGTGCGTTGGGCGAATACAAGCGGCTGTTCGCTGACTTGCCGTTTCTCGGTTATGCGCTGACGGGCGGCTGTGCGATTGCCGGGATGTTTGCCTATATCGCCGGCTCGCCGTTCGTGTTTATCGAGCTGTATGGCATCCCCGCCGAGCACTACGGCTGGTTGTTCGGCAGCAATGCCCTGGGCTTTATTCTGGTGGCGCAGCTGAATGCCTGGCTGGTGGCGCGGCACGGGCCGGCGTACTGGCTGGGCAAGACCGTGTGGTTTTACCTGGCCTGTGGCCTGGCCCTGCTGCTGGTGGCGCTGGCCAAGCCACAGGCGTTGTGGCCGCTGCTGATTCCCTTGTTCGGCTGCATTGCCAGCCTGGGCATTCTCCTGCCCAATGCCTCGGCGTGTGCCATGGCCGGGCAGGGCAGCCATGCCGGCAGTGCTTCGGCGTTGCTCGGTAGTCTGCAGTTCGTCATCGCCGCCAGTGCCGCCGCCATGGTGGGCGTGCTGCATGACGGCAGCGCCTGGCCGATTGCCGTGGTGATCTTCGGCTGCGGGGTATTGGCCGTGAGCTTTTCCCTGTTTACCCGCTGGGTCGAGCGCAACGCGATTCGCGCATAGGGTCGCAGGCCGTTGAAAAAACGTAGGCGAGGCAGGCAAGACAAGGCAAAAACAGGCGAGGAAGCGGAGTTTACGAGTTGTAAATGAGCATTCCGAGCCTGTTTTTAACGCCGTATTGCCAACGTAGGTAGTTTTTCAACGGGCTGTTAGCTGGCGGCGCGCTGTTGCTCGAATGGCAGCCTATGCGGCGCGCTGAGGCGCGCTTGCAGGGTGCTGACAAACTGATGGGCCTCGCTTTCACTGCGGAAAGTGACACTCTGCTTGCCAAAACTTACTTGCCAGCCTGGACCTGCGGCTGTTTTTACCGGTTGGATCATGACGTTCATCGACGAGCCTCCTATGCAAGAAAAGCCAGTCTAGTCGCTCAATATGAACTTTCATTGACCTGTAACAAATCAATCACGGCTGGCGTACCGTTGGTCTGATTCGCTCACTTTGGCTGTGCTGGGGTTGGCGCTGAACTGTACGGCCAGCCCCGCCAGGCGAGTGAATTCGGTGACCAGGGCGATATCTGCGGCGCTCGGTCGGCTGGGCTGCGGGTAGTAGATGCCGAAGGTGCCCAGCACCTGGCCGCTGTCATCCTTGAACGGCAGTGACCAGCATGCGCGCAGGCCTGCGGCCAGGGCGACGCTTTGGTAGTCGCGCCAATAGGGATGCTGGCTGAGGTCCTCGGCGATCACCAGCTCGCCACTCGCCGCGGCATGCCCGCAGGAGCCAACCTCCAGCGCCGCCTCAATCCCCTCAATGGCCTGGCAATAAGCCTCCGGCAAGCTCGGTGCGGCGCCGAGATGCAGGCGCTGGCGCTCATCGAGCAGCATGATCGACACACGCATCTGCGGTTGCAGGTTTTCCAGGCGACGGGTGATGCCGTTGAGGATGCTGTGCAGCGGGCGCAGGCCGAGCAGTTCGTCGAGCACCGCATTGCGCGCCTGCTGCAGATGCTGGGTCTGATGGCGCTCATGTACGTCATGCAGGCTGCCGTGCAGGCTGTGCTCGGGCAGGCTCAGGTTGAGGTGCAGCTCGACTCTACGCGCCTGGCCGCTGAGGGTGAGCAACTGGCATTCCAGGCGCAGGCTGCCGAGTTTGCCGTTGCGCAGTTCGTCCAGGCGCTGGCGCAGGGTGGCCTGGCCCAGTTCCGGCATAAAGCGCTGTAGCGGGCTGCCCAGGCTTTCGTGGATCGGGTAACCGCTGATCTGCTCCCAGGCCGGGTTGAGGAAGCTCAGTTTGTCGTCGGCATCGGTGATAAAAACGGCATCACCCAGGTGCTCGACCAGCGAACGGTAGCGGCTTTCGCTGACTTGCAACTCACTGTCCATTTTCTTCTGTTCGGTGAGGTCGATATCGACGCAATACAACTCCAGTTGATCGAGGCTGTTGCGCAGCATCAGGTGGCTGGAATAGACCCACACCAGGCTGCCGTCCTTGCGCTGCAATTGCACCTCGGCGGCAGGAATCGGCGGGCCACCGAGTTGCCACAGGTTGATCGCACTGGCCACTTTGCTGCGCGCCGGGAGCGGCACGATCAGCTCTTCCAGGCGGCGCCCCATCACCTCATGCACGGCATAGCCATAGAGCAGGGTGCTGGCCTGGTTCCAGTAAATCACCCGGCGTTCGCGGTCATAGCCTTGCACGGCAATCCGTGGGGTCTGTTCGAATAACTGACGAAAGCGCTTCTCGCTCTCGCGTAGGGCGCTTTCATCGCGTTTCTGCGCGCTGATGTTCTGCACCGTGCCGAGGATGTGACCGTGCTCGTCGACCTCGCCGCGCAGCATCAGCCAGGTGGCTTGCTGTGGCTGGGGTTGCAGCAGGCGGGCGCTCACCATCATGGGGGTGTGGCCTTCCAGCAAGGCCAGTAAAGCGCGTTGTACGGCAGCACGTTCGGCGGGGTGCAGCCAGCTGAGCAGCTGTTCGCTGGTGCTCTGTTGGTTATCAGCGGCGCGGCCGAGCAGGCAGAGTGCCTCGTCGCTCCAGAGGAAAGTGTTGTGGTACTCCCAGCTGCCGAGCCCGGCGTTACGCTGGGTGTGGTGCAGCAGGCGGCTGTTATGGGTGAGGTTTTCCAGTAACTGACGCAGCGCCTGACGATCACGCAGGCTGACGAAAAAAATCAAACCGCTACTGAGCAGAATAAACAGCAGGCCTTTGCCTGTTTGCAGCTCGGCCACCAACTCGCTGTCCTTGACCAGGGCATGCAGCAGATAGTCACTGCCGAAAATCCACAGGGCGCTGAACAGGATATATACGCCAGCCAGGCGCAGTGGGCCTTGAAGATCGGGTCGCATCCCTTACCGCCAATGGCTAGCCAGGTCGAGAGAACTGCATGGGTGTTGCCTGAAAAGAGGCAATGCACTGAGTCTAGCTTGCGGCTTGTCGAATGCAGGGCGCGCGATAAAAAAGCTGCCCGGCCCACGCAGCGCGTGAGCCGGGGTGGCTAAGCGGCTTTAAAAACCTTCGAGGACGATCTTGCCCTTGGCCGTGCCGCTCTCCAGCAGCGCATGGGCGCGGCGCAGATTGGCCGCGTTGATGCTGCCGAAGTGCTCGCCCAGGGTCGTCTGCAAGGTGCCGGCATCCACCAGCTCGGCAACCCGATTCAACAGACGATGCTGCTCGATCATGTCCGCGGTTTCGAACAGCGAGCGGGTGAACATCAGCTCCCAGTGCAGCGACAGGCTTTTGCGCTTGAGCTGCATGATGTCCAGCGCCTGCTCAGGGTCGTCGATCAGCGCCAGGCGGCCTTGCGGGGCGAGGGCTTCGACCAGTTGTGCAAAGTGCTGATCGGTCTGGGTCAGGCTGGCGACGTGGGTCACCTGATCGATGCCGATACGTTTCAGTTCTTCACTCAGCGGCTGGCGATGGTCGATCACATGGTGTGCACCCAGCTGGCGAACCCAGGCCTGGGTCTCCGGGCGAGATGCGGTGGCGATCACGGTCAGGCCGGTGAGTTGACGGGCCAGCTGCACCAGCACCGAACCGACACCACCGGCAGCGCCGACGATCAGCAGGCTCTGGCCCTGATCGGCGTTGCCCTGGGGGATCTGCAGGCGCTCAAACAGCAGTTCCCAGGCGGTGATCGCGGTCAACGGCAGGGCGGCGGCTTCGGCAAACGCCAGGCTGTTGGGCATACGCCCGACGATGCGCTCATCCACCACATGCAGCTCGCTGTTGGCCCCGGCGCGGTTGATCGCCCCGGCGTAATAGACCCGGTCGCCGGGCTGGAACAGGCTGACTTCGCTGCCCACCGCTTTGACGATACCGCTGGCGTCCCAACCGAGCACCTTGGCGGCGCCGTCTTCCGGGGCGACGTTGCGACGGATCTTGGTGTCCACCGGGTTGACCGAAATGGCCTTGACCTCGACCAGCAGATCGCGCGGGCCGGGCGTGGGTGCCGGCAGTTCGACATCCTGCAACGCGTCAGCGTGGTCGGCGGGCAGGGATTGGTAATAGGCGACAGCTTTCATAAGGGCTCCTTAGAGAATGCGTTGCATCAGTTGATGATCGACCTGTTCCAGCAAGCTGCCGCAGGTCTGTACGAAATGCAGGAAGTGCGCGGTCTGTTGGTGTGCACTGAGGGCGGCGGCGTCCTGCCATTGCTCGACCATGATGAAGCGGCTGGGCTGCTCCTGATGCAGGTGCAGGTTGTATTGCAGGCAACCGGCTTCGGCCTGGCTAGGCGGCACCAGCTGGCGCAGGCCGGCCTCAACCGCCTCGGCATGGCCGGGGCGCGCGGTGATGGTGGCAATCAAAGTCAATGGCGTGGTCATGGCGGACTCCGGTTCAAGTGCTGCCATGCTCGGTTATTTGATTGACGAGAAAAACAGCCTGCTACTAGAGTCTCTTTCAATATTTTTTTGATAATGAGCCGCCATGCTGCGTTTTGATGATCTGCAGTTGTTTGTCACCACCGCTGATCTGGGCAATCTCTCGGCCGCAGCGCGGCGCCTGGATATTTCCCCGGCGGTGGCCAGCGCCGCGCTCAAGCGCCTGGAGCAGCAGCTGGAGGCGCGCCTGTTTAGCCGCTCCACCCGCAGTCTGCGCCTGACGCCGGAGGGTGAGCTGTTTCTCGGTCATGCGCGCCTGGCCTTGCAGAGTTTAGATGACGGCCGGCAGCAGCTGGCCGGCAGCAAGGTCGGCATCAGCGGGCCGTTGCAACTGTCTGCACCCTCGGATTTCGGCCGCAATACCTTGTTGCCCTGGCTGGATGAATTTCAGCAGGCGCACCCGCAGGTGCAGTTGCGTCTGCTGCTGGGTGATCGCGTAGCCGATCTGTTCCGCGAGCCGGTGGACATTGCCCTGCGCTACGGCGCACCGGAGGACTCCAGCCTGGTCGCCTTGCCCGTGGCTGCGTCTAACCGACGCGTGCTGTGCGCCGCACCGCAGTACCTGCGCAAGCATGGCGCGCCACAGGCGGTGGAGGAACTGGCCGAGCACAACTGCCTGCTCTATATGCTCGGCGGACGGCTGCATGACCGCTGGCGCTTCAGCGACGGCAAGCGCGAGCAGGACATCAGCGTCAAAGGTGACCGGGTCAGTGACGATGCCGACGTAGTCCGGCGCTGGGCGGTCAGCGGGGCTGGGCTGGTGTACAAATCCTGGCTGGATGTGGCCGGCGACGTGCGTGCCGGACGGCTCCAGGTGTTGTTACCTGAACTGCGCGGCGAGCCGACACCGCTCAACCTGATCTGCGCGCACCGCGCGCAACTGAGTAAACCGGTGTTGCTGCTGCGTGAGTTTGTGCAAGCACGTTGCGCGGAGTTGTTGGCGGATGCACCGTGGCCGAACTAAGATTGCCGCCAGCGCGCTGCGGCAATCCATCGCAGTGCGGCTTTGTCATATGCGCCCCGGAGCAATGCTAGAGTCGCGCACCATGAAAATGACCCGTACTGACCGTCGCCTGCTGGCCTGGATGCTGTATTTCAGCGTTCTGTTCAGTGCGTTCGCCTGCAGTATCGGTCACGGGCAGATGGCTGGCCTGCAGCTCAGCGGCTTGAGCAGCCAGTACTGCTCGTTCGACGGCAACTTCGGCGCTGGTGCCGATCTGGATGGCTCCGGTGTGGTAGCGCCCAACCCCGCCACCGGCTCCGGCTGCTCCCTGAGTTCCACCTTCAGCGCGATTATCCTGGCGGCGTTCTTCGGTCTGCTGGGCCTGCTGGCCCCCAGTCGCGCGCCCCTGCTGACGTTCTTTTTCACCCCGCGACCTGTCCGCTACCTCTGGCCCTCGGCCAATCCCCGCGCATCCCCCGTTCTGGCTTGAGTTGCTGTTGCTGTGGCCGCGCTTGCTGCCGCGCTATCACTTGAGACCAGATAAAAAACCGCGCTTATCGGTGCCCAAAGCCTGCATTTGGCGGCACCCGATAGGCCGAAATTGGGGAAGTCCATGCGTCAGATATCCGTATTCAGCCTGCTGGCTGTCAGCATCAGCCTGGCCAGTTCCGCCTATGCCGAGCATCTCAAACTAGAAGACAGCACCGTGATCGGTCAGCAGCATGGGGATGCGACTGCACCGAGCATTGCCGAGAAGCGCGCCGAGTTTGCGCGGATTCCCGGTGGTGCCAGTGTCGTCGATGGCGAAACCTACAAGACCGGCCGCGCCAGTTCGCCGCAGGATGCCCTGGGCCAGGCCACGGGTGTGTATATCCAGTCGCGTTCCGGCGCCGAGGAATCGCGTCTGTCGATCCGTGGCTCGGGTCTGCAGCGCACCTTCCACCAGCGCGGCATCCTGCTGATGCAGGACGGCGCACCGCTGAACCTGGCGGATGGCAGTGGCGACTTCCAGAGCATCGAGCCGATTGCCCTGGACCATATCGAGGTCATGCGTGGCGCCAACGCTTGGCGCTACGGCGCTGCCAACCTGGGCGGGGCGATCAACTTTGTCACGCCCACCGGCAAGACCGCGCCCACGGTGCAGCTGCGCACCGAAGCGGGCAGTTTCGACTACCAGCGCATCTTCGGCGCGGTGGCCGAAGACTTTGGCGATTGGGATGCCTACCTGAGTTTTTCCGATTATTCCCAGGACGGTTTTCGCGATCACGCGCGCCAGGAAAACCAGCGCTATTTCGCCAATATCGGCGGGCGTATCAACGAGCGCTTGTCGACCCGCTTCTATATCAGCCACGTGGAAACCGATTCGGAAATCCCCGGTAGCCTGACCAAGGCGCAGTTGCGGCGTAACCCCGAGCAGGCCGCGCTGAGCACGGTGACCGGCGATAACAAGCGCGACTTCACCCTCAACCGCATCGGCAATATCACCACCCTGCAACTGGACGGCGGGCACAGCCTGGAGCTGTCGAGCTTCTACAGCGAGAAATCGCTGTGGCATCCGATCTTCCAGGTGCTGGAAGTCGACAGTGAAGATGTCGGGGTACGCCTGACTCACAAGTGGCACAACAGCGACGGCTGGCGCTGGAGCGGTGGCGTGGAAGCACTGCAAGGCCGTAACCAGGCAGAAAACTACGTCAACGTCGCCGGCAAGCGCGGCAACCTGGTGGACCGTCAGGTGCAGACGGCGCGCAGCCTGAATGCCTTTACCGAACTGGAAGTACCGCTGGCCGAGGACTGGGCGCTGATCGGCGGCCTGACCTGGCTGCACAGCGAGCGCGATATCGATGACAAGCTGAAAAGCAGCTTTAACTTCGTCGGGGTGCCGACGGGTTTCCAAGATGCGTCATTCAACCGTAGCTACAGTGCCCGGATTGGCCGTATCGGCCTGCGTCATGACCTGGCCGACGGTGTGCAGCTGTTCACCAACCTCAGCCAGAGTTACGAGCCGCCGACCTTTAGCGAGCTGACCGGGGGCGCCATCGTCACCGAGAACGAGGCGCAGAAGGCCACCACCCTGGAAGCCGGTATGCGTTTCAAACAGGGCAACCTGGACCTGGACCTGGCGGTTTACCGCAGCGAAATTCGCGACGAGCTGCTGGGCTACGTCAACCCGCTCAACCCGACGCAGGTGGTCACCACCAACGCCGACCGCACCGTGCACCAGGGCATCGAGTTCGGTGGCGCCTGGCAGCTGGGTGAGGTGGTATTGCGCGGTCAGTACTTGCTCAATGACTTCCGCTTCGACAACGACCCGGCTTACGGCAACAACCGCATTGCCGGCGTGCCGAGCCAGTTCCTCAAGGGTGAGGCGTTGTGGCAGCGGGGTGGCTGGTATGCCGGCCCGACTGTCGAGTGGGTGCCGGTGCACTACGCCGCCGACCATGCCGAATCGCTGTATGCCGAAGCCTATGCAATCTGGGGCTTGAAGGGCGGTTATCGTCCACGTGAAGGCCTGGGCTTCTTCGTCGAAGGGCGCAACCTCTCCGACAAGACCTATATCTCCACCACCGGCGTAGTCGCCAATGCCCGTGGCCAGGATGCCGCGCTGTTTATGCCCGGTGACGGTCGCAGCCTGTATGTCGGCCTGGAGTGGAAGCTTTGACGGCGGCGCTGCAAGCGCACGAGCTGCCGCGCCTGACTTGGCGCCAGCGCCTGCTACGGCTGATGCCGTGGCACAAGCGCCTGGCGCTGCTGGCCTGCCTGGGCATCTTCAGCTGGGCGGGTAGCGGCATGCTGCACCCGCTGATGGGCTACCTGCAGCCGCGCCCGCAGACCATGGCCACACCGCAGCAGGTGTTGCCGCTGGATAACCTGCGCAGTCCCGCGCAGGTGCTTGGTGCTGCCGGTGTTACCCAGGTGCAGGGTTTGCGCCTGCTGGTGCTGGCCGGTGAGCCGTATTACCAGGCGCGTTTGGCCGGCGAGCTGCAGCCGCGTTATTGGCATGCGCGCAGTGGTCAAGCTGTTGAGCTGGCCGCTGCCCATGCGCAAAGCCTGGCGCGGCATTACCTGGGCCGCGACGAGCCTCTGGCCTACGCCGGCAGCATCGAGCGCTTTACCAGCGAATACGCCTTTATCAACCGCCTGCTGCCGGTGGCGCGGGTCGACACCCAGCGTGATGACTCGTTGCGCCTGTATGTCGATCTGTTCCATGACCGCCTCGGCACCCTGGTGGATGAGCGCAAGGCCTGGTTCAGCGCGTTCTTCCAGACCATGCACAGCTTTCGCTGGCTGGATGCGGCGGGCCCGTTGCGGCCGGTGCTGATGCTGGTGCTGCTGGCCTCAATTGTCTCGGCGACGCTGTTCGGTGTGGCGCTATTTATCGCCCGCCATCCCTGGCGGCGACCCTGCGGGCCGTCGCTGCGCGACGTTAAAAATGGCTCCCGGCCATTTTTTATCGCCCGCCGGCGTGCCCGCACTTTCAACCGCCGGCTGCATGGCTGGTGGGGGCTGGGGCTGGCAGTGGCGACGCTGAGCTTTGCCAGCAGCGGTGCCTGGCACCTGTTGCACAAGCTGGGCGCGCAGCCCTGGCCGGCACCCTTTGTGCCGAGCTTTAACGTGGCCGAGCTGGACCAGGCACCGGCGGCCGACTGGCTGCTGGCCGGTGAAGAACTGTACATGCTTAGCCTGCTTGAACTCGACGGCAAGCCGATCTGGCGCGCCCAGGGGCAGCAGTTTTCTAGCATGCCCAGCCTGCACTACCTGGATGCTCAGGGCCGTGAACTGGGCAATGACACGCCGCGCCGTTATGCCCAGCAGCGCCTCGATCATTACGCCAAGGCCCTGGGGTTGGGAGAGGCGCAGACGCTCACGTTGCAGCACAGCTTCGACCATGAATACGGCTTCGTCTTCAAGCGCCTGCCGGTGTTCAAGGCCAGCTATGCCGATGCACACAACACCGCGCTGTTTATCGACCCGTTGGACGGTGCCCTGGCCAGCCGCGTGCAGGATGCCGACCGTACGGAAGGCTGGACCTTTGCCTACCTGCACAAGTGGGAATTTCTCGCCGGCCTTGGCAATGGCTACAAGCACCTGCTGCTGGGCATCGTCGCGTTTGCGCATGTGCTGTTGGCGCTGGTGGGGCTGAGCCTGCTGCGCCGCGGGCAGCACCGATGAACCACTGCCGATCCATCATTATTTTTGGCCATGCCTGGAGCTGACTATGCAGAAGCCAACAACGTCGAACATCTCGTTCTACAACCTGGCCTGGCGCTGGCATTTCTATGCCGGGCTGTTTGTGATTCCGTTTCTGATCCTGCTCTCGCTCACCGGCATCATCTACCTGTTCAAGCCACAACTTGACCAGTTGATGTATGCCGAACTGCTGCAGGTCACGCCTGCCGAGCAGGCGATCTCGGCGGATCAGCAGCTGGCATTGGTGCGCCAGGCGTATCCGCAGGCGAGCATCAGCCAGTACCTGCCGCCGGTAAACGCCGAGCGCAGTGCGCAGTTTGTCCTGGAGGCTGAGGGTCAGAGCCTGAATGTGTTTGTTGACCCCTACAGCGCCAGGATTCTCGGCAGCCAGGATGCGCAGCTCAATCTGCAGGCCATCGCCCGCCAGCTGCATGGTGATCTGATGGTCGGCACCCTGGGCGACCGCCTGATCGAGCTGGCCGCCGGTTGGGGCATCGTGCTGGTGGTTTCCGGTTTGTACCTGTGGTGGCCGCGCGGGCGTTCCGGTGCCGGTGTGCTGTGGCCAAGGCTGAGTGCCCGTGGGCGTTTGCTATGGCGTGACTTGCATGCGGTGACGGGCTTTTGGGGCTCGCTGCTGTTGCTGTTTATGCTGCTCACCGGCATGACCTGGACCGGCTTCTGGGGCGCCCAGTTTGCCGGCGCCTGGAACCACTTCCCGGCGGCGATGTGGGACGACGTACCGCAGTCCGGCAAGCTCACCGGTAGCCTGAATACCAGCAGTCAGCAGACCGTGGCCTGGGCGGTGGAAACCACGCCGCTGCCGGCGTCTGATCCACACGCTGCGCATAACGGTCATGCGGTGTCGCAGACGCCTGCCGCCCAGGCCAACCTGCTGCAGTACGTGGTCGACACCGCGGCTGAGCGCGGTGTACAGCCGGGTTACAGCATCACCCTGCCGAAAGGTGAAACCGGGGTGTACAGCATCGCGCTGTTTGCCGACGACCCGCGTAACGACGCCACTCTGCATATCGATCAGTACAGCGGTACGGTACTCGCCGATGTGCGCTGGAAGGATTACGGCGTGGTGGCGAAAACCGTGGAAACCGGGGTGATGCTGCATGAGGGCAAGCTGTTCGGCCTGGCCAACCAGTTGCTGATGCTCGCGGTCTGCCTGCTGGTGCTGCTCAGCGCGGTCAGCGGCCTGATCATGTGGTGGCAACGCCGTCCGACTGGAAAGCTTGGCGTACCACCACTGCGCCACGACCTGCCACGCTGGAAAACCGCAATAGTGATCATGGGCCTGCTGGGCGCGGCCTTCCCGCTGGTGGGCGCGTCTTTGCTGCTGATCTGGGCGCTGGATTGGCTGTTGCTCTCGCGTCTGCCAGGGCAGCGTTTGGCCAACAGTTGAATGGAATAACCGGCGCGGGCTTGGCCGGCGCCAAGGCTTCGCGTTACAACACTTGTCATGGACAGTCAGTCCACAACCGGAGGAACACCATGTTGTTGAAAAAGACCCTGCTGATTGCCGCTCTGCTGAGCCCAAGCCTGTTTGCCAGCGCCCACGAATACAACGCCGGCGAGCTGCATATCGAACACCCCTGGTCGCGGGAAATGCCGGCCGTAGCGCCGACGGCGGCGGCCTATTTTGTGGTGCACAACAAGGGCGCCGAGGCTGACCGCCTGCTGGGTGCCAGCACCCCGGTGGCCGGCAAGGCCGAGCTACATGAGCATATTCATGCTGATGGCCTGATGAAGATGCAGCAGGTACAGAACGTGGCGATTCCTGCCGGTGGTGAAGTGAAGTTCGAGCCGATGGGCTACCACGTCATGCTGTTCAACCTGAAGCAGCAGGCCAAGGACGGTGAGCGTTTCCCGCTGACCCTGACCTTCGAAAAAGCCGGTGCGGTCGAAGTGGAAATCGCCGTACACAAGGACGCCCCTGCCGGTGAGAAAACTCATGGCGAAGGCCACGCGCACTAATCTGCGCACCCAGCCCCGCTGCGTTGTGGCGGGGTTGCTGTTGTTCGGTGATGTTCACCGTCATTGATTTGCATCAGCCGTCCTGCTTAGGCCATTAGTCATACTCGGCGCAGGATTCTTGAGTTGTCGTGATGCCCTGCAATCGCTCCCTTTCCGTCGATTACCGCGCAAGCTGGCTGGCCCTGTTGGCCATGCTGTTGCTCAGTGTCGGGCCGTTGCTGTCGCAGCTCACTGCACCGGCTGAACCGGCCTGGCTGACGGAACTGGCCTGCGGGGAGCATGTCGGTAGCCATGACAACCCGCTGGATCACGACGCGTTGTGGGCCAAGTGCGGCTATTGCACCCTGTTGCTCAACAGCCCGGCCACCGGTTGTGTCAGTCCAACGCTAGCCCTGACGGCCGTTGCGCCTGCGGATCGGCATAGTGCGCCGGTACGCAGCGGCGTTGCCCGCTCAGCTATTTTCCCCGGTTCGCGCAGCCGCGCACCGCCTGCCTATTCCTGATCGCCATTGCCCTGTTGCTGGTGCCGCGTATGCGGTGCTGGCCATTCCCTGGTTTTGTCTCGATTCTGGAATAGTCATGTCTACTCGTTCGCTCTCGATCAGCGCTGCCCCCTTTCGTCTGGCGCCCCTGTGTATCGGCCTGCTGTTGGCCACTCAGGCGCATGCCGCGCAAACCACCGAACACGACCCGGAACACCACGCGCTGCAATTGCCGCCAACGGTGGTCACCGCCGTGCAGCAAAGCTCGCCACTGACTGTAGTGGCCGACCCCAAGGACCCGCGCCAGCCGGTGCCGGCCAGCGACGCCGCCGATTATCTGAAGACCATTCCCGGTTTCTCCGCGATTCGCAGCGGCGGCAGCAACAGCGATCCTGTGCTGCGCGGCATGTTCGGTTCGCGCTTATTGCTGCTCACCGACGGCGGGCAGATGCTCGGCGCCTGCCCAGGGCGGATGGATGCGCCCAGCTCGTATATCTCGCCGGAAACCTTTGACCTGCTGACCGTGACCAAGGGCCCGCAAACGGTGATTTGGGGCCCAGGTGCCTCGGCCGGTGTGGTGCGTTTTGATCGCGAGCCGGAGCGTTTCGGTGAGCTGGGTGCGCGGCTGCATGCCAGCGTGCTGGCGGGCTCCAACGGCCGTTTCGACCAGACCCTTGATGGCGCTGTGGGCGGCGAGCAGGGCTACTTGCGGGTGACCGGCAACCGCTCGCATTCGGACGATTACGCCAACGGAAACGGCGACACCATCCCCTCGCGCTGGGATAAATGGAACGGCGACGTGGCCCTGGGTTGGACGCCGGATGCCGACACCCTGATCGAACTCACCGCCGGCCGTGGCGATGGCGAGGCGCGCTACGGCGGCCGTGGCATGGATGGCACCCAGTTCCAGCGTGAAAGCCTGGGCCTGCGCGTGGAGCGCAGCAACCTCGGCGGTGTGCTGGATAAGGTAGAGGCCAAGGTTTACTACAACTATGCCGACCACATCATGGACAACTTCCGTCTACGTATGCCTGACCCGACCAGCATGATGGCCGGCCCGATGGCGGCTCAGGTTGACCGCCGCACCCTGGGCGCGCGCCTGGCCGCCACATGGCAGTGGCAGGATGTCGAGCTGATCACCGGCGTCGATGCCCAGCGCAGCGAACACCGCCAGCGCGTTTCCGGCGGCGGCATGATGGGCATGCCCTATGTCGATGCTGATCGCTTCCCCTGGGACAAGGACGCGCTGATGCACAACTACGGCGCGTTCGCCGAAGCCACCTGGAGCCTGGACGAACGTGATCGACTGATTTCCGGTGCCCGTCTGGATCGTGCTTCGGCCAAGGATTACCGGCCAAACTTCAGCGACATGATGGGCATGACCACGCCCAATCCGACGGCGGGCGAAACCCGCGCTGACACCTTGCCGAGCGGCTTCGTGCGCTACGAGCATGACCTGTCCAGCTCGCCGACCACCGTCTATGCCGGCATCGGCCATGTGCAACGTTTCCCTGACTACTGGGAGCTGTTCTCCGCCGGCCTCAATGGGCCTGCCGGTGCGGACAACGCTTTCGACGGCATCAAGCCGGAGAAGACCACCCAGCTCGATATCGGCATCCAGTACCAGGACGACAAGCTGCAGGCCTGGGCCTCGGCCTATGTCGGCCAGGTGCGCGACTACATCCTGTTCGACTACCGTGGCATGAGTACGCAGGCCGACAACGTCGACGCGCGCATCATGGGCGGCGAGCTGGGCGTGGCCTATGACCTGAGTGCCAACTGGAAAACCGATGCCACCCTGGCCTATGCCTGGGGCAAAAACAGCTCCGATGGCGAAGCGCTGCCGCAAATGCCGCCGCTGGAAGCGCGCCTGGGCCTGACTTACCAACGCGATGACTGGAGCGTTGGTGGCCTGTGGCCTGTGGCGGGTGGTCGATGGTCAGGGCCGCATCGCAGATGGGCGCGGCAACGTGGTGGGGCAGGACTTCAGCGACAGCGCCGGCTTCGGCGTGCTCTCGCTCAACGGTGCTTACCGTGTGAGCAAGCAGGTCAAACTCAGCGCTGGGGTGGATAACCTGCTCGACAAGAACTACGCCGAGCACCTCAACCTGGGCGGTGATGCCGGTTTCGGCTTCCCAGCTGACACCCGTATTAACGAGCCAGGCCGCACCTTGTGGGCCAAGGTCGATTTCGACTTCTGATGTGTCCAGTTGTGGGAGGGGCTTTAGCCGCGAGCTTTTGAGTCGCGGCTAAAGCCCCTCCCACATCCTCACGGTTCGCTGGATTGCACGATTTTTCCCGAATTGCCTCCGCGCGATGAATTTGCACGCGCTAATACAGCCTTAAGGTTCAGGCGCGAAAGTAGTCCCCGCAGACACACTTTCTCCCTGCACCGAAGAGGACTACATCATGCGCAAATTGCTTCTGCTGTCTCTGGTACTGGCCAGCCCGCTGACCTTCGCCGCCACCCAATGCACCACCGCCGACAAGGCGCAGTGGCAGGATCAGGAGAAATTCCAGGCCGACCTCAAAGCCCAGGGCTACGAGATCAACAAGTTCAAAGTGACCGGCGGCAATTGCTACGAAATCTACGGCTTCAACAAAGAAGGCCAGAAGGTCGAAATCTACTTCGATCCGGTCAGCGGCAAGGTCATCAAAGGCGGCGTTGAAGACTGATGAACAACGCCACCACACGCCTCTGGGACCCTCTGGTCAGGTTGTTCCATTGGTCTCTGGCGAGCGCTTTCCTGGCCAATTACTTCTTCACCGAAGAGGGCGAGAACTGGCACCGCTGGTTCGGTTACTACGCCGTGGCCTGGCTGGCGATCCGCCTGGTGTGGGGTTTTATCGGCACACCGGCTGCGCGCTGGGCGGACTTTTGGCCGACCCGTGCGCGCCTGGCCGAACACCTGCGCGCATTATTCAGCGGGCGTGATTACCACCGCATGGGGCATTCCCCGCTGGGCGGCTTGGTGATGATCGGCATGATGCTGTTGATGCTCGGCCTGGGCGTCACCGGCTTTCTGATGGAAGAGGTCGATTACTTCTGGGGCGCTGATTTACCGCTGGATATCCATGAATTCTGCGCCGATGGGCTGATGGCCCTGGTGGGCCTGCACATCGCGGCGGCGCTGTTTGAAAGCTACCGCCTGAAGGAAAACCTGCCGCTGTCGATGGTCACCGGCAAGCGGCGCAA
>Ga0209504_1000024_pt1 | contig 186018 bp, 164 predicted proteins | sample COGITO_mtgs_1005_FD_184791 | JGI IMG/M metagenome (GOLD analysis project Ga0209504, IMG submission 184791) | Pelagic marine microbial communities from North Sea - COGITO_mtgs_100511 (SPAdes) (version 2) | ecosystem: Environmental > Aquatic > Marine > Epipelagic ... | reverse complement strand
TACAACTATCTCACTGAGTTGTTTGAAAAACTGCCGTTCGCCAACACTCCGGAAGCATTAGCTAAACTGCTTCCGTACTGATCGGAACAACAATCATGTTGATAGGTGTGGTTGTTGTTACGCTTACATTGTGCACAAGAAAGCTTTTAAAACCATCATACACAATCGTCAGATTTTGATGAAGCACTTCATTCGTGCTCTCATTGATTATTGATTTTTCAGAAAAAAATATTTGATTTGCAGGTATAACAAATGAGGCAAGAACATGAATGCTTATTTGTAGCTTAAGCTGAATTATTTTCGAATTGCTCGGATACTCTTACCCCTGCCGGATGCGGAAAGATCTTGTAGTTCCAAATCCGAATACCATAATAGATCTGATTGCGATCACTCACACTACCTAGAGCAAAAAGAAAACCGGGCTGAATAAAAGCCCGGTTGTTCTGACATGAGGCACCAAATGTTGCAGCTGCGATAAAATTAACCTAACAGCGACAAAGCAGATTGTGGCCGCTGATTTGCTTGAGACAAGATAGTGGTACTTGCCTGTTGCAAAATCTGCGCACGTGTCAACTCTGCTGTTTCTTTCGCAAAATCAGTGTCTCTGATCCGGCTACGCGCAGAGGAAACGTTCTCCACAATGTTACTCAAGTTACGGACAGTTGACTGGAAGCGGTTTTGAATCGCACCCAAATCGGCCCGTTTGCTGTCAATCGTCTTAATCGCACTGTCAATACTTGCTAATGCCGCTGACGCTCCAGTAATCGATGAAATCGACAGGTCATTAATATTCAGACCTGAAGCACCAAAACCACCACCAGTGCGTGACAGGTTGACACTAATGGTCTGGCCGGCGTTTGCACCCACCAGGAATGTTGATGAGTACTTACCATCCAGTAACTTCACACCACCAAACTGGGTGGTTGTACTGATCCGGCTGATTTCAGTTTTCAGTGCCGACACTTCTTTTTGCAGTGCAACCCGGTCAGCAGAGCTGTTAATACCGTTTTGCGACTGTACCGCTAACACCCGGATCCGTTGTAATGCAGTGGTAATTTCATCCATTGCACCTTCGGCAGTCTGAGCCAGAGAAATACCGTCATTGGCATTTCGGATGGCCTGATCCAAACCCTGGACCTGACTGGTTAAACGGTTACTGATTTGTAGTCCCGCTGCATCATCCGCTGCACTGTTAATGCGAAAACCTGATGACAATCTTTGGAACGCCGTATCCAGTGATTTGCCAGAATTAATTAACTGACGTTGTGCATTGAGCGCCGAGACGTTCGTGTTTACATATAATGACATAGTGTCATCCTCCGGTTACATTATCTTAGCCATAAAAGCTTTCCTCTTTATTTATTGGTTCCACCCGAGACTTCGTCATTCAGAGTCGAACCATAAAGTTGGTTGTTAAAGCCGGTAAATCTGAATGCGCCGGCTTCGTCAATTTGTTACTAAATCAGCTTGTCTCTGGCATTAATCCGTTGCTGGATTAACCCTGTAATAACGACAATGCTGACTGAGGTCTTTGATTTGATTGCGCCAAAATAGTGGTACTGGCTTGCTGCAGAATTTGCGAGCGGGTCAGTTCTGCAGTTTCTTTGGCAAAATCGGTATCTTTAATCCGGCTACGGGCAGCCGATACGTTTTCCACAATGTTGGATAAGTTGCGGATAGTGGACTGGAAGCGGTTCTGAATCGCACCTAAATCAGCCCTTTTTGAGTCGATAAGTCCAATAGCACTATCAACACTCGCCAGAGCCCGCGAAGCGCCAGCTAAGCTACTGATTGACAGATTTGAAAGCCCGAGACCTGAAGTGCCAAAACCGCCACCAGTACGCGAAATATTCACGCTAATCGTCTGCCCAGCGTTGGCGCCAACCAAAAACGTTGATGAATACTTACCGTCCAGCAGTTTCACACCACCAAACTGGGTTGTAGTCGCGATACGGCTTATTTCCGCTTTTAATGCAGACACTTCTTTTTGCAGCGCCAACCGGTCACTGGAACTGTTGATACCGTTCTGTGACTGCACCGATAGCACGCGAATACGTTGTAACGCGCTGGTGATTTCATCCATTGCACCTTCAGCAACCTGTGCAAGTGAAATACCATCGTTGGCGTTACGTATGGCCTGATCCAGACCTTGAATTTGACTGGTTAACCGGTTGCTGATTTGCAAACCTGCCGCATCATCCGCCGCGCTGTTAATACGAAAGCCCGACGACAAGCGTTGAAATGATGTATCAAGTGTTTTACCTGAGTTAATCAATTGACGCTGAGAGTTCAGCGACGAAACGTTGGTATTCACATATAAAGCCATAGTATATCTCCTGAGCTATTTAATTAATAAGCGATTACTTCTTTTATTTTAATCTCGCTTAATTAATGTATCGGCACAGGATTTTTATTCTTTAGAGTTTATTCAATATTATTTAAATAAATAACTGCAAACAAATATTAATGAATTCCTTAAATAAAAAAGGCCACACAATAAAGTGTGGCCAATGAGCAAAAAGCTCAGGAGTCGTTTTCAATATAAAACTGTGTTTTGCCTACTAATTAACCCTGTAACAAAGATAATGCTGATTGTGGTCTTTGGTTTGACTGGGCAAGGATTGTAGTACTTGCCTGCTGCAGGATTTGTGAACGAGTCAGCTCTGCAGTTTCTTTAGCAAAATCAGTATCTTTGATTCGGCTTCTGGCAGAAGAAACGTTTTCAACAATGTTCGATAAGTTACGGATTGTTGACTGAAACCGGTTTTGAATCGCACCCAGATCAGCGCGTTTTGAGTCGATAAGTCCAATCGCACTATCGATGCTGGCTAAAGCCCGTGAAGCACCAGCCAGACTGCTGATGGATAAATTGGAGAGGTTCAAACCTGAAGTGCCAAAACCACCGCCTGTACGGGAAATATTGACGCTAATAGTTTGACCGGCGTTAGCGCCAACCAGGAAAGTTGATGAATATTTGCCATCTAACAGTTTCACACCGCCAAATTGGGTGGTCGATGCAATCCGGCTGATCTCAGCTTTTAGTGCTGACACTTCTTTTTGCAGAGCCAGACGATCACTTGAGCTGTTGATACCGTTTTGTGATTGTACTGAAAGTACCCGGATCCGCTGCAATGCACTGGTAATCTCGTCCATCGCACCCTCAGCAACCTGAGCCAGCGAAATACCGTCATTGGCATTACGAATCGCTTGATCCAAACCCTGGATTTGACTGGTTAAACGGTTGCTGATTTGTAAGCCAGCAGCATCATCTGCAGCACTGTTGATCCGTAAACCTGAAGACAAACGCTGAAACGATGTATCTAAAGATTTACCTGAATTGATTAATTGTCTTTGTGAGTTCAACGACGATACGTTGGTGTTTACATATAAAGCCATGATGTTATCTCCTGAGTTTTAATTTGCCGGTTATTTATTGTTTGTTCCGGCTTAATTAATGTATCGACTCAGTAATCACAAACTTTAGATTTTTTTTAAAAATTATTCGCAACTAAACAATAAGTTACAATGATATTATTGCGGACAATTTATCGGCTGGCCCTTTCACAACTTTAGGACTATTTTAATTTTTTTCGATCGATTGAAACACGAGCACGTCCAGTTGTTCTACTTGAGCGAATCACGAGAAAAATTTCAACCAGGATATGAGCAAGGATTTGGACTAATGATCAGCGCTGACGCAGGGAATACTGCGTCAGACGATTGACCTGAAAAGCAGACAATGGTGTGCTAGCGGATGTAGTCGAACAAACTGGTTCCGGTCACTTTGTTGAAAGTAGCCTGAACCGCCTCCAATGCAGTTTCTTGCTTGGTCAGCTCGGTAATAGCCGACGCATAGTCGACTTCATAGATGTCGGCACGGTACTGTTTATTTGATAATTGTAAATCTTCATTGCTGTTAAAAATATTATCAATACTGTTTTGTCGACCACCAATAGCAGACACAGTGCCATCAACTTTGAGGGTAGCACTGTCAATCTGAACTAATGCATCAGCAATCTTCTCCGCTAGTACGTCACCACTTTGAAGATCCCGTTCTACTGCATTAATAATATCGGTTAAAGTATTGAGAATATTGCTCTTCGACGGCGAAGGCAAAGAGAAATCAACAGTCCCTGGGGCTGCGCCATTGGCAGTAATCGTTAATCCTTTAAAACTAATCGGTTCGCCTGGTGCAAAACTGCCAGTGACCGCTGGCGTCAGACTTGCTCCATTGCGGAAAATTTCGTAGGTATTGCCAGCAGCAATCTGCACTTGATAATCGTTATTTGCAGCTGTCACGCCATCATAGTTTTTCTGATAGAACTGATCAAATGCACTCTGATCCAGCACGATAATTTTTGCTGAACTAACACCACCACCAGCAACAGGTGCCGTTGGTTTATAACGGGCGTTGACGTCTTCGAAAATATTCTTACCACTGTCATTACTTGGTAATGCCACCGACGGCGACACCTGTAACGATTTTTGTCCTTCATCACCATTAAACTGATAATAGCCGGTGGCGACATTAAGACTATAACTTTGGGTTTGCTCCTGATAACCAGAAAACAAATAACCGCCATTCGCATCTTTTTGATTCATTAAATCAAAAACTTCAGAACGAATGTTTTCCAACTGCTTCGCTATTGCACTGCGGTCTAATTGCGAATAAGCGCCATTACCAAGCGATACCGTCAATAACCGCGCCTGGTCCATTGATTTACGAATACCGGTTAATACGGTTTCTTCGATATTCAGGCTGTTCTTCAACCCAATGCTATTGGCCTGATATTGGTCGGTCTGGGTGATCTGTTGGTCAAGCGCCACCACTCTTGCCGAACCCGATGGATCGTCAGCCGGCGTCAGGATTTTTGTTTGTTTTTCTAGTTGCGCACTGGCGGTCAGTAATTTGTCCTGTGCCCGTAAAATGCCCGACAAACTCTGGTCGTACTTCTGATTAAATGAAATGCGCATAATTACCTCGCCGCAGCCAGCAGAGTGTCAAAAATCGTTTGCGATGTAGAAATGATTTTAGCTGCAGCGGCATAAGATTGCTGAAACCGGATCAAATTTGCCGCCTCTTCGTCAAGATTTACACCAGAAACTGACTCGTACCATGCTGTCGATTGCTCTAACAATGAATTTGAAGACTCGGCAGCGATCCTGATTTGACTGGTTTTTTCACCAACAAAACCAACCATTGCCCCGTATGCTTCATTAAAACTATATTTGTTATCGGCCGTTGCCGAAGCTACTGCAGTTTTTCTCATGGTATCCATCGTTTGTAACTGACCCAGCACCAAACCATTGCGGTTGTCTTTAAAACCGCCATCATTGTATGCGAGCGTAAAGGTATCTCCTGCTTTGGGGACGCCAGTGATAGAAAAGTCAAAACCGTAATTATTTAAGCCGGCGGATGCCAGAATATTGTTGTATTGCCCGCCAGCCATTATCGCCGTCGTGCCAACTAATGTGTTGGCACTGTCACGAATTTCAAACTGATCCCCACCGATAAAACGGATTTCAAAGGGGGCGCCATCCAAAGAACCTGGCGCACTAAATTCGGAGGTGGCAGGATCAGTATCTGTAACGACAATATCACCAAACTTACCGTTACCTAAGTTGTTGATATTAAAATCGCCACGTAACGGTCCAGCTAAAGCCAAATCTTCGCCACGGGTCGTTGCCAGCTGAATATTCTGCGCTGCAGATGTAAGTGGTTTCAGAATAAACTGGTCGCCGTCGGCAAAAGCACCAAGAGAGTTATCAAGCGTTACTTCGAGCCCATATAGAAAACCACCAGTGGCATTTCCAGTATTAAACGTTGCCGGGTAACCTGCGATATTGGTGGTGACAGCAGATCCTGCAATGGCTTTGCCATTTTCATCCAAAGCTTCCATCGTGAATTGGTCTGGAACTCCGGCAGTAAATGTGACGACAAAATCATTTGGCGGCGTGTCGATACCCCGCCCAGGCTCAAGGATTGCAGTCACCTGTCCGCCACCCGTATTGCGATCTACCGCTAACCCATTGAACGTTGGAAAAGTGAAGATGTCTTTTCCGAGTTGCCCATTCGCGTCCATCCCGAGTTTGTTTTGGGTATTAAAACTATCGCCGAAGGCTAATGCCAGCTGCCCAAGTTTATTCTGGGTTGGTTCAAGCATTTTTGCCCGAAACTCCAGTAATCCACCAATTCTCCCACCTAATGACGTACTCTCTACATCCATTTTAACGTTACTGTTAAAATCCAACTGCAGCTTCACCACTTTACGATTGATATCGGGATCCCCTTCAGCACTGAGCATATTAAACTTGCCCTGCTCCAGGATCAGCGACTGCCCAGTCGCCAGAAATACCAGTTTTTCACCGTTTTTGGCGTCAAGTGTGGTTATTTCCATCATCTCTGACAGCTTTCGCAGTGCTTCATCACGTTTATCAAGCAAATCTAATGGTGGTGGGGTATTCATGCCAAGACCATAACTTGCAATTTCTTTATTTAACAACGCCACAGTGCCGACAGCAGAATTCGCTTCGTTCACATAGGTATCCAACTGCTGGTTGATATAGGTCCGCTGCTCTAACACCAAATTAGATAAGGTATTAAATTTATTAATTAAAGTTTGTGCACTACCAAGCACAAGCTGTCTTGATGAATTATTCGCAGGATCGTTATTCGCAGCCTGCAGTTGCTTAAATAAATCGGTTACCCCAGTGGAGACACTGTTAGCAGAATTAGCAAACAACGTATCAACCCGGGTCGCTTCTGATAAATACTGACTGGTAAAGCCAACATTTGATGTATCGCGGCGAACCTGGCGCAGCGTAAATTCATTGACGATACGATCGGTCGTGCCGCGCCCTACGCCCATGCCTAAAATCGCTGAATCGTATTCGGTGCTTTGACGGATATAGCCTTTGGTGTTCAGGTTGGCGATATTGTTCGACGTCGTACTTAGCAAACCATTACTGGCAAGTACACCGGATGTGCCTATTTTAAGCAAACTGTCGGACATGGTGAACTCCTGCAACTTCAACTTTACGAACTACCGCGAACGGCTCTGAGTGACACATTGGTTTCATCAATTTTACGGTACCGCTGATCTACTGCTATTTACCTAGCAAGTTTCGCACCTCTTTAAAAGAGCTGCCTTCCAGTACCGACAATATTTTCTGCGCATAGTTCGGATCTGTGGCGTATCCGGCAGCCTGCAGTCGCTGAAAATAGGCTTTGGTATCGCTGGCAACTGACAATGCAGCTTGATAACGAGGGTTGGACTGAATTAAATCCACGTAGTCATGCAAACTTTGCTCTGCGCTATCGTAAGCCCGAAATCTGGCTTTTTCCTTTTGGGCGACACCTTGGCGGTATTCCAGCGTATCGACCACCGCAACCTGCCCTTGCCAATTGGCCTGGGCTTTGATCCCAAACAAATTATTGCTGTTCTGCCCCGAGCCATTTTTAAACATCCGCTGTCCCCAGCCAGTTTCCAACGCAGCTTGCGCAATCAATGCCAGTGGCTCCAGGCCCAAACTGGCAGCGGCTTTTTCAGCTGCCGGTAACAAGCTTTGAATAAATGCCACCGGATCACGGGTATCAATCACCGCAGGCTGAGTGATGCTTTGGACGGACTCTTTTGCGCCTAGCGCAGTAGGTTCCGACAAGGCTACAACTTCAACTGACACCGGTTTCGTGCCGGTAACTGACTGCGGTGGCAATTGTGAAAGGTGTTTTGAAAAAGTCGCAGGCAAGCCAAAAATGACTTCGGCCGCCAGTTGTTGCACACCAGGTTGAGATATTTTGTGTGGCCCTAATCCGGCTTGCTGTGGCGAATGCTCAGGCGCCAACTTGGTGATTTCACCTGCCGCGGTGGCTGTTTTAATGGTACTTGCTGATTGAGGCGCTGGTGCGACAATCCGCTCCGGATCTAACTGCCTAAACCCGGTACGCACAACCGGCAAAGCCATCATCTGTTGCTGCTCACCCGGTTGTTTGAAATCTTTTACTTTCGGCGTATCAAACCGCGATGGCGCGCTGATCTGGCTGGCAGCTTTGGTGTCACTCAGATGGGGCGCTAATTGTTGCACCATCAGATCGGCAAGCCCTAACGCGCCTTTTTTGGATAATTCTGCCGACATTTGACTGTCATGCATATCGCGGAAAAATTCAGTGGCCTGACTGTTCAGCGGATTTTCTGCTTCAAAAGAGGCATTGGCTTTACGCATGCTCTGCATCAGCATCCCCATAAACACCGATTCAAACTGCTGCGCAGCTTGCTTGATGGCGGCTGTCTCATCCGTTTTGGCTGTCGCCCGCAATTGATGCAGGCTCGACAAGTCATGGTAGGAGGCATTGACATCAGGCGTCGTCATTTTAGATCACCACCAGCTCACCATGAATGGCGCCAGCTTCTTTTAAGGCTTCCAGAATAGCCATTAAATCGCCAGGCGCCGCACCAACAGCATTGACGGTGCTGACTAGCTCATCGAGCGTGGTACCTGGATCGAATTTAAACATCCGCGAGCGATCTGGCCGCACATCGATAATAGTATTTGGCACCACCACGGTTTCACCTTCTGCCAGCATATTAGGCTGACTAACCGTTGGATTCTCAGCAATAGTCACTGTCATTCCGCCATGGGTGATTGCAGCTGGGAACAACCGGACTTCTTTGCCAATGACGATGGTTCCGGTGCGGGAGTTAATAATGATCTTCGCCGCATCAGACGCGGGCTCAAAAGTCAGATTTTCTAATGTCGATAAATAAGATACACGCTGTGTTACATCTCGCGGTGCACGCACCTGAATGGAACGCGCGTCTAACGTCCGTGCGGTATCATCGCCAATAAAGCTATTGATGGCCGCAGCCAGATTTTTGGCAGTAGTGAAATCGCCACGGTTGAGGTTAAAAGTGATGTAATCGCCCTGCGCAAATGGTGTAACCACTTCACGCTCCACAGTCCCACCGTTTGGCACCCGGCCAACAGTTGGCGTATTCACCACGACTTTTGAGCCATCGGCACCTTCCGCGCCCAGGCCACTGACTATCAGACTGCCTTGCGCGACCGCATACACCTGACCATCCAAACCCTTGAGAAATGTCTGTAATAAAGTACCACCACGAAGCCCTTTCGAGCTGCCAACAGAAGATACTGTCACATCTATACTCTGGCCTGGCTTGGCAAAAGCCGGTAGCTCAGCATGTACAGCCACCGCTGCGACGTTTTTAATTTGCGATTTCATGCCAGCTGGTAAGTTGATACCAAAATTGGCCAGCATGGTTTTAAAACTTTGTTCAGTGAACGGACTTTGCTCGCCAGTGCCGGGTAAACCAACCACCAGGCCGTAACCGACCAGTTGGTTCGAGCGTACGCCTTCGACCGAGGCGACATCTTTAATTCTGGCAGCTTGCGCTTGAAAACTGCTTCCGACGCAGACAAACAGGCTCAAGACTGCAATCCAGGATGTTGTTTTCATGGGAATACCCTCAGCTTAAAACGGCCATAATACAGTAGAGAAAAACCGACTGAGCCAACCTGGCCCCTGTCCACCATGAGTTGCGCCAGTGCCACTGTATTCGATGCGGGCATTGGCAATTTTGCTTGATTCCACTGTATTTTTTGCATCGATATCTTCCGGCCGGATCACGCCGGTTAAACGGATATATTCTTTACCGGTGTTGAGCGTCAGCCATTTTTCACCGCGGATCACCAGATTACCGTTGGCCATCACCCGCAAGACATTGACAGAAATATCGCCGGTCAGACTGTTGCTCTGATCTGCTTTAGAATCGCCTTTAAAATCGCTGCTGGAATTGATCCCTAATTGCAACGCATTACCCGCAATGCTGACATTTCGGCCATCTAAACCAATCATCGGATCGATAGAGTTAGAACTGTCTTTCCCATACTCGGTTTTTGCTTTTTTGGAGGCCTGGGTATTTTCCCGCAGTACCACAGTAATAATGTCACCTTCACGCCGCGCTTTATTATCGGAATACAGCCCGTTTGACATCCCCGCCGCAAACAAACTGCCGGTTTGCAGCACGGGCTGCGGTGCAGGTTCGGGCGGTAGCGGCGCAAATGCCGGATCGTCTGGAAATGCTTCCGGTACATAGCTGGCACATCCAGACATCAAACAAAGCGCTAATACAGCGATAACAAAACGCATAATAACCTCCACGCCGTTACAGTTGTTGAATGGCAAAACTAAGCATTTGATCAACCGCGGAAATGACTTTTGAATTCATTTCATACACCCGCTGGCTTTCAATGAGGCCAACCAGCTCTTCGGTGACATTGACATTTGATGCTTCCAGCGCACCTTGCACAATATAACCAATCCCTTCGAGGCCAGGCACACCCTGCACCGGATCGCCACTGGCACCGGTTTGCCGGAACAAGTTTTGCCCTATCGGTTCAAGTCCCGCCGGATTAATAAAGTTCGTTACTATCAACTGTCCAAGCACCGCATTTTCTGGCTGTCCCGGCAATTTCACCGACACTTCACCATCCTGAGAAATATTGATTTCAGTAGCTTCAGGTGGCACGGTGATAGTTGGCTGAATTTGATAGCCCGCACCAGACGTCACCAGATTACCTTCGCTGTCGGTGGTAAACTGGCCATTACGGCTATATGAAATACTGCCGTCCGGCATCAGAATTTCAAAAAAACCAGAGCCCTGGATCATCACGTCCAACGCATTGTCGGTGGTCATATGATTACCCTGGGTGAAGTTTTTCTGTGTCGCCACCACTTTAGTACCGGCGCCGAGCATCAGACCGTTCGGCAGCTCAGAGTTTTGAGATGAGCGGCCACCAGGCTGATTCACATTCTGGTACAACAAATCTTCGAACACAGCACGGCTTTTCTTGTAACCGACTGTACTGGCGTTGGCCAGATTATTTGATATCACCGAAATATCACGCTGCTTGGCGTCTAAACCGGTTTTGCTGATCCAAAGAGCTGGATGCATGGTGTCCTCCTGAGCTTAATGCTCTAGATGATGCGTAAAAGCTGGTTTTGCTGACGATCCATCTCTTCAGCGGTTTTCATCATTTTTACTTGTAATTCAAATTGTTTCTGCAGACTGATCAAGTAAGTCATTTCGCCAACAGCATTGACGTTACTGCCTTCCAAAGCGCCACTCAGTAAATTGACGGTGGCATCGACTTCAGCCAGCGCACCATCTTTACGACGAAATAATCCATCATTGCCTTTGAACATATCCGGGTTTTCCGGCTTAACCAGTTTGATCCGCCCGACTTCTGCAATCGCCGTTGCCGGCGCACCTTGTGGTACAGCCTGAATGCTGCCATCGGCGGCAATATCAATTTTTGCAAGTGGTACCGGTAGTTGTACCGGACCGCCATCACTCAACACATTCAGGCCAGATGCAGTTTGCAAGAATCCATCAACCGTTATTTTTAGATTACCGGTGCGGGTGTATGCTTCCTGACCATTCGCATCTTCTACAGCAAACCAACCATCACCTTGAATAGCAATGTCCAGCTCGTTTTCGGTGATTTTGATTTCACCAGCGTCAAAATTCTGACTGGGCATTTCGGTCAACGCAAAAACCCGGCTTGGCAAACCATCCCCAAACGCCTGCATCGAACGTGCTTGCTCTAAATCTGCTTTAAAGCCGTTGGTATTGGCATTTGCCAGATTATTAGCCCGCACGGCCAGCGCGTTCATATTTTCTTTGGCGCCGCTCATTGCGATGTAAAGTAAGTGGTCCATCTGCTGCTCCCGCTACCACAGGCGTTGTGCCTGCTTTTAGCTACTCATAACAGCTATTAAGCAACAATAGTGCCAGATCATGATTAGAAAGATTTATCGTGGTCGACGCTTTGATAACTTGACATATAATTATTTAAATTCAGCAACTTAACAACAACGCCGGCAAGGCGGGAATCTGAAAATAGCATGCTTTAAACGCCGGATCGTGCGGCGAACACACTGCAATAAAAAAACCACCCGCAGGTGGTTTCTAAAGGTCAAAATACTGCCACTATCGGATTTGTAGTACCGTTTGCTGCAACGAACTATTGACTTCAAGCGCTCGGGAATTCGCCTGGAAATTCCGCTGGGCTGCGATTAAGTCGACCAATTCGTTGGTCAGATTGACGTTCGATGATTCCAGAGCAGAAGAGTTGATTGACCCTAATGTTCCGCTATTCGCCTCACCTGCCAACGCTTCGCCAGACCGTAAACTGGCTTTCCAGGAGGTATTGCCGGCCTGCGTTAAGCCCTGCGGGTTCGCAAACTTTGCCAGCGTGATCTGAGATAAGAAAGTTTGATCACCATTGCTATAGCTTGCCATCACTTTGCCTGCAGCATCGATGTCTATACCCGTCAACCGCCCGACTGTCGTACCATCTTGACTTAATGAACCAATTTCAAATTTACTCGAGTATTGAGTTGGAAAATTAGTACCAGCAGCGTTACCAAAATTTACAGTTAACGCGCTGGTGAACTGAGCGCCATTGGTCAGATAGTTCGGTGTATTTAACACTGCCTGCGTCAGCACTAAATCTGGTAAAGATGTTGCTGTTGGTAATGTTGGGACACCATTCGCGTCAAAATCTAGCACAACCGGACCAAAGTAAGCGCCGGCTGCTGGCGGAATGGCCGTCTTGTCATCAAATACTCCATATACTTCCCAGTCATTGTCAGTTGCCGGATCGGTGCGTCTGAAGTAAAACGATAAAATATGCGGTTCACCCAAGCTGTCATACACCGTAGTCGAAGTCGTCGCGCCTTCATTGTAAGTCGCTTTATCGAGCGGGTTAAATACGGGTAGTGGCGAAGTGACTGGCGTTTGCGTCGCATTTAAGTTCATCGTCACATAAACGTTTTGCGTCGATCGCGGCGCACCTGCAGTATTCGGGATTTGGATTGGTCTCGTGGTACTTAAACTGATTGAACTTGCTGATCCGGTACTTGGATCAACCGGATAACCCTGCAAAAAATTGCCGTTATTATCGACAACAAAATTATCTTTACTGAGCTTAAACGCGCCAGCACGGGTATAGGTCAATTCTTTTGATGCTAAATCAGGCGTTAACGCAAAAAAACCGTCGCCGGTGATGGCCATATCCAATGAATTACTGGTAAATCGGAGCGAGCCCTGACTAAACTGCTGTGCAACCTGAGAGGTCGCCACACCATCACCGACTTTCGTCCGGCCAGGTGAAAAGATTGAACCGGCATAGACATCGGCAAATTCGGCTCTGGATTCTTTGAAACCGGTCGTATTGACGTTCGCAATATTGTTGGCGGTTGTGTCCAAATCTTTTTGTGCGGCAGCTAAACCACTTAAAGCAATGTTAAAACTCATAGTTCACCTCATTCACAAGCTTCAGCCTGCGGCAATTTCCAAAATGTCTGACAATTTTTTGGCGCCAAGTCCATATAAATTCAGGGTCATGTCACCAGTCGATTTTCCAAGTGTGACACTGGTCACCGGTACATAAGTAGACGTTATTAATGCCTGATTTTCCCCGGCAACTTCCGCCTCTACTTTCACCGTGTACAGTCCACTTTTTAATGCATTTCCGTTGTTATCTTTGCCATCCCACACATAATCAAACTTACCAGCTTCAGGCTCGAGTGCTGGCGCTGATCGCACCAACTCCCCCGCCGAGTTGTAGACTTTGACCGTTAAGCTCGCTGTATTTGGCGGGACTTCAACCGAACCAACAGTCTCGTTAACACCATCGAAAACCAGCTTGTCTGAATTCACCAGCACGTTTCTTCCGACCAGACTTGATGCCTGCAATGCTTGGTTGGAATTCATGCCGGCAGCAAAATCTTTAAAATTGTTATTCAGTGAACTGATGCCGTCAGCCATGGTAAAACTGGTCATTTGTGCAATCATCTGATCATTTTCAACTGGCTTGGTCGGGTCCTGAAATGCCAGTTGTTGAGTTAACAAGGCAAAAAAGTCTGATTGAGTAAGCGCGCCAGCTTTTTCAGCATCGGTCTTCTCTTTAGTCGTACCTTGTTTCAGACTATCGACGTAGCTGGGGGTGGTCGTTGAATTAATTGTCGACATCACTTACTCCTTATCGTTGGCCAAGCGTCAAGGTGCGACTTAACATCTGTTTTGCAGCGTCGGCAACCTGAACATTGGCATCATAGGAACGACTGGCGGAGATCATATTGGCCATCTCTTCCATCACATTCACGTTAGGTTTGTAGATAAAGCCTTTTTCGTCTGCTAACGGATGGCTTGGATTGTATTCTGTGGTCAAAGGCGCATCGCTTTCGACGATGCCCAATACTTTCACACCAGCACCTTGCTCTTCCTTTGCCCGGTCAAATTCAGCGGCAAATACCGGGTGCCTGCCCCGATAGGTTTGATCAATGCTGCTACTAACGGTATTCGCGTTGGCAATATTACTGGCGGTCGTATTTAATCGCAGTGCTTGTGCTGTCAGGCCGGTACCGGCTATATCAAAAACCCGATATAAACTCATTAGGATTGCCCCCCAACAGCTTTTTTCAAGCCGCTGATTTTACTATTTAAAAAATTCAGTGACGCTTGATATTCCATGCTGTTCTGACTAAAAGCATTCCGCTCGCGGTGAATATCTACACTGTTTCCGTCACCAGTATCTGTTTGTTCGACATTCCGGAACTTCACTTCCTGTTGCATATCGGTGGAGATCTGAAAGTGTTTTTCATGAGTGCGGCTAATGGAAGAAGATTGCCTGGACTGCGCATTCGTCAAAGCAGTCGCAAAATCCAAATCTTTTGCTTTGTATCCTGGCGTATCGGCGTTGGCGATATTGTCAGCCAATATAGCCGAGCGTTTTTCTCGCAGGAGCATCCCCTCAGGGTGAAGACCGAAGGCCTTCTCAAAACTAATCGCCATGTTGCTGCACTCTTGTCGAATTTCGATAAGATTTATTAGCAAAACTCAGGCCAATAGTTAGAAAAGGCCATTTGACAGGAAAATGAACAGACTAAAAAGAGAGGAATAGTGTTGAGGTCGTTAGTTCTTACGGCGGTAGATAATGCCTGGATTGCAGCGGATCATTTCAAAATCGGTGTTAATACTGGATAAAGATTCAGAAGCCCCTAAAAACAAATAACCGCGTGGGTTTAACGCTTGAGCAAACTGGCGGATAATTTTTGCTTTCACTTCAGGTGAGAAGTAAATCAATACGTTACGACAAAAAATAATGTCAAATTTGCCTAATAAGGTATAGCTGTCTAATAAATTTAAATGACGAAATGACACATTTTTTCGAACCGGATCTTTCACCCGCATCATGCCGTTGCCACTATCTTCAAAAAACTTGCTGCGCCGTTCCGGGGATAATCCGCGTGACAGCGCTAACCCATCATATTCACCACGTTGGCAGTGCTCAAGCATGGCATTTGAAATGTCAGTACCAAGGATTTGCACACCTAGACTAAAGGCTGATGGCTTAAGCTGTTGATATTCAAGTCCGGTCATCGCGATCGAATAAGGTTCCTGCCCGGACGAACTGGCTGCTGACCAAATTTTGACGGTACGATGGTCCTTTTCCAACTCGGGCAGAATTTGTTTCTTTAAAAGCTCATAAGGGTAAGTATCGCGAAACCATAAGGTCTCATTGGTGGTCATCGCGTCAATCACTGCGGAACGAAGTTGCCGCTCAAAGGGGCTAAGCGTTTTGGCGACCAAATCTGACAAACTCGCCAAATTGAACCGCATCATCAACGGTCCAAGTCGACTTTTCACTAAATACTGTTTATTGTCACCGAGCACAATGCCACATTGTTGTTCCAGAAAATCCCGGAACAACTTGTATTCACTGTCATGCAGCTCTTTATTCAAGACAGCACCACCGTTGTTTAGTCAGCATGTAACCACTTACGTACTGAATCCCCAAGTTCGTCAGGGTTGAATTTGGCTATAAAATCATCAGCGCCAACTTTTTGGACCATTTGCTGATTAAAGACACCACTGAGTGAAGTATGCAAAATAACATGCAGCTTCTTAAGTTTTTGGTCCATACGAATTTCCGCGGTCAACGTATATCCATCCATTTCAGGCATTTCAATATCGGATATCAGCAAGCCGATTTTTTCAGTGATTGACTCCTGACAGCTTGCGGCAACTTCCTGCAGATAAGAAAGGGCTTCACGCCCGTTTTTCACCAGATGCATCGTGACGCCAAGGCTTTCCAATGCACGTTTCACCTGATTGCGAGCCACAGCTGAATCATCTGCAATTAAGATGGTGCGATCGCCGAGATCGGCCATGATACTTTCGGTTTCGACATTACCGGTAATCGTAGTGGGCGACGGTGAAATTTCTTCGAGAATCTTTTCAACATCAATAATTTCAACTAGTTCGTTGTCGATTTCTGTGACTGCTGTTAAATAGCTTTGACGGCCACCGGTGCCTTTTGGCGGTGGCATGATGCTCGACCAATTGATGTTGATGATTCGTTCGACTGAATTCACCAAAAAACCCTGCACAGAACGATTGTATTCGGCGATGACAATAAAACTATCTTTGGTGTTTTCAATCGGGCGGCCACCGGTTGCCAGGCTTAAATCGATTACAGATATAGTTTGACCGCGAATGTGAGCGATACCGCGCACAAATTTGTTCCTTTTAGGAATTGCGGTAAGAGGTGGGCATTGCAACACTTCTCTGACTTTAAACACATTTATACCGAACCGTTGTCTGCCAGCTAACCGGAACAATAATAATTCCAAACGGTTTTGCCCAACCAACTGCGTTCGTTGATTGACAGAATCAAGAATACCGGCCATTTGTGACTCCCCAGAGAAGTTCAGGATCGATTCTTGCAGCGGATAAATGGAAGCGGCAAGTCACTGAAAAATTGACATACTTGGTATGTTATAACCCTTTGCCGATAAAGCATAGCTGAAACAATATGAAAATGTACGATAAATTTTTACCCAAGATCCGACATTTCCAAGCCTGGTACACAGTGCTGTTTTTGTGTAGCGGTGCCGTTTCAGCAGCAAGTTACTCAATGGCTGAGTTAACGGTACAAGCTACACAATGGTTGGAAACGCAAATACCAGACTCGGAGTCAAATCGGCGTAAAATTCAGATCTATCCGCTGGATAGTCGACTGGTAGATAAAAATTGCGAACAATCGCTGCTCTTATCATTAGTTGGTGAACAATTACAGCGTCAAAATACTGTCAGAATCCAATGCCCTGACAGTGCTGGTTGGCAACTGTTTGTACCTGCAAAAGTCAGTCAATTTGTAAATGCGGTGGCGGTAACCCGACAGTTAGCTGCTGGTAGTTATCTAAGCACTGACATGCTGCAACAAACCGAAACCGAACTTTTGCAAAGCCGCGGTGCGCTCGTGAACGAAGCGCAACTTATTGTCGGCGCCAGAACTAAAAGAGCATTAAATGCAGGTCAAATATTAACCCAAAATGATCTTTGTCTTGTATGTAAGGGAGATGTTGTTACAATTAGCGGAGTAGCAAACGGACTCTCAGTGACAACACAGGCTACCGCCTTGCAGGACGGCACTTTAGGCGATGATGTCAGAGTGCAGAACCTGCAGTCAAAACGGGTTGTATCAGCACAAATTACCGCAGTAAAACGAGTTGAAATTAAATTATAAAAATTCCTAAAGTTTTATTATGTGCTGCCGTTAAAATGATCAAGGAATAGACCAGTGGGTCTGATGAGGGGGTAAATTATGGCTATCAATGTAAATCAAGGTGTGCAAACCACACCGGCGGTGAAAACCGACAAAATCGATCAAAACATTCAAAAACAGCAAGTTGCTCAGCAACAAGCAACTTTGAATGCTCCAACACAGAAACAGGATTCAGTGTCTCTGACCACTCAGGCGCAGCAGTTCACGAAAGCCCAGGAAAAAGCCAGTAACAGCTCAGGCATCGATCAGAAAAAAATCGATGACATCAAACAAGCCATTGCTGAAGGCAAATATAAAATTAACGTCGAACAACTGGCGAAACGCATCGTTCAGTTTGAAGGCGAGTTGTTTAATAAAAGATGATTGACCCCTCCCTCATCCTGTCTTTATTAAACAAACAACAAGAGCACCTTAAGGTGCTTTTGTCGTTATTAAAATCTGAGTTAGCGGCTATTGCCGAAAGAGATGTAGAAAAACTGGACCAAGGCTGTATTTTAAAAGTGCAGCAACTGGAATTAATTCAGCAACTGGATCAGCAAATTGCCGAACTACCACACATTGCTGAGTTAAAAACTCACTCCTGGTTTAGTGATGCAGTGAAACAGCTCGATGAACTCCTCAATCAATGCAAAGAACAAAACGAAGTCAATCGGCAAAGTGTTGAACAAAGCCAGTTAATTGTTGAGCGGTTTAAACATGAAATACTGCAGAATCGAGGAAAAGCCGGACTTACGTACACCGCCAAAGGCAAACCGGCAATTGAAAACATCGGTAAAGGTATCAAAGCCTGAAGTGAATTAGCCTGAAAAAACCGCTTTTATGACGCTCTAGCTACTTACTTCCAGCATTCAGTTAACCAATAATATATAGCTAATAATACTTCACTGCTTTTACACGACGCACTGGCTGAGCATTCTGATATAAATCATAAACTTGCTTAAAATCCAATTCCATCTCGGTTGCGTAGAATTGTCCAACGGGATATGTTTTCACCACACGTGCGCCACGGATCACACCTTGCAGTGATGCTTTGAGTTGCTCGTTACCCATTGCCGCCTGAGCCATTGTTACTTTGTAATCAATTTTCTGTCCGTACACTTGCTCAGCGAGTTCTTTGTAGGCTTCCAGTTTTGACGCTTTCATCGCCATCAGCATTTTTTGCTCATCCGTCTCTGCAAGTTGTGCCGATACGGGCGCATAACCAACAGCCTTTAATACCGGAAAATGCTCTGGTGGCACCGATTCCCACTGCACTTCTTTGTCCATAAATACACTACAGCCAGATAAAAAAGCTGCACTTAAAAGTATTAACATGGATCTGTTCATGGTGACCTCGTGGAAAATATCGGTATTGTGGTTCACATTCATTGGCTATCAATCCATTGCAGAATTCGAGCCAAACTTTATAAAAATGACGACAGGCACGTAAATTGCTTTAACTACCTTAAGACAATTCGGAGTGAACCCAAATGCGGACAATTGGTGGTGTAATGCTGGTCATGCTGGCCGGACAAGCCCAGGCGCAGTGGTACGAAACAACCGGCCAAGCGACCATCCGCAATGGTGATCAGGCGGCTGCCCGGGCACAGGCGACTGAAGATGCGGTAAAACGAGCATTATTGTTTGCTGGGGTTTCGATCCGTAGTGTGCAGCAAGTGACTGACGGACTTTTGACGCAGGAAAGCACTCAGGTTAAAAGCTTTGGTGAGATCCAACAAGTACAGCTGGTTACCGAGCGAGCCCACAACGGCGTGTTTGAAGTGACCATTCGTGCTGATATTTTTCAGACAGAACCTGTTTGCCCTACCCTTTCTTATAAGAAAAAATTACTGATCACGCCCTTTAAACTGAAACTGCCTGAACAGGCAGTCATTGGTGAATTGTTTGAACTCGGTAATGTCAGCAGCAAGCTTTTTAGCGATAAACTAAGCGAAATAAGTCAAAGCAGCTGGCCACAACAACTTCATAATCCAATTAACGGCCAGAATTTAAGTTATCAGGAACGTCAGGCAGTCCAGCAACAATATGGTGCCCGATATATTTTGTCGGCCACGCTGGACGATGTGTCGTTAGGAGAAACCATTGGTACCAATTGGCAGTTTTGGTCCGATGCTGATCGGGAGCGTTTTTTCCATATTGATGTCGCGTTGTTTGATCTGGTCGACGAGCGGATGGTTTTCCAACAAAAATACCAGACATCCGCTATCTGGACAGTCCGAAAAAATACAGCATTAGACCCGCAATATCATCGATTTTGGCGCTCTGATTACGGTAAAGCAGCAGAACGCATTTTGGATGCTGCGGTGATGGATGTAGAAGAAGCAATCCGTTGTGAACCATTATTAGCAGACGTAAAACAGGTGCGGCAGAATCAGGTACTGTTGAGTATTGGCTCGGCGCATGGTGTGAAAGTTGGTGATAGTTTTACGCTTATTCATCGAAGAGAACTGACAGATAACTTTGGTAATGCACAAGAAATGTTAACTGTAACGCCACTGGTGGTGCAGGTAACGAAGTTGAGCCATGAAACTGCCTGGGCACAAAGTATCAATAATGAATTGCTGGCGAATGTTCAGGCTGGCGATTTGGCCTCTGTTGCGGCACAAGCTGAGCCCGAAGAAAGTGATTCAGTGTTTCCAGAAGCTCAACCCTAAGTGAGCCCCCCGAAAATGGCGGCCCCAACAGGAATCGAACCTGTAACTGCCCCTTAGGAGGGGGCCGTTATATCCATTTAACTATGGGGCCAGTATGTTTTTTTTCGGTATGCGCGGAAATCTTCGTCCAGCAATAGCGCAAAGCTACACGCAACTCAGCGGCCGACATGCTGCTAAAATTCCAGGCTATTGTCAATCGAAGCTTTTATTATCTGTATGAAATTCAGGCAACTGGCGAACATTGCCTGGAATGAGCTTGTATCATACCAGGCAATTTTACGGTTTAAGGCTGAATTTGTTGCAGCACCAGATGTGGGATCAAGGTTGAAGTCGCGGCGATGACTTTGTGCTGACCAACGGATACCACCCGACTATGGATCTGTAAGCCGCGTTTGGTTGCGACCACGGTGCCGGTCAAGATGTAATCCATCCCAACATTTTTTTGTAACTCCTTAATATTTCGAGACAATGATAGATCGCCGGCCGGACCAACAGCGATATTCCGCGTAAGTTTGTATTCAATTACATCGACACCATATTGTGGTAACAAACTGACCATGGCTTCGGCGAACTGGTTGCCTACCGCTGTGGTTTGCCGAAGTGTTGGGTCAAACTCAACAAAACTGGTCACACCTACTTTGGCACCGCGTAACGCGTCAAAACTTGCCAATTTAAATGCAGCTTGTGCTGCATAATCCAATAACTCTTTGCGACTGTGCTGTAAATGGGGATATGGCGACGCGAACTGTTCCGAAGCTACAACCTGCCCAGACTCAGAAGGCAGGATCCTGCGCTGCAACCGGCCTGCTGTCAGCTGCATAATAGGTTTTGCATTGGGCTCTGCCAGTAATTTATCAAACTGCGAAGGCTCATTGTTGCTGCTGACAGGTGTCGCTTCTTGCATCGGTCTGGCATTCATCACTTCTAAATCTGCAGAACCAGGCTGCTCTGAATTCTCTGTTGAAACCATACTTTCAGCTTGCATTTCATCGGCGATAGTTGAAGTGGCCGTATGGTCTGCCGCAGTTTGATTGATGTCGGCAGTTTGATTGGCGCCAGCAGTTTGATTGGCGCCAGCAGTTTTAGCCGGCTGACAATCGCACCACTGACTACAAGCCGCCAGCTGCGTTAACAGCAATACCAGTCCAAGGTTACGCATCTTATTCACCTTGTTTCAAATAAAGTTTACCCGGCAATGCCGACGGTTGGATCGCGCTGACCACATGCTGGGGTACAAAACTCTGGGCACTGGCCAGTACTTTTTTATTGGCGACCGAGACAATTCTGACATTGACCAAAGTACCGCCCTGGTGTTGCACTAATGTGCCACCGAGCACAAACTCAATCGGCTGCTCTTCCCGCAATTCCATAAAATCGCGACTGAACACAAAATCGCCTTTTGGGGTGACTCTAATGTAATCGGTGGTTTTAAAATCGACCACATCAAGCCCAAACTGATGAATTTCATGCATAAAACCTTCAGATAGCTGATTGCCGAATAAATCGGTTTGATCATAAGCGCCATCAAGGTACACAAAGCTGGCGACACCAATAATCATGCCTTGTTTAACCATATCCAAATTCGCCACCAGGTCGTGCATCATGCCTTGAATATAGTGATTTACATTCACCCCGACTTGCGGCTGGTAATGCTGCTGCATTTTTTGCGCACTCATCCGGGTTGCCTGATAAGCGGCGCCATCATAAAGGCCAGGCGTCACATAAAGTGGCGAGCTGTTTTGCACCGAAGGCAGCACTGGTGCCGTCTCAGCACCAGCTTGCACCATCTTTTGTGACGAGTCTTGCAAGGCAACAGCATGCCGAGCCGGCGGGCCTTCCGCTTCAATTTTCGCTTGCTGCACTTCATCAAAAACACTAAATGAAGAACAACCAACAACCGCCAGACTCAGGCTGGCGATGCTTAGATATTTGGAGAATCGAGTTTTCATAAGGCTGAAATCCTGTGTTAGTCGCCGCTACGATACAGTTGTTGCTGGCGTAGCTGTACTTTTTCGGCGCTGCCAAGCACATTAGCCGGTACCAGATCCGAAGCTGCTGCAATAATGGTATTACTCTGAATATCGACCAACCGGGCATTCACTGTAGTGTAATTTTCAGCTTGATTCAGCGTACCGGCGATGACGTAACGTACCGATTGCTGCGTGGCGAGTTCGGTAATGTCACGGCTTAATATCCGTTCGTGATCGCTGTACACCTTTACCTGCGAGGCTAAACGCAGCTCTTTCACTTTATAACCTCGCTGGCTGGCGACCGTCAGCATACTTTCCTGCAGCTGTAGCCCTAGCAAATTCATCGACAGATTATAAGGATCCGGCGCTAAAGACTTCAGCTCGGTGAAACTAACCACCGCAATAGTGCCATCCGGAATAGGCCCTAAATCCTGAAATAGCCGGTCGGCGATACGCTCGGTGTAATAGAGCACCGGCGTGATGGCAACTTGTTGCGCAGTACGGGCAGAATGCTGCCGCTGTGGCTCCTGCGCGCAACTGCTGATCAGCAGTAAACACATCACCGATAATATTGATTTAAGCTGGATCATTCTAAGCTTCCCCTAGGGTTGCAGCTGCTACGCGCGACGGTTACACCCGACTTAATTACCCTAGACTTCCATCTACGGCGGCAAGTCGAACTGTGGTTGATAGTTCGACTTCAGCAAAATCAATGCCAGCATTGAGACTGACGCCGACAGATAACCACGATATACTGCGCCGCTTTTTTACCTTGACTGCATATACCCAAAATCATTGAAGATTCGGGTAGGCGACGAGGGAGTGAGACTGGAGCGCCAGCCCGGCCCGGAGCATAGTTGTCCTATGTGACTGGGTCGGACTGACGCTTCAGCGAACGAGCGAAGTCAACAACCCCGCATCTTCAAGGATGACGGGTATAATCTGCAACAACAGGCGCTGACGATGACGAAGAACTACTGTGGTATTGATTTTGGCACCTCCAACTGTACCGCTGGTTGGCTGAACGGCATTGAACCCGAACTGGCATTGATGGACGGTGATAGCCGTTATCTGAGTTCCGCGCTTTATATCCAAAGGCGTAAAGTAGATGACAACGACCAGCACCATGACAGCGACGAGCCTTATATCAATGAAAGTCTGCATCGGCTGTTGGCGCAAGACGCCAAGGTTTTTCTGGGTCAGGCGGCGCACCAGCATTACAGCACGGATCCGTTGGCGGGCGTGTTTATCCGCTCCCCAAAATCGATGTTGGGCTCAAGGCTGACCCCGGCACAAAGTCAGATTTATCGGCAGATCTGTACCTTATTACTTAAAGACATCAAACACAAAGCGCAGCAGTACAAAGACCCGATAGAAAGTACGATGCTGGACTACGCAGTTTTAGGTCGTCCGGTGCATTTTCAGGGGATTGATGGCGCTTTGGGCGATGAACGCGCCGAAGCTATTTTGCGCCAGGCGGCAGCGGATGTTGGCTTTCGTGAAATTCAGTTTGCCTATGAGCCGGTTGCTGCGGCGATGGAATTTGAGCGAAGTTTAACGAAAGAGCAGTTGGTGTTAGTGGTTGATATTGGTGGTGGCACCAGCGATATCAGTTTGATTCGGCTAGGCCCGAAGCGGATGGCGCAACTGGATCGCAGTAGCGATTTACTCGGTCACGCCGGACGGCGCATTGGTGGTGTCGATATGGACATTAAACTCGCTATTTACAGCCTGATGCCGTTGTTGGGTCGTGGCACCCAAGCGATTACCGGCCGGCCGCTGCCGAATTCTTTATTTAGTGACGCGGTCAATATTATTGATATTCAGGCGCAGGAAAACTTTTACCGGTCACAAACCAGCGCTGAAATTCAGCAATTATTGTTACAGGCGAAAGAGCCTTCCAAAGTGGCCAGATTGGCGCAGCTTTACCAGCGGCATTTAAGCTATTACCTGGTGCAGGCGGCAGAGCAGGCCAAAATTAGTCTGGCCGATCACGCCGATATCGAAGTGTCGCTGGCAAGAGTTGAACCGGACCTCGCGCAACTGATTAGCAGCGCACAGTTGGATCAGGCAATTTATCAGGAATTAAACGGCATTCAAAAACTGATTAGCCAAAGCATGGCGGACGCCAGCAGCAAACCGGATTGTATCTTCTTAACCGGTGGCGCTTCGGCAGCTAAGGGCATTCAGGCGTTATTGCAGGCGATGCTACCGGATATTCCGTTGGTGCATGGTGACCGCTTTGGATCAGTTGGCAAAGGCTTGTGTAGTATTGCTGCGCGCACCTTTCTTTAAACGTATTTCTTTAAACGTATTTCTTTAAACGTATTTCTTTAAACGTATTTCCAATCAACCACGCGAAACCCAACAACAGCGGTGATTGCAGACAATTGCTGCAATCACCGCTGTTTCTGTCGCCAATCCCCACCTTTTTTGATTCCTTTTAGATTCGTTTTAGATAAAGGACAGGCAAAGATGGTAGTTGGCGGCGATACCGGTTAGAATGCGCGACTTTTTTGTACAGCCCCCCATTCCGGCAGGCTGACAATATGTGGGGTTTTAGATGTCATTTTCGTTATTAGGGTTACAACCAGCCATTCAAAAAGCAGTCGAACAGGCGGGTTACACCCAACCGACCCCAATTCAGCAGCAGGCTATTCCTGCGGTGCTGGCAGGTCGGGATTTACTGGCCGCCGCGCAAACCGGTACCGGTAAAACCGCTGGTTTTGTGTTGCCAATTTTGCAACGTTTAAGCCAGACCAAAAGCAAACACCCGCGCCCTACCCGCGCTTTGATCCTGACGCCAACGCGTGAACTTGCCGCGCAAATCAGTGAACAAATTACCAAATACAGCCAATTCCTTGAGCCAAAACTGAAACACCTGGTGGTGTTCGGTGGCGTCAATATCAACCCACAAATGATGGGTTTACGCGGTGGTGTCGACATTCTGACCGCAACACCAGGCCGCTTGCTGGACTTAATTGGCCAGAACGCAGTGAAAATTAATGAAGTCGAAGTGCTGGTGCTGGATGAAGCCGACCGCATGCTGGATATGGGTTTTATCCGCGATATTCAAAAAATCCTGAATTTACTACCAAAAGTGCGGCAGAACCTGTTGTTCTCGGCCACTTTTGACAACGAAATCAAAAGCCTGACCAATAAACTTTTAAAAGATCCGCTGATGATCAACGTGGCGCCGGAAAACAGCACCGCCGAGAAAATCGAGCAAAAAGTTTATCATGTGACTAAAGGTCAAAAAACCGGCGCTTTAATTTCGCTGATTGAACAAAACAACTGGCAACAAGTGCTGGTGTTTATGGCGACTAAACACGAAGCCAACCGCTTAACCGAAAAATTAGAAGCTGCCGGTATTACCGCCGCTGCTATTCACGGCAATAAAAGCCAAAACGCCCGTACTGCCGCTTTAGCTGGTTTTAAAAGTAACGAAGTGCGGGTGTTAGTGGCGTCAGACGTTGCTGCTCGCGGGATCGACATTGCGCAGCTGCCGTTTGTGGTGAACTTCGCGCTGCCACGTTCAGCCGCTGATTATGTGCACCGCATTGGTCGTACCGGCCGCGCTGGCATGACCGGTCTTGCGGTATCGCTGGTGTGCCCGGATGAAATTCCACAATTAAAACAAGTAGAAAAGCTGATTGGGATGAAAATTCCGGTGGCAGAGCTGAGCGGTATTCCGTCTAGCAATCATAACGACCACGACTTAACTGTGCGCCCGCCGCGTCCACCACGGCCACAAGCGAAAAAACCTGCGGCTGCCGGTCAAAAACCAGCTACTGCAGGCGGCGCTAATTCTGCAGGCGCCAGGCCAGCAGCACCACGTCGGCCACGTCCGGCGGGTGCCCCGGCGCAGCAACACAATGCTGGTGGACACAATGCTGGCGGCAATGGTCAGGGCCAACGCCCGGCACCACGTCGCAGCAACCCGGCGCCACAGCGTCAGGGTAATAACTAACAGTCGTTTAGATGACCACCGAGCTTTCTCAAATTGCATCTTCAACTGAACACTTGGTTGAAGCTGCAGTTGAGTCGCAAGCAGAGTCGTCATTAATCAACAACAGCCCGGCCACTTTGGTCGGGCTACGTTTAAATCAAGCCATTGCCCACAGTGGTTTATGCTCGCGCAAAGCGGCCGCCAGACTGATTAGCGAACTGAGAGTCCTGGTCAACGGCCAGCAACAACCTCATCATTACCTTGTAAAAACCGGCGACCTAATTCAGGTCAATGGCGAAGCTTTGCCTGAAGCCTCACCACGCCAATGCTGGTTGTATCACAAACCGGTGGGCGTTGATTGTAATGTCAAAATGGACGATCCCAGCAGCATTGCACAGTTACTGGCAACCTTGCCGCTAAGATTATTTCCATTGGGGCGACTGGATAAAGACAGCAGCGGTTTATTGCTATTGAGTAATGACGGCGCTTTGGCGCATCAACTGATGCACGCTGACCAGTTGCAGCAAAAAGAATATCGGGTGGCAGTGGATAAGCTGGTGACTGAAGCACAACTGCAGCAATTGGCCACAGGCGTCAGTTGGCAGCTTGGTACCACGCTGTATCAGTCCGATCCTTGTCTCGTCCAGGCCGATAATAAGGTGCTGACGATAGTACTAACCCAAGGCTTAAACCGGCAAATTCGTTATATGTGCCGCACGGTTGGTTTAAAAGTGCTGACATTACATCGGGTACGGATTAATCAGCTGCAACTCAGCGACGCGGTTGGTTGTTGCCGACCGTTAACTGCGGACGAAATGTTATTGCTGACCAACACATCGCAAAGACGCTGCTAAGTACTTTTAGCTCAGCCAGCAACGCTTCGCGTGCAACGACGCAAATACCAGCTCATCCCAAGCGTCAGGCTATACATCAATATCGAAGCCACCACCACGCCCGGCCAACCAGCCACTTGCCAAAATGGATGCAGATATAAACCGCCGCTACTGGCACCGACATAATAAAACACCAGATAAAGCGCACTGGCACTCGCTTTGGCGCGGGTGGCATGTTGATTAACAAAACCGGTGGACAGACTGTGCGTCAGAAAAAAGCCAAAAGCACTGATAAAAAAGCCAAGCACGATGCCCCAAATTTGCGGGATTAACGTCACCACAGTTCCCAGCATCATAATGGCAATGCCTAGTGCCATACCTTCGGGCGCCGTTAGTTTTTTACTGATCCGCCCCGAAATGGCCGAGCCTAAAGTACCGGTGAGATAGGTCAGAAACAACAAGCCAATATAACCACTGCTCAGATGATAAGGTGCTTGTGACAGTGCAAAGCTGATGTAAGTATATTGATTTAAATAAACAAAAAAATTAAAGCCACCAATCAGAAAGCACAGTAATAACACCGGCTGACGCAAGTGAAACCCGTTGTCGGCCAGCGCCTGACGCAACGAAAAAGGTTTGGCAACAAAATGCTGCGACGGCGGCAAATAACGCCAGAACATCACCACTAACAGCAAACTTAATATCGCCATCGGCCAGAACGCCCATTGCCAATGACCAAGTTCAGCACAAAAACCGGCCAGCACCCGCCCGGAAATACCGCCCAGCGAACTGGCGCTGATGTAATACCCAACTGCCGCCAGTAGCGCAGGTTTACTCAGCTCTTCGCCCATATAGGCAATAGCGATGGCTGGCAAACCGCCGAGGAAAAAGCCCTGCACGGCGCGCCAGAATAATAACTGCGGATAAGTTTCAACCTGGGTGATAGCAACAGTCGCGGCCGCCATGCCGAGCAACGTCAGCCCCAGCAACTGCCGCCGACCAAAGGCATCAGACAGCGCGCCGTAAAACAATAAACTGACACCAAGCGCCAGCGTCCCAATGGCATAACTCCAGCTGGTCTGCAAAGCACTCAGCGCAAAACTGCGACTAAGTTCAGGCAGCAGCGGCTGCAGCGCATGTAAGTTGGCGAACACCACCACCGCGGCAAAACTTAAGATCCAGGTGATTTGCCGATAGCGCGGGCTATTTTTGGCATATGGCTCTGCCGATGTTGCTGAGAAGTTGTGAGACAAGAAAAGTCCTGTAGCACTATTCAAAATGCTATAACGCCAAGAAACTGTGCTGATTCTAAAGCAAAGCAGCTTTTGCTGCAGCACCCCAGTTCATCGATTTTTGACCTGCCGTATCCAATATATTCTGTGTATGATACTACCATCTCAAGTCCATCCCTGCATTTAAGGATTTCTAGCAATGCGTTTATCTCTGTTAAGTCTGGCCATCGCCAGCAGTCTTTTGCTCACCCAATGTACCGAAGCACCAAAGACCAATGACACGCCACCAGCTGCAGCCGCGCCGGCCGCCAAACCCGTCGCCGATGTAGCCGCCGCCAAAGCCTTGTATGAAAAGGCCACCCAAACGCTGTTTCAGGCGCGTGCGTTAAGTGCTTCCGCCTACGGCCTGACCGATCAGCAGGTTGGCAAGCCCTACAAAGCACAGCTGGAATTGTTCGATAGCAAAACCGAAGGCGATTTACGCCTGGCGCTCGGTAAAATTGCCACTGAACTTTCTGCGATGCCGCTACCTGCTGACACGGTTGAAGCAGACAATCAACAAGTGATGGCGAACATTATTGGTTATTACGCCGGTGATAGTCAGTTTCCCTTCGGTTACATCGACCCCTGGATGGGCCATTCGGCATTTATTATCAACCAAATCAATGGTCCGACTATTGATATGCCAGGCTCGATGGTGAACTCACATCCGATCAATAACGAACAAGACGCCAAAGATTATCTGGCGCGTTTAGCGCTATTTGGCCCGGCACTCAAAAGCATCAGCGACAAATTTAGTACCGATGTAAAAGCCGGTTGGATCCCACCAAGAGTGCTCTTGGATAAAGCCCAAAATATCCTGAAAAATTATGGCAATAGCAACGCGACCGAACATCCGCTATACCGCGATTTTGCGACAAAACTCGACAAAGTTACTACTTTCACTGCTGAACAAAAACAGCCAATGCTGGAGCAAGCAGCGAAGCACATCAGCACTCTCGTGGCGCCAGGTTATCAGCAGTTGCTTGCCGATGTGGTCGCCACCCTACCGCATGCCCGTATAGACGCCGGCATTTGGGCGCAGCCAAACGGCAGCGACTTTTATGCCTATTCTGTGCGTCAGCTTGGTGATACCGATTTAACGCCGGATCAAATTCACCAGCTTGGTTTGGATGAAGTGGCCCGGATCAGCAAAGAAATGGATAAAATCCTCAAAGCCAACGGCTACAACGAAGGTTCGGTCGGCGATCGGATGACGGCGCTCTCGGAAGAACCACGCTTTTTATATGAAGATTCAGACCAAGGCCGCGCGACGTTACTGGCCGATTTAAACCGCTATATCGCCGAAATGGACCTGCGGATGCCAGAGCAATTTGCCACTAAACCGCCTTATGCTGTTGAAGTGCGCCGCATTCCGGTGGAAGTGCAAGACAGCGCCGCTGGTGGCCAGTACACCAGTCCGGCGATGGATGGCAGTAAACCGGGTATCTATTGGATCAACCTGGCCGATATGAAAGCCAACTCAAAATTCGATTTAAAAACGCTGACTTACCATGAAGCCAACCCTGGCCATCATTGGCAAATTGCGCTGAATCTGGCGCAGGAAAAACTGCCATTATTACGCCGCATCGCGCCTTACAACGCCTATGCCGAAGGCTGGGGTTTGTATTCTGAGCTGGTGGCTTATGAAATGGGCATGTACAAAGACGATGCATTTGGCAATTTAGGCCGGTTAAAAGCCGAACTGTTCCGTTCCGTGCGGTTGGTGGTCGATACCGGCATGCACGCCAAAAAATGGACCCGCGAGCAAGCCGTGCAGTATATGGCGCAAACCACCGGTACTGCTTCATCGGATGTGATTTCGGAAATTGAACGTTATATGGCATGGCCCGGACAAGCGCTGGGTTACAAACTCGGCATGCTGAAAATTGTGGAACTGCGTGAATTGGCTCGCACCGAATTGGGCGCTCAGTTTGATATCCGCGCTTTCCACGATTTGGTGTTGTTATCGGGCGCCGTGCCAATGAAAGTGTTGGAGCAAAAAGTCCGCGATTGGATTGTCTTGCAAAAACAGCCGGTTCCGGCGTAAGTTAAAGGTTCAATTTACTGAATTAAAAGAACGACTTAATTTGGTGAATGGATCCATAACTTCAATGATGCTGCGGGAATCAACCGCAGCGTTTATCCAGCAAGGAAATTCCCGATGACCGACCGCAATCAGGCCGAATGGCTATTACAGCAACAAAGTTATGATCAGATGGAAAAACAAGCGCTGTGGCTAAAAGTAGTCGCCATTGGGTTGTGGTTGTGGCTGGTGCAAACCGAAAGTAGCCTGGTGTTACAACTGGGGTTAATAGCGCTGTTCTGGTTACATGAAGCGATTTGGAAAACCCAACAAAGCCGCACTGCCGAGCGATTATTAGCGCTGGAACAGGCGTTGTCACAGGGCAAAGACATCGGTTGTCAGTGGCATCACAGCTGGTTGCAGCAACGTGGTGGCGCTGTTGGTCTGGCGTTCTCGTATTTGAAACACTGCTTTAAACCAACAGTTGCTATCACTTATCTGGTCTTACTAGCGGCAACATTGGCCCGTCATTTTAATTAATGCAGAGGGCGGCGCCCGCACCATCGCTGAATACCGCGAATACACTGCTCAAACACAAAAAAGCATCGCGGACAGTGTTACAGATCTATCCATCTGCAACATTTTCCTCAATGCCCTACCAGCACCTACCGCTACGCCTATCACCACAAACGGCATTCCGCCCGATGTGCGCCTAATTTAGTTAGTCTAAAAATTAAGCAATTTCTAATTAGATATTCCCAAATAGAATTAAGGTTATATTGTATACATTATTCAATAGTCTAAGATAACTTGGCCTTTGGGCAATAAAAATGACATACAACGATAATCTTCGCAGGAACATGACATGCAAAAAACTATAAAAGCGCGGCAGCATAGCCATAGCGCGACCCTCACCCCTGGTACCTTGACGATAGCGCTCAGTCTGGCGCTTTGCAGTAGCCAACCGTTTGCAGCAGAGCTGCGGCAGCTACCTCCGCCGCAAACTCAACAGCAAACTCAACAACAAACTCAACAACAAACTCAACAACAGGTTAAACAAACCAAACAACCATTGGTGCAACAAGTTTCTTCAGTAGCCGCTGTCGTTCAACATCAGCGGCCACAAATTCCGCAGCAGCTCCAATGGGTCCCTAAATCAAAAACGCAGCCAGCGGTGATCAATGCGCCAGTCGAACCAAAACCAGAACATCTGCAGCAGCCGGTACAAGACGAAGAAAGTTATTTCCGCGCCCATAGCCACTCACAACAATTACTCGCTGAACAAGCTGTAGCAGTAGATGAGTGTGCGACAGCCGTCAGCGGTTATGGCAGCAAATCTGCTCAGGCGTTGGTTGACCACATTCTGGCAACGCCAAATCATTGCATTAACGACCTGTTTAACGGCGAGCCCAACTCCATAGCGGCCTTTAGCGCCAGCAACATGACTTTCGTCGCTAATGCAACGGCCAGCCTCGCCAGCAGCTACAACGCCAGTGGCAGCGAAGTCACGATCGGTAAACTGTACTACTTCCTGCGCGCTGGTTTTTTTGTGCAGTATTACAATGACACGCTGATCCCGGACTACCCTGCATCCGTAAAAACAGCAGTGCGGGCAGCGTTGGATAATTTATTCAGCAACCCGGTGTTTTATCAAAATTCATCACTCAATGGTCGTAACATTCAGGATGCCTTGACCCTGGTCGATAGCGCTGGTGAAAACAGCCGTTATTTGTATGTGGTGAAAGAATGGCTGCAGCGCTGGAACTCCAGTTACGCCGCCGATTGGGATATGCGTGGTGCGGTGAATCAGATTTTCACCATTTTATTTCGCGGTCATCAGGACAGCGCCTTTGTCGCCGCCACCGCCAATGATACGGTACTGATCAACCGGCTCGGCAATTTTGCCCGCCAAAGCTGGATGATTGGCACGCAAGCATCGTTTTTACAGGAAAATGCCGCCGCTGAATTAGCACGCTTTTTACAGTATCCAACGGCCGCCATTCACCATGATGTGAAATCGCATGTCAGCGCAATTCTGAGCCAATACAGCATGTCCGGCAATGGCTCAGCGGTGTGGCTACGGGTCGCCGCTGCGGTGGATTATTACGGCCAGTGCGCTACTTACAATATCTGTGGTTTTCAGGAACAGCTGGAGCAGCAAGTACTGGCACAACAACATGCCTGCAGTGGCTCGATGAAGTTTCGTGCTCAGGATATGACGAGCGCAGAGCTTGCCGACTCCTGTAATGCAGTGTCAGCGCAGGAAGCATTTTTCCATCAGTTTTTACGCACTAATCAACAGCCGGTTGCTGAAGACTTAAACAGCAATCTGGAAATGGTAGTATTTGATTCCAGCGCTGATTATGGCCAATACGCCGGGTTATTTTTTGGCATCGACACCAACAATGGCGGCATGTATCTGGAAGGCAATCCGGCATCTGCCACCAATCAAGCGCGGTTTATCGCTTATGAAGCCGAATGGTTGCGTCCGGAATTTCATGTCTGGAACCTGACGCACGAGATGGTGCATTACCTCGACGGTCGTTTTAACCTCGAAGGTGATTTTGGGGCATCCAAAGTCGATACTCACAAAACCGTGTGGTGGATTGAAGGCTTAGCCGAATATGTCTCAAAGAAAAACCGCAACGATACCGCCATCACCATGGCGCGCACTAAGCAGTTTAAACTCAGTGAAATTCTGGCGAATAACTACAGCAGTGGCCAGGATCGTGTGTATCGCTGGGGTTATCTGGCGGTGCGGTTTATGTTTGAAACACAGCCAGCGACAGTCACAAGCTTACTGACACATTTTAGGGAAGGTGACTACGACGCTTATCTGGCGGCGATCAATGCCATCGGCACCAGTCTGGATAGTCAGTGGTTGACCTGGCTTGGCAATGTGCAAAGTAACGATACGGTGCCGCAAGTGACCATCGGCCAAACCGGTAACGGCGCGGCGTTGGTGAATGGTCAGGCGAAAACCGGGCTTGGTGCTACGCAGGGCAACTGGTTGCAGTACTACATTGATGTGCCGGCCAATCAGGCCAAATTGGTGGTGGCGCAAAATGGTGGTAGCGGCGATGCCGATTTATATCTGAATCATGGTTCGCAACCGACTTTACAAAGCTACAGCTGCCGGCCTTATGTGGGTGGCAACAGCGAAAGCTGCACCGTCAACAATCCGGCAGCAGGTCGCTGGTATGTCGGCAATTACGCTTATGCCAATTTCAGCAATCTCAGTCTGACCGCGACTTACACACCAAGACCGCCACAACCGGATGCGTGCGCCAATCAAACGCCGGTCGATTACATCGCAGTGCAAGCTGGCCAAATGTATTGTGTGGTGGCAGGAAATGATGGCTATACCTACTTCTACTACTACAACAATGTCGCCAACGCCCGGTTAAAGCTAAACCTGTACGGCCCAACCACCGGCAATGCCGATTTGTACTTCAGCGCGCTAAACTGGCCAACCAGCAGCAGTTATCAGCAGCGCTCAGAAAACAGCGACAGTACCGAGCAGATCCTGACCAATCCGCTACCGGTCGGCTGGAGTTATATTGGGGTGAAAGGCAATCCCAGCAAAGGGCAAACGACATTGGTGGTTAGCCTGCAGTAATTGTTAACACCGGGGTTAGAGTAACCTTTGGGGTCAGAGTACTACTCTGACCCCAAAGGTTACTCTAACCCCAAATGTTAATTGTCTTGCTTCACTTTGGTCACCAGCAGCTGGTCAATTTTGTAGTTGTCGATGTCGACTACTTCAAATTTGTAGCCCTGATGCAAGACAAAGTCGGTACGTTTGGGGATTTTTCTGAGCATATACATCATAAAACCGGCGATGGTTTCGTAGTTTTCCTGATCCGGAAATTGGTCAATCGACAATACCCGCATCACGTCATCCAGTGGCGTTAAACCTTCGACTAACCAGGAATCGTCGTCGCGTTTGACGATTTGTTCTTCTTCGGAATTGACCAGTTCGCCCATCACGATGCTCATCACGTCTTTGAGCGTGATCATGCCAACCACCAGCGCGTATTCATTCAAAATCACTGCAAAATCAACGCCACTGACTTTAAATTGCGCCAGCGCTTCATACAATGACAAGGTATCCGGAATGATCAGCGGTGTGCGTAAAATGCCTTCTTTACTCAGCGATATCGATTGTTCGTGCAGCACCTGCATCAGAATATCGCGGGTATCGACATAACCCACCACTCTATCCAGTGCCTCATCACAGACGATAAATTTGGCGTGTGGATGCTCAGCAATTTTCGCTTTAATACTTTCCGGCGTTTCTTTTAACACAAAATAAATCAGGCTTTCGCGCGGCGTCATCGCTGACGTTACAGTGCGCTGATCCATATCAAAGACGTTTTCCAGCAGTTTGTGTTCTTGTTGCTGCAGCACACCGGCTTCAGCGCCTTCGTCCATCATCGAAATAATGTCTTCTGGCGTGATCTGATCTTTACGTTGAATAGGCACATTAAAGATTTTAAACACCAGATTGGCGATGCTGTTAAACAACCAAACCAAAGGTTTCAACACAATTAACAACAATAAAATGGGTCGTACGACCGCGACCGCCACTTGCTCTGGGGCCAACATCGCCAGTCGTTTTGGCATCAGATCGGCAAACAGAATAAACAAGGCTGTGACAAAAAATACTGATAAACCAAAGCCTAACGACTGTAGCGCCGGGCCGTCGTAGATAAATTGCAGCAGTTCAACAAAGGTCGGGGTAAAAGCAGCTTCGCCGAGAATACCGCCCAAAATGGCGACAGCATTCAGGCCAATCTGAATAATGGTGAAGAAACTACCGGGATGTTCCTGCAGCGCCAGCACTTGCTTCGCGCGCAGCTCGCCATCGCTCAGCAGTTGGCGTAAACGCTGTTTGCGCGACGCCGCCAGCGCGATTTCTGACATTGAAAAAAAGGCACTGACACTAATCAGCAGCACAATAATAAGGACATGTTCAAACAAAGACATTGAATCACTCACCAGGCTTTAACCAGCTTGCCCTAGCGCATACTGGCAGATGTTGCGCAAAGAATTATGACAACGCCGACAGTATATACCCAAAATTATACTCAGCGGTTTTGCTCAGTGCGGGATCTTGCCGATATCAAGCAAATCCCACCACAGAAGACGTCCCGCTGATTTAACAAAAAACTGCAATATTCTCAATCACAAAGCCCAGCAACGCTGGCATTTACGACAAAACTCTAAGCTGCACTTTTACAATTTTTATTCGATTGTGCCCAAACGTTCAAAACGCACACCGATTGGGATCCAGGTCGGTAACCAGCGATTTTGACCTTTACTGAATTCAAAACTCATCCATTTTAATACTGCTTTGCCTACCAAATTTTGCGTCGGAACAAATCCCCAGAACCGGCTGTCTGTGCTGTTGTCCCGGTTATCACCCATGGCAAAATAATGTCCTTCAGGCACAATAAATTCGTTTACCTCAGTACCAGGTTGGCGATAATAATTATGGATAGCCTCCGGTAACATCGGATTATTTAAAATCTCATAACGAACCGCCGGGCCTTGTTCGGTAAAGCGCCTTAATGGATAAGGACCGAGAAAAAATTCGCCTTCAGATTGAAGCTCCTGATGCATGGGCTTCAAACTCGGACAAGCCTGACCGATGGATTTGTCACAAGCTTTTTGGATATATAACTGCTTGTTTTTATAAACAATACGATCTCCAGGTAAACCAATGACCCGCTTTATTAAGTCAATGGCCGGATTTTCCGGGTTTTTAAATACCGCCACATCACCATGCTGTGGTTTGCCGGTTTCGAGTAAGGTCGTGCGCCATATCGGATCTTTCACATCATAGGAATATTTCTCCACCAAAATAAAATCGCCGTCCAATAAGGTCGGCATCATCGAGTCCGATGGGATCTGAAAGGGTTCGTACAAAAAGGAGCGCAGGATCGTGATCACGGCAATCAGCGGAAATATTGATTGCGCGGTTTCTGCAACATATGACTGCGGCGCAATTTGTTGTTTAACATCATCAGTGAGCGCGCGACCGGTTGCCGCTTCTGTCTGCGTCAGGATTAAATTTCTTTTCGGTGCCAGAACCATGGCATCAAATAACCAAATCAAACCACTGCCAATCGTCAACGCGACTAAAAAAAATGAAAAATATCCTGCCATAAAAAATCCTGTGCTGATTGGTGTCTGATGGTTGCTATCTGACAGTTGCTATCTGATAGAGACGGCAAATAAGTTAATGTCGACAAAGCAACAGCTTACCGTCGAATCATCCTGCACAGGGCGATTAGCTTTCAATAATATTGTTACCAGCTGTAACGATTTAACTTATTGCCGCAAAAACAGCATCGTCGCCTGCTGATACACCCAAAGCGCCAGCGCTGCATCGTACCTATCGCCTTCGTCGCGCATAAAGGCATGTTGGGCGTTCAGTTCATGCCAGCTGAAATTGCAGCCGGACGCGCTTAGCTGTTGATAAATTTTCAAGCGGCCATCCATGGGAATATGCGGGTCTTGTTTGCCCCAAATCAGCATTAGTTCGCCTTGGATGTCGCCCGCGCGCTCAAGCGTTTGATCGCCCGGTGCTGCGGGTAACGTATCACTGTGTAAATCGGTGGCGTATAAACAACAAGCGGCACTAATGCTAGGGTTTAACGCCGTCCGAAACGCCAGATGGCCGCCGATACACACACCATAACTGCTGGTTTTGCCGTTAAATTCGGCTAACGTCTTTAAATAAGCAAGCATCGCCGCAGTATCGCTGTCGTGGCTGGCTAACGGTTTAGTCCATTTATCCTGATTACCTTTGTCTTTACCAATATCGTCATAACCGAGCACAGTGCCGGCCGGGTTTAATTCATGGAACACTTCTGGCACCAGCACAATCAAGCCCTGCCCCGCTAACATCGCGGCAGCACGGGCGATCGGGGCGGTAATTTGGAAAATTTCTGAATAAAACAGTACCGCGCTGAAGGTTTTAGTCGAGGTTTTTCCGAGGGTTTTCTCGGGAGCTTGCGGCATCATTTGCAAACAACGCATCGGGCCGGTGGCGGTGGTTAAGGTGATAGTACTGGTTTGAATTTGCATGCTCGGTTTTCCTGCAACGCCATGCTGCTCATTATAAACAGAAGGCTAAACGGCTAAAATTTAAAAACATCATACCGTATTTGCAAACCAGGGCAAACTAACCTGCACCATTAACCCAGGCGGTTGATTGCGCAGACTTAACCCGCCGCCGTGCGCTTCGGCCACATCACGGCATAAGGTTAGGCCAATACCCGAGCCTTGTGCTTTGGTGGTGTAAAATGGCAAAAGCGCATGTTCCAACACTTCGGCCGACAAACCACCACCGGCATCTTGCAATGCAATGGTTAACAGCTGCGATGATTCCTGGATACACAACCGGATAAGCAAAGGATCCGAACCCGATTCATGGGCGTTTTTCAGCAGATTCAGCAGCAATTGCATCAGTTGCGCTTGGTCCAGCTGCCAATCAAGCTTTGGCAATTCGCCGTCCAGTTCAAATTCAAAATGATCGTGTAATTGATTAATCAACCGCGGCCAATTGACCGTGTCACGCTTGGGCGGTGGTAACTTGGCAAACTGAATATAAGCCTGCAAAAACTGATTCAAATGCTGGCTACGCTCGCTGATAGTTGCCAGGATTTGGCGCAGCGGCTGGAATGTCGCTAAATCGGTTGCTTGTTTTTCCGGCGATTGGGTTTCCAGTACTTGTTTTTCCAGTGCCTGCTTTTCTAATAATTGCTGTCCGGAATACGCCAGCGACGATAGCGGCGCCAGACTATTATTCAGTTCATGGCCAATCACCCGCAGTAATTTTTTCCAGGCGTTCAGCTCTTCGCGCTGAATTTCGGCGGTCATTGGTTTGAGTAAATACAAAAAATGCTGCCGTTGATTAAGCAGAAACTGGCTGGACGATAGGTGCCAGATGGCAGCGCCCTGGCCGCTACTCTGCCCCCTCGAACCACCATCGCGCGTTTCCAGATGCAACAAACCTTGTTGCGGTTGTTGCAGATAACCACTAAATGCCAATTGCAACGCCGGCCACTCTGCCAGTACGTCATCGAACAGCCGACCATCGAACTTCTGACCGTGCAAAAATAACTGGCGCGCCGCAGGGTTCGTCAGCAATACCCGATTATGTTGATCGGTCAGCACTAACGCACTGGGGCTCGATTGCAACACGGTATCCAGCAGCAATTCACGTTGATACAAAGTTGCACGCTGGCGGCTCAGTTCAGCCGACATCGAATCCAAAGCGTCGGCCAGCGGCGTTAACATTCGGATCTGTTGCCGGTTGGCGCGGCTATTGAAGGCTTGATCCTGCAGATTATCGGCATGCAAATTCAGCGCAGCGATTTCCTGCTGCAAACCATGGTTCACCCGCTGCAGCAATAAATGCAGCAATACCGCCAGCAGCAACAACATTGCCCATAACAGATACAAAGTGCTGGTTTGTTGAGAGCCGCTTAGCAACCAAGGCAACAACAAAGCCAGTGCCAATAACGGCATGAGTACCAATAGTTGCACCAAAGCGAGTTGGCCACTGAAACTAAACAGCCGCAGCAGACTAAAACGCTGGCCGACGGACTGTCCAATAGGCCGACTGCTCGCTTGACTGATCAAAAAACTAAGGCGTGGCAATGCCATAAAACTCCATGCGCCGGTACAACGCCTGCCGGCTGATGCCAAGTTGCTTCGCTGCTCGGGCAATAATGCCGCCTTGTTGCACCAATGCCTGTTCAATCTGCAGCCGGTCGATATCGTCCAGCACCCTTTTTGCTAACGGTTCTTCCAGCTGCAAGCCTAAATCGGTCGCTTCAATCGTATTGCCGCCCGCCAACAATAATGCGCGCTGGCAGATATTCTGCAGTTCCCGCACATTGCCCGGCCACTGATGTTGGATCAGCACTTGCTCCGCCGTGGCCGACAGCGTTTTTTCTCCGGCTAAAAACAACCGCGCTAACGGCAGAATATCGTCAGGTCGTTGTTTAAGTTCAGGTAAATGCAGTTGCACCACATTCAGCCGGTAATACAAATCCTGCCGGAACTGCCCTGTTGCGATGGCTTTGGTTAAATCAGCATTGGTGGCGCTTAACACCCGCACATCGACTTTTCGCGTTTGGCTAGAGCCCAACCGTTCAAACTCACCGGTTTGCAGCACCCGCAGTAATTTCATCTGACCAGATAACGACAAATTACCAATTTCATCGAGGAAAATGGTACCACCATCGGCGGCTTCAAACCGGCCGATGCGGGTTTTTCCGAGCCCACTGTAAGCGCCGGCGTCGGCGCCAAATAGTTCGGCTTCCATCAAATCGGTGGGTAAAGCGCCCATATTAACTTTAATCAGCGGCTTTTTTGCCCTGGCCGAATTGGCATGCAGCACCTCTGCGATACCCTCTTTGCCGGTACCGTTTTCGCCGGTGATCAGCACCGCCGCATTGGATGGCGCCAGTTGCAACGCCATTTGCAGCAGTTGCTCCATGGTGGTGCTGGCAAAGACCAAACCGCACAAATCTTTACCAACAAATTGCGCCAGCCGTTCTTGTTGCTTACGCTCGGCTTGGAGTTGTTTGTCCTGCAACTGTTTTATTTTTAACACATTTTGCACGGTCAGCAGCAACCGCGCATCGTCCCATGGCTTGGCGATATAGTCGCTGGCACCGGCTTTCACCAATTCCACCACCATATCGAGCTGGGTCCAGGCAGTCATTAAGATCAGCGGTATTGTCGGGTATTGCTGCCGCAGTTGGTAAAATAAGGATTTTCCCTGCAGCCCCTGCATTTCACCTTTGGCAAAATTCATATCCTGCAGCACCACATCAATCGGCTGCTGCGCGAGCATGGCCAGCGCTTGAGCCGGATCGGTTGAAGTCAACACCCGATAACCCTGTAAATGAAACAGCGTGAGCAAGGCGGTGCAAACCGCCTCGTTGTCATCAATGACTAAAATTGTGGCCATAAAAAATGGTGTATTCCTGTGCTCAATAGAGGTTCCAAATCAATGAAACATCAGTCATTAGAGTGTTTTAGTGGCAGTAGCCGGCGACACTGAAGTCGCAATTCTGGCAGGATACCATGTGGCAATGGTGACACAAACCAGCAACACCGCACTACATAATAACGGCAACCACCAATTCAGTGCTTCAAGGCTAATCACAGTGGCCAACATCTTGTTTAGCGCCAATGCACAGAGCACTCCAAGCGAAGCGCCAACGAAAGTGGTTAGCCAGTTTTCACTGAGCAGTTCTAATAAAATCAGCTGCTTACTGGCACCAAGCGCACGTTTAATGCCAATTTCTTGCTGCTGTTTTAAAGCATGGAAATGCGCATTACTGTAGCTTGAGACCATCGCCACTAACAACATCAGGCCGCTTAAGATGCCGAGCAAAGTGGCGAGGCCAAACTCGTTGCGGTAGAGCTGCTGATGCTGTTCTTCCAGAGTGCGTACGTAGAAAACTTCAATATTGGCATCGACCTTGCGCAGCACTTCGGGTAATTGTTGGCGTATTTGCTCAGTATTGCCTGCGCTGGTGTTGATTAATAATGCATAACCCCAGTCCACGCCATACAAAGGTGCGACCTGGATCATATTGTAGGTAACTTTAGTTGCTTCACTTTGACCAAAAAAATCTTCGACCACTGCGGCCACTGGCGCCCGATTGGTCTTCAAACCGACAGCCGAACGTCCGGGAAACAATTTTTCAGCCAGACTTCGGGTCAACACCAGCGGTGAAGGCGTTTTGATGTCTATCGCAATTGGCGTCACTGGCAATTGTCCTTCGACCAGATTTAAATCAAGCGCAGCAAAAAAGTCCGGCGACACCATGTATTGCGGAATGTCCGGAATATTGGTCCGTTCTTGCGCATCAGCGTCAAATAAATTGCCGTTGTTGCCCCCCTGCCGGACCGGGCCCTGATTGGCATAGGCCACTGCCTTTACGCCAGGTAATGCCCGTACTGCAGCCATTTGCCGCTCCAGCAAATCGCCCAATAATGGATAAACCCGCAAATCTGGTGTGGTTGGTTTTAACTGTACCTGCAGCGTCTGCGGTAAATTCAGCCCGGTCGGTTCATTCAGCTTGTCGCGCGTTTGCATCGCCAGCAATAAACTATTCACCAGCAGTGCCAGCGTCATCGCCAGCTGTACCAATAACAACACGGTGACCACTTTACGACGCAGTAAAGATTTTATTAATAAATGCAATGACATAGGGTTATTCCTTTAATTGCTGATTTAAGCCGCCAAACGACGCACGCAACGATGGATACAAGGTCACCAGGTAACTCATGGTGAAAGTGATAGCCAATAACAACAGCAACAACGTCAGATCCCAGCGACCAAACAGGCTGTTGGCTGGCCACAGGAAATTCAGTAAGGTCACACCGCCCCAGGCAATCAGCAAACCACCGATACAACAAAAGGTGGCCATTAATAAAACATCGGCCAGCATTTGTTGCTGCAATTGGCCACGACTGGCACCAAGCGCGCGGCGCAGGCTAAATTCATATTGATTACTGATATAGCGGTTGAGTGACAAATGGCTGGCATTAAACAAACAGACGCCTAAAAACAACAACGTCACTAAGGCAAATGCTTTGATATCGGCTGATTCACCGCCGAAGTAGGTAACGATAGTACGCATCGGGATCAGTTGGTTGTTTGGCGTGCTTGGGTGACGACCGGCTTTCTTTTCATCGGCCACTAAGTTGCTCATAAACTGTCGATACGCCTGTTGCTGCGCGTCGGTATCCAGCTGCACCCAAAATTGCAGTTGATTTAAAGCACCGGTGCGCCCTTGGGTGGCCAGCTGACGATAGTCGGTATAATCATAAGTATGCGATTGCCGATTAGACATGTAGTTGAAATCGTAGCCAGTTTCCAGCGGCATATAAACTTGATCCGCGTCCTCCAGATGACCCCGGTTATTGGCGTCATACAGCCGTGGCAACATTTGCCAGTCATCCAGCACCCCAATCACGGTATAAAACCGGTCATCAAGCAGTATTTTTTCGCCGACAACGTCACTACGGCCAAACATTTTTACTGCAGTTTGTTTCGATAAAATCAGTTCAAGACGGGCTTTATCATCGGCCCAGATACTGCCATGTAATAATGGCACTTCAAACATTTTGAAAAAATCCGGCTGTGTAATACGGATACTGACCGGGGTTGGTGCTTGTTTCGTATCGAGCCGCAAATAACCATCGGCGCTGTACATCCCGGCTTTGGCCGACGGGATATCGCTCTGACTCAGTTTTTGCACGTTGCTGTAACTCAATACTCTGGGCGGCGGACAGTCGCTGCACTCATTCGGCACCATTAATGTCATTGGAAAAAACAGCTTAGCGCTTTTATGCGGCAACGGATCTGAATTGAGCTGGTAATAAAAAGTGGCATTGGCGAAAAATACCCCAAGCCCCAAACTTAAGATAAAAATGGTCAGCGCATAAGGCAAAGGTGCCCGTTTGATGCTCACCCAACTGACTTTCAGGTAATACAGAAATTGTTCCATGTTAGTCCCCTTAAGCCCGTTTCACGGCCAGCGGGTCATACATCGCCGCATCGCTTAATTGTCCATCAACAATCTGCACCTGGCGGCCAGCGCGACGCGCCTGATCCGGGTCATGCGTGACCATTAAAATGGTACAACCATCATTGTTAATTTTTTCCAAAAGCTCCATCACCTGCCGCGCCATCAACGAATCAAGGTTACCGGTCGGTTCATCCGCCAGCAAAATCCGTGGCTGGCCAGCAATAGCGCGGGCAATCGCCACCCGTTGCTGCTGACCACCGGAGAGCTGCGACGGGTGATAATCACGGCGCGCCGCTAAGCCCACCAACTCCAAAGCCTGTTCAGCACGACGTTTACGCTCGCTGGCGGCAATGCCACGATAACGCAAAGGCAATTCGATATTGTCTTGCAGGCTGTAATCTTTAATCAGGTTAAAGCCCTGAAAAATAAAGCCAATTTTTTCGTTGCGTAACTTGGATAAAGCGCTGTCGGTGAGGCCTTTCACCGACTGGCCATCCAGCAAATAATCCCCTTCATCAAAATGCTCCAGCGTGCCCAGCACGTTTAACAAGGTGGATTTACCCGAACCAGAAGGACCGGTTAAAGCAACAAATTCACCTTCGTTCACCTGCAACTCGATACTGCGCAGGGCATGGGTTTCAATCAGTTCGGTTCTGAAAATTTTGCTTAAATTCTTTAATTGGATCATCGGGTTTGTCCTTTTTCATTTTGCTATAGCAGCTGTGTTCGCAGACGGCTGCTCGGAATTTGTATTGGCAGCTGCATCAGCCTGCTTTGATACAGCGTTAATTCAACCGTACTTGCGGCTGATCTTTAAATTCGCTGAGATTGGAAATCACCAGTTGGTCACCTTCGTTCAAGCCAGCCAGCACTTCAACCCATTGCACCGATACCGCGCCTAATTCAACCGGTGTTTTGGTCGCCACATTGTCGATCAGCCGATACGCCTGACGGCCACCACCTGAGCTGATAAAATCGCCACGCGCCACTTTGAGCACATTGGTTTTTTGTTCGAAGATAATCCGGCCGGATAAACGCTGGTTCTGGCGTAAACTTGCCGCATCCTGGCTTTGAAAACGCACGCGGGCGCTGACCTGGCCTTCTTTGACTTCCGGCGCGACATGACTGAGCGCGCCTTGCAGCATCTGGCCATTCAGACTGACTTCCACCGCCAAACCTGCCGCCAGCTCCGCGGCATAGTTTTCCGGCACGCTCAGCTCCGCTTCGTACTGACTTAAGTCAATCACTGTGAGCAAGCCCTGACCTTCCAGCACATGATTTTGCTGCTCGACCAACCAGTTCCCGACTTGCCCGGTGACTGGTGCTGTAATTTGCAGCGCGGCCAGTTTGCGATTCAATTCCGCCACCACCAACTGCTGGCGCTCTAACGCTTGCTGACCGGATTTTTGTTCAAAGGCCAGTTTATCCAGCGCCAACTGCACTTTGCGTTTGGCATGGGCGAACTCCAGTTCAGACTGGGTCATTTTGTCGTTGGCGATATCTAAGTCGAGTTGACGCAATACACCCAGTTGCAGCGATTGTTTGGCGCGGGCAAGTTCCCGTTTCGCCGCAAGCAGATTAATTTGTGCGGTGTTTTGTACCTGCTCCATGTCTAACTGCTGCTCGCGAGCCTGTAAGGTCGCCCGTTCAGTATCGGACGTCATACTAGCCAGTAGCGCTTGTTGTTGTTTCACTTCGTTTTCAAGCGTTGGGCTGTCAATCACCGCCAGTAAATCGCCTAACGTCACCGGTTCACCTGGTTGTTTTAATAAGCGAATTTGCCCGGCTTGTTGGCTGAACAATGTGGGCGCATTGGCCGCAACTACTTTGCCTTGTACCGCTAAATCACGGACAAAATCGCCCCGGCTCACAGTGCCAATCTGCACTTGCTGGCGTGGGATCACCAATGACGCCTGCGCGCCACCGGCAAACAACCACTGCCAACTGAGCCACAGCACGCCACTGGCTGCTGCAACCAGCAGTATTTTCCTGGTTGGTTTTTGCTTAGCACTGCCTTTGACGGCAATATCTTGTTGTTCGGTACCTTGGATCATCTGCTGTTCCTTCTGACATGATGACCTGCTTATTGCACAGGACATGCCAGCACAAATAATTATTTATGTGATTGTTTTATAATGATTTTATACTGACTGAATCTATGGGAAAACTGTCCGCGGACAACCAGACTGTCCGCTATAGCGCCGTGGACAGCCGTCTGCCGGAGCGAAATAACCAGTATTTCAACCGCAAAAGCACAGAACGAAGATTGGCGCTACTGCCAATCGCCACATTGGAAACTGATGGGAATCTGATTGGGAACTGATAGCGAACTGATTGCGAACGCAAACTAAGCCAGGCGAGTATTTAGACCAGTTATTTGTAATGAAGGAATTACTAATAAATATATTTATAAACACTTTATCACAAATATATGAAGTTTTTGACATTCCAAAGACTAAGTTTGGCGCCGCAGGATGCAAAAAACTAACAGGGATTTCTTCAATAATCCAAGGTAATTATAAAAATCCAAGGTAACTAGAATGAATAACAGAATGAAAAACTCTACCAAACTTGCCATGCTTGGCGTTACTGCAGTCTTTACATTAAGTACCGCTTCGCTCGCAGTGGCCGAAGCTATTACCGCTATTCACATTGATCAGATCACACCAATCGACATCAGTGACACGACCACCCGCTACATTGTGAAATATAAAAATGACAGTTTAATGGCAACACAAGAAGATGGCGCGGCGTCGATGCAGCAATCTGCAAACGATGGCGCGGTATTCTCAACGCTCAAAGCCAACAACTTATTACGTAAGCACAATGTTGATGCCGTGATGCACCTCGCGCAATTGAACGCCAGCGTCGTTGAACTGACGCCATCACAATTACAGCTGATGCAAAATGATGCATCCGTGGAATATATTGAAGTGGATCCAAAACGCTTCATTCTGGATCTTCCTTCGATCCAAGCGCAAAGTACCCCTTACGGTATTACCATGGTGCAGGCCAATCAGGTGAGCGATGTGAATGCCACCAACACCAAAGTTTGTGTCATCGACACGGGTTATCAGCTGAACCACGCAGATTTACCGAATACGGGCGTGACTGGTTATGCCTTCTCCGGGCATGGTAGTTGGAGTAGCGATGGTAATGGCCATGGTACCCACGTCGCCGGAACGATGGTCGCGTTGAATAATAACGATGGTGTGATCGGGGTGCTGCCTTCAGCCAAAGCCGGTGTCCATATCGTGAAAATATTTAATGATTCAGGCAATTGGACGTCCGCATCCAATCTGATCCAGGCCATCCAATCCTGTAAAGACGCAGGAGCCAAAGTCGTGAATATGAGTCTGGGTGGCGGTAGTTCCAGTACGACAGAACAAACAGCCATGACCAATTTCTACAACGGTGGCATGTTATTGATTGCCGCCGCGGGTAACAGCGGTAACACCAGTTTGTCTTACCCTGCATCTTATGATGCCGTGGTGTCAGTAGCAGCGGTCGATTCCAGTCGCAATCTGGCAAGCTTCTCCCAGCGTAACGCCCAGGTTGAACTAGCCGGCCCAGGTGTCGCGGTAAACTCCACCTGGAACAATGGTGGTTATAACAGTATCAGCGGAACTTCAATGGCGTCGCCACATGTGGCGGCTGTTGCGGCGTTGGTCTGGAGTAATCATCCACAATGTACTGCACCTCAAATTCGCAGTGCCTTAAACCGCACCGCGCAAGACCGCGGTACTGCAGGCCGGGACACCTCTTTTGGTTTTGGTATAGTGCAGGCGAAAGCGGCAGTTGACGAAATCACCAACAACGGTTGTAGCGGTGGTGTCATTAACCCACCAGGTGGTGGCGAAACCTTCCCGAATCTGGCCGGGACGGCTGGTCAATGGTTACGTAGCTCTTATGCCATTCCGGCTGGAGTGACCAAAGTGACGTTCAAAATCGCCGGTGGCACCGGTGATGCTGATTTGTACGTCCGGCTAGGTACTGCTCCAACGACCGCAGCTTATACCTGCCGTCCTTATCTGAATGGCAACAATGAAGTCTGCACCATCAATAATCCACAAGCCGGTACCTGGCATGTCGGGATCCGTGGTTATACCGCGTTTAGCGGCGTGACATTCAGCTATCAATACTGATTCGCCTGCGTAATTCAACAAGGTTCACAGCGACTGCCAGAGCAGTCGCTGTTTTTTCAGCGAAAAGAGTTTAATCTTTTTTGACCCATTGCCCATCACGCAAAATAAAGTGTCCACTTTGGGTTTTATTCAAGGCTTTTTGCCCCGCCATAATTTCGACATCAGCCAGTTGCAGGCCATTGGCCGTCGCTAATTTTTGATACTCATTCCGTCTGGCATGATTGATTAATTGCACCAGAGCAGCCATGTCGCCTTGGGCTTTGACCACACCCAGATAACCATCCGGTTGTTCACCAACCAGACCTTGGGCTTTGGCCGTAGGTAATACCGTCATCGCTTGTTGTAAATCCATCGCCTGCAGCGGTTGACTCAACAGCATCAGCATCGCGGTTAAACAAACTAGTTTTTTCATGCTAAACGCTCCTTAAAATAAACCACTGGATTCATCCAGCAGATGGTCGAGTTGTTTATCTACTTTAATGAGAATTTCATGCTGAATTTTCACATTCAAATTGATATTAATAGGTTCGCTGGGCATCGCGACCTGCACTGTGGGTGTGCAGGCAATGCACGTACAAAGCCCGAGCACAATGGCAATGGTACATATTAGTTTCATAAATTCTCCTGTCATTGTTTAACTGCTGCCGGTTTGACGACTGGTTTTTGCTGCGTTTCTGGCTTAGTTTCTGGCTTAGTTTTGTGCTGAATTTTCTGTTGAATGCGCTGCCGGACCTTATCACTGATTTGACCACTCAATTGCAAACTCGTCAGTAAAGCCGGTAAATCTTCTTCGACATTGATATTAAAATGCACCGGTCGGCCTTGTTGCAGTTTTGGGTTAAAGCCATGCAGCTTTACCTGTAACAGCACCTTGCCATCTGGTTGTAGCTCCACCGTGCTCGCCAGCGTCTGATAGCGAAAATCACTTAAAGCTTCAAAGGCTAGATCCAACCCCGATGCTTTTTGCCCTGGCACAGCCTGATACTGGTATTGCAGGCGCCCGCCTGGTGCTTCGGCCTGCAGACTACCGCCAAAGACTTGCCACTGCGCGAGCGTGTTTTTGGTCGCAGCAGGTTTAACTTGCTGATAACGTATAGGAATAGTGCCACTAAGCACGCCATCGCCCAGCAGTTGACTGGACGGATGTTGTTTCAGAAGCTCTGCCAGCTGAATTTGCTGGACGGCCACGTTGAACTCTATGGCTGGTTGTTGCAGCTTAAACTGGGTCTCAGCAAACGACAGCTGGCCACCAAAGATGGCAAGTTGCGCCTGCCCAAGCCGTACTTCGCCGCTGGTTGGTGCAGACCAGTCGGCCCGGTACTGCGCAGTGAGTTGCGCTGGCCCGGCCTGAAAACCATGCTGCAACTGTTTTAGCGTCAACTCTGGCAGATTTAGCGTAAATGAGCGTGGATCGCCTGCCATGACCACTTGCGCCGTTAAGCCGCCAAAGGCGGTCCGATCGTAGATCCCATAAAGCTCGTGCAACTGTGCATTCAGTTGCAGATTGTTGAGTTTGCCACCCGGTAACTGCAGTTGCAGCTGGCCGTCGGCATGGAGTTTGCCACGTTGCAGCTCCAGTAATTCTGGCCACAGACGGCTTATTTGCAGCGGATTGCCGGCCAGTAAAAACACATCAGCCAGTTGCCACTGCACGTTGAACGTCGATGGCGACAACTTTGCCTGATAGCTTATTTTCAGCGCCTGTGGATTGTGCAAGGTTCCGCTTAGTTGCAGATCTGAAAGCAGCCCTTGCGCCTGACCTTGCCATTGCCAGTCCGATGTTTTTAGCAACGGATGTTGCAATTGGCGCGCCGCTGCTGTCGCCTTGAGTTCTAACTTGCATTGCTGCCAGCGTGCGTCCGGACATTGCAACTGGCCGCTATGTAATTGCACCTGCGCCGATGGTAAGTGCAGGCCTTGGCCTGGTGCAGCCGGGTTTTGGTAACTGAAATCAACCGCTGCTGGCTGTAATAAGCTCAACTGTAACTCGTCCGCTTGCCAGTGTCCGGCCAACTGTAATTTGATTGTTGCTGGCACCAGACCCGCAGGTAGCCCTTGGAGCCACCCGGCGGTTGCCAGCGCTTGCACATCCAGCTGCAGCTGGAGTTGCCTGAGGTGTAGCTGTGCAAGCTGTTGATTTTTTTCCACCAAAGCAGCTTGCAGTTGTACCTTTTGGCCATCACCTTGCAGTTGCAAATCAATGTTGTGGTTCGTATTTTCGCTGGAAGTGTTTTCGCGGGAAGTGTGCAGCGCGCCCAGCAACTGACAGAACTGCCGCTGCGCTGTTTGACAGGGTAATTGCAGCGATAGTTCGCTGATGTCGAGCTGTTGCGGCAACCAGCCGGGGATCGTCAGTTCCGGCCACTGCGGTAACTGAAATTCAGCGGCTGTGGCTGCCGCATCTGCGGGGATGGTAACTGGCACCGCAACCGGCACCGCAACCAGTGCTGCGGCCTCGAACACCGGCGATACACGCAACTGCTGCACCTGCAACTGTGGCAATGGCCAGCCGCGCCAGTCAATTGCCAAATTCTGCAGCTGCAGATCCCACCATTGCTCGCCCTGCCCGGCCTGAAACGACAAACCCGCCAGCCGGATCTGCTGTAACCCTACAGTCAGACCTGACCATTGCACGTGCCGCACCGGCAGCAACTGATAGCCAATCAATAGCAATAGCAACAACGTCAAAATCAATAGCAGCAAGGCGACTGATATCTGTCGACATAGCTTAGGCCATTGAATACTTTTACTTTTCTCTACTTGCAAAAGCTGGTCCCTGTGCGGCTAAAGATGCCTGAATATACTGACGCTAGGCGCATCAAGCTGAATTTGCAATTAATCTGGTTAAAATCTGCCGGATCCGTGTTTTGCCGGAAGGTGAAAAACCGGACTGTGGTAGTGCTTCAGATCACAACCTGTTACATTTTCCAGAAGTAAGGCCATCACATGACATGGTTAAATGCCCAATAACTGTGAATGAATAACTATCAGAGACTCTTGATGCTTAAATTACACAAAATTGCTTTTACTGTGGCACTTGCCAGCGGTGTTGTTGCCTGTAACAGCCCACAATCCACACCAACAGCCAGCGTATTACCAGCCGGAATTAGCCTCGTCGCCGACCAAAGCCAAACGACAGGCCTGGCAATACCGCATCAAAAATACAAGCTAGCCAATGGTTTAACCGTGATTGTGCATGAAGACCATTCAGATCCGCTGGTGCATGTTGATGTCACTTATCATGTTGGTTCTGCCCGTGAAGAACCTGGCAAATCCGGTTTTGCCCACTTTTTTGAACATATGATGTTCCAGGGCTCAGAAAACGTAGCAGACGAACAGCATTTTAAAATCATTACCGAAGCCGGTGGCTCCATGAACGGAACTACCAACTCAGACCGCACCAATTATTTTCAGACGGTGCCGGTGAATCAGCTGGAAAAAATCCTGTGGCTGGAAGCCGATCGGATGGGCTTTTTACTGGACGCGGTAACTGAGAAAAAATTTGAAGTACAGCGCGAAACCGTGAAAAACGAACGGGGCCAACGTGTCGACAACCAACCTTATGGGCGTTTGTTTGAACGGGTTGCACAGGCTTTATATCCGGATTTACATCCGTATTCCTGGCCGGTCATTGGCTGGATGGATGACTTAAACCGCGCCAACGTCAATGACGTGAAAGCGTTTTTCCTGCGCTGGTATGGCCCGAATAATGCCACCTTAACTATTGGTGGTGATGTCAAAGCGGCAGACATTCTGCCGCTGGTGCAAAAATACTTTGGCAGCATCCCGGTGGGTCCTGAAGTGACCGCTGCACCAAAACAACTTCTCACGTTAACCGAAGATCGCTACATTTCGATGGAAGACAACGTCCATTTGCCGCTGTTGCACATGACATTTCCATCGGTCTATGCCCAACATCCGGATGAAGCACCACTGGATATTCTGGCAGAAATTCTCGGCGGTGGTAATAACTCGTTATTGTACAAAAATCTGGTGAAAAACCAGATCGCAGTGCAAGCCAATGTCAGTCACAGCTGTCTGGAACTGGCCTGTAATTTCAGCCTCTATGCACTTCCCCACCCGGCATCAGGTAAAAATCTGGCCGCGATTGAACAGGTGATCCGCGCCAGTTTGCTCGAATTTGAGCAACGGGGTGTCAACGATGACGATTTATTAAAAGTAAAAGCCGGTATTGAAGCAGGCAGTATTTTTGGCCTGCAAAGTGTGCAAGGTAAAGTCAGTCAACTGGCCTATAGTGAAACCTTTTTTGGTAAGCCTGATCAAGTTGCCTCTGATATCGCGCGCTATAATGCCGTCACCAAAGCGGATGTGCAGCGTGTCTATAACCAGTATATTAAAGGCAAGCATGCAGTGCTGATGAGTGTGGTGCCTAAAGGCCAACAAGCGCTGATTGCCCGCGCCGACAACTTTAAGCCGGTAGCCCATGATTTTGGCGGCCCTTCCACCACCAAAGCTGAAGATTTACAAGCCCGCCGGGCCACTGCTACTTTCGATCGCAGTTTCCAGCCCAAAGCAGGAGTCAATCCTGCCGTCGACTTGCCAACCACCTGGCGCACAGATTTAAGCAACGGTATTGCGGTGTTAGGTGCACAAACCACTGAAACGCCGACTACGGCATTGCTGCTGAAAATCCCAAGTGGCCTTTATTACGAAACGCCAGATAAAGTAGGTATTTCGTCGCTGCTGGCCAATCTGATGAATGAAAGCACCAAAAATTACAGCACCGAGCAAATGAGTCTGGAACTGGAGAAGCTCGGCAGCACCATTAGTTTTGGCGCAGAATCAGAATATCTGACGGTGTTTGTATCCAGTCTGACGAAAAATCTGCCGGCAACGCTGGCCTTGCTGGAAGAAAAATTACTGAACCCGGCGTTTAATGCTCAGGATTTCAACCGGGTGCAACAACAAACGTTACAAGGTCTGCAAAATGCTGAGAAAAACGCCGGTTTCCTGGCCGCAATCGCTTATCGGAAACTGATGTACGGTAACCATATTATGGGTTTCAACAGTCAAGGCACGTTGGCAACCGTCAGCAAATTGACCCCGGCTGATCTGCAGGCTTATTACCAGCAATACGTCAAACCGGCCGGTAGCCAACTGATTGTGGTTTCTGATTTCACCCAAGCCGAAGTACAACCCTTATTGATCAAAACCCTGCAACAATGGCAAGGTCAGGCGCCAGCGCTGAACGTGGCAACACCAACCGCAGTTGCCAAAGCCGGCACCATCTATCTGGTCGACAAACCAGATGCACCGCAGTCAGAAATCCGCATCGGTAAACGCAGCCTGACAGAAGATATAACCGGTGAGTTTTATCGTGCCGGGCTAATGAACTTCGTGTTGGGTGGTAATTTTAACAGCCGCATCAACCTGAATTTACGCGAGGAAAAAGGCTATACCTACGGCGCGACTTCCGGCTTTGGCGCCGATAAAATTGCCGGTGTCTACACGGCGCAGGCCGCTGTACGTGCTGACGCAACCGCAGCGTCACTACAAGAGTTCTTCAAAGAAATCGACCGTTATCAGCAACAAGGGATCACGGACGAGGAACTGAACTTTATGCGCCAGGCCATTAACCAATCCGACGCACTGAAATATGAAACGCCAAATGCCAAACTCGGTTTTATGGCGCGAATTCTGGAACATAAACTGTCACCGGATTTTGTCAAAGAGCGTATTCAGATTGTCGCTACGATCAGCAAAGAAGAAATTAATGCGCTGGCGAAAAAACATCTGAACAGCAAAGAAATGTCGATAGTGGTAGTCGGCGACGCGAAAAAGCTACGTCCTGAGCTGCAGGCACTGGGCTTTGCGGTTGAAGATTACCAACTTTAAGCCGAACGGTATTGAAATTGAGGGCAGCATTGGCTGCCCTCAGTTATTTCCTGTGCTAACTTAAGGGAAACCAACACCAGTTACGGAGGCCATTTGCGCCGACAACACCAGGCCAATTTACATCGTGTATTGCTGCTGTCTTTGTGGTGGCTGGGCTTACTGTTGCCAACAACAGCACAACAACTGCCGCCTTTCACCGTCGCCGCCAGTCTCAACCGAACTGCGCTGACCATCGCGATTGAACAACAACTGACGCAAGCCTATCGTGACATCGGTTATCAACTGAATATTCAATATTTGCCAGCCGAACGCTCGTTAAAAATGAGTAGTCAGGGCAAATTTGATGGCGAACTGTTTCGCATCGCCGCCGTTGGTCAGTATTATCCGCAACTGTTGCAAGTACCGGTGCCCTTAGCCAGAGTTGAACTTTATGCTTTTGTGAATGCCGGGCGGGAACATGAATTTGGCCTGTGGCAACAAGATGCTACTTTACGCATCGGCTTTGTCCGTGGTTTTAAAATGGCGGAGCTGTATGAAGTGGCGGGCCATAAAACTATCGTCAATACACCAGGTCAGGCCGTACAGATGCTGCAGCAACACAAAATTGATGTGTTATTAGAGGATTTGCAGTCACTCCTGGACGCAACCGCAGGCGATGAAAAAGGCGCCAATCTGGTCAAGCTGCCTGATGTACTGGCGACAGAAGAGTTGTTCCATTTTGTTCATCAACGGCATCAGCAACTGATCCCGGCATTAACCGAGCAACTGCAACGTCAAAGCGACGGTAAAAAACGAATGAAATCTGCTTCTGGCAACGGTGGCGACCAGAAATAACCCTGCGCTTCATCACAACCCATCTGCTGCAATTTCTGTAAAGTTTGGGCGTCTTCCACCCCTTCGGCCACGGTATTTAAGCCAAGACTTTTTGCCAGTTGTACAATGGCTTGCACCAGCGGTTCGTCCCTTTTAGACATACATAACGAACTGATAAAAGACTTGTCAATTTTCAACGTCGTGGCATTAAAGCGGCGCAAATAACCTAAATTGGAATAACCGGTACCAAAATCATCAATAGCAAAGGTTAGCCCGAGGCTACTCAGTTGATCGAGTTGCTGCTGAATATTCAGCGCTTCGCCAATCAATAACGATTCGGTGAGTTCAAGTTCCAGCGCCGCCGCCGGTAAACCAGCGTCTTTTAATGCTTGTTGCACTGAATGCTCCAATGCGCCGTCACGAAACTGCACCGACGATAAATTCACCGCCACCGTAATGCCACCGTAACCCAGCTGCTGCCAACGCTGACAGGCGCGACAGGCTTCCTGTAACACCCAATGTCCCAGTTCAACAATCAGCCCTGATTCTTCGCACAGCGGAATAAATTCCAGTGGACTGATTACCGAGCCGTCCGCTTGCGGCCAACGCACCAAGGCTTCTGCAGCGGTGATGGCACCGGAGGTTAAATCGACTTTTGGCTGATAAAACAGCTGAAACTGCTGCTCTTTGAGAGCCAGCCGGATTTGCTGCAACAGGTTAAATTTGTCGATATTGGCTTTATCAATTTCTTCATCGTAAAAACGCCAGGTATTGCGGCCGTCACTTTTGGCTTTGTACATGGCCATGTCGGCTTTTTTTGACAACACATTAAATTCGACGCCATCACGCGGCACCACGGCAATGCCGACTGAACCGGAGATTTCGATATGGGTTTGCATCACTAAAAACGGGCTACAGGTTTGATTGATCATCGCTTTGGCGAGTAATGACAATTTGCCGTCATCGGCATCAGTAGGCACCAGCGCCAGAAACTCGTCGCCACCAAAGCGGCACAACATGGCCCCTTCCGGCATTTGGGACAATAAACGGGTTGCCAGCTGCTGCAACACCAGATCACCCGCAGTGTGGCCCAATGAATCATTTACCGGCTTAAAATTATCCAAATCTAAAAACAACACCGCCAGCCGTAAATCGTTACTGCGACAGTGCTGCAACAGCTGCTGATAACTAATTTCCGCTAAAACCCGGTTCGGTAAACCAGTTAAACGGTCGTGATGCGCCAGCCGTTCAATTTCCGCCTGGCTGTTGCGTACCCTTTCATTTTCTTGCTGTAGTGAATCCATCAGCTGACGTAAATCTTTGGTCATCAGATACACGCTAAAACCAGTGATCAGTAAAATTACGCCGATAAATACCATGCTGTTCCAGCTGACATCCGGGATATGCGGGATGAGTAACCCCTGCATGGTGGCCCAGGCCATCAACGCGCAAAATGCGATAATAAACAACAGCAAAGATACAAACAGCGTACTACTGCCAAAAAGTGCGGCGTAAATTAATACTCCGGGGTAACCGAGCACCGCAATGTCCCGTAACCCACCGGCCACCCAGGCCAGGCCCGACAACATCAACACCATTGACCATAACAGCAAATATGCGGCCAGCAACGGCCGTTGATAGAAGGCGGCGGCAGCGGCGCAGCACAGCGCCAATGAACCTGCCAGCAACAGCAGTTTAGTGGCGCCGTTGACCAGCAGCAGCGCGATCAGCAGCCCCAATAACGAGATAGTAATAATTTGCAATAAACGACGGGTACGCAGGTCCTGCAATTGCTGCAGCGCCACGGATGATCCAGACAACGAAGAAAGTTTTTCCAGCATAACCTATGACAACCAACTACAGATTTTCGGCGATTTGATAAAGATAGTCGATTGCGGGGTGATGGCGGATGTTTCCATCATTTTTCCGTTTTCCGTGACGACGCACGTGACGCATCGCGCGCTGCTTTAAACTCTTTGCCGGCATACCAGTTTGGCCAAAGTGCGGAATTGGCCAGCTCCTGCCCGACCTGAAAATACAACCACAAATCCTGCTGCGATCCTCGAAGATCCCATTGCGGGTTAAATTCATCATTCACTTTGTGATAGTAGTTGCTGGTGTAATCACGCCGCTGCGCCAAACCCCAGTCTTTGCCTTGGGCAAAACTATCAACCCCACCACGCGCATACAACATCGGCACGCCGTAACGGGCTAACTGAAAATGGTCAGAGCGATAATAAAAACCATCTTCTGGCGTTGGCTCAGGCCCGATATACCGACCTTGCGCTTTGGCGTATTTATCCAACATTGGCTCAAGCTCTGAAGCACCATAACCAAATACCTGCACATCGCGCATTGGGCCATAGACATTCATCACATCCATATTAATGCCTGCGACGGTTTTATTCAGTGGCAACAACGGGTTGGCGGCGTACCAGCGTGAACCGAGCATGCCACGTTCTTCGGCGGTCACCGCAATAAAAGCTACCGAACGCTCAGGCTTTGCTCCTTGTTGAAACTTTTCTGCCAGCGCCAACAACCCGGCAATGCCACCGGCATTGTCTTGCGCGCCATTAAAGATTTTGTCGTCTTTGCGGCTAAAATCCAGGCCAAAATGGTCCCAATGCGCCATATAAAGCACCAGCTCGTCCGGCTTTTTGCTGCCTTTGATATAGCCAATTACGTTGTTGGAATCGATTTCGCGGATTTGGTTTTTGATGCTGATATTGGCGTTGCCACCTAATGCATATGGCTGAAATTGTGGATCCAAGGCTTTTTTACGCATTGAAGCGATAGATTCACCGGAAGCCGCAAATATCTGCGTGGCAGACTCACTGGTCACCCAACCTTCGACCGCAGCTTTGTGTTGGTTTTTGTTCGGATCAGCCAGCTCAAAGCGGATCGGGCTGGTGCCTGCCACCACATTCCAGCCATAAGCTGCAGCGTCGGTTTCATGGACGATGAGCGCCATCGCTGCGCCCTGACGCGCCGCTTCTTCAAATTTGTAAGTCCAGCGACCGTAGTAGGTCATGGCTTTGCCGGTAAATAGCTTGGCATCGCCGGTAGCAAACCCCGGATCGTTAACAAACATCACCACGGTTTTGCCTTTGACGTCGATATTTTTATAGTCATTCCAGCCATATTCCGGCGCGACAATGCCATAACCAACAAACACCAATTCGCTGTCTTTGACCTCAATCTGCGGCAACATCCGCGTCGACCAGGCCATCATTTCGGTTTTATAACCGAGGCTTGTTGGCAATTTGTCACCGCTGAATGTCAACGCCGACACCGCCACCGGATCAATCTGCACCACTGGCACCGCCTGGCGATAACTATTGTTGGCAACAGGCGTCAGCCCCAGCCGTTTAAAATTCTGCTCGATATAAGCGACCGTGCGCTCTTCGCCGACAGTCGCCGGTGCCCTGCCTTGTAGCTCGTCGGAGGCGACTTGTTCGAAGTATTTACCGAAGTTGCTGCTGAATTCGGTTTGTTGTAGCTGCGGTTGTTCTGGTTGAGCACTGGCAGCCTGAATAGATGGCGACAGCGCCAATGCTGCAATCAGCAACGGCCAGTTGCGCGGGATCAATGGTTTTTTCATGCTGGGGTCCGTTGTTGGGTTGGCGTACTACCCTGCGGGTGAGTACGCCCTACCTTTGTCATTGTCGATATTGGATCTATTGCAACATACAAGGGCGGACTCGGCCGAAGGCAAGTCCGCCGCCAGGGTCATTTACGCTTTATACGCAAACTCCGACAGCCCAAGCTCAGCCAAAACTTTCGACAGATGCGCATAAGCCTCCGGCGTTGGCCCAGGGTAATCACCAGCAATCGGCACGTTGCCAACATAACCGATGTCTTTGGTACCTTCCGGTGTGGCGAAAAACGCAGCCACCACTAAACCACGCAGGTGACTAAAAGCACTGGCAATGCGCTTAAACTGCTGCGGTGTTTGCTCATTGTGATAAGCGATATCGTCAATAATGGTCAGCCGCTGCGCTGGGGTTAGTTTGGCAAAAACCGCCTGATAGCGCATGCTGGCTTCGTCGTCCAGCCAGGCCAGTGCCGACAGAATGACCGGCCGGTCTTGTTGTTGCCGCTCATAAGGCGCACTAATCCATTCGTCCACCACCGCCGGCACATTCACTTGTGACGCAGCTGGCACCTGGCCGTCACGCGGGATCAGAATGTCGGCGACAATCGCCAACAACGTTAGCTGCGCGGCAGTCATCGTCAGCGGCCATGGCGATTTGGGCGGCAAAATTAAGTTTGGATCTTTGCCGTAACCTTTGCCACCGACCGGCGTTAATTGTAAATCCGGCCAGTGTTCGCCGGTTTTGGCAGCTGCTGCCGGAACGACCGGTGCGGCAGAACCCGCCGGCTTTTCACAACCTGCCAACAGCGGCAGCATGGTACTTGCCGCCAGCGCGGCTAAAAGCTTTAACGAATCTCGCCGGGTCATGCCCGATTGATATTGATAGCCTGGGTCTTCCGAATTCAGCTTGGTATTTTTTGTCATCTCAGACTGCTCCTTCAGCTATTAAAGGCGTAACTGCTGCCATTAAACTACCAACCGCCAACTGCTCAGCCAGCCAGGCCGAATTACGCATTGCCAGCGTCATAATGGTCAGGGTGCAGTTTTTATGCGGGTTCGAAGCAAACACGCCAGCGTCCATCACAAACAAGTTCGGACAATCCCAGGTTTGGCCCCACTGGTTCGTTACCGAGTCTTTTGGCGATGCGCCCATTCTAGTCGTACCCACTTCATGGATAATCTGACCACCTTTTAAAATGGCGTCTTCAGCTTTGGGCAAATCACCCACAGTCGCGCCCATTTCGGTCAAAATCGCCTTCGCCGTTTGCAGACCGTGCGCTACCTGATTCAGCTCATGCTCGGACCATTTCCAGTGAAACCGTGGCACCGGAATGCCCCATTTATCTTTCACTGAAGGGTCAATATCCATATAACAATGCTCGTTCGGCACCATCTCGCCGCGCAAAGCAAAATATACATAAGCGCCGTACTTATTTTTTACCTGCTGTTTCAGCTCCTTACCATAACCTTGCAGACTGGTATCAATATTGGCACCTGGCTCACTAAAACGGCCACCCAGTTCAAAGTGATAACCACGCGGAAACTTCAGCTCTTTTTTGGCTTGCGCCTGATGGCCCCACCACGGAATAAACAAATGATTCGCTGTATGGCCATCTTCGTTGTAAATCGGCCGCCCTTGTAGCGCTGGTACCATGGCACCAAGACCGGTACCGGTGGAATCCATCAGATTTTTACCAACCTGACCGCTGGAATTAGCCAGGCCAGTTGGATGTTTGGCGCTTTTTGAATTGAGCAGCAGCCGCGCTGATTCACAGGCACTGGCTGCCAAAATGACCACTTTGGCCGTTAGCTTGTGTTCGGTGGCGGTTTTTTTATCGATGTAACTAACGCCTGTGACATTGCCCTTGTCATCAACATCCACCGACTTCACCATCGCGTCGGTCAGCACCTGCAAATTGCCGGTGGCTTTGGCCATCGGAATAAGCGAAGTGGTGGTTTGAAAGGCCGCACCAATCGAACAACCATGACCGCATGGCGTGGCATAAAAACAAGCTGCGCGGTTATCGAGCGGCCGGGTTAATACGGCGCGGTGCATCGGCGCAGTTGGAATGCCGAATTTTTTCGCGGCAGCGGCTACTAAAAGCTCCGGAATACGCGGCAACGGCGGTGGTTGCAACACGCCCTCTGATGAGGGAGGCATATCGTCCAAACCAGTATTGGTACCGCAAACCCCGACTAAAGCTTCGGTTTTATCGTACCAGGGCGCTAGGTCGTTATATTCAAACGGCCAGTCGGCGCCGAGTCCATCACGGCTTTTGCCTTTAAAATCATGTTCACTAAAGCGCAAAGAGTAACGGCCCCAGTGATTGGTTCGGCCACCGAGCATCCGCGCCCGCCACCATAAAAATTCGGAATTTTCAGCGCTGGTGTAAGGCTCATCCGGCACCTGCCAGCCGCCATCGACCGTGGCGTCATAAAAACCAAAATCTTTATCGCTGTTGCCCGCGCCCATGAGTGGCGCTTCGCCATTGCGTTTAAACATCGGAGTTTCAGCTTTTGGGTCATAATCACGCCCCGCTTCCAATAACAATACTTTGCGACCGGCCTTGGTCAGCTCATATGCGGCCATGGCGCCACCGGCACCGGACCCCACCACTAATACTTCAGCTTCAAAGTTGCTCATCAGTTCAGCTCTTTAATTTTGATATTTTTAAACCAGACCTGGTCGCCATGATCTTGCAAGCCAATATGGCCGGTTTTGGCTTTGGCAAAACCTTGCCATTTGGCAAATTTACTTTTTGCCAATAGCGCCTGCCATTCCGGGCTGTCGATGGTCACTTGCGCCGTTTGCACGTCGTTTTGCCAAATGGTCAGGTTGCCATGGTGCAGCCGAATTTTCACGGTGTTCCACTCACCCGCCTTTTTATGCGACGAAGGTGGCGAAGCAATCATGTCGTATAATGAGCCCGAGCGATGGGTCTCCAGTTTGTTGTCCGAATGGCGTTCGTTATCAAGAATTTGGATTTCCGGCGCATTCGAATAAATCATGTTACCGGTTTCATTTGCCATCACAAAAATACCGCTGTTACCAACTTCAGCGATTTTCCAGTCCAGCAGCAATTCAAAATTCTGATACTGCTGCTTGGTCAGAATATCACCACCGCCAGCACTTGTGAGCTTCATCGCCCCATCTTCAATCTGCCATTTGTCGCTTAAATCGGCTTTTTTAAAATTGCGCCACTGCGACATATCAGTACCATTAAACAACAACTGCCAACCTTGGGATTTTTCGTCGCTGGTTAATTGATTGTCGGCAGCTAATGCAGGCAGGCTGAGGCTTGCAGCGAGCAGAATACCGGAGGTAAGTTGGGTGAGTTTGATAAATGTCAAATCGGTTCTCCTTGGTGTTGGACTCTGCTCTGACGGCAGACGGTGGTTCAGCTGACCTGATTATTGCAGCAAAAGCACGATTTTTGAGCTGTAATTCACACTGGCTGCGGTTAACTGTATGCGCTGCCGTGCATTTTGGCTATCAGAAAATGACGGTTGGGCGCTGGGCGCTACCTCAAGATGTAACCCGTTACATATTTAATGCGTTTTGGCCGCTTGTGCAAAGTACGATTGCTGCTTTTGGCAATGGGTCATTTTTTTAATACCAATGTTTGCTACTGGTGTGTGCTACTGGTGTGTGATACGAGTCTCGGCTATGGCGAGTTTCTTTTGCAAGCTTGGCCACATTGCCAGATGTATAGTTGAACACGAAGGTAAAAACGGTTAATTTGGCGACATCATTATCGCCATGGCAAGCGACAGATTTTGGCTGCTGCGCCGTCTTATTAAAGGATTAATTCGGTATGACCCAACAAGACACAACATCGCAGTTTGAAGAAATACTACGGCGTCCGGCCCAACCGGACGGTGATAATTTGTGGGCTTTTGTTGTTTTGCCTGAATGTGCCAGTGCCAAACTTCCAAGGCGTGGCAGGACGTCCGTCGAAGGCTCAATCAACGGTCATGCCTTCCTGGCCACACTGGAGCCGGATGGACAACTAAGTCATTGGCTGCGGCTAAACGAGGATTTACTCAAAACCGCGGGTTTAAAATTCGGCGATATTGCCAGATTTGAAATCAGGTCGGTCGCAGAAGAGCCGGAACCAGAAATTCCGGCGGATTTGTATCAGGCGCTACAAGCTGCGCCTGCGGCCCGGGCCGTTTGGGACGACACCACTCCCCTCGCCCGGCTGGATTGGATCCACTGGGTAACATCAGCCAAACAAGCCAAAACCCGGCAAAAAAGGATTGTCGAGGCTTGTGACAAGCTCAGCTCCGGTCAGCGGCGGGTTTGTTGTTTTGACCCCTCAGGGTATTACAGTAAAGCCTTTTGTGCGCCCAAAGCGGTGGACTAGCAATGTGGTTAGTGTTGGTACTGACTTAGGTCGGCGGTTTCCAGATACAGCTGCTTGGCAGAAATACCCATCGCCTGCAGCAGCTGCATCGTGGCTGCGCCGTCAGTGGTCGCCAAAGTGACAGGCGTTGCCAGGGTGACAGGCGTTGCCGGTAACTGGGGTAGCTGTAAAATCTGATCAAAACTAGGCGCGGCCGCGATGCGATGCAGCAAAAAGTGGCTGTCCGCAACACTGAACACGTCATATTGAGCGTTCGTCGCAACGCTTAATTGCTGTAACGGCCGACGGTATAACTGACGGGCAAAAGTAAGCTGAATATTGTCCAGCCATAACCGCCCACCGCGTTCAAAATGGCCCTGATACACCGCAGCACCGATGTCAAAAGTCTTGCCTTCAATCAGCAGCCGTAAATCAAAATTTTGCGGCAGCAGCGTCAATTGCTGGCCACCATGTAATAGCGCCAGCACCGCCTGTTGTTCGGCCGCCGGCAATGCCAACTGATACACCAACTGATAATCATGCGGCGCCCGGTACAGCGGCAGATGTGAAGCCAGCACGCTATCACCGGCAGCAAATAACACCATGCCATGGCTGCCAACATAGCTGTGCTGCTGGTGTTTATGGTCATGTTTGTGGTTTTGCTCATTAGCAATCAGCGATATTGGCATGCAGCAGAGAATGAATAGTAGGGAAAATAGGCGCATTGATTGGACCTTTTGGGCAAAGATAGATGCGGATTAGTGTATCACTTCGCGGCAAGCTGCTGCTTTGATTGCTTTAAAAGCGTTTCGCCACTGACCAGTTCGTTATTTTATCAAAGCCTGCGCGGTAACTGCGACGTCAATACTCAAGCATTTTTGCTTCGTCATCACATGGCAGGAGCACTGTCGATTTGCTTGTATCGAGGATGCGCGGTACTCACAAAGCAAGCGACAACCTCAAGTAGACAGGTTTAAAAACTGGCCCAAGCTTGCTCTGATATCGGCAATGGTCATAAACAATTTATGCTCAGCATCCGCAAAGGCCTGGAACCCATAGCGCTGGTAGAACATTGTTGCCCCGTCTTTTGCATCAACAATCACTACCGGGAATGCAACGCTGTCGCTGGCCGATAAAAGTTTACGTAGCGCATCAATCAGCAGCCACTCACCAAAGCCTTGTCCTTTATAGCGTTCATCAACCGCTAACCGTGCAATTAAACCGCCTGAGGTCGCCGATTGGTGCTTTTTCTGCAACTTGTTGGGTAGCGCTGTTAAATCAATCGGCGTCATGGTGAGGGTATAAAAACCAATGATCTGTGCGTTGTCATGCTGGTCTTCCAACACAAAAGTTCTGCAGTTGTCTTTTTTGGCTTGCTGATTGGCCATCATTTTCAGGTAGTTATTCAGGATTTCGCTACCACAATTAAATCGGTTTCGATCATGTCTGGCGGTGTCCAGCAGCACCGTTTGCATTATTGCCCTTTTCCCTCATAACGCTCTGCGGCAACTTTGAGTTTTAAGTTAACCGTCGCGGGCCGATCAAGCGCCGCCATCAGCAGCATTGCATCAGCCTGCGCCAGCTTTAAAACCTGTTCACGTTCAATCACCTGTTTCGCTTTTTCGATAGCTGCGCTCAGCACAAATGAATTGATACTCGACATACCCGCAATCGCGGCGGCTTTCGTCAGTAATTCCTGCGTATCAACATCAACCCGAGCGGTAATGCGCGGCAGTGGCGTGGTCATAATATGATCTCCTGCGGTGCCAAAGTGGCACATGTTGATTATGTGCGTTGAATGTAGAACTGGCAATTGTTTAATGCCCCGACGGCATTGCCCATGTTTCGCCGCTTCATACTCCACACTCGTGGTAGGGGCGCATAAGCGAAGCGCCATCGCCCATTTTGCGAATTGGATCATTGGGTTATTGGTTTATTGACCAACTGGCAATTTTTTAAAGCTCCGACGGCATTGCCCACGTTTCGCCGCTTCGTACTCCGCACTCGTGGTAGGGGCGCATAAGCAAAGTGCCATCGCCCATTTTGCGAATTGGATCATTGGGTTATTGGTTTATTGACCAACTGGCAATTTTTTAAAGCTCCGACGGCATTGCCCACGTTTCGCCGCTTCGTACTCCACACTCGTGGTAGGGGCGCATAAGCGGAGCGCCATCGCACATTTTGCGAATTGGATTAATGGCTTTTTAATGCCCTATTGGCATTGCCCTCGTTTCGCCGATGGCGAGTTACTTATTTTGCTTCGCCAAAATAAGTAACCAACAAAAGGCGACCCCTGACCGCTCGAAAGCCCAGAAGTTTGTCTCGATTTTGAGGCAACTGCGCAAACTCGCGGTTCGCTAACGTCGAACCGCTCAAACAGTGCGTGTTCGGTCACCGCGTGATTAAAACCTCAAAACCGGCCAAACCCCCGGCTCGCTTTACGGGGCGGAAAAGCGGTTGGAAAGTGACTTTGTGCCAGAAACGGACGTTGAATATTGGCATTTGCAACGATAGAAAATGACATAAACACAAATCATGAGTTATTTTTCTGCGTCTCGCGGGCACAAAGCCCTCTTTCTCGTTCCCTGAACCACAACTAATGTTTATATCTTGTTGAAGTTAGATAAAAAAGCGGATAGCTTAAAACACATTGTAGGCACACAAGGTCATCATGAAATACATTCTATCATTATTTTTTCTTGTACCTTTGGCTGCATCAGCAACTGAAAGTCAGTGTTTCGGATCTACATCTAACGGTAGCTTGAAGAATGGAGTTGAATTACCGTCCAGCGGAAATAACTTTGAGACATATAGCCATATTGCAAGAATCGCAGGAAGAACTTTCGTTCACTCCAAAGTGCGCGATATTGTTGTATCTGCGTATACTCAACTTGAAACGGAGCAACCTAAAAAAGTGTATAAATACGCTGAAACTGGTTTCAAAGATGGAGGGCTATTTAAACCGCATAAAACTCACAGAAACGGTTTGTCGGTAGATTTCATGGTCCCTGTATTAAATGAAAATGGTAAATCTGTTCATTTACCAACAAATCCAACAAACAAGTTTGGATATAACATTGAGTTTGATGCCAATGGAAAGTACAAGGATCATGTCATTGATTATGAAGCAATGGCCGCTCATATAGTTGTATTACACAAAGATGCCAAGGCTAGAGGCTACAACCTTTGGCGAGTAATATTTGCTCCTGAGCTTCAGCCAAAATTATTCAAAACAAAGTACTCTGAATATTTAAAGAAAAATATTAATTTCTTAAAGACCCAATCTTGGGTTCGCCATGACGAGCACTATCATGTTGACTTTGAAATACCATGTAAATAAAAGTGCTAACAAAGCAATCAAACGAATGGTTTTTAAGTCTACTTCTCCCCCAACAAAGTACACATCACAACAACCGCCAATCCCCGCAAAGCGAGCCGCTTTAAAATCAATGAAATCGGTGGTCCTGTGGCGTACTACCCTTCTGGTGAGTACGCCCTGCTTTTAAACGTTCGTAGCAAAGCAACGGTTGATTACACACAACAAATAAAAAAGCCGGTGCATGACAACATGGACCGGCTTGATACTGCTGGGGTCAGAGTAGTACTCTGACCCCAAACAAATGGCGCTGCGCTTATCGCCCCTACGGGTTTATTACAAGCAGCAGCTTAAGCAACAGCAACGCTGTTACTTCACCTCTGCCCGCGAAGCATCCCGCGCTGCGCGGAACTCTTTGCCTTCGTACCAATTTGGCCAGGCGTCTGAGTTCGCTAACTCTGAACCTACGCGGTAGTACAAGAACAAGTCTTGCTGGGCGCCGGATAAGTCCCAGTTTTCGTTATATTCGTCTTCGACTTTGTGGTAGCAACAGGTGTTGAAGTTTTTCGCTTGCGTCAGGCCCCATTCTTTGCCGTTGGCGACGCTATCCACGCCACCTTTGGCATACAACATCGGTACGCCAGCTTTGGCCAGGTTGAAGTGGTCTGAGCGGTAGTAGGAACCAGCGGCCGGATTTGGCTCTGGCGCGATATACCGGCCCTGCTCTTTGGTGTATTTCTCTAAGATGACTTCCAGCTCAGAATTGCCTTTGCCGACCACCACCATATCTTTCATCGGGCCATTGACGTTCATCACGTCCATGTTGATGCCGGCGACGGTTTTATTTAGTGGGAACAATGGGTTTTTCGCATACCAGGCTGAGCCCAGCAGACCACGTTCTTCCGCAGTCACGGCGATAAAAGCCACACTGCGTTTTGGTTTAGGCTGGGAAGCGTAATATTCGGCTAACGCCATCAGGCCGCCGGTGCCGGATGCGTTGTCGACTGCGCCGTTAAACACTTTGTTTTTCGGGTTCGAAAAATCAACGCCCAGGTGATCCCAGTGCGCCATATAGAGCACCACTTCATCCGGTTTTTCGCTGCCTTCAATAAAACCAGCCACGTTGCCAGAGGTTAATTCACGCACGTTGTTTTTCACGCTCACGGAAGCTTTGATATTCAGTGGCACTGGCGTAAAGTCTTTGCTCAGCGCTTTTTTGCGCATTGAATCAATGGTTTCACCGACACCGGCAAATAAGGTTTGTGCCGCTTCGCTGGTTACCCATCCGTCAATCGCTGAGCGATCAGCATTTTTATTTGGGTTAATCAGGTCAAACTTGGTGGCTGAGCCGCCAGCAACCACGTGCCAGCCATAAGAGGCGGCGTCGGTTTCGTGGACGATGAGTGCCATCGCTGCGCCTTGACGGGCGGCTTCTTCAAACTTGTAGGTCCAGCGGCCGTAGTAGGTCATGGCGTCGCCGGTGAACAGGTTTGGATCCTTGGTGGCAAAACCCGGATCGTTGACGAACATCACCACGGTTTTGCCTTTGACGTCCAGGCCTTCGTAGTCGTTCCAGTTATATTCCGGTGCCACAATGCCGTAACCGACAAACACCATGTCAGATTCTTTCACTTCTGAAAGTTCGGTGACGCGGGTGGTCCAGGTAAACATTTGCTCACGGTATTTAAATTCCGCCGGGGCTTTGTCACCACTGAACGTCATGCTGGACACTTCTTTTGGATCAATTTGCACCAGTTGCACCGGCTGCACAAAACTGTCGCCGGACAATGGCTTTAAGCCGATTTTTTTAAAGTGTTCAGAGATATACGCCAGCGTCAGCTCTTCACCTTTGGTGGCTGGCGCGCGGCCCTGAAATTCATCTGAAGATAAGGTTTTGATGTATTCACCCAGTTTTGGGTTCATCAAACTGTCGACTAACGCCGTAGCGGGTGCGGCCTCAGCTGCCGGTGTTGTTGCTGGTGCGGCTGGCGCAGTCTGCTCAGTTGGCTTTGGCGGCTCAGAACAAGCAGCCAGGCCAAGGCAGGCGGTCAGCGCCAGCGTTGTTCCTGAAAACCAAAAATTCGCTTTCATGCAAAGCTCCGTGGTTGTTATTCGAATTTTATTAGAATGGCCGCTTGCAGCGAGTAACACAGAATGTTGAACATCCTTTGCTGTGAGACTCACCGCACGGTAGCCCGATGGTAACGCAGCGCCGGCAGGCTTGGCTAGTCTGTCTGACGCAGCGAGCTTTGGCTTTACCTCAGCCTGCCACTTTTGCGGCAGGCTCCACCATCACTTTGTTTCTTGATGACCCCAAGGCGTTGGTGGTATCGCGACCGGCTTGGTTAAATCAAATTCAACTTCAAATTCACGACCTTCACGTTTTAGCCCATAACGGTACACTTTGCCCGGTTCAATTTCGACAAACCAGGTGTTGCCGGAAGATGCTTTCATGTTGTTGGCACTGAACATGGTTTTAGAATGTTGATCCACCGGAAAAGCTTGTTTATTAGCCGTGCCTGGGGTTGCGGTATCGCCACCGTACATGGTGACTTTATCGGACGTGCCGTCCTGATGCCGGTGATCGTGTTTTAAGCGTAGGCCTTGCTCCGTTTTGGTAATCACCCAGGTTCTGGAGTGATCGTCGCCGACATGAAATGGTACTTTGAGTTCAGTATCGCTACATTCACGCACATGCATCACCAGTGTTTTACTTCGCATATCTTTATCGCTGTCGTTACTTTTCACCAGCTTGCCGGCAAAAGCCTGGCCACAATAGGCTTTGATCTGGTCGAAAAATTGCAGTTGGGGCGCTGGTAAAGCATTGTTTTTTGCTAAAGCATGAGCGGCTGCATGGTCGTGGGCAACAGCACCCATCGATAGCAACATCAGACCGGTAAACATACTGCGACATAAAATGGTACGTTGAAATTGCATAACTTCTCCTTTTTTCCGACTATAACCAGCTACGTTCGTCACGGCAACCTAAGTTCTGGGCCTAGTTCTGGTATTAGTTCCGGTATTAGTTCTGGTATTAGTTCCGATGTCTGCGTCCGGCACCAGTCCCGAATTGGTGACAGCTGCTGCATAATTAGCCATACTAAAATTACTTCAAACCAGTGGATCCGGTCGCCATGCCAGCCCTGCCCTCACCGCGGCTATTGATGGGAGTTTTTGCCAAAGCCGAAAATTTTGGCCATATTGCCGACACGCCTTTTGGCATCGGTTATCAGCTGCTGGGCGTGGCGGTTTCCGTCAGTTTTTTTGGTCATCATGTCTATTTTGGTTATCAACAGGCAGTATTGGTGCTGGCGAATGAAAGTCAGGTCACTTTCGCCGACCCTGATCACCCAACCAATTGCGAATTACTTGATAAAATTTATGCCATTGATCAGCAATATGGCCAATAGCGGCATAGCCAGTAGCGGTAACAGCACGGCTGTTGCTTTAAACAGGCAACACAATGCAAACGTATGCAGGATCGGCGCTGGCCGCAGCCTTTGTGCTAGCATAAAGCTAAACACGTCAGCGATGAACCTAATAAATGAACAAATTCAACCGTTTAGCACTAATTTCTACGGCAGCTTTGACGCTCATGGCTTGTAATCCAGCCAGCGACACCAAGCCAGCGGCACCGGTAGCAGCCACCGTAGCACCCGCTGTAACTCCGGCAGTCACCCCTGCGGTCACAAACAATACTAACGGCAAAGTCGTGGTTTATCAGGCCTTTACCCGGTTATTTGGCAACAGCAACAGTACCAATCAACGCTTTGGCACCGCCGCGCAAAATGGCGTGGGCAAATTTAATGATATTAACGACGCGGCGCTAACCGGCCTCAAAGCCATGGGCGTGTCACATTTATGGCTCACCGGTGTGCCGCACCATGCGCTGGTCGCCGATTACAGCGCTTATGGTATTAGCAACGATGATCCGGATGTAATTAAAGGCCGCGCCGGTTCGCCTTATGCGGTGAAAGATTATTACAGTGTCAATCCGGACTTAGCCGTTGATCCAGCCAAACGGCTCGATGAATTTAAGGCATTAATCGCACGTGCGCACCAGCACGGCATCAAAGTCATTATCGACATCGTGCCAAACCACGTGGCGCGCCATTACCAATCACTCGGCAAACCGGACGGCGTGCGCGATTTTGGCGCCGATGACAATACCGCACTGGAATACAGCAAACATAACAACTTCTATTATGTGCCGGGACAGGCGTTTGAATTGCCGGATATTCCAGCTGAATTTAGCCCGCTTGGCGCTGAAGCCCATCCACTGAAAGACGGTAAATTTACCGAAATGCCCGCCAAATGGACCGGCAATGGCGCCCGCGCCGCCAAACCCGATTTTAATGACTGGTATGAAACGGTCAAAATTAACTATGGCGTCAAACCAGACGGCAGTTACGATTTTGAACGTTTACCGGCTGACTACGCCAGCAAAGACCACGCGGCGCATGCTGCCTTCTGGCAAGGCAAAGAGCTGCCCGATTCCTGGTTAAAATTCCGCGACATCACCAAATTCTGGCTGGAATTAGGCGTGGATGGTTTCCGCTTTGATATGGCGGAAATGGTGCCGGTGGAATTCTGGAGCTTTTTAAATAGCAGCATCAAACTACAAAACCCAGATGCGCTGCTGCTGGCTGAAGTCTATCAACCGCAGTTGTACCGCGATTATGTGCAGCTTGGCAAAATGGATTATCTGTACGACAAAGTCGGTTTTTACGACAGCTTAAAGTTACTGATGCAAGGTAAAGGCAGCGGAACACAAGTGCTGGCTAAACAAGCGGAAGTCGCCGATATCGACCAGCATATGCTGAAGTTTCTGGAAAACCACGACGAGCAGCGCATCGCCAGCCCGCAATTTGCGGGTTCGCCGGAAAAAGGCAAACCAGCGATGGTGGTATCGACGTTAGTCGGCAAAGCACCAACCTTATTGTATTTTGGTCAGGAAGTCGGTGAAGCCGGCGCTTTAGATGCCGGTTTTGGTAAACCCAGCAGAACCAGTATTTTTGATTACGTGGGTGTACCAGCGCATCAGGGCTGGCTCAATGGCGGCAAATACGATGGCGGCGGTTTAACTGCTGCACAAACTTCGTTACGTACTTTTTATCAGCAATTATTAAAATTCAGCAGCGAAGCCAGCGCCCTCAACGGCGAGTTTGTGTCATTACATCAGCTTAATCTGACAAGCCCTGGCTATAGCGAACAACAGCTAAGTTTTGCCCGCTATAATGACAAGCAGCAGCTCTTGGTGGTGAGTAATTTTGCCGAGAACCCGGTCAGTTTTAACCTGCAATTGCCGGCAGATTTAATCAAAACCTGGCAACTGAATGAAACACCGGTCGTTTTTACTGACCTTTTCAGCCAGCAACAACAGAGCACCAACCCGGCGCAGCAGCATAGCCTGAGTATCAAATTACCGGCCTTAGGATCGGTGGTATTGCAGCGCCAATAAAAAACAATCTTACGCTTGTGTTAGCCACCGCACAGACGGCGAAGGTAATTCGCCGTCACTATCGGTGCCTCTATTCATCACCGATGACCATTCATGCTAAAAACAATTGCGATAATTTTATTGATTTTATGGGTGCTGGGTTTTGTTTCCCCACTGGCGATTGGCAATCTGCTGCACATTTTACTGGTGTTTGCAGTGGTGCTGTTTCTGGTTGATGTCATTCAGGGACGCCGGTTGTAACAAGGCCATTTGAAAAAGCCGCAACACTGAATTTGCAGTGTCGCTTTCGCTTTTTGTGCCTTGACCACAGATGGCGTAATGCAAAACGCGGCTTTGTTAATGTGTTCGAACCAATGTCGCCACCAATTTACGCACCACTGGCGCCACCAGCATCACCGCCGGAAAAGCCACCACAAAGGCAAAAGCCCAGGCGTTCAGCCAAATCCACAGAATATCCGGCACCAGCCCGATATTGTGCACCGTGATCACCAATGACATCAGGCACGACATCAACAACGCCATAAAAAACGCAAACACAACCGACTGATATTTTGGGTGGATCATTATGCTTCCAGAAAAGTTGTTGGTGAAACTGGCGATGTTTGAATGTCACCGCCAAACAGATTTTTAAACCCCACAGATCTGGTGGAATTTATGATAAATACAAGGCCGCAGCATTATTTGCCTGCGATCAACATCGTCACTACTGCCACCACACCAAACATCAGCACCCCGATGCACACCGGCCAGCCCAAGGATCGGGTACGGCGCCATACCAACAAAGTGGTTAGAATGCCGATGGCTGTGGCGAGCCAGGCGCTGAAGCTCTGATTAGCAGGCACTAACGACACGCCAAACATCGCAGCTATCATGGTCGGTGCCAGCACCGTCAGCCAGACCGGCATCGGTGCTTCGGTGGCGGCGGCTTGTTGCCGGATTAAATGGCGTTTCATCCAGAGCATCGGGATCACACGCATTAAAAATGTACCAACTGCGCACACAGCCATTGCTAGCCAAACTGAATTATCCATGACCGTTATCCATGACCGTTATCCATGAGCTTGGGCTCCATTTTTTGTCCTGACATTGGCTCTGGCCTGCAACAGATAAAACATTGCCATGCCCGCCAAAGCCGCCAGCGGAATAGCGCCATTGCTGATACCAAGTAATTTCAGCAGCATCGCGACACTGATAGTGCAAACCAGCGTCAAAGACCAGACCGTTGAAGTAAAGCGTGGCGCCAATAACACCAAAAATAATGCCGGAAGCGCAAAGGGCATCACTTCGCCCAGTAGCGGCCAGCGCTGGGTAATCTGCGCGCCAGCGATGGCCCCCAGCGCAGTACCGGCAATCCAACTGAACCAGGCCACCAGTGCTGCTGCGGTATACCAGCCGAGCCGGTCTTTCATCGCAAGTTGTGGCAACCGACTATGCGCCAGTGCAAAAATCTGGTCAGTTAAACCGTGCATTAACCAGGGCCACCAGCGACCTGGCGGCAAATAAGGCGCTAAATTAGGCCCGTACACCACATGGCGGGCGTTGATCAGCAGTGTCATCAGCACCACCAGCCACAGCGGCGCGCCGGAAGCGACCATCGCAATAAACAAAAATTGCGAAGCACCGGCATAAATCAGCGCCGAAATCAGCGTGCTTTCCAGCGCACCAAAACCGGCCTGTACCGAAATAAGTCCAAAGGAAATCGCCACCGGAATATAACCGCCGAGTAGCGGTAACGCATCTTTGGCGCCGAGCAGCCATGGCGATGGTGTCTGACTGGTATTGGAACGGGTATCCATCAGTTGGCCCCGCCTGTTGAGTCGTCCGCGACAGCGGCGCGGCCATCGCCTGCATTCGCCGCTGGTTGATAAACGATGGTTAACAACGCCGTTGCCCAACTTTCGCCGGTGCGGTACAAATGCGGTTCATCGGCAGCAAATCGACAACTTTCGCCTGCGCGCAGTAGTTTGGTATTGCCGACGTTGCCCACTTCCAGCTGGCCGCTGATGAGGGTAATAGATTCCACTGTACCGGCCGCATGCGCTTCGGCGTTGCGTTCAGTAAAAGGTGCGCAGGACATCCAATAAGCATCCACCGGCACGGTGTCGCTGCCTTGATCTATCAGCCGCACCATCACGCCGTGATCGCCAACCGCCACATTCACCGGCGCAATCAGATCGCCAAACGGCACTTTCAGCTGCATCGACAACCGCCAAATCGTGTCGAGTGTCGGATTGCCGCAGCCCTGCTCCAGTCGCGACAAGTTTGATTTAGCAATGCCAGCATCAGCCGCTAATTGCGACAACGACAAGCCCCGCGTCAGTCGCAAACTTTGCAAATGACGACCCAGGGTTTCCAGGGTTGGTTTATCCATGGTTGTTCACCATTGGTTCCCGCGAATATTGTTCCATATACAGAACGTTCTATATAAGGAACGTAATTTTGTCAAGCGGGCTGTTGATTGATCGCTCCGTCTAAGACCATAACCGTAGCGGTAATAGCCCCCAGTAGATCAGCACCAAACACCATTGCAAAATGGCAACCATCGCCAGTAGCGCAGACCAGCGAAGGTTTACAGCGATGCTGCCCGATTGACGGTATTGCGTCAACCAACGCCAAATCCCCAACAACATCGCCAGCGGCAACAGCCCGGTCACCAGCGCCAATGCTGCACTGGCGGCTGTTAACTCACCCAGTTGCAAGAATGACTGACCGAAAAATAATGGCAGCGGCAGCAAAAGCGCAACGACGGCGATTGAGGGCAACAACAACGGCTCTGCACGGTGCCCGAGCCAACCCAGACTGTCTGTGCGAAAAAATCGCCATATTCCCGCGATCAACACAAAACCAAGGCCAATAACGCCAGCAATTGCACTGAGCCAGAGCGGCAACAAACGCCATAAACTGACTTGTTGATAACTGCGAAAACCATCGCTGATCAGCCGTTTTTGCTCCGTTGACATCAGCAACACATGCGAAGCAGCGACCCGGTCATTGGCCCGGAATAAATGACCACCGACCGGCGTTAGTAATCTTGCGGCGCCCTGAAAAGGTAATAGCTGCAGCTGCTGGCTTGTTAGTTGCTGACTTGTTAGTTGCTGACTTGTTAGCTTCTGATCGTGTAGCTGCGGTTCAACCCACTGCAAAGTTGCAAAGTTCAGTAGCAGATCCAGATACCCAAAACTTTCCATCCGGCTTGGCGACAACTGATAAAACCCGAGCCAACTGCTGATATCTTCTGGCAGTGCGGCTACCGGCGAAGGCGTTTGCTCTGGCCCGGCTACACCCATTTGCTGCACCAGCAAAGCATCAAATTGGTCATAACCAGCAGTTTCGACATCGGCATTCATCGCCACAAAAAATGCCTTTTTCTCTTGTGGAAACAGACAAAAATTGGCGCGAAAACCAAAGGTGGTGCCGACATGACAACGCCCTAGCACACCGTGGCGGTCTCGATTATTCAGGCCGAGCGCATAGCCAGCCGCCAGCCCCGCGTGCGCTGATTCAGTGGTCGTTGGCTGGCCCATCGCGCGTAATAATTCCGGTAGGATCAACGGTTTGCTGTTGCCAGCTTCATTCATCCCGTCGCTCTTAGCGTGATGAATAACGCCGTCACTGATTAAAAAACGGGCTAACAACGCCATATCAGCCGCAGTGCTGGTGAATTGTCCGGCCGGACGCAGCAGCATGGGTACAGCCGCCTGCGTGACGTTGTTTTCAAAATGGCCCATCGCTAAACGAGGGTCAGCCGCCGGGCCCTGCTGTGTCACGAAGCCAAAACTGCTGTCGAACATCTTTAGTGGCTGCAGTAAATGTTTAGCCAGATATTGCTCATAGCGCTCGCCACTGATCTGTTCAATCACCATGCCGAGCAAGGTATAACCCATATTGGAATAAGATAAACGGCTGCCGGGTTTGCTGCGTATTTGCAATTCGACTGACTGTGGAAACGCCTGACGTAGCGGTGTGGCCGCCGTCGCCTGCAAGCTAAACACCTGCCACAACCTGGCATCATCAAGCCCTGACGTATGGTCCAGCAAATGACGCAGCAGCACCGGCTGCTCCTTAGCCCAGGGATTGTTCAAAGCAATGTCTGGCAAAACAACAGACAACTGGCTCTCCAGACTCAGCTTGCCTTCGCTGACCAGCTGTAAAATGCCCACTGCCATCAATGTCTTGGCGATAGAACCCACCTGCACTTTATGATCCGGGCGCAGCAACGTCTGTTGATCGCTGTCGGCAATACCGGCGGCACCGGTGCTGATGCCATCCGGCGTGACGGTGCTCCAGACCACACCGGTCAGCTGCTGTTGTTGCAGCAAAGTGGCCATTTGCGCTTGAGTGTTTGCCGAAACATCTGTCGCATGGTCTGTCGAAATCTCTGCAACTGCAGCTAAGTTTGCCCCATAAGTTACACGCACCGGCGCTTTAACCTGGACAGTTTTGATCGCGCTGGTCAGCTGCAACAGCGACCACAAATCTGACCACTCACCAGCCATGGCCGCGACCACAGCCATCATCATCACATGATTGCGTTGTAGCGGGCCCTCTTTCAATAGCACTGGCACCTGACGAATGGCATGCGCCAACCCAAGCTGCTGATAATTTAACAACAATTGCATAGTGCGCTCTTCGGCACTGGCTAGCCGTGGCAGCGGTGCAACCCCCAACGCCCGCACCGTCGCTTCAGCCAATTGCCACACCGACCAGGGGTTTTGGCCGGTAATGAGTTGCCTATCAATCACCAGATTGGGTAAATAGCGTGGTCCTTCGGTAAATATCGCACCTTGTTGTTCCAGCTTGCTTTGCAGCAAAAATGAAAAGCGCTTGGCAGCATCTGGCATCAACAACAATTCTTCGGCATTGGTAAAGCTGGTGACTTTTTTGCCTTGTAGCCAAGGCGTACCGTCGCTGTTAGTGAGTTGTGCCAGCGCGGCCGGGCCATGACAAACCGCCAGCACCAGCTTCTGCTTCGCTGTCATCGCCTGTACCAACCTTGCGATATCCGGATTTTGTGGAAAGTCATACATCGCGCCTTTGCCACCAACAAAATAAATCGCCTGATAATCGGCCGCGTTCACGTCCGCTAGCTTGATGGTATTGCGGGCTTTTTGCATCGCCGTGGCATCGTTTAAAAAGGCATAGTCAAATTCCGCCATATCGTCATCATCAAGCACCCTTGGCGCGTCGCCACCCCGCGGACTTGCAATATCCACGGCAAAACCATTGGCCTGTAACACCCAATAAAACCTGGATAATTCTGTCAGCTCATAACCGGTTTTTTTGGTTTTACCTTCAACCACCGCTGGCGGATAAAAAGCCGTGCTGGTGACCACGGCCAACACTTTGCCGCGGGGCTTAAAATCTGGCTGCGTGGCTTTGGCCAGTGGCTGCTGCAAATAGGCGATGTGCTCTGCTTTGGTCGCGCTGAAGTCGGTTTCAGCCAAAGTGGTATCGATTAAGCTCCAGAGCCAGCCGGCGGCTACTGCAATCAACAGCACCATTGCCCCCAATCCCACGACAACTTTTTTCCACATGGTTGACCTCCATTCTTTATCAGTGCCGTTGTTAAGCGCCGGCGCAGTGACCCAGCCGGTTGCGGCTGCTATTTCAGGGAGAGTCTGGCAGTTTAAATGTGAAAGCCATGTCAAAACCGGTTGCTGATTTTGGATTGGATGAAATGCAGAGCAAGGTAAAAAAGGCACAAATACTTGCTTGAGCGAGCGCAGCAAGGTACGGTCATTTCAGGATTTTTAAAAAGTAGCTGCTATGTTTGAAAGCCTGACCCAAATCGGTTTACCAATCGCCTTAATTCTGATTATGACCGGTGTTGGCATGACATTAACACTCGCCAATTTCTCGGAGGTGCTGCGTCAGCCAAAAGCCTTTGTGGTCGGTGCTGTGGCGCAAATGCTGTTATTGCCACTGGCGGCATTGATGGTGATTGCGTTATTTGGGCTCAAGGGTGAACTCGCGGTCGGGCTGTTTATTCTGGCGCTGTGCCCGGGTGGCACCACGTCAAACCTTTATAGCTATTTATGCAAAGCCGATGTTGGTTTATCGGTGTCGTTAACAGCACTCGTTGGTCTGGTGACGCCTTTTACCCTGCCGCTGCTGGCTGCCTGGGCGATCGAGTTTTACCTAGGTTCTAATACCGCGTTTAGTCTGCCACTGCTGAAAACCTGGCTGACTTTGATGATTGTCAGTGTGTTGCCGGTGTTTTTGGGGATGTTTGTAAAGTCAAAATGGCCGCTACTTGCTGATCGTGTGCAACCCGCGATCAGTCGTTTTTCAGTGATCGTATTGCTGCTATTGATCATCAGTATTGCCACTGATCTGGGAGATGATCTGTGGCTGTTTCTACAACAGGCCGGTCCAGCCGCATTGACGCTAAATGTGCTGACGATGTTCGTGGCTTATTGGCTGGGCAAAATGTTGTTAAAGCACAAGGCGCAGGCAAAAACCATCTGTCTGGAAGTCGGTCTGCAAAACGGTACTCTGGCACTCTTAATCACCACCGGCATTTTACAAAACAGTACTATGTCGATAGCGCCCAGCGTCTATAGCCTGCTGATGTTTGTTACCGCCAGTTTGTTTACCTTTTGGGTGCTTAAAATTAAAGGTTGATGAGCAGGTGCGGTCTACTTGTTGGGAGCCGACAATGGCGCACTACCTGCGGTGAGTGCGCCCTACTGTTGTCGTTTTCATTTCATCAGTTTGACGCCAAAATGAACCTACTGTTGTCGTTTTCATTTCATCAGTTTGACGCCAAAACGAACCTACGATCGGTAGGGCGACACTCGCCGCGTCAGCGGCAGTGCGCCGCATGATCAGTCTAAAATTTCCGAGCAACAGTAACCTTGTGTCAAAGCTGCATGCCAAGTCAGAATTGTGGCATATCTATATTGCAGCAATGCCTGTTGTTGTAGGGAAGTTTCAGCACTGTCACGATCACAGCCATCTCACCACAATTTGCCGCATTCAGCAGATTTTCACTGGAAAAAACTGAGATTTCAGGTATGGTGTGCAGGTTTTTTCACCCCACCGTCGTGGGGGTATTCATCGACTTAAGATCAGCTAGACTGAAGTGCCGGACTGCATAGCAATGCAGCCTGGCTTTTATCCATTTTTGCTGAGCCTATTGCCGCTCGCCTTGCCACTTGTGCATCATAAGGAGCCATAATGCGTTTTTACTTTCCTCTGGTCATTATTGACGAAGACTTCCGCTCAGAAAATACCAGCGGCTCCGGCATCCGCGAACTGGCTTCAGCCATCGAAAAAGCCGGCATGGATGTGGTCGGTTACACCAGCTACGGCGATTTAACTTCGTTTGCGCAGCAACAAAGCCGCGCTGCCGGTTTTATTATGTCGATTGACGATGAAGAATTCGGCAGCGGCAGCAAAGAAGAAAGTGTTTCGGTATTGGCGCAGCTGCGTAGTTTTGTGGAACAAATCCGTCGCCGGAATCCGGATATTCCAATTTACCTGTACGGCGAAACCCGCACCGCCCGCCATATCCCCAACGACATTCTGCGTGAACTGCATGGTTTTATCCATATGCATGAAGACACGCCGGAATTTGTGGCACGGCATATAATCCGCGAAGCTAAAAGTTATTTAGATTCGTTAGCGCCACCGTTTTTCCGCGCGCTGACCCATTACGCGCAAGATGGCTCGTACAGCTGGCACTGCCCTGGACACTCGGGTGGCGTGGCCTTTTTAAAATCGCCGGTTGGCCGGATGTTCCACCAGTTTTTTGGTGAAAATATGCTGCGGGCTGACGTTTGTAACGCGGTGGATGAACTGGGGCAGTTGCTGGATCACACCGGTCCGGTGGCCGCTTCTGAGCGCAACGCGGCGCGGATTTTTAACGCCGATCACTTATTTTTCGTCACCAACGGCACTTCGACCTCGAACAAAATTGTCTGGCACAGCACTGTCGCGCCAAATGATATTGTGGTGGTTGACCGCAACTGCCATAAATCGATTTTGCACGCCATTATGATGACAGGCGCGCTGCCGGTATTTTTAATGCCAACGCGCAACCATTACGGCATTATCGGCCCTATTCCTCGCAGTGAATTTGAACCGGCCACCATCCGCAAAAAAATGGAAGCCAACCCATTTATCCGCGAAGTACTGGCGAAAAACCCGGACGTGAAACCGCGGGTATTAACCATTACTCAGTCTACCTACGACGGTATTTTGTATAACGTGGAAGAGATTAAGTCGTTGCTGGATGGCGAAATCGAAACGCTGCACTTTGACGAAGCCTGGTTACCGCACGCTGCGTTCCACGATTTTTACGGCGATTACCATGCGATTGGCGAAGGCCGGCCGCGTTGTGATACCTCGATGGTGTTCTCGACCCAATCCACCCATAAATTGCTGGCTGGTATTTCCCAGGCCTCGCAAATTCTGGTGCAGGACGCCAACAACAATAAGCTTGATACCAACTTATTTAACGAAGCTTATCTGATGCACACTTCCACCAGCCCGCAATACGCCATTATCGCTTCGTGCGACGTGGCAGCGGCGATGATGGAAGCGCCGGGTGGCACGGCACTGGTTGAAGAATCACTGGACGAAGCGCTGGAATTTCGCCGCGCTATGCGCAAAGTCGATGACGAATATGGCGACGACTGGTGGTTTAAAGTCTGGGGCCCGGATGATTTAACCGACGAAGGTCTGGATCACCGCGACGCCTGGATGTTACACGCCGACGAAAACTGGCACGGCTTTGGCGCGATTGCCGAAGGTTTTAACCTGCTCGACCCTATCAAAGCCACCATTTTAACCCCAGGCCTGAATGTCGACGGTAACTTCTCTGACGCTGGTATTCCGGCCGCCATTGTTGCCAAATATCTGGCCGAGCATGGCGTGGTGATTGAAAAAACCGGCCTCTACAGCTTCTTTATCATGTTCACCATCGGCATCACCAAAGGCCGTTGGAATACCATGGTCACGGCGCTGCAGCAGTTTAAAGATGACTATGACAAAAACGCCCCGCTGTGGCGCATTCTGCCGGAATTTATCCAGAAATATCCGCAGTATGAACGGATTGGCCTCAAAGATTTGTGCGACCAGATCCACGCGATCTACCGCACCTTTAACATCGCCAAACTGACCACCGAAATGTATTTATCGGAAATGGTACCAGCGATGCGACCAGCCGATGCTTTCGCCAAAATGGCCCACAAAGAAATCGAACGGGTGCCATTAGACGAGTTGACCGGCCGTATCACCGCGGTGATGCTGACGCCATATCCACCAGGCATTCCGCTGTTGGTGCCAGGCGAAGTCTTTAACGAAACCATCGTCAGCTACCTGAAATTCGCCCGCGAGTTTAATGGCAAGTTCCCGGGCTTCGAGACATATATTCATGGTCTGGCGCTGACGGAAATTGATGGTAAGAAAGTTTATTATGTGGATTGTGTTGCTTAAGCGACTGCCTAAATAACACTGTTGATCAAGCCGCGCTGTGACAAGCGCGGCTTTTTTATTGTTTGTCTAAAAAAACCGCAGCGACCTTGAATTTGCCCTGTCACCACACCACTAAATAACTCACTGAAAATTTGTGGTTATTTAGATGAACTTCACGCAAAACATCCACCTCGGCTGGCTCGTTCTTGGCACTATCATAGCCAGCGGCGGTTTTGTTTTATTGCTGTGGCTGTTAGCCAAAGTAGTCCGCTGGGCGAAACGCCGCCCTGCCGGTGCTTATGTGATATTGGCTATATTTCCACTGATTTCACTGCTACCGATCCCGCACTCAGAAATCAAAAAGTTGCAACGCATCAAACAAGAACAAGTACAGCAAAAGGAAGAGTCAGGCGAGCCGGAAACGGACGATGACAAGCCAGCCAGCTGATGCCGGTCATGCCGATAGGCACGATGCTTGGGGTCAGAGTGGAACTCTGACCCCAACAGTATAAGTCGGTACTTTTTTTGATTGCCAATCAGGGGTCATTGGCAACGTCCTTGTTGCATAGGTTTCGCCGATGGCGAATTACTTATTTTGGCAAAGCACAAATGCTTTAGCAGTTGAACGGCGCAGCCGGCCCGCAGGGGCAAAGCCGCAGGCTTTGATAAAAGAAAGAAACTCGCCACAGGCGAAACGCTTTTAAAACCAGCCATTTGCTGCCAAATAACAGATACCTGACAAATATCAAAACAGCAACTAGTCGCGGGACAAGCCACCCCACCCACCACTCACCTGATTCCCACCGGAGTTTTTCGCGTGATACATCGCGCGATCTGCTTCCTGTAATAGTTGTTTTTCGTCTGTCCCCTGCGCTGGAAATACCGAAATACCAATACTGGGGTAAACATAAAACTGGCCGTTGGCCAACTCGAATGGCAAGTTGAGCGCTAGCCGGACTTTTTCGGCGACGCTTTGTGCAGTACTGAGGTTGTCGATATCTTCGAGCAAAATGACAAATTCATCGCCACCAAAACGCGCCACAGTGTCGCTGCTGCGGATCGCCTGCTTAATTCGCATGGCGGCTTGTTGCAATAACAAATCGCCAACAGCGTGGCCGGCAATGTCATTCACCTGCTTAAATTTATCCAGATCAAGGTACAACAAGGCAAATTGTGATTGCTCGCGTGTTGCCCGGTACAATGTGGATTGTAAGCGGTCGGAAAAGAGCAGCCGGTTAGGTAAGTTGGTCAACACATCAAACAGCGCAATATGTTGCAACCGGTCATGCATTTTTTTGCGATCGATTGCGGATGCAATTTGCGTCGACACAAATTCCAGTAATTCCTGGTCATGCGCGCTGTAAGGTTGATGCCCGAACAACACCAGGGCTCCGGGCCAATGATTTTGTTGTCGCAGCGGCACCACCAGCCAATGCAGGAGCACATGGTCCTGAGCATTTGATGGCAAAGGATTCGTTGCTAGTGGCCCGGTACGCAAAGTGCTGCGCTGCGCCAAAACTTGCTGCGCATATTGAATGATCTGTGCTTGTTGTTGCACGATTGCCGCCGGCTCCACCGCTTCCTGACAAGCAAATTGCAATAAACCGCTCTCTGCATCGGTTAATAAAATGGCGAAATTTGCAGCGGGTAATAAAGTCGCCACAATCTGATAGATATGTTGATACAACTCAGACAAGTTCTGCGCATCATGCGCAGCTTCAGAAATCTGATACAAAGCGGACTGGCGCTGCTGTGCCCGTTTCAACTGCGTAATGTCACGCGCCACGGCCACCCGCCTTTGATCAGAAGCCGACCAGCGTGCTGACCACAACAAATGCACCACCTGACCGTCTTTACGCAGATAACGGTTTTCGAAATCGACTTTCGGTTGATCCTGCATAATTTCAGCGGCAGTTTGTAAAGTTTTGGCCTGGTCTTCCGGATGGATCAAATCCAACATCGAGCGGCCAATCATTTCCTCAGGTTTATACCCAAAAATACGTTCGGCACCGGCACTGACAAAGACAAAAGTACCGGACGCATCGACGACACAAATGGCATCCAGCAACAAATCAATATACTGACTAATAGCGACATAATGGTTGTTATCCACTTACTGCTCCTGCGGCAATCCGTATCCGACGCCTAAAATTTACCCTGGCCATCTTTGTCTGTCATCAGCACGTATATTCAATAGGCCCAAATTAGCTACATTTAACAGTAACCTGTCATCGGTTAAAGCGCAATCAGCGACGAACAACGTAGCAGCCCCTGAAACATTTCAGACATCCATACATCCAAAAATAGCTGTTCAAGCCCGGAAAATTACGTTTTACTAAAGCTCAATCTTCTCAGGAGCATATGATGTTTAAAATAAATCAGTATTTTGATGGTAAAGTGGCGTCCATCGCCTTTGCCGGTGAACAACTACCAGCAACAGTTGGTGTGATGGCGCCGGGCGATTATGAATTTGGCACCAGTCAGCATGAAGTGCTGACCATTGTCAGCGGTGCGTTAACGGTGAAGTTACCGGGCAGCGAGCAATGGCAAACCTTTAGCCGTGGCGAGCAGTTTGCAGTACCGGCACACAGCAAATTTCAGCTGCAAGTGGCGACAGATACCGCTTATCTTTGCACATACGAGTAATTTTTCCTTCTAAATCAGTGCCATCGCGCATGATTTGGTTTTGTTTCAGCAGGGACTGATCCCGGTTTGAAACTACACATCATACGGGAGCCACAATGCGCGGGATGGGAACAGCAGCCAAACGACCTGATAGCGGAAAATCGGCACAGGCGCTTAATCTGAAACAAACTATCCAGTACATGTGGCCCTACTTATGGGCCTTTAAAGGCCGCATTCTGCTCGCGATGCTGGCGCTGATTGCCGCCAAAGCCACTACTTTATTATTGCCTTATGCGCTAAAACTGATTGTCGACGGCCTCGACCGCTCGTTACACCCCACCATCACTTTGCCGCTTCTGTTGATTGCAGGTTACGGTTTATTGCGTTTTGGTACGGTATTTTTCGGTGAAATTCGCGACGCTTTATTTAGCAGAGTGACCGAACATGCAATGCGTAAAATTGGCCTGCGGGTGTTTCAGCATTTGCATCAACTGGAACTGGCGTTTCATCTGGATCGTAATACCGGCGGCATCAGCCGGGATATTGAACGCGGCACCAATGGCCTCAGTTTTTTAATGCGCTTTTTGATGTTTAACATTGTGCCGACCTTGCTGGAAATTGTGCTGGTCGCCGCTATTTTCTGGGGCTTATTTTCATTCTGGTATGCACTGATTACCGCCGTTGCGGTGAGCTTTTATATCTGGTTCACGGTGGCCATTACCGAATGGCGTAACAAATTTATCCGCGAAGCCAATCAGGCTGATTCCGCCACCAATACCCGCGCTGTCGACAGCCTGCTGAATTACGAAACGGTCAAATACTTTAATAACGAAGCCTTTGAAGCGAAAATCTATGACGACTTTCTGGCGAAATGGGAAACTGCCAAACTGAAAAACCGCATGTCATTGTTGGCGCTAAACTCGGGCCAGGCGCTGATTATTGCTGCCGCCATTACGCTGATGATGTGGCTGGCCGCCAAAGGCGTGCTGGACAAAGAGCTGACGCTAGGCGATTTGGCGATGGTCAATGCCTATATGATCCAGCTGTTTATCCCGTTGAATTTTTTAGGTTTTGTGTATCGGGAAATTCGCCGCGCATTAACCGATTTGGAAAACATGCTGGGCTTGTTACAACGTAAAGCCAGTATTGTTGATGCGCCGGAAGCGCGCGAATTGCAGCTGCAGCAAGCCAGTATTGAATTTCGGGATGTGAGTTTTGGCTACCAACCCGAAAGAGTCATTTTGCAGCAGTTTAACCTCAAAATTGCGCCCGGCCAGAAAGTGGCGGTGGTGGGCAGTTCGGGCGCCGGTAAAAGTACTTTGGCGCGGCTACTGTACCGTTTTTATGAAATTAACAGCGGTCAGATTTTGGTTGATGGTCAGGATATCCATGATTTAACGCTGGATAGTTTACGTCGTGCCATTGCCATCGTGCCGCAGGACACGGTGCTGTTTAACAGCAGCATCCGTGACAATATTGCTTATGGTAACCCGGCGGCATCGCAGCAAGAGATTGATCAGGCGATTGATTTAGCCCATTTACGCCAGTTTATTCAAAGCTTGCCACAAGGTGATGCCACCTTAGTAGGCGAACGGGGATTAAAAGTTTCGGGCGGCGAAAAACAACGCATCGCCATTGCCAGAGTCTTGTTAAAACGATCACCCATTCTGATTTTTGATGAAGCCACTTCAGCGCTGGATTCACAAAGCGAAAGTGCCATTTTAACCGCCATGCGTGAAGTCGCGACCGGCCACACGTCATTGGTGATTGCCCACCGCTTATCAACCGTGGTCGATGCCGATCTGATTGTGGTACTACAACAAGGCAAAGTCGTCGAGCAAGGATCGCATCAACAACTATTGGCACGCAACGGCTATTACGCAGAACTTTGGGCATTGCAACAGCGTGAGCAACAGGCTGATGCCAAAGAATAACGCACTGCTAGGATGAAGGGATGCGTAGTTAAGGATTATTACGCTGTGTTAAGAAAGGTTTAGCCCGGTAAAGCTGGGTAAAAGCGGCAACTAAGCGCAAAAATTCTGTTCCTATGTCTGCTTTTTGGCATATCTGGATAGAGAATTTTATGAAAATAGTGTCCCTGTTTACCTTAGTTTGCAGTACTTTGTGGTTAGCCGGTTGTGGCGGCAGCAGCTCCTCTGACGGATCTGAGACGTACCCGACAGCCTACCTGCAGTTTTATAATGGCTCCGCCAATAGTGCGACCACCGCGGTGGTTGCCAATTTAGGTGACAGCACCACGGATATCGCTGTCGGCAGTGCCGGTTTTGCCGATGCAACGCCATTACAATCGATGGACGCCGGTAGTTACACGCTGGAACTAAATTACACCTCGACTTCGGGTAGTGTCACCACCGTCATGACCGATAAAACTGAACTGAAAACCAGCCAGAAAACACTGTTATTGCTGACCGGCAATTACTCAAGCCCGGAACTGATTAATCTCACTTTTGCCCGCGACGATACGCTGGATGATCAGTTTAAAGCGATCCTGGTGAACCTGGTCAACAACAGCAAAACGTACGACTTATACCTTGGTGATTCCGAAAAAACCTTTGCTGATGCGGTATTGGTCGGCAGTGCCGGATATAAAACGATTGCGCAGGCTAAAACCTTTGATGTCGACACTTACACCTTGTATCTGACCGAAGGTGGCGCCAAAACGGTGCTATTTGAATCGGACCCAATCGCCTTGAACTACCTGACTGAATACGTGATGGTCGCCCGCGCTGCGGTAGGTCCTGGTACCGGTAAACTCGCCATTGATGTTATTGGCAATACCACCACCATCAATACGTTAGAAGACGTCAATTCAAACGCCCAGTTCCGGGTTTATAACAGCATCGACAGCGTCAATCCTGCCAACATTCATTTGGGCGAGCTTTCTGCATCACCTATTTTCAGTGGTCTGGCCGCTGACACGCTGAGCCCATATATTGAAACTGTGGCCGGTGATTATCGGGTGTCGTTGTCCGATGAGAATAATGCGCTGATTATGCGCAATGGCCTGGTCACGCTGAATCAGGGCGCGGTCAAAACTGTGGTGTTTTACCTCGACGCGGCAGAAAAAGCGGCTGCCATTACCCTGACCGACAGCAAGCTGCCGCAAGTGTTTGATTTTACTTTCAACGTGGTGAATGTGATCCCGGAGTTTGATCAGATCAGTGTCTACTTTGTGAAACCTGGCCAAACCATGGAAACCTCAACCAACTTCATCAGCACACTCAACTACGCCTCACAAAGCGCAGTCACGCTGCCGGTCGGCGAGTACACCATGTATATCGTGCACAAAGATGCCAACAATAACAAAATTCTGCTGGCGCAAACTGAACTGCTAAAACTAACCGCCGGTAGTAATTATCTGCTGGTGGCTGAACCTGACTTTTATGCCAATAGTGGTTATAAGTTAAGCTTGGTGAAATAACGCCAACTGCAGCAACGATCCCTGAAGAAACCGTCTTGAAGGCGGTTTCTTTTTCATAAAAACTCTGTCAACACTTCTGCAACTATTCCTCACAAAGCACGGTTTTAAACTCAGCCATAAGTTGTATTTTTAAGATGATCTCAGTAGGCTGAGCGCTATTTCGTAAATATTGAGGAAAAACCCGATGATGACCTGGCTTATTCTGGCCGCAGGCCTGGTAATGCTGATAATTGGCGCCGATTTATTAGTCAAAGGGGCCGCCCGCCTGGCCGCAGCTTTTGGCATTCCGGCTTTGGTGATTGGTTTAACCGTGGTGGCATTTGGCACCAGCGCTCCGGAACTTGCCGTCAGCGTGAAAGCCGCCTTTGCCGGCGAAGCTGAGCTGGCTGTTGCTAATGTGGTGGGCAGTAATATCGTCAATGTGTTGTTTATTTTAGGCATTTCGGCGGTAATTTTACCCTTAATGATTTCAAAACAACTGATCCGCCAGGACGTGCCGATTATGGTGGCTCTGTCAGTGGTATTGGTGCTGATGGTGCAGGATGGTCAGCTGAGTAAAGTTGAGTCGGTGATCTTAACGATTGCACTTTTCACTTACACCTGGTTTTTATTCTGGCAAGGTAAAAAGCAAGGTGCCAATGTCGGCGATGATGAAGTAAAAGAGTTGTTAGCCGAGCCGCATCCGGTCTGGCAGAGTGTGTCATTTGTGGTTGTTGGCTTGGTGCTATTGGTGTTTGGTTCCGGCTGGCTGGTTGACAGCGCGGTACAACTTGCAACCGCCTGGGGTGTCAGTGAAGCCGTCATCGGCTTGACCATTGTTGCAATCGGTACTTCGATGCCGGAAATGATGACATCCGTTGTTGCCGCGATTAAAGGCGAACGCGATATCGCCGTGGGCAACGTAGTCGGCAGTAACATCTTTAACATCGTTTGTGTGCTGGGTATTTCAGGTTTGGTCTCGCCAAATCCGTTATTGGTTGGCACGCAACTGGCGCAAATTGACATCCCGGTCATGCTGGCAGTGGCAATGTTGTGTGTCCCATTTTTCTTCGCTGGCGCATTGTTAAACCGGATTGAAGGCGCATTATTTCTGGTGCTGTACGCGGCTTACACCTGGTATTTGATAGCGGTCGCCCTGAGTAAACCTTATCTGGCACAACTGCAGGACTGCATTATGTACGGACTGGTGCCAGTGGTGCTGCTGTATGTGGTGATTTCGTTATTGCACGACTTCCGGGTAAAAGCGAAACAAGACGCGGCCTAGTATTCGGCATATTGTACTATCCCCTTCTTCCTTGAAGATTCGGGGTCTCAAACGCTTCTTCGGAAGCGTTTTTTTAACCTCAGATTTTGGGGAGATTTTTGGGGTCAGAGTACTACTCTGACCCCAGAGATCCCACCTGCAACAGATTTTCTGCAACTAACGCAATTTTGCACTGTTGCATGCTCCTGCTTTCGATATAATATCCGTCTTTATGGCTAAAACTTTCCGGACATTTGATGACGCAAGATGAAATGAAAAAAAATGCAGCCTGGGCGGCATTAGACTATATCCCGCGCCACACCATCGTCGGTGTTGGTACGGGTTCCACCGTTAATCATTTTATTGATGCCCTCGCTTCCATTAAATCTGAAATCAAAGGTGCGGTTTCGAGCTCTATTCAAAGCACTGAAAAAATGCGTGCTTTGGGTATCGAAGTGCTGGATTTAAATGACATCGAAAGTTTTAGCGTCTACGTCGATGGTGCCGATGAAATTAACCCGGCCAAGCATATGATTAAAGGCGGTGGCGCCGCATTAACCCGTGAGAAAATTGTCGCAGCTGTGGCTGATAAATTCATCTGTATCGTGGATAGCACCAAGCAAGTCGAAGTGCTGGGTAAGTTTCCGTTACCGGTGGAAGTCATTCCGATGGCACGCAATTATGTCGCGCGCGAGCTGCAAAAACTGGGCGGGCGTCCGGTCTGGCGCGAAGCTGTCGTTACCGACAACGGCAATATTATTCTTGACGTGTTTGATTTAAAAATTACCGATCCAATCGCGTTTGAGCAACAAGTGAATCAAATCACCGGTGTGGTCACCAATGGCATTTTTGCCTGTCGCGCCGCCGATCTGGTATTAGTCGGCACCGCCGATGGCACCAAAGTACTCAATTCCAATTAAAAAATAATAATACTATCCATAATAAAGCGGTCAAAAGACCCTGACGTTGTCCACGTCAACAACACCCTTTTTCGGCCCCTTTTGGCTGACAGAATTTTGCAACATTAAAGAGAAATGAAGATGGAAAAGTACTCACTGCCGAAAGACAAAATCAAGATTTTGCTGCTTGAAGGCTTGCACCAGAGCGCGGTGCAAAGTTTCAAAAATCAGGGTTATAGCAATATCGAATATCTGAAAACCTCGTTGTCAGAAGCAGAACTGATTGAAAAAATTAAAGATGTGCATTTTATTGGCATCCGTTCGCGCACTCAGCTGACCGAAAATGTTCTCAACGAAGCCGGTAAACTGGTCGCCATTGGTTGTTTCTGTATTGGTACCAATCAGGTCGATTTAGACGCTGCTTTGGCCCGTGCTATCCCGGTGTTTAATGCACCGTTTTCCAATACCCGCTCGGTGGCTGAGCTGGTGCTGGGTCAAATCATTATGTTGCTGCGTGGTATTCCACAGCGTAACGCTGCAGCGCACCGCGGTGAATGGCAAAAAACTGCAACACAATCCTACGAAGCGCGTGGTAAAACGCTGGGTATTATCGGTTATGGCCACATCGGTACACAGTTGTCGATCATGGCCGAAAACATCGGCATGCGAGTGCAGTTTTACGATATCGAAGACAAGCTGGTACTGGGCAATGCCACGCAAGTCGATATGGCCACTTTGTTAAAAACCTCTGATGTGGTCACTTTGCACGTACCGGAAACCAGCCAAACCCAGAATATGATTGGCGAAGCTGAACTTGATTTAATGAAGCATGGCGCCATTTTAATCAACGCCTCCCGTGGCACCGTGGTGGATATCGACGCCCTGGCCCGTGCTTTAGCTGAAAATAAACTGGCTGGCGCTGCTATCGACGTATTCCCGGTGGAACCGACCGGCAATGACGAAGAGTTTGAATCGCCACTGCGTGCTTTTGACAACGTGATCCTGACGCCACACATTGGGGGTTCAACCCAGGAAGCGCAAGAAAACATTGGTTATGAGGTCGCCGGTAAACTGGTGAAGTACTCCGACAATGGTTCAACCTTATCGGCGGTGAATTTCCCTGAAGTGTCGTTACCAGAATACAAAGGTCGTTCACGGTTGTTGCATATCCACAAAAACCAACCGGGTATGCTGACCAAGATCAACGAAGCTTTTGCCAAACATGGCATCAACATTTCAGGTCAATATCTGCAAACCAACGCCGAAATTGGTTATGTGGTGATTGATATCGACAGCGTTGATCACGAGCTGGCGCTGAATGAACTGAAAGCCATTCCGGGTACGTTAAAAGCGCGGGTATTGCACTAAGGTCTTCAACATGGTGGGTGGCGCTTCGCTTACCCACCCTACCTATTTATAGCCTAAGCCCGGATCGGTCGCATTTGGTGCCGATGCGTTTATGTCCGAACAGTTGTAGCCTACACAAGCCCGGAACAAGGGGCGAACAGCGAAGCGCCTTCGCCCATCAATCTAGCTTTTAATGTTATGCCAGGCCGCAACGATTAGAACGAATACACCAACGTCGCCGATGTTTCGGTATCGGTTTTCGAGCGGAATGCGCCTGGGCTAGAGTCATATTTCATAATAAAACCCAAACGCATCGACAACTGGCCGTTAACCTGCGACGTAAAAGCGCTGCGGCTTAACCAGCTGGAGTTTTTACCATCCAGCGACACCGACCATTCCAGTGACTGCCGGAAACTGTTGTGCTCATTCAGCTGATAATCGAGGTTGGTGGCGGCATACCAGATAATACCGGTGCTGCGGTCGCCATCAGAGGTTTCCTGATGCGCAAAACCTGGGCCAGTTTCGATGTCCCAGTAGCTATCTCCCTCTTCATAAAGTCGCATCGCAGAACCAGCGGCGATAGAAGCTTGCTCACGAAAAGCACCAAAGCGGTCGTTCAGATAAGCGCCCCGGCCGAAAATACTGAATTCACTCCGATGAAATTTGTAGTTGCTCTGTCCGACCAGATTTAACCGCTGGCCAGTGGTATTGCTGGTTTTGGTGTTGTTTTCCTGGTCAAACTGACTGTTGCGTTGAAACAATGTCTGGATCAGATATTTATTCCGAAAATCTTTCATTTCATGCTGCAATTCAGCATTGGCGCGCACGGCGGTGGATTCAGTATTACCACTGCTTAGCACCAGACCTAACTCGACGTCACCGGCCCATGGTTTATAGTTGTCGCCATCGGCATTGGTATTTTTTCCGGCGACGCCTGCTTCAGAAATTTTTAATTGCTGAAACGTCTGGCCAGGTTTTAATCTTTCAGACGGCAATGTGGTGGCGGCAAATGGCGTCGCCTGGGCAGTGCCGGCACTGACCGCTTGCAATGGCAAGGCTAAAGCAACCAGGCTAACCATCAGCCATTTGGTTTTACTAAAAGTTTTATTGAGCGATTTATGTAACGATGTCTTCAACTGCAACTGCATTTTCTATCCCTTCACAACATACTGACAACGCGGCGGCGCCGCCATTTCCGGAAAAAAGTACTTAAACAAAAAGCCAGTCAGTGACTGGCTTTCTTCACATATACATTTGAAAAGATTAATTAAGCGGCTTCACCACGCAAACTGATAAACGCCAGCGCCAGCTCAATCCGAGCCAGACAACGGGCCTGACCAATCAACGCCAGCGTCACATCCAGCGATGGCGAATTACCGCCGCCTGTCACAGCGACCCGCAGCGGCATGCCCACTTTGCCCATACCTAAACCCAAACTTTCAGCGGCGCTATTAATGGCAGCATGCACGTTTTCAGCGGTCCAGTCGGTGATGGCCGCCAGTGCTTGTTGTACCGCTTTTAATGGCTCAGCAGCCACCGGACGTAAGTGTTTTTTGGCAGCGTTTTCTTCAAATTCGCTAAAATCCTCAAAGAAATAACGGCTGACTTCCACCATTTCTTTTAAGGTTTTCACCCGCTCGCCCTGCACCGCAACTAACTGCTCAAGCGTTGGTCCATTGCTGATATCCAGTTTTTGCTCCGTCACATGCCATTGCAGATGTTTCGCCACATAAGCCGCGTCTGAAGTGCGAATGTAATGCTGATTCAGCCACTGCAGCTTTTCGGTGTTAAACGCCGAAGGCGCACGGTTGCAGTCAGCTAAATCAAAAATCTGCACCAACTCTTCCAGACTGAAAATTTCCTGGTCGCCGTGTGACCAACCAAGGCGTACCAGATAATTTAATAACGCTTCTGGCAGATAACCGTCATCACGGTACTGCATCACGCCAACAGCGCCATGACGCTTGGACAAACGTTTACCGTCGTCGCCTAAAATCATCGGCACATGCGCATATTTTGGAATGTCAGCACCCAGCGCAGCCAGAATATTCATCTGCCGTGGCGTGTTGTTGACATGATCATCACCCCGGATAACGTGCGTCACGCCCATTTTCCAGTCGTCGACCACCACGGTTAAGTTGTAGGTTGGCGTACCATCACTGCGGGCGATGATTAAATCATCCAGTTCAGCGTTGGCAACTTCGATGCGGCCTTTGATTAAATCATCAATCACCACCACACCTTGTTGTGGGTTTTTAAAGCGGATCACAAATGGTTTATCAGTTGGGTGATCGGTACGGTCACGCCACATCCCATTGTATTTTGGCTTTTCGCCAGCAGCTGTTTGCGCTTCACGCATGGCATCGACTTCTTCGATGGTGCAAAAACACTTGTATGCTTTGCCATCAGCTAACAGCTGTGCCACAACTTCTTTATATAAATCAAACCGTTTAGTTTGATAGAACGGGCCTTGGTCCCAATCCAGTCCTAACCAGTTCATACCATCTAAAATGGCATCCACTGATTCCTGAGATGAACGTTCTAAATCGGTATCTTCAATGCGCAGAATAAAAGTGCCGCCATATTTTCTGGCATATAACCAGCTGAATAACGCGGTGCGGGCGCCGCCGACATGCAGGTAGCCAGTTGGACTTGGCGCGAAACGGGAAACAATTGACATGAGTAATCCAGTAAGTCAGTCGAAATATTGCGGCTATTGTACCAACCCGGCCGCCTTCTTGCACGGCTGTTCGGCCTTGGTTTTATGCACAATTTCGACTAGCCCGGCAAAATGACTACTTTTACAGCAGACAGCTTTAAAAACATAAAATATGATTGACAGTAATTGTCTGCCCCCTATAATGACGGCCGAACGTTGCAGCGGATTGTTAGCTCAGCTGGGAGAGCATCGCCCTTACAAGGCGGGGGTCACTGGTTCGAACCCAGTACAATCCACCATAACGTTTTTTAGTTTTAAACTTTAAAACTAAAGCTATACGAAGTTGCAAGACATTGATATCCAGCGGATTGTTAGCTCAGCTGGGAGAGCATCGCCCTTACAAGGCGGGGGTCACTGGTTCGAACCCAGTACAATCCACCATATCAATTGCTGTTATAAACACAGCAAAAAAGTACCCCAGGATGGTTAGCTCAGCTGGGAGAGCATCGCCCTTACAAGGCGAGGGTCACTGGTTCGAGCCCAGTACCATCCACCAAATTCCGCTTTTAGATTCAAAGAGCTAGTTGTAAAAATCTAGTTACAAAGAACACCCCAGGATGGTTAGCTCAGCTGGGAGAGCATCGCCCTTACAAGGCGAGGGTCACTGGTTCGAGCCCAGTACCATCCACCAAATTTCTTCCCCGAGTCCTGATCAAATCCCAAATTATTCGCAGCTTGTTTGCTATTTGTGTTCTGCATTACGCTAGGTTAATTGTCCACTGTGCCATTCAATTCCTGAAGTCGCAACAAGCCAACAGCTCCGGCTATCGCACCAGAGCCTGCCGCTTTTTATCGCCATTACAAAGGCATCAATTCCAGCTCAATTTTCTGATAATACAGCGTGGTTTTGCCTTCATAACCAGAGTCAGTACCGGTAAACAACCAGATCGACCCATCACTTTGGGTGGTGAACTGCACACTGCTACTGGCGGTTGAAGTTAAAGTTTTCGACTGATACTTGCTGCCATCACAAGGTAGATCGTTCACCGCGATATTGCCCTGCACTTTTGAGTTGGCACCGTCTTGTGATTGATTCCCTTTCGCGACATTCAGGTTATATCCCACTTGTTTAGGTTCAATATCGGCAAAACCAAAGTGCAGATACACGGACTCACCCGGCGCGCCGCCAATGCCAACACAGTTGGTACCGGCCGCCGACAAAAAGCTAACCTTTAGCCGCGCCTGATAACGGGTCGAAGGCGATAAACCACTGATGCGACGCTTTAAAAACATAAACAAATCGTCGCTGCGGTTATGCCCCGATAGCATATAACCAGTGCCGGTAAAACCAGTTGGCAAGGTTTTTACACCGGAATCCAGTTCAAAAGTCTCGGCCAGAGCCGTGTTGTAATCGGCAAAGCCGGCTTGCCAGTTTTGTTGACCTTGCGCAAAGTTGTATTCAAGGATCACGGGTTTGTCCGGATCAAACAGTTCGACTTTACAGCCTTGCAGTACTCCAACACTGAACAATGCACCAAGGCTGATGGCACTAATCCGGTGGCTGTTGCGGTGGTTCATTTTGAAAACTCCTGATTGTTGAACGATGTGGTAAGCCTACTCAACCCCAGGTCGACACAATGTAACCTTCTGTATCCAGAGTGTAAAAATAGACCTGAGGCAATTGTGGTCCACAAGCTGCTGTTTCAACTGCAGTAGCTGCCTGCTATAGTAGGAACACCTACTTTTGCCAAGTGCATGCAAACCAATGGATCAGACGCTCAGCCGGGAAATGAATATCCTGATCATTGACGAACAGGCGCTGGCACAAAACTACCTTCGATTTACCTTGGATAAACTTGGTTATAACCAGGTGCAATTCACCGATAAAGCGCAAACGGCGCTCGCGATGTGCAAAGAGCGCCAGTTTGATCTCATTATCTGCTCCTTCAATTTGCAACAAGGCAAAGATGGTTATCAGCTCTATGAAGAGCTGAAAGTGCGCCGTCTGCAAAAACTCAGTACCGGTTTTATCTTTATCAGCGCTGAAACCGATCCGTCTTTGGTATATAGCGTGCTCGAGCTGCAACCTGATGAATTCCTTGCCAAACCCTACACCATGCGCGATTTGCAAAGCCGGATTGAACGGGTGTTAAAACGCAAACTGGAATTACGGCCGATTTATCAATGGTTGGAAAATGGCCGCCCTGACCGGGCGTTGCAGCAACTCGATAACATGCTGGCGCAAGGGCAAGCACCTAAACTGGTGCCAGTGCTGCTGCGGTTTAAAGGTGATTTATTGCTGGAACTGGCTGATTTTGCCAAAGCACGGCAGTTTTTTCAGTCGGTGCTGGCAGTGCAACCCTTTGGCTGGGCTCGCATTGGTTTGGTCAAAGCACTGCGCGGCAACGGTGAAACTGAACTTGCTAATGCGCAAATGCAGCAGCTGGAGATGCGCGGCGAAAGTAAATTGTTTGTACTGGAGCAGTTGGCCGAACAAGAGTTTACCGCGGCAGAGTTTGAAGCGGCGCAACAACATCTGGAACAAGCCACGATGCTGGCACCACGAAATTTGTATCGCCAGCAGAAGCTGTTGCAGTTGTCACGGCTGAATCATGATTACGAACGCCAATATAAAACTGCCCGTGATATGTTGAAATTTGCCCGTTTTTCAATGTATGAACAACCGGATCTGTACCTCAATCTAGCACGAGCCTGTATCGATTTCGCCGTCAGTGTCGATGAAGATGGTGAAACCAATCGCCTGAGTAAACAAGCGACCGAATGCCTGACCAGTTTGCGTAATCAGTTTCCGGACGTGGATCTGAAACAACAACAATTAGTGATCCAGGCGCGGCTGCAATACCTGAAAGATCACAAAGATAAAGCACAAAAAATGCTGGCAGAACTGGATAACCAGGATGTGCATATCGACAATATCGAAGATGCATTGGATAAAGCCAAGGCGTTGCATGAAGTGGGATTAACCCAGCTATCCAAATCCTGGTTTGATCGCATTAGTGAGTATTGCCAGCAGCAACAAACCGATCCGTACCTGAAAAGTTATCTGCAGCAAGAACGTAGTGAACGTGCCGAACTTGCCACAGCGCCACGCGAGTTAAACAACATTGCCGTAATGCATTTTCAACACGGTAACTGGCAGGCCGCACTGGCCGCTTTTTCCCATGCTTTTCGGTTACTGCCTAAAAACGCCGGCATTGCGCTGAATTTACTGCAAAGTGTGTTGATGGCGCCGCAAAACAGCCCGCAACAAGATCGGCAGGCGCTGATCCAATCCTGTTTAAATACCATTGAAAAAGGCAAACTTAACCCGGAGCAAAGCCGCCGTTTTGAACAGCTCAAACAAAAACATCTGGCGCCGCTGTAGTTGCCGCCGGACCGGCCTGCTGGTTAGCAAAAACCTGATTGGCAAAAACCCGATTAGTAAAAACCGATTGGCAACAACCCGATTAGTAAAAACCCGATTGGCAACAACATAGTTACGCGACTTTATCTTCCGGCCATTCGGCAAACACCAGCGGCAGACGCCTGCTTCTTAACAACCAGCCCAATCCCAGTACCAACGCCAAAGGGGCCAACAATAACCAGGGTGCGTTCACTGACACATAAGGTGGTAAGTGACTGACCGTCCAGTATAAATCGACTGCGCTAACCATCAATAACAGCCAACGGCTTTGCCGCCAGAAACCAAACCAAAACCGTTTCGCCCGGCCGCGTTTTAATTTTTTGTCATAAGGCACCCGCTGCGTCAACGCCGCTAAAATCAGCAACACCGGTATCGCGATCAGACAAGCACGGACAAAATCGCTGCTGTGCGGATAGATATAACTGAGCATCGTGCGCTGCTCTGCCGGCAAAGTTAACGTCACTATCCAGCAGATATAAGGACGAAGTAACACCAACAGCAGCAGATAAAGCCGCAGCGGCACCCGGTGTAAGCCATCCTGGTCCAATAGCGGTAAATCCGCATAGACTTTTGGTTTATCGCTCATGCCAGGCTCCGGCAGCACATGTTAGCTGCCATATTACAGGCCATGCTCAGCAAACAAATCCAGCATCTGTTGTTCAGTCCACACCGCAACTCCCAGCTCTTCGGCTTTGGCAAGTTTAGAACCAGCGTTATCTCCGGCAATCACCGCGTGGGTTTTTGCCGACACTGAACCGGCCACTTTTGCGCCTAACTGCTGCAGTTTTTCTTTGGCTTCATCGCGGCCCATCGCGGTTAAAGTACCGGTCAGCACCAGGGTTTGGCCGGCTAACGGCTGCGCGGTTTGCGCTTTGGCTTCGATGTCCGGCCACTGCAGACCCACCTCGCCCAGCGCTGCGACCACCTGTTGATGGTGTTCATCCTGGAAAAAGTGCAATAAACGCCCCGCCACCACAGTACCAACGTCTGGCACGGCCAGTAATTGTTCCAGACTGGCTTGTTGCAGCGCCGGCAAACTGTGGAAATGCTGCGCCAGATTGAGCGCGGTTGCTTCACCGACGTCCCGAATACCAAGTGCATAAATAAAACGCGGCAAGGTGGTTTGTTTGGCACCGCTAATGGCTTGCAGTAATTTCAGCGCCGACTTTTCGCCCATCCGCTCCAGCCCAACCAAGGCCGGCATATCCAGTTTAAAAATATCGGCCGGTGTTTTCACCAGTTGTTCGTCGACCAACTGCTCGATGAGCTTATCGCCAAGTCCTTCAATATCCAGCGCTTTACGTGCGACAAAATGCTTGAGCGCCTCTTTGCGCTGCGCCGCACAATACAAGCCACCGGTACAACGGGTTACCGCCTCGCCTTCAATTCTTTCGACATCGGATTGACAGACCGGGCAGCTGGCCGGAAACACAATAGGCCTGGTTTCACCACGTTGCTCCAGCACCACGGCGACAATTTGCGGGATCACGTCACCGGCACGGCGCACAATCACCGTATCGCCAATTTCAATGCCTAAGCGGTTGATCTCATCTTGGTTATGCAGCGTGGCGTTTGAAACAGTCACTCCACCCACCGACACCGGTTCCAGCCGCGCGACCGGTGTAATAGAGCCGGTGCGACCCACCTGAAAATCAACATCCAGCAAACGGGTGGTTTTTTCCTGCGCCGGAAATTTAAAAGCCGTGGCCCAGCGTGGTGCGCGTGACACAAAACCAAGCGCCAATTGCTGCGCGAGTGAGTCAACTTTCAGCACCACCCCATCAATTTCATAAGCAAGTGCAGCGCGTTTGGCCAGAATGGCTTTGTGATATAAAAGCGCCGCAGCTTCGCCCTGACAGAGCTGAATTTCCGGACATACCGGTACCCCCCAGCTTTTGAGCTGTTGTAAGCGCTGATAATGACTGCTGCCATTCAGAAGTGCCGCAGGATCTTCGACCGCACCAACGGCATAAGCGTAAAAACTCAGCGGCCGGCTGGCGGTTATTTTTGGGTCCAGTTGGCGCAAACTGCCGGCAGCGGCGTTTCGCGGATTGGCAAACACTTTGTCGCCACGCAGCCTCGCCTCATCGTTCATTTTTTCAAAACCGGCCAGCGGCATAAACACTTCACCACGTACTTCAAGCACTGGCGGAAATTCACCGTGTAACTTCAGTGGAATACAGCGAATGGTCTTGATATTACTGGTGATATCTTCACCGGTGAAACCATCACCCCGGGTGGCGGCTTGGGTTAGCAACCCTTGTTCGTAACGAATACTGACCGCTAAACCATCTAGTTTTGGCTCGGCACAAAAAGTAAATTCTGTTTGCTGATCCAGCCGGTCGGCCATCCGCTGACAAAAAGCGCTGAAATCGGCGTCTTCAAAGGCGTTATCCAGCGATAACATCGGAATTTGGTGCGTCACCTGGCCAAATTTTTCTAACGGCTTGGCCCCTACCCTTTGAGTTGGCGAGTCGGCGGTGATGAGCTCTGGATGTGTTGATTCCAGCTGTTGTAATTGTTGAAACAGCTGGTCGTATGCCGCATCAGGAATAGTGGGTGAATCCAACACATAATACTGATAATTATGAACATTTAGCTGCTGGCGCAGCGTGTCGATTTGGGTTTGAACATTAGACATCGGCACAAAACTCACAGATCCTAGAAAACTGTTTGATAGGATGAGGATTCGCTGGCCTTGTTGCAAGAGCTAGAGGAGAATTCAATGGATAAAGCGCAACGATTGGCTCGCTGTTGTGCCGAAAAAACAACTCGCCAGCAGCTATCACAACTGCTGACGAGCATTTTCAGAAAGATAAAATGGTCAGGTTTTACGCCAAAGCTTAAAACTTGGCGCTGACATAAACCCCTAACCGACGGTCGGTTTTAAACTGGTTCCGTAAGGTAGTATCACCCGCCTGGTTGTAGATCAGCTTGGTTTTGATGATCTCGTCCAGCAAATTGGTCGCTTCCAGACCAACTTTGATACCAGGTGTCAGATGATAACCCACCGACATATCCAGCTGACCGGTCGATTCAGCAACGACAGGTGCGAACAAATCGGCATCACGACGGGTCAGTAAGTATTCCGAACGCCAGTTCCACGCCAATCGTGCGGAAAAGTCGTTTTTCTCGTACATGGCCGTCAAGTTCAGGGTATCTTCCGAGAACCCTGGCAATGGCAGATTATTGAAGGCCCGGAAGCGGTTCCGTCCACCTAACCCACCGGTACCAGCACCAAAACCTACTTCGTCGTCGACATTGGTCTGGTCGATAAAGGTATAGTTGGTCTGAATACCAAGGCCAGACCATAAACCAGGTAACTGGTCAAAGAACTGGGTGTAAGCAATTTCAAAGCCTTGTAGAGTGCCAGAGCCTTCGTTGGTATCGGTCTGGAAATTGACCGGCATGGTCACTTTAGCCAAATCATTGGTGACATCTTCCACGTACAGTCGTTGCCGGATCAGGTTTTTCAGCTCTTTACGGAACAAACTGGCGGTCAACGAGTTACTGCTACTGATATACCATTCGTAGGTCAGATCGATACTCAGCGCTTCTTCAGGCTCAATATTTTTCGGGTTACCACTGACACCATCAAAGCCGATATTGGCAAATGGCAATGCTTCACCATTTGGCCCCCGCGGTGAGGTGTGTGACTCGGAAATCGTCCGGAAATAACGGAAGTTCTCGAAATTCGGCAGGAAAATATTCTGCGAAATGGCAAACCGGGAGATGTGATCATCGGCCAGTTCGACACTGATATTAAAGCTGGGCAATACTTTGGTGTACTTGTCGCCTTCCACATGAATAATGTCAGTATTCAATGCATTCTGATACGCCAGTTGCGCCGCAGTATACATGGCCTGAGTGCCGGTATCCCATGACGGTATCGCGTTAGGGAACTGCGTGGCACCGCTCGATTCAACCTGCCAGCTGACATACCGTAAACCAACATTACCGCGAACCGGATAGGTCAAATCGTTATTTTCATAATTCAGCTGCGTGTAAAACTCACGACGTTGCTCTTTACTGCTGGAGATTTCGGAAGGCAGATATGCGCCGTCCATTTCACATTGTCCGGTGAGGGTGACACAATTACGGTCACGTAACTGGGTGAAAGTCGCAAACCCCGCATCTTTGTTGTTCCGATGATAATCCTGCCAATTGCGGATATCGGCAATTCTGGCAAACAAAATACTTTGAATGCGGCCTAAGACACCGCCACCATGGAAGTTATTGGCGTTAAACGTATAGGCTTCATACAGCTCAGGATGCCCTGGCACTGCGATTGTGCCGGTGTGCGCTGTACGCTGACCACCATCGGCGTAAGACTGCCAGGTACCATTGGCCATTTCACCCCAGTTCCAAATGGAATCGCGTTTGATTTGCTCTTTGGTTGAGGCGTAACCACCAAACTGGAACGATGTCAGCCACTGGTGATCCAACTGATAAGAACCATCAAAAGCAAACGAATCGGCTTCAGCATCGGTGTCATCTTCTTTATCCATTGCTGAATTGAGGTACATTTCACTGTATGGCGCTGGTGCCAAAGGCGACGTCAGATTCTGGCCCAGGAAATCAACCATCGGTTTGCTGCCGTTGATATCAAAGGTCAAGTCGTTGTTTTCAAAGCTGTTGTTGATAGTGTAATCCACCACATCGTAGGCGGATTCAATGTGCTGGTAATCAAATTCAAGTTTTAATTTTTCAGTTGGACTGTAAGTCAGGTGCAAACTACTGTCTTCCACCAATTGCTCGGTTTGGCGCCAGCGGGTCTGGGCTAGTGAGCGGTTGTTCATCAGCAGCGTTCCGGACGTCATAAAGTTGTTGTCGTCAAAAACTGCGTTGGCCACTTGAACCTGATTTGGGCTGACATTAAAACCTTGTTCACCTTGTTGGATCACTCGCTCATCCCAGGACAACCCTGCTTTAGAACGGATATATTCAGCAACCACTTCCAGGGTGTTATCGTTATTTCTAAATTGCAAAGAACTGGCCAGACCACGGCGTTCTCGCTCTGAATCAGCACTACGGATAGAGGCGTCAGCCGGCACAAATTTGGTTTGGCCTTTATAGTTTGGTAATTCAGTACCGTAATTACCAAATTGTGGCATTTCGCGGGCGGTGGCACTACGTTCGTAATAGTTACCCAATGCCACACCATCACCACGGTCTTTATAATCCGAGGACGAAGCGGCGATTAAGGCGCCAAATTCACCGATGGCACTTTTCCAGCGGTTACTGACCACGACCGATCCAATCGGCGTCCACTCTTCACGATGGTCGCCATAACTGCCTTTCACAGAAGCGGTGCCAAAAAAGCCTTCACTGTCGAATGGTTTACGGGTGACCAGATTGACAGTCCCCGCGACACCACCGGCAATTAAATCAGCGGTCTGGTTTTTCACCACTTCAACATGGCCCAATAATTCACCGGGGATATCTTCATAACTTAAACCACCACCGGTGCTGGCGCTGAAGGCATCCCGGCCGTTAATTTCGCTGCGCACCCGATCCAGACCGCGCACCACCACACCGGTGCCTTCTGCGGCAAAGTGGTTTGGATCTTCAGACGACGCAAAACGCTCGATGGTGACACCAGGGACCCGCATCAAGGCTTCAGTGACGCTTTTATCTGGTAAGGCGCCGATATCGTCAGCGCTAATCACGTCTTTCACCGTATTGGCCTGACGTTTTAATTCCTGTGATGTGATCACGCTGCCACGCATCCCAATCACTTCAATTTTCTCAATCTCTTTGTCATCCGCAGTTTTGACAACGCTGTCATCCTGGGCGATGGAAAAAAACGGCACCATGCCGATAGCCGCGCACCGGACGGCGTAACTGAGGGGTTTGCAACGAAATTGTGTTCCGGACATAGTGATACTCGCTCTTGTTATCGTTCGATTTTATCGCGGGATCTTGGCCCGCTGATTGTTCATCCTGCAGTGATCAGCGAAACTTTGACTAACTGCGCAATACCCTAAAGCCCGCTTGTTACTTTCTAACATAGAATTTCTGAAAAAAACAACTTTATTTTTGCAGTCGTACAGATATTTTGCAAAGCAAGCGGCGACTTTGCTCATTTTGATTGGTTTTAGTGGGGGAATTGACAATGAATGTTACTATCTAACACAAATACCAGCAGATTCCAACCAAAGCTTTTCGGCATAAAAATACAAAACCCGGACTAGCCGGGTTTTGTGAAAGTGCTTACTTATTCGATGCGGAAGCGGTGTTCTGGCAAATTCTACGGGCAGCAGCGTCGCTGCCGTTGCATACAAAATGTTACTGACGTAACAGTTGCTGGCGCTGAAACTCACGAATACGTTCTACATAATGCCGCACCGTTTGTACCGTGAGCATACTGCGCTGCCCATCCAACACCTGTCCGCCAAACTCATCGGCCAGCTTTTTCGCAGCATTGTGCATCAGATTAAAATTCTGCAGTGCTTCACCAGGCCCTGGCAATGTCATAAACAAACTTAAACCGCGGGTTTGCAGTTTGTCCATTTCTTCCAGATCAAAGGTGCCTGGGTTAAACATATTGGCTAGACTAAATAACACTTCGCCCGAGCCAGCGCTGTCCTGGTGACGGTGAAAAATATTCATTTCACCGTATTTGAAGCCCAAAGTCAGTAAGCTTGGTAACAGCATAGCGCCGTTGATGTCGGTGCCTTCTGGCATCAGTACATATAAAATCAGTACTTCATTGGCCATTGGCTCAGTTGCTGGTGCGGATTGTTGCGGCTCCGTATCGTAGTCATCGTCGGCACTGAACGACATCGAAGGTTCTTCACGGTCACTCTGTGCAGAAAATTGTGGTTCCACATCATCCCGACGAATTTTTTTCACCGGTTCACGTAACTTATTGGCACGTGGCGCTTTGACCACTTCAGGTTTGGGTTGTGGTTTTTCACCCGGCCCCAGTTTGCGGATTTTGCCAACACCAAACTCGTCAAAACCTTCGCCGGTACCAGAGCCAGAATTTTCATCCTGAAAAAAGCGACTTTTGGTTTCATGGGAATTTTTCCGGGTTGACCAGAGCCCGTGGATCACCAGCGCTGCCATGCCAAGCACACCAGCAATAATTAACGCATAACGAAATTCTTCAGCCATCATTTTTTACCTTTTTGTTCTGTCAGGCTTGAGCCATTTTCACGGCATCTTCCACATCTACTGCCACTACACGCGATACGCCGGGTTCCTGCATTGTCACCCCCATCAACTGTGTAGCCATTTCCATCGCAATTTTATTGTGACTGATATAAATAAATTGCACCGTTTCTGACATTTCCCGGACTAAATTGCAAAAGCGCCCAACGTTAGCGTCGTCCAGGGGGGCGTCGACCTCATCCAACATACAAAAAGGTGCTGGATTTAATCGGAAAATTGAGAACACCAATGATAAAGCTGTTAACGCTTTTTCTCCACCGGATAATAAATGAATAGTACTGTTTTTTTTACCAGGTGGCCGGGCCATTATACTCACACCTGTTTCCAATAAATCTTCATCTGTTAACTCAAGGTAAGCACTACCCCCGCCAAACACTTTTGGAAACAAAGTTTGTAAGCCCGAGTTGACTTGATCAAAGGTTTCTTTAAATTTCTGTCGTGTCTCACGATCGATTTTACGAATGGCGGTTTCCAGAGTATCCAAAGCGGCAATCAAATCATCATGTTGCGCGTCGAGGTATTTTTTCCGCTCGTCTTGCTGGGCATATTCTTCAATCGCCGCCAGGTTAATCGGACCTAGCCTGTTCAGCGCGTCACTGGCTTTATCCAGCTGTTGTTGCCACACCGATTCAGTCGCATCCTGCGGCAGTGTGGCCTGCAATTCGCTGAAATTCACTTTTTGCTCGGATAATAAGTCCAGCATATTATTGGCGCGCACCCGGTAACCTTCCGCTTCCAGCCGCGCACTTTCAATTTGTTTTTGTTTGCTCTGAAGTTGCTGCTGCAAACCATGTTGACCTTGCTCTAAATCACGCACCTGTTGCTCGAGACTGCTTTGCAGGTTTTGTTGCTGCAACTTTTGCTCGGCGATGTCATCGCGTTGCAGCAGCAAAATTTGTAGCTGCTCTTGCCCTGCCCCATCCGGCTCATCCAACAGTTCCAGCTGCGCTGTTAATAATTGCAAACGCTCCGCCAGCTGTTGATGTTGCTGCTTGGTGCGTTGTAAATGTAACCGTGCCGCTTCTAATTGCCGTTCGATGCTGACCTGGCTGAGCGCAAACTGTTGTTGTTGCTGACTTAGTTGTTGCTGCTGCTGCCGATACTGCTGTAGTTGCTGCTGCAATTGCAGTTGCTGTTGTTGCTGAGTGCTGTGTTTATCCTGTTGTTGCAATAACTGCTCATCAACTTCCGCCAGTTGCAACTGCCACAACTCTATATTCTGCTCGGCCTGTGCCAGCTGTTGCTGCACTTGCGCCAACTCTTGCGCTATCTGGGCTAACCGCGCGCTCACTTGTTGCTGTTGCTGCGCCAGTAATTGCGCGCTGGTTTGCGCCTGATGCGTTTGCTGCTGTAGTTGTTGCAACGAGGTTTGCAGCTGTTGCAGCTGTAATTGTTGCTGCTGACGGCTACTGATCAGCGCTTCGATATTTTGCTGCAGCGCTGATTTTTCTTGTTCTAAATCAGCAAGTTCCAATCCGAGCTGCTGTTCCCGTTCGGTTAAAGCCTGCGGATTGTCATGCTCCTGTGTGCCTGCGACCAGTCGCCAGTTCGGGCCATACCAATGGCCGTTTTTGCAGATCACTGACGCGCAAACGCCTGCTGCTGTCATGCGAAGTTCAGCCAGCAGGTGCAGCGCACTGGCATCATCTTCAGCGCAGTGAATGTGGGCAAAATACTCCGGCACCACACCACTGCTGATTTTCGCCGCCAGGCTTGTTGGCGGAGTAACTTCTGGAAAATCTTTTAAAAACAGATAATTGCCTAAAGCTTCCGGCTGATGTTCCGCTAATACCGCACTGAAATTCAGTTTCGCTAACGCCACGGCCACAGCCACCGACCAACCGGCCGCGATGGTTAAATCAGGCAATAACGGTTGTTGGGCGAGTAACTGCTGTACTTGTTGCTGCAGGCTTTGTTGTTGTTTTTGCAGATGTTGGCGCGATAACTCCACACGAGATAACGCCAACTGCTGCGTTTGCAGCTGCTGTTGCGTGTTTTCAAACTCAAAGGTTACCTGCGTTAAAGTCGCTTGCTGCACACCAAGGTCATGCTGCAATTGTTGCTGTAACTCTAAAGCGGCTTGTAATTGTTGCTGATAATCGGTCGCTGCCAATTCCTGCTGTTGCAGTGTTAACTGCTGCGCGCGCACCATCAGTTGCTGGCTTAGCTGTTGTTGGTTTTGGCTCTGCAGCTGTAATTGACGTTGTTGTTGCTGTACATCAAACAGCTGCTGTTGCAGGCGCTGCTGCATGGCTTGCTGGTCGACCAAACGCTGCTCAGATTGGAATATTAATTCACTGAGCTCTTCGGCTTGTTGCGCACAAATTTCGGCATCGGGCTGCTGCTCCAGCAGTTGTTGCTGCAATTCTTCCAGCTGCGCTTGCTCTTGCGCCATCTGATCCAGCCCGTGTTGCAGGCTGAGGGTTAAATTGCGTTCATCATCAAGCAATCCTTGTTTACGCTGGCGTTGATGGAGCAGCTGTTGCTCCAGCGCGCTGATGTCGGCGCCAAGCTGATAGAATTTCTGCTGACTGATGGCCACTGCTTCGCGCGCTGCTTCCAGCTGCTGTTTAAATTCGGTTAGCACGCGAAAATCACCACTGCCCTGCGCCTGAAACCGTTCAAAATCGACTTCCAGCGCCGCCAACATTTGCTCAGCTTGCTGCAGATGTTCCTGATAAAACAGCCACTTTAAGCACGTAAGCTCAGCTTTGTAGCGTCGCTCGCTGGCTTTGAGTTCTTTGTAACGTTCGGCCACGGCCGCCTGACGTTTTAATTTATCGAGGTTTTTACCCAGTTCTTCCCGCACATCGGCCAAGCGGTCGAGATTGTCGCGGGTATGTTTGATGCGGGTTTCGGTTTCGCGGCGGCGTTCTTTATATTTGGAAATGCCGGCCGCTTCTTCCAGGAATATCCGAAGCTCCTGCGGCCTCGATTCAATCAGTCTGGAAATCATGCCTTGTTCGATAATGGCATAACTGCGTGGGCCTAAGCCGGTGCCTAAAAAGATGTCGGTGATATCACGACGGCGACATTTGGTGCCGTTGAGGAAATAATGCGATTGGGCGTCGCGGGTGACCAAGCGTTTTAACGAAATTTCACTGCGATCGGCCAAACTGCCCTGTAATTTGCCCTGAGTGTTTTCAAACACCAGTTCGACGGAAGCCTGCGATACTGGTTTGCGCTGGGTTGAACCGTTAAAAATGACATCGGTCATCGCATCGCCACGCAGGTTTTTAGCCGAGCTTTCGCCCAGCACCCAGCGTACTGCATCAATCACATTAGATTTGCCACAACCATTAGGCCCAACCACACAGGTCATCGCCGCCGGAAACGGCACCTGGGTCGGGTCGACAAATGATTTAAAACCGGCGAGTTTGATCTGTTTTAGACGCATGCGTTGGTTGAATTCACCCTTGGTTCCCTTACAGAATGTAACAAAATGACCTTGGGGTGTCACGGTAAAACTATTGCCGATCAGGGCTTTGGCTTCTAAGCTAGGCCGAATGAGCGTACAAACATACTTGTTCTGTATTCTGTTTCAGCAGTCGGAGGCCATATGAAGTATTTTTTCCAGGGGTTGTCGTTATTAAGTACCAAAGGCTTGCGCCGTTATGTGCTGGTGCCGTTGTCGATTAATTTGGTGTTATTTGCAGTAGCATTTTTTTACCTGTTACAGCAAGTTGGCGGCTGGGTTGAGTTTTTAATGGGGTTTATCCCAGATTGGTTGTCATTTTTATCCTATGTATTATGGCCAATGCTGGTACTGAGCAGTGTGCTGACGCTGGCATTTACCTTTACCATGGTGGCGAATTTTATCGCCGCGCCTTTTAACGCTTTGCTTAGTGAAAAAGTCGAACTGCATTTAAGTGGTCAGGCTCTACCAGAGCAGGGTTTTAGCGGTTTTGTTAAAGATGTGCCTCGCATGCTGGGCCGTGAATGGACCAAATTTGTCTATTGTTTCCCACGCGCTTTGGTGTTTTTACTGGCGTTTTTCTTTATTCCGCTGATTGGGCAGCTGATGTGGTTTTTATTTACCAGCTGGATGATGGCCATTCAATATTGCGATTACGCTTATGACAATCATAAAGTGCCGTTTGATAAAATGCGCCAACAATTACGCTCGGACGTGAGCGGCAGTTATGGTTTTGGCATGACGGTCGCGATTGCCAGCATGGTGCCTTTTTTAAATTTATTGGTAATGCCGATTGCGGTTTGTGGCGGTACAGCGATGTGGGTTGATAAATATCGTGGTAGCCACTATCCACGGTAAGTTGATGTTTCATTACTAATTATTATTTATCCCTGCAGCGCCCGGTGTTGTTTGGAACGCCGTTGTGCTTGTGAGTCCGGAGTTAGATTGAGCATAAAAATTTTGCTGTTAGAAGACGAAGCCGCCATCGCCGATCCGCTGATCTACAGCTTGCAGGCGGAAGGTTTTCAGGTGCTTTGGGTGCAATTGGTGCAGCAAGCACTGGTTCAATTTCAGCAGCATGATTTATTAATTCTGGATGTCGGGCTGCCGGACGGCAATGGCTTTGAACTTTGTAAGCAAATTCGTCGCAGCAGCGAAGTGCCGGTGATTTTTTTAACTGCCCGTAGCAGCGAAATTGATCGGGTGGTCGGGCTGGAAATTGGCGCCGACGATTATGTAGTCAAACCTTTTAGCCCTCGTGAACTGGTGGCTAGGGTGAAAACTATTTTAAAACGCAGTCAGCGCCAGCAGGCATTGCTTGCACCAGTTGCCAGCGTCGAGGAGCAACAGCAAGAAAGCCGCGGCGACTTCAGGCTGTTACCAGCACAGGTGCAAATCCGGCTACTCCAACAACCACTACCACTCACCGCACTGGAATATCGGTTATTAAGTTATTTGTTGCAGCATCCGGCGCAGGTATTGAGCCGCGAACAGTTATTGCAAAGTTGCGGCGTTGCGGCAGATGTCGGTTATGATCGCAATATCGATTCACACATCAAAAGTCTGCGCGCGAAAATGCGCAAAATATCGGCCAAAAACTACATTCTGACGCAACGGGGTTTTGGTTACAGCTTTGACCCGATTGGCACTCACATTGGCACTCAAGATGAGTGAACAACGACATCCATTATGGCGTTGGTTTCAGCTACCTTTTGCGCTTAGGGTATTTGCGTTGTACTTCGTCTTTGTTGGCTTGTCGGGCTTTTTCATGCTCGATTTGGTGGTGAAAGAAATTAAACCCGGCGTGCGGCAAAGTAGCGAAGAAGTGCTGTTTGATACCGCTCAATTATTAGCACAGCTGGTGGCGCCGCATCTGGCAGAAATTAACCCTCAAGGTCCCGGTCAACACTTAACCAAACCAATGCCCCTACAACTGCCACCGCAGCTGCAACAAATTCTGGTTAATTATGGCAAACACCACACGCAAGCGCTGATTTGGGGCGTCAAAAAAGCCTCGGTTTCGCATCGGATTTACATCACGGATGTCGCAGGCATCGTCATTTACGATTCGGCCAACCAGGATCTCGGCAAAGACTATTCACGCTGGAACGATGTGTATTTGACGCTAAAAGGCCAATATGGCGCCCGTTCCAGCAAAGCCGATCCCAATGATGAAAACAGCACGGTGATGCATGTTGCTGCGGCGGTTAGACATCAGGATCAAATCATCGGTGTGCTGACCATTGCTAAACCCAATCACAGCATGCAGCCTTTTATTGACCGGACTCAGGCTTATCTAACCCAACGTGGTTTGTTATTAATGCTGCTGGGGTTAGCGGTTGGCGCTTTGCTGGCCTGGCGTTTACAACAAGGTTTAAACCGGTTGGAAACATACGCCAATCAGCTAAGTGCCGGTGAGCGTGTTGGCCCGCCGAAATTCCGGATGTTTTTTGAATTTGCCAACTTGGCCCGGGCACTGGACAAAATGCGGCAGACGTTGGCCGGTCGCGCTTACGCCGAGCGTTATGTGCAAACCCTGACGCACGAGCTGAAAAGTCCACTGACCGCGATTCAGGCTGCCAGCGAATTATTGCAACAACCTTTGCCAGACGCGGACAGACAACGGTTTGCCCGCAATATTCAGCAGCAAACTGAACGGCTACATCAACTGATTGAACAGCTGTTACAACTATCGGAGCTGGAGCAACGTCAGCATTTACTTGAAACAAAGCCTTTGGATTTAGCAGCGCTTTGTCAGCAGGCTGTACAGCAACGCCAAGGCCGGATTGATCAGCAACATTGGCAATTACAGCTTGATTTAGCCGCGACCACCATCGAAGGCGACGCCTTGCTATTGCAGCAAAGCATCGGCCATCTGCTGGATAATGCTTTGGATTTCGCGCCGGGTTTTGCAGATCAAGGCGCCTTTGTGCGGTTAGATGTGCAGCTTATTGCGCAACAAGCAGTACTGACGCTGTTTAACCAGGGCCCGGCTATTCCCGACTACGCCCTGCCGCGGCTGACCGAGCGTTTTTATTCACTGCCCCGCCCCGGCAAACAGCAAAAAAGCACCGGTCTTGGCCTGAATTTTGTCGGCGAAGTGGTGAAGCTGCATCAGGGTGAATTACAAATTGAAAACGTTACACGGGATCAGATCTCAGGCGTTTTAGTCACGGTGCGGTTACCGCTGCGGCTGCAATAACCAAAACTCCATAAAGTCTCCATCTCCACTCCATTTGTTCTCCATGTGCTTGCATCAGACTTGCAGCAACATCACAAGGAGATCACTATGTTCAACCTGCTTAAACTTAAACCCATCACTATCGCATTGTTATTGCTTCTGTTATCCATACCACTGGCCATGATTGGCGAACTGGTCGACGAAAGACACCGGATGAGTCTGCAAGTGCATCAGGATATCGCCAACAGTTCCAGCCGGGCCCAACAAGTGATAGGACCATTTTTGCTGCTGGAAACCGAGCAATACCAGCACGAATTCAGCAACGGCGTGACGGTGCTCAAACCCTTCAACCGGCAATATCTGATCCTTCCCCAAACACTAAATGCCAACAGTCAACTCCAAAGCGAGGTGCGGAGTCGCGGCATATACCAGACCCGGCTTTATCACACGCAAAGCACCATGGCACTAAAGTTCGCACTGGATAAGAATTTGGGTTTTGAAATGAAACCAGAACTAAATCCGGCCGCTGCTACGGATGCGATTAAACTAAAATCGGCACAGCTGGTGCTGGTGTTAAGTGACGTGCGCGGACTCATCGGCATGCCACAATTTACCCTGAACCAACAGCCGCTGCAGATTTTACCGGGCACCGGCGTCGCGGCACTTTCCGGCGTGCATGCCAACGTCGACATCGAGAAGTTGTTAGATCAACAGCAAGCCCCACAACAACTGCAGCTTGAGATAAAACTTGGTTTAACCGGCACCGATCAACTGAGTTTGCTACCAACGGCCGACCACAGCAGCTGGAATTTAACCGCCGACTGGCCACACCCTGGCTTTTTTGGCCGCTTTTTGCCGCAACAACGCAACATCACTGCTGAGGGTTTTACTGCCAGCTGGCAAAGCACATTGTTTGCCAACAACGTACAACCGCAGTTGCAAAAATGCGTCCAGAACAATGAGTGTGAAGCGCTGGCCGAGCATAGTTTTCAGGTCAGTCTGGTGGAGCCTGTTGATCATTATTTGCAGGCAAACCGAGCGGTGAAATACGCATTGATGGTGTTGGTGATTTCGTTTGCGGTGTTTTTTCTGTTTGAACTTCTGGCGAAACTGCAAATCCACCCGATGCAATACCTGTTTATTGGTCTGGCATTGGCAATGTTTTATCTGCTGCTGTTGTCGTTATCAGAAGTGGTGGGTTTTGCCATGGCCTATGGCATAGCGACATTTTGTTGTGTCAGTTTAATTGGTGGTTATACCGCAGCGGTACTAAAAAGTATGGCAAAAGCCTTCGCCTGTAGTGTTGGCCTAAGCTGCTTATATGCGTTGTTACTGATGATATTAAGGGCGGAGGACCTGGCGCTGCTGGCCGGAACTTTACTGATGTTTTTGGTACTTGCTGCTGTGATGCTAAGCACCCGTCATCTGAACTGGTATCAGTTGCAACAAGACACTAAAATCGAATAAGTCACTCATGGGGTCAGAATCACCTTTGGGGTCAGAGTACTACTCTGACCCCAAAGGTGATTCTGTTAACAATTGACTCAGACCCCAGAATTAACATTATTTACGTTGGGCGGTTTTTAGCAGCATTTCACGGCGGTGTTGCCGTTTTTCGGCGGGGGTTGCTGTTGCTGATAAGGTGGCGACTGCGCTGGTTTGTTTCACTACCACTGGCCTTGACACAATCAGGTTATTTGGATAGACCACCAATTCGCCTTCGCTGGTGCGCAGCACGGTGCTGAATAAATTTACTTCGACAATCACACCTTCGACATGATTGCTGCCGTCAATCACCCGCACCGACACGCCCTGCGCAAAACTGCGCTGACCCAGCAGGATAAAAAACGCCGTGATGTTACTGAGCAAACTCCAGGCGGCGAATAATGCCACCCCGACCACCGCGATCATCGATGAGGCGAGGACCAGCAAACCTTTGATATCGACGCCCCAAATAATACTGAGCACCACCACCAATAGCAGGAACAGTAGAATGTGAAACACCACCATCGCGCGGCGGTTCATTTCTTCTTTGAGCATAGTGGCGGCAATCGTGCGATAGATAAATGGCGCGATACGACGGCTGAGCAACACATAAAAAGCCAACACTATCAGGCTGATGAACAGCTGCGCCATCGTGGGGCTGAAATGTTCGGTCACGGCTTTGAGCTGAGTGACCCAGTTCAGATCATTGAGTTCTTGTAACATCGGTTTAATCCAGAATTAGGCCAGAATTAGTCCAGGTCGTTTAATGGCCAGCTGACAATATGATCTTCAAAATCATGCAGATGCACAGCGGCTTCAGAAATGGTTTTGTTACGCACCGACATTTGCTTTTTGTGCATCAGGCTTTTTTTACCACCGTTTAATAGCGGGTGCCAGGACGGTAATCCACGCCCTTCCTGCAACCGGCGATAACTGCAGCTGGTCGGCATAAAGAAAATATCTTTTAAGTTTTCTTTGGTCAGTTTGACGCAATCCGGTACCAGCACGGTGCGGTTATCGTAACAGGTACATTCACATTTATTGCTGTTCAGGTACTGACAGGCGATATTCGTAAAATACACGGTTTCTTCCGGCAGAATGTAGTCGGTCGGGCCTTCCAGATTTTCATCTTCTTCGTCGATAAATTTGTTCAGACAGCACTTGGCGCAGCCGTCACAGACCGATTCCCATTCTTCGGTGGTCATTTCTTGCAGGCTTTTGGTTTCCCAAAAATTTACGGATTCGGTCATGCTAGGTCCTGTCGCTTATTTGCGATCACTTATTTGCTGTCTTTAAGTGAGTGACAGCGGGTTGATTCGTTTAAACAGTTTGCTGCACAGTGGTGAGAACATCCAACCACGGGCTTAAGGTTAATTGTAACTGGTCTTGATGTTGCAACGGGCCAACACCCGCTGGCGTGCCGGTCAGCACGATATCGCCAGGGAGTAGCGTAAACCACTGGCTCATTTCCACCAGCATTTGCGAAATACTGCGGATCATTAAGCGGGCATCACCTTGCTGGCGTATTTCATTATTCACTTTCAAACTGAACTGTAGCTGTTGCGGATGGTCCACCATAGCCGCTGGCACAAAGCCGGCAGTTGGGCAAGCACCATCAAAACCTTTGGCGATTTCCCAAGGCCGACCGAGTTTTTTAAGTTCAGCCTGCACATCGCGCAAGGTTAAATCCAGCGCCAGTGAATAACCCCAAATCGCCGCTTGCACTTCTGCCGCAGTTGCTTTGGATAATGGCTGCTGAATCAACACCGCTATTTCGGTTTCATTATGCACCGCGCCGTGCTGACTTGGGATCGTAAACGCCGGCGCCAATGGCCGTAGCGCCGTTGCCGGTTTAATAAAAAACAACGCTTGCGGCGCTGTTTTGCTATTCATTTCCTGAATATGGTCTTGATAATTCTGACCAATACAAACCACTTTGCCGACGGGTAGCGCAATCGCCTGCCCCTGCCAATCGCGGTGTTGATATTCAGCTATCGCTATCGCTTTATCACTTGCTGATGCGTGATCAGTTGCTTGATTCATCGATGTTTCTCATTAACCGTTATCAATTAAATCAGCCAGATAACCGACACTACTGACAAAATAATACGAGCGGTTCCAGTGCATTAACGTCTGATAATTGTGATACGCCAAATAAGCACGGCCGTCTTTATTATCCGGCATCACCAATGCAGCATTCACCGCACGTTTTGGTAAAGCACCACCGTTTGCATTACGCACCCCAAGTTTTTGCCAGGCGGCCAATGATCGTTCAGATTTCTGCCACCATTGCAGCCACTGCGCCCGATCTTTACTGCCGGTTGGGATCACCAGACTGTAGTCAAAATTCTTCGGTAGTTGCACCTGTCGGCCCCAGGTCAGTCCTGGTTGCCAGCCTTCGATTTTCAGATAGTTGGCAATCGAGGCAAATGCATCAGAGCGGTTGGTCCAGATATCTTTATGACCATCGCCATCACCGTCCTGCGCGTATTTCATAAAAGAACTTGGCATAAATTGAGTATGGCCCATAGCGCCAGCCCAAGAGCCTTTCATCTGAGCCAGTTCGATATGACCTTCGGCCAGAATATCCAGTGCCAGGAAAAACTCGGTTTTGAAAAAATCTTCCCGACGGCCATCGTAGGCCATGGTTGCTAACGCCGACGGGACCGAGAAATTACCGGTGATCCGGCCAAATGCACTTTCCAATCCCCATAACGACACGATAAACCGTGCTGGCACGCCGTATTTTTTCTCGACTTTGGCAAGTTCAGAACGATGTTCCTGATACATCTTCCGCGCCATGTCGATGCGTTGTTTACTCACCCTTTTTGGTAAATAAGTATCCAGAGTTTCGACAAATTCTGGCTGACCTTTGTCGGCAACTACAGCACGTGGATGAAAACTTAAACTGGCAAAGACTTGATCAAGCAGCAGTTTTGGATAACCACGTTGCTCTGCTTCTTGCTGTAACTTTGCGGCGTACAACTTAAAGCCGGCTTCGTTTTTGACGTGCTCCGTGCTTATCGTGGTAGCGGTATTTGCAGACGCTGCAGCATTGCCCGGAACCGCCATCGTTTGCGTGGCGGCAGTACCGGCAGTTGAAACAGCAGTTTTTGTAGGGGAAACAGGGCTATCGGCGGCTTTGCTGCTACAGGCCGCTAAGGTCAATGCCATTGAACTTACTAAAAGAATACGAAACAAAACCAATTCCTTCTTGTTGCGCGATGAAATTTAATGATCGCCCAGCCATTCTTTATGCTCAGCCAGCCAGTCTTCCGGCTGCGGTGGCATCTGCAGATAAAAGCCTTGTGCTGTCAGCGCCTGCTGCACTTTTTCGATATCAGCACCGGCTAATTTATCGCGTTTGGCTAAATCTAATAGGCTGACAAGCTTGGGTTTACCAAAAGTTTCTAATAAAGCCTTAGGCACAGCGCTGAAATCATCACGTTTGAGAACATACAGATAAGTCTGATCTTTGCGGGGGCTTTTATAAATCACAGTTAACATGGCACAAAATCTACTCTGGGTAACTTGCCTAACACAGGCGTTGACTATACCATGAAGCGCTTATCTTGCGAACCGTCGCTTCGGACGTGTAACAGCTGAAATTAGCCTGTTGCCACCGGCAGGCCCTGATAAGAACCCTAACCTTTTCATTCATTTTGCACGCACGGTTGCTATGTCGGATCACTCATTTGAGTTAAAAGGAAGTTTATTTCCTTTATCAGTTTTATATTGTCAGGATTTTAGTGTGGCGGCGCTGCAAGCGCAGTTACAGCAAAAGTTGGCGCAGGCACCTGGTTTTTTCCATCAGGCACCGGTGGTGATCAACGTTGAAAATGCGAAGAAAACTCCTGATTTTCATGCTATTAAGCAACTTTTCACTGAGTTGCAGCTGGTGTTGGTCGGCGTCTGTGGCGCCAACAGCGAACTGAAAAAAGCCGCGCAACAAGCCGGTTTAGCTGCACTACAACTGAGCAAAAACAACGGTAAAACCGTCGATGCCCCGGCCAAAGCTGCAGCAGCTGTGGCACCGGTTGCTCCACCGCCACCGGCACCAATCGTTCAGGCCGCGGTCGAAAACAAATTCATTGAACAAAATATCCGCTCTGGCCAACAAATTTACGTCAAAGGTGCTGATTTAATTATCAAAGGCACAGTCGGCGCTGGTGCGGAAGTCATCGCTGATGGCAACATCCATATCTACGGTTCTTTGCGCGGTAAGGCGATTGCCGGTGCGGGCGGAGACAGCAGTAAAAAGATCTATTGTTACAATATGCAAGCCGAGTTAATCTCGATTGCAGGTAACTATTGGTTAAGTGAGAGCCTGCAAGGCGAGTTTTGGGGCAAATCTGCCTGCATCAGCTTGCAGGACGGTCAATTAGTATTAGCAGAATTATTCTAAGGATTGTGTGCTATGGCAAAAATCATAGTTGTGACTTCAGGCAAAGGTGGTGTGGGTAAAACCACCTCCAGTGCTGCCATCGGCACTGGCCTTGCTTTAAAAGGCCACAAAACTGTTATCGTCGATTTTGATATCGGCTTGCGGAATCTCGACCTGATCATGGGTTGTGAACGCCGTGTCGTCTATGACTTTGTCAATGTGATCAACAATGAAGCAAATTTAAAACAAGCACTGATCCGCGACAAACGCCTGGACAATTTATATATTCTGCCAGCGTCGCAAACCCGCGACAAAGACGCTTTATACAAAGAAGGCGTGGAACGGGTCTTAAACGAACTGTCCGATGAATTTGATTTTATTATCTGTGATTCACCAGCCGGTATCGAATCCGGCGCCATGATGGCGCTGTATTTTGCTGACGAAGCTATTGTCGTCACCAATCCGGAAGTATCATCAGTGCGCGACTCTGACCGTATTTTAGGCATGTTGTCGAGCAAATCACGCCGTGCGGAACAAGGTTTACCGGGCATCAAAGAACATTTGTTGTTAACCCGCTACAATCCAGAACGTGTGATCAAAGGCGAAATGCTCAGCGTCGAAGACGTTAACGACATTCTGGCCATCAAATTACTGGGCGTGATCCCGGAATCCCAAGCGGTGCTGAATGCATCGAACTCGGGTCAACCAGTTATTCTGGATACCGAAAGTGATGCCGGTCAAGCTTACCTGGATACTGTTGCCCGCTTAATCGGCGAAGATGTACCTTTCCGCTTCCTCAATGTGGAGAAAAAAGGTTTATTCAAACGGATTTTCGGAGGCTAACTTATGTCGTTACTCGATTATTTCCGTTCGACCAAAAAGAATACCGCGTCAACGGCGAAAGAGCGGTTGCAGATCATTGTGGCTCACGAACGGCGTCGTCGTTCTAGCCCGGATTATTTACCGCAATTGGAGCGTGATATTCTGGAAGTGATCCGCAAGTATGTGGATATCGCTGATGATCAGGTTTCCGTTTCACTGGAGAAAAGCTCGGATGAGCTGTCTGTGCTGGAACTGAACGTGACGTTCCCGGATGAAAAGCGCTAAGCTGCAACCTAGCAAGCTGACATGATCAGAAACCGCTTTTGCTCTTGTTTAGAAAAACCCACCATCTTTGGTGGGTTTTTGTTTTTAGTTTGTTTAAATCAAATCTGCAACATGCGCTGGCTTTGGCAGATAAGGCAATAAAATTTCCCGCCGCCAGCCACGCAGATATTCAGGTGTTGGCAGTTGCGAGCGTTCGCTATCCGATACCCGCCAGCACCAGTTCAGATATTCATTGAGCTGGCGTTTGACACTTAAAAACCCAGCCGGAATACCACAAGCATTGGCAGCTTGCTGTACAGCATCAGTCAATTCCTGCTGTGCCTGTTTAAACCCTGCAAAGTCGTTTTGATGGTAGAAGGTTTGTGGACAGTCTTCATTGCTCAACGCTTTCGCTTGTGCGATCAATTCCAGCAGCACAGTGCCATGTCGACGCAACTCACGTGGATGTAAATCCTGAATTTGCGCCAGACCATCCAGCGTCACCGGTCGTCTTTTGGCCAATTCGTACATCACAGCGTCTTTCAGTACTAAGCCAAGCGCGGTATCTTTTTGCGTGGCATAGCCAGCGCGCCAGCTGGTTAAAGCCCGTAATACCGCCAGTTCTCTTGGTGGGCACTGCCAGCTGTTTTTCATTTCCAGATATTTAAAACTGACCGGTAATTGATGGTTTCGGCGATCGATCATTTGCTCGCCTTCCGCCAGCAGCAGTGGCAAAAATTTCGGGTCTGGTAATTTTGCCAATAACAAATCTTTTAGTTGAAACAGATACAACACATCAAAAGCGGCATATTCGAGTTGGGTTAACGCCAAAGGACGCGCCAGCCAATCGGTGCGACTTTCAGTTTTATCGACCACTTTGCCAAGCAGTTGTTCCACCATTTTGGCGTAACCGAGACTGGAACCCATACCGGCAAGTTCAGCGGCCAGCTGCGTATCTAATAGCGGCTGGATTTGCACCAGACCCACTGACGCAAAAGCTTCTAGATCTTCATTGCAGGAGTGCAGTAACTTCAGTACCGAAGGCGCCGCCAATAATTCTGCCAACGGTTGCCAATCAGTGATGGTCAGCGGGTCAACCAATACTAAATCAGTACCTGCGTACAGCTGGATCAATCCAAGTTTAGGCTGCAGGGTGTTGATGCGGATAAACTCCGTGTCCACCGCCAGAAATGCTGCTGAAAGTGAAACCTGACAAAATTCGTTTAATTGCGAATTGTCGGTGATCATTCGGTAAGACATCGGTGACTCCCTTGTTTTCCGCATTGCCGGTGCTGAGGTGCATAGGTCACCTCAATGTTTTTCGGCCATGCCGATGCTGTTGCGGCAATAAAAAACCGGCAAAGCGCCGGTTTTTTTTCTGACCAGTTCAGAGCAGTTTATTGCCCTTTTAATTCACGGCGCAAAATTTTGCCAACATTGGTTTTTGGCAATTCTGTGCGGAATTCTACCAGCTTCGGTACTTTATAGCCCGTTAAATGCTCTTTGCAGTGCGCGATCAATTCGTGATCGGTTAACGACGGATCCTTTTTCACCACAAAAATCTTCACCGCTTCACCGGTTGCTTCGTTTGGAATGCCAACAGCAGCAACTTCCAACACTTTTTCGTTCATCGCCACTACTTCTTCAATTTCATTCGGGTAGACGTTAAAACCAGAAACCAGAATCATATCTTTTTTGCGATCAACGATATAGAAGAAACCTTCTTCGTCCATGCGGGCGATGTCACCGGTATATAACCAGCCATCTTTTAATACTTTTTCAGTTTCTTCAGCCCGGTTTAAATAACCCAACATCACTTGCGGGCCCTGCACCAGCATTTCACCGGCTTCGCCAGGTGCGACATCCACCCCGTTATCGTCGATCAGACGGATATCGGTTGAAGGCGCCGGTAAGCCGATACTGCCATTAAAACCTTTTAAATCAAACGGACTCACGGTCACCAAAGGTGCACATTCCGTCAGGCCATAACCTTCCACCAACCGGCTATGGGTGACTTTCTGCCACCGTTCCGCCACCGGCTTTTGCACCGCCATGCCACCACCCAACGACAGTTTCAACCGGCTGAAATCCAGATCGGCAAAACCAGGGCAGTTTAATAAGCCGTTAAACAATGTGTTGACGCCGGTAATGGCGGTAAATGGAAATTTCGCCAGTTCTTTCACAAAGTTAGGCATATCCCGTGGGTTGGTGATCAGCAGGTTGGTGCCGCCATACTTCATAAACGTCAGGCAGTTCGCCGTCAGCGCGAAAATATGATACAGCGGTAACGCAGTGACAATAAACTCTTTGCCCGGCGATAAAATAGGACCAATACAACCGGCCACTTGTTCCAGGTTCGCCACCATATTGCGGTGGGTCAGCATGGCGCCTTTGGATACGCCTGTGGTGCCACCGGTATATTGTAAAAAGGCTAAATCGGCGCCAGTAACCACAGGTTTTTGGTAGGTCATACCGGCGCCCTGCGCGACTGCATCTTTATAGGAAACCGCAGTTGGTAAATTGTACGCAGGGATCATCTTTTTGACGTGCTTCACCACCAGATTGACGATGGTGCCTTTAACCAGGCCTAACATGTCACCCATTTTGGTCAGAATGATATGTTTAATCGGCACCGCCGCCAGCACATCGGTCAGGGTATGGGCGAAGTTTTCAACAATCACAATGGCTTTGGCTTGTGAATCAATCAGCTGATGCTGCAGTTCACGCGGGGTATACAATGGATTAACGTTGACCACGGTGCAGCCAGCGCGTAACGCACCTAACAAAGCCACCGGGTATTGCAGCAGATTTGGCATCATAATCGCCACTGCATCGCCTTTTTTCAGGCCAAGGCCTTGTTGCAGATAGGCCGCAAATTGGCCGCTCAGAATGCCAAGCTCGCCATAAGTGATCGATTTGCCCATATTGATATAGGCAACGCGGTCACTATAGGTGTTGATAGATTGTTCGAAGATGTCCAGTAATGAACTGTAGTGATCGGCATCGATCTCTGCCGGCACGCCGGTCGGGTAACGCTTTAACCAGACTTTATCCACCTTCTTCTCCTCATCGTCAGTTTTATTTTTAATTATAGGTATGTTTTTTATAGGTACGTTCGCACTGATATGCAATCTGCTACTCAAAGATTTCAGATGATTGTGCAGTATTTTTTGCTTTTTCAGGTACCCTGAGTTTTTACTCTAATCCTCAATCATCCCACAATTGCCGCAAATGCACAATTAGGGCGAAGCATTCAGTTTTACTGTCCGGAGTGGCCAGGATAATTGTCGGAATATGACGAATTCAGGCCAGGGACTTGCGAACAATGCTCTTGATCAGACCCTAGCATTTAGCCGGATAAGAAGCCAGAAAACTGCTGATTTTTGCTGCAACTTCAATGCTATGGGTCATATGCAAGTGATGACCGGCATCTAATTCATGCAGTTGCAGGTGTTGATAATGCGGTTGCCAGCGCTGCCGCCCTTGCTGCATCAGCTCAATGCCTTGTTTTGCCACAATTGCCAGTGTTGGCGCTGCGACGGATTCAATCAACTGGCAACCCTGGGCATCAGACAATCGATAGGCCGACACTTCGCGCAGGCGTAAATCGGCTGACCAGGTCAGGGTGTCGCCATCTAGAAGTGTCCCCCGCTCGGCCAGCAATAATGCAGTCGCCAAATCAAAATCACTTTGCGCTTGCCGGGCTTGCGCTGCGGAAACGAGATCAGGGTACAGCGGTTTGCGTTTATCCAGCCGTTTTTGTCGTGACAACACTGCTTTTCTAAGCTGCGACACGGTATCCTGCTCAGGGCCGGTCACCAGACCAACACTGTCCAATAAAACTAACTGACTGACTAATTCCGGGAAACTGGCGGCAACTGCGGTGGCAATCATGCCACCCATTGAATGACCAATCAGCACCACCGGTTGGTTGGCAGATAACTGATGCAATTGCAGTAAATGCAGCAATTGCACCACATCATCTACCCAGTCCAGAAAATGGTAATGCGCGTCTGGGCTACGATGGTCAGACTGACCATGACCGGGAAGGTCAATGGCAATCAGTTGCAGCTGAGGAAGTTGTTCGGCTAAAGGTAAAAAGCTGTTGGCATTATCCAACCAGCCATGCAAGCATAAACATAACGGGCCGTCAGCAGGACCGCTCTGCCAGCCCTGTAGTATTAGCTGGCGCAGCTGGTAGCTGACGGGTTGCAGCAAAGCACCAACCACTGGCGTCAAGGCGCCAATGGTTTAGTGAACTTTAACGTCATTCGGTCACTTTCGCCGATCGCCAGATAGCGGGCTTTATCCAGTGCCCCCATTGCCAGCGTTGGCGGCAGTGCATAAACACCTTTTGGATAGTCTTTGGTATCCTTGGGGTTGGCATTAATTTCTGAGCGATCCGCCAGAATAAAACCCGCTTGTTGCGCCACCGCAATCACATAATACTCGTCGAGGTAACCTTCACCGGCGCGGCTGGAAATTTCCGACAAACGGCTGGAGCGGTGTTCGACCAGACCCAGGGTGCCACCTGGTTTAAGCATATCAAACATCGCGCGATACACATCCAGTAAATAACCTTCTTCATTCCAGATGTGCGAGTTACGGAAACTCAGCACCAGATCAAACTGATTCACTTGCGGTAATTGCATTAAGCCCGGCGGATCAAATTCTTCCACCTGCACCGCGCCAAAATGCCCGGCATGTTTTTGTATATCTTGTTTTAATTTGGCCGCCAGTCTGGCCCAGAAAATTTTCCGTTCATCTTCAAGGCTACCGTCATTCTGCCGGAAATTGGCAATGGTCAGTTTGCCTTGGTCTTTCAGATAAGGCGCCAGAATTTCGGTGTACCAACCCCGGGCCGGCCATACTTCCAGCACTGCCATATCGGGCTTCAGGCCAAAAAAACTTAACGTCTCTACGGGGTGACGATATTGATCACGCGCTTTATTTTCGACACTTCGATATTCCGAAGCGATGACTTGCGTCAATTCTGTTGCAGTTGCGGTAAAAGTCGCAACCGCACAGCAAACTGCCAGCCCGAAAATTTTAACGCTGCTCTGTACCTTGGTTAGATTGTTCAACATGAAGCGGACCCTGTGCTGGTTTTTCACCTGTTGGAATTGTTGTTCTGATCCGGATTGCCGGGCCGTAGCCCCAATACGGATAAGGTGTGCGCCACAGCGGCCACGGGTCGACAATATCGACTCTGGTATCCTGCTGCTTCGGCCATAAATACACCACGGCCTGTTGGATCACGGGATAAAGATACTGAAACTTATCAACCAGCCCTGTTTCTGGTTGTGCCAGCTGACCCAAAACGGTCACGGATTTGCCTTGCTGATACACCATCGGATCAACAAAACCATGGATGTAAGCGACAAAGCGCCCTTGGGTTTGGTCGCTTATTTGCGGCCTGCCTGAGTTATTCCCAGGAAAATAAACCACTTCCAGCCGGGTATTGCTGGCATTGTTTTCGACTTTGGCGATGACACCGCTCCAACGGGCTGTCCCTTGCTGAACTTTACCCTGAGTGGCCGATTGATAACTGATAAGTGGTGTTCCTTGGGCGACTTTCACCGCATCGGGATAAGTGGCACAGCCGCTGATAAATACTGCGCTGAACAGGGCGAACGATAACCATCTCATACAACTTTTTTCCTAATCTACTTAAGAAGGCTGTTATTGGAGTCTGCAACTGCAAAATAAGTTCCAATCGATTTACAGTAAGCTCCATTTGCGTTCCACAATAAGCGACACTGCGCTGCTGCGCAAGCACACCAGGCGGCATTTCGCTGAAATCATCAAACCGTCATTTATCGCGCACAGAATGACGTTGATCGAACTCCCTGTACATTTTAAAGAATGGCCTTAGAATCGGTGGTTTATCTGATCCGAATCGCGCCTATTCTGCGCATCCCAAAGCTCTGGACTACATAACCTTATGAAAAAAATCATCTTTTCAAGCCTATTCGTTGCCATGTTGCCGCAACTTGCCGAAGCCGCACCCAAAAACATTATTTATATGATTGGCGATGGCATGGGTCCGGCCTATTTGTCGGCTTATCGTTATTATCAGGACAATCCGGCGACCAAAGCGGTCGAATCTACCATCTACGATGAGTTGTGGGTTGGCGTCGCAAGTACCTATCCGGATGACGATACCATTGTGACCGATTCTGCTGCTGGCGCGACGGCGCTGGCCACCCGCATCAAAAGCTACAACGGCGCCATTTCGGTGAATCATCAGCATCAACCGCTGACGACGATGCTGGAGATTGCCAAAGCCAAAGGCATGCAGACCGGTATTGTCGCGACGTCACAAATCAACCACGCCACGCCCGCCAGTTTTATGGCCCACAACGAACACCGCAAAAACTACAATGCAATTGCCGACGATTTTGTCGACAACAAAGTCGCCGGTCAATTTGTGGCGGATTTGATGTTTGGTGGTGGCACCAAATATTTCATTCGTAGTGATCGCAATCTGGTCAACGAATTTAAACAAGCTGGTTTTGGTTATGCCGACAACTGGCAGGATTTAACCAAGCTTTCTAAACTGCCAGCGCTGGCGTTATTGGCACCAGTGGGTTTACCAAGTGCATTGGATAATCCGGTGGCAAACCCGCTGCAAACCATGACGGATAAAGCCTTACAGCTACTGACGCCTGCTGACAAAGGTTTTGTGTTGATGATTGAAGGCAGCCAAATCGACTGGTGTGGCCATGCCAACGATGTCGCTTGTGCGATGGCGGAAATGGATGATTTTGCCAAAGCCATTCAAGTCGCTAAAGCTTATGTCGATAGTCACCCGGATACCATGTTAGTGGTCACCGCCGATCATGAAACCGGTGGTTTATCATTAGGATCCGAAGGCGAATACGCCTGGAATACCAAAGTCATCCAAGGTGTGAAAAAAACAGCGACAGAAATAAGCCGCCAGTTGTTGGCAATTCCGGCAGTTGAAGTGCCGAAATTATGGGCAACCTTGACCGGTATCCAGCTGACGACACAACAATTAACAGCTCTGACTGCAGCGCTGCAAACGGCTAAAAAAGTTGTTGGCAATAAGCCACTGACCAGCTTGCAGGATTTAACGGAAGCCGAGGAAACAGCACTGTTGGCGGTAGAAACAGCAGTCAAACAACAGATCAATCATTATTCTAAAACCGGCTGGACCAGTGGTGCCCATACCGCCATTGACGTGCCGGTGCTGGCTTGGGGTAAACAACGCACTGATTTTGCAGGATTTCAGGACAATACCGATATCGCAGCGAAGTTAATTGGCTATATCGAAAAGAAATAATCTGCGGTTTCAATTGTGCGGATGATAAAAAACGGCAATACGCCTTCAGGCGACTGCCGTTTTTTTGTTTGAAGAATGTGCGCACAGTTAGCGCAGTTTCAGCAATAGTTGGCGTAGTTCAGGTGCCGTGGTCTTTTCTGACAACCAGATATCAAAAAAAGCCGGGCCAAGTTTTGGGTCTTTAGTTTTACCCAAAGGCTGCTGATTAAAATAAAAACTGATCAGGCCATCGGGGTGCAACTCGGCACTCAGCATGTCGCCTTTTTTCACATCACGCCATAAAGTGGTTAATTCACCGGCCCACAGTTTGTGGTGCTTTTGCACGCTACCGGCCTGGATCCGCCATTGATCAACAGTCGCGTCGACAAACTCAGTTTTGCTGATATCACGCAGGTAACGTAGTTCCAGCAACAAAGGCACACTTTGCTGATAATCGATAAATTTGCCGCTTGGCGTGGCGAGTCTGGCCTGGTACAGATCCCAGAACCAATAACTATATTTTCCCTCACCAACCGTCTGATATTGTTCAAAATTAACTTCCGCAGCAACCTTGGTTTCCGGTTGCTGCATCGCCCAAACTGAACTTGAATGGACACTACAAAAACTGGCAAAAATCAGCGTCAGCGCTGTTGCACCTAACTTTAGCCCCCAGAATTTACTGCGCAGAAAAGTTTTTAGATGCATATGCTTCACTCCATAAATACTGGTGATGAATAATCAACGCCAACAACAAACCCCAACAAGGCGCCAGCGTCAGCAAAAACGTGGGGGTATCGGTAAAGATGAGTTGCCCGCCAAGGGCGGCACCGCCCCAATAAGCCAGCGGCCCGGTCACAGCACCAACCAGCGCCGCCAACCACCAATGCTTTAACCAAGCCGCCAACACTTGCACCAGCACCAGCGCAAAACAGCCCCACAACAGCATCAGCCAAAACGGTAGATAATCAGTGCCAACAAAACCAAAGACGCCGGTTTGCAAAAATAAGGTGTCCATCAACACGCCGATGACGGCAATAGTAAGTACCGCCAACCGTGCTCTGCCGGCAAGCCGCCAGACACTCCATAGCCAATACAACAACACCGGCCAGATAGTGATCTCCGGCAGCAAAATCAATGCAAACCAGCACAACTTAAAACCGGCAAACTTTAAAAAATTATTCACGTTTTCATCCCGGCAGCGACTTTTTGCCGCAGTGAGTATGGGATTAAATTCAACAAGCTCAGGCTCAACGCCAACCGTTTTGGAAAACGATACCTTAATTTCCCGGCATCAATCGCAGTCATCACCCGTGCAGCTGCTTGCTCGACCGGCAATATAAACGGCATGGCAAAATCGTTTTTCCGGGTCAATGGTGTATCGACAAAACCAGGTTCAATCAGACTGACCTGAATACCTTTGTCAGCAATATCAAGCCTTAAACTATCGGTGAAATAACTCAGTGCGGCTTTGCTGGCGCCATAGGCTTCGGCTTTGGTAAAAGGAAACAACCAGGCAAGACTACTCACGACCGCAAGCTGAGGTCTTTGTGATGTGACTAATAATGGTAGCCAATATTTCACCGCAGCGACCACAGAGAAAAAATTGACGGCAAAAGTGCGATCAAAAGCAGCCAGTTCAAAATCCGGGGCGTCAACGTATTCACAAGTTCCGGCATTGAGGATCAATAAATCCAGCCTTGGTAATAGCTGCGAAATGTGCGGCACACTGGCTGCCACGGCCGCACTGTCGGCAAGGTCTAATTGCAAACACTGGATCCAGGGCGATAGCTGGCTGAGTTGCTGCAATCGCTCACCACTACGGGCAATGGCCAACACCTGCCAGCCAGCTGCGGCATACTGCAACGCCAGCGCCCGGCCAAGACCTGAACTGGCGCCGGTAATCAAACAACATTTTTGCATGAGAAAGCAGTTCCCGGAATTCTGATATCAGAACCATACGTGGTAACTGGCGAGATGGATTAAAAACTGCTGGATTTATTGTTTTTTAAGAAAGGCATTTCAACGAAACGGTGCGCTAGGCGAATAAATCAACACTGAAATACTGCTGAATTTGTTCGCGTTTTTCCTGACTGGCAAAACTTTTATAAGCATCAACGGCTTTTTGATATTGTGCCGCTGGTTGATCGTAACCGGTCTTTCCGGTGCTGTTGTGTGATTCATCCAGTAGCGACATGGCCGCCGCTGAACTTTTAATGCCACTGCCTTGCGGAATTTCCACAAGCTGCGGTTTTTCGGTGGCGCTGGAATTTGACCGGATCGCACGCGCCTGCCGACCGGAGAATACTTCGGCGACATTTTGACTACGGGCTAAATCCTGGCTGACAGCAACCGACATAAACGCACATTCTCCGCTACCCTTCATCCTTGAAGATTCGGGGTTGTTGACTTCGCTCGATCGCTGAGGCGTCAGTCCGACCCAGTCACATAGGACAACTATGCTCCGGGCCGGGCTGGCGCTCCAGTCGTTCTCCCTCGTCGCCTACCCGAATCTTCAATGATTTTGGGTATAAAAATAAACGCAACTCTTTGGCATTATAACGGCAAATATGGTCTTGCCAAGCCTGCAGCCTAAAATTCAGTAAATTGCTGTAATCCTTGTCAGATAAGGCTTACAGCGCAATTAAAAGCGGCAACTTATTGCCGCTTACGCCCATTTTTGGTGCACTTTACATCAACGGTTTTAGCCGCGACCCGGCAGTTTTTTCCAGGTTACTTCATCCCGCACATACACCGGTTCAGCGAGCTCAGCAGCGACAAACTTACCCGCAACAAAGGCCGGAACTGCCAAAGCCAGCATATCCTGCGCTGATGGATACAAAATTTCGTCGCTGATTTGCACCACGCCCGATGCCGCACTCCAGGCCAACATGGGTTCGCGATATGTTTGCCAACCGGTGCCAACGCCGATAATGTCACCAGTCAAAGGACTGGCAGTTAATGTCGTTGGTTTGATGGCGATTTCTGCGCCAACCTCTTGCATCAGCAAAGTCGCATCCAATGTAAAAAGGCCCAGATAAATTTCCGCCATCCGCGCATCAATGGCGGCAATCACTTGCTTCGCGCCATGCAGCCGATACGCCGCCTGCGCCATCGCGGCTAAGGTCGAAACACCGTACACCGGCAGATCAGCGCCAAAAGCCAGACCCTGAGTCACACCAACGCCAATCCGCACGCCGGTAAAACTGCCGGGGCCGCGACCAAATACAATACCATCCAGTTGTTGCAACGTTAACCCGCTGTCAGTCAGCAACTGCTGCACCATCGGCAACACTCTTTTGCTATGCTGCTGCGGACACACTTCATCCAGATGCAACAGCTTGGCGCCGGTTAATAGTTCGCTACCGTTTAAAAGCGCCACTGAACAGCCTTCGGTTGAAGTGTCTATCGCCAGTAATTTCAATTGTTCTCTCCACTTTTATCAACGCTTTCGTCAACGTTTTTCTGCACGTTGTCATAAGCGCTTTTATGTGCGCTGTTGTGAATATGTTCTAAAAATTCAACCGCTTGCCCGACATCGCGACTGCGGCGCATCGGCGGCAAGGATTTAATAAATACTTCGCCATAAGCGCGGGTCACCAGCCGGCTGTCACAGATCGCCAGCACACCGCGGTCCGACACATCGCGGATCAAACGACCGACGCCTTGTTTTAACGTGATCACCGCTTGCGGTAATTGCACCGCGGCAAAAGGATCTTTGCCTTTGAGTCTGGCATCTTCACTGCGCGCCTGCAGCAAGGGTTCGTCCGGTGAGGCAAACGGCAGCTTGTCGATAATGACGCAGCTGAGCGCATCACCACGCACATCAACCCCTTCCCAGAAACTGCCGGTGCCGAGCAACACCGTATGCTCCAGCTCAACAAACTGCTCCAGTAAAATCCGTTTACTGGTACTGCCCTGCACTAAAATCGGCAAACTAATGCGCAGCGGCAATTCTTTGGCCATCCACTGCAACATCCGATGACTGGTAAATAAGAAAAAACAACGGCCGTTATTGGCGGTGATAAGCTTCACTGCCAGTTCCAGCAACGCCTGATTAATTTTCGGATCGGTTGGTTCCGGCAGATAACGCGGCACCAACAACATTGCCTGATTTGGATAATCAAACGGGCTATCCAGCAACATGGTGCGGGCATTTTGCAGGCCCATCTGTTCGGTAAAATGGGCAAAACCTTCATCAACTGACAAAGTCGCCGAAGTGAAAATCCAGCTGCGTTTTTTCTGGGCGTCGTCTTCACTAAACACCAGGTCATTAAACTTGTCGGCGATGCTCAGCGGCGTGTAATGCACACTGATGGTTCGGGGCGTGGTTTCATACCAGAAACTAACGCCGGTGCGATGCACGTCTAACAGTTTATCCAGCCGGGCGCGGGCGGTGGCGAGCCGCTCATAACAGCTATCGACTTGATCGGAGCGGCCTAAACTGGTTTTAAGTACTTGGTACACCATCGACATGGCATCACCGATGCGGGTCATGGCGATTTGCATCTCCGGTCGCTGATAACAATCCCGCCAGTTGCCTTTTTGTGGATCTCCAGGCAACAACAGCCGCCAGTCTTTGACTAAAGAGGCTAATTTATCTGCCGTTTTTGCCAGCTGTGGATGATCCCGTAGTTCGGTTTTACAGGCCATTTCAATATCACGGCATAGGTCCAACAATAGTTTTGACGACACCGATTCGCCAAAATACTCGCTGGCGATATCCGGAATTTGGTGCGCTTCATCAAAAATCACCACATCCATATTCGGCAGCAATTCACCAAAACCGGTGTCTTTGAGCGCCATATCGGCAAAAAACAAATGATGATTGACCACCACTAAATCGGCGTTCATGGCTTTTTTGCGTGCTTTGAGTAAATAACAATCTTCAAAATCCGGGCAATCTTTGCCGAGGCAATTGTCCGACGTGCTGGTGACATAAGGCAAAGCTTTGGAATCTTCGGCGATATAAGTCAGTTCACCAATATCCCCGCTGTGGGTTTCACTGGACCACTTTTTAATCAGCGATAAATCCTGGATCAATAGCGGATCCTGCACCGGCACATGTTGATAATGCTGGGTCAGCCGGAACAAACATAAATAGTTGGCGCGGCCTTTGAGCAGCGCAGTTTGCAGTGGTAGCGCCAACGCTTTTAATACCTTGGGTAAGTCGCGGAAAAACAGTTGTTCCTGCAGGTTTTTGGTACCAGTCGATAAAATCACTTTTTTTCCGGCTAATAATGCCGGCACCAGATAGGCGTATGTTTTGCCGGTGCCGGTCCCCGCTTCGACCACCAGCGCCGAACCATCACGGATGCTGTCGGCAACCGCTTGCGCCATTTGCAACTGCGCGTCCCGGGCTTTAAAACCGTCGATGTTTTTCGCGAGCCTGCCATCGTCAGCAAAAGCTGCGGTGATTTCAGCGTGCATGCTGTGTACTCCGGGTAACACTTTTTGGCAGCGACACCTGCGTGCGCAGTGCTACACCATAGATGGCCGTCAACAACAGGATAAATGCAGAGAGCATGAAGATTCGCCTTGGTGGCAGCCTTTAAAAATCAGGGGGCTATTATGACGGCGCAAGCTTGCTGCTGCAAACGCTCTACCATTTAAATAACGGAGATGACAGCTTTAATCAGCCTGAGGAGTTTCACTCACACATAAATATCCAGATGCCCATCCGCATCCACATGCGCCTCTGCGTCCGGCGTCACCGAGTGACTGGTTGGAATTAAATGCAGTTGTTGTTCGATACTTGCGGGTTCAGCCTGGTGGTCTGAACTTTGCTGATCTAGCGATTGCTGATCTGAAGATTGCTGCTCTGAGCCTGCTTGTTGCTGTCGTTGTTTTGGTTCTTGCCAGCCGACGCGGAATTTTTTCTCATTGCTGGTTTCAGCGTGGATCCGCTCATACTTCGCTACCGGTAAAATCAGCCGCACCGGCGTGTCCACTGGCTGGGTATTAGTTCTGGTGATGTAGGGATAAAACGCATCCATCGGTCATGACCTTTGTTGATTGTTAGCGCGCCAGCATTGCTGCTATTGGCTGGTGCCTGCACCTCCACTTATGCAGTTAGTCCGCGTATGTGGCGAAAAGTGCATTTTTGGGCACAACCAGATATGTTCTTTATGTCGGCAATATCAGACTTTGCTTTAGCACCAAGGCATCCGCAATCAGAAAAACTATACAACCAGAGTGTTTTTTAACCAAAATAAACTCACTTTGATATAAATTTTTCCTAAAAAAACTCAACCATCCAAGTTAAAACTCCACACACATGCAAACAATATCAACAACTTACATTTCATGCAAATAGAAATCACCGGCAATTAATTTTAGAATACCCTCTTGTCAGCCTGAAAAAAAGACGATAACTTGTATAGCAACAAAACGCGGTACCGGTCCAGCGCCCTGACCTTGTGCCAGCTCAATACAGGATAAACAACCATGCTTCAATTCACGCTGATGACCCATCATCACCACCATCATCCGAAATAGCCAATCAGGTTAAGTCGCTGAGGGGCTATGAAAATGGTAGCTCCGGTGCATTGAATCATTCAACAACAACCCCGGAACTACGCCGGGGTTGTTGTTTTTTACGGTTTTAGAAATTTAACGAATAGCAAAAAGTTGCACGAATACGGCACTCAGTTGCAAAGAGGATAAGCAGATGACAGTCACCAACGAAAGCCAGAGATTACGGATCGCTATTCAAAAATCCGGCCGGTTATCACAAGATTCGCAAGCACTACTCACCAGCTGCGGCCTGAAAATTAATCTGCGTGAACAACGTTTAATCGCCCATGTTGAAAATATGCCGATTGATTTACTGCGGGTGCGCGACGACGACATTCCGGGGCTGGTGATGGACGGCGTTTGCGACTTAGGCATTATCGGCGAAAACGTGTTGGAAGAAATGTCGCTACAGCGCCAACTCGATAACGAAACTTATGATTACACGGTGCTGGCGCGGCTTGATTTTGGTGGCTGTCGTTTATCCATCGCGGTGCCACAGGAAGAAAACTACGGCGGCGTCAAAGATTTGGAAGGCAAAACCATCGCCACTACTTATCCGCGTTTACTGAACCGTTATTTAAAACAACATGGCGTCAATGCCCGCATCGTTAATTTAAAAGGTTCGGTGGAAGTGGCGCCTCGTGCTGGTTTGGCCGATGCAATTTGTGATTTAGTGTCGACCGGCGCGACGCTAGAAGCGAACGGTTTAAAAGAAGTCGAAGTGATTTACCGCTCCAAAGCAGTACTTATTCAGCGGCGTGATTTAACCGACAGCACTCAGCTGAAACTTTTGAAAAAGTTGATGCCACGCATTCAGGGCGTGATGCAAGCCAATGAAAGTAAATACATTATGCTACACGCACCCCGCGCGCGACTGGCCGATGTGATTGCATTGTTGCCTGGCGCTGAAAACCCAACCTTATTACCGCTGGCTGGCAACGACGATTTAGTCGCTTTACATGTGGTCAGCAGCGAAACTTTATTCTGGGAAACGATGGAACAGCTCAAACAACTGGGTGCGAGTTCTATACTGGTGTTACCGATCGAAAAAATGATGGAGTAAATCATGCTCGAGGTCAGGATCAGCGTTTGGGCAGACTTAGATGAAGATGGCAAAAAGCGGTTATTGGCACGGCCAAAACTGAAAAATGCCGACGATTTACCAGAGCAAGTGTGTAGCATTATCAAAGCAGTCCGTAACACCGGCGATAAAGCGCTGCGATTTTACAGCCAGAAATTTGATGCGGTCGACAGCAATGAGTTGGTGCTATCTCAAGCCTTGCAACAACAGCAGTTGGCAAAACTGACCTTTGAGCGCAAAGCAGCGATTGATTTGGCTTATAACAATATCCGCACCTTTCACAGTGCGCAGTTGCCCAAAGACATCAAACTGGAAACCAGTCCTGGTGTGCTTTGTGAACTGAAATACGCCGCCTTTGACAGCGTTGGTTTGTATATTCCTGGCGGCAGTGCACCGCTCCCTTCAACGGTGTTGATGCTGGGCGTGCCGGCGCAGTTGGCCAATTGCCGGCGGGTAGTGTTAGTTACTCCACCTGGACAACCCAAAGCCTCGGATATTGCGCCGGAAATTATTTATGCGGCCAAGCTTTGCGGCATCAGCGAAATTTATACCGTCGGGGGCGCACAGGCCATTGCTGCTTTAGCTTACGGCACAGATTCAATTGCCAAAGTGGATAAAATTTTCGGCCCTGGTAACCGTTATGTGACTGAAGCCAAACAACAAGTCAGTAAAGATCCACTGGGCGCTGCGATTGATATGCCAGCCGGTCCTTCGGAAGTGCTGGTGATTGCTGATGCAGCAGCCAGCCCGGCTTTTGTCGCCGCCGATTTATTATCACAAGCCGAGCACGGCGTTGACTCGCAAGTCGTATTAATCAGCGACAGCCAGGAGTTACTGGATAAAACCGTGCAGGCGATGAACGAGCAATTGCTGAAATTACCACGGGCGATTATCGCCAAAAAAGCCATTGATCACAGCCGTTTTATTCTAACCGCTGATTTAGAAACAGCCGCTTTAGTTTCGAACTTGTATGCACCAGAGCATTTGATTATTCAAACGAACCAAGATCAGCAGTTGCTGCCCAAACTGACCAACGCCGCCAGCATTTTTGTTGGCGCCTGGACGCCGGAATCAGCCGGCGATTATGCCAGTGGCACCAACCATGTACTGCCCACTTATGGTTATAGCCGCACCCATTCCAGCCTGAGTTTGCTGGACTTTTACCGCCGCTACACGGTGCAAACCATTAGCAGTCAGGGCATTCGCGCCATCGGCCCGGCCATTATCACTTTGGCGAGCGCTGAAGGTTTAACCGCCCATGCCAACGCGGTGAAAGTGCGATTAACCGCCTTGGAAAAGCAAAGCAAACAAAGCAGTGAATTTAAACAAATTTCGGCTGCCTCTAAATAAAGTAGCTTCGAAATAAAGCAGCTTCGAAATAATACGGATTTAAAGTAAATGAGCAGTTCTGACAACAAGTTAAATATCAGTGCCTTAGCGCGCGATTCCGTCAAAGCCATAGTGCCGTACGCTTCAGCGCGCAGCAGCATGAGTGGTGGCGCGGTGTGGCTAAACGCCAATGAAAATGCTTTAGCGCCACAGTATCAGCTGTCTGGCAGTTACAACCGCTATCCGGAATGTCAGCCGCCAGCGTTGATTGCGGCTTATGCGGCTTATGCTGGTGTCGATACATCGCAGCTTCTGGTCAGTCGTGGTGCCGATGAAGGCATTGAGCTGCTGATCCGAAGTTTTTGTGAACCGAAAACAGCAGGCCTGAGCGCAGCGAAATTAAGCGAAGCGGATCAGAATTCCGGTGATAGCATTTTAATTTGCCCACCGACTTATGGTATGTACGCCATCAGCGCCGAGAGTAATCAGGTGAGCCGCACTATCGTGCCTTTGCTGCCTGATTTCACCCTGAACTTGCCGGCAATATTCGAAGCCGCAACACCCAAGCTGGTGTTTATCTGCAGCCCAAATAACCCAACCGGTGATTTAATTCCACGGCAGCAAATTCTGCAAGTGTTGGATTTTTATCGGGATAAAGCTTTAGTGGTGGTGGATGAAGCTTATATCGAATTCGCGCCTGATGCTTCGGTACTGAATTTACTCAGCGATTATCCAAACTTAGTGGTGCTGCGCACTTTATCCAAAGCCTTTGCTTTAGCTGGCCTGCGTTGCGGTTTTACCCTGGCAGCGCCAGAAATTATCAACGCGCTGAAACAAATGATTGCGCCTTATCCAGTAGCGGCGCCAGTGGCTGAAATTGCCACTCAGGCGTTATCGGCTGAAGGTCAGGCGCGGATGAAACAAAGCGTGGTCGTCATTAACCAGCTGCGCGACCAATTTATCGCTTTTGCCAAAACCCAAGTAGCGGTGACACAAGTGTATCCATCAAACGCCAATTATGTATTGCTGCAAGTGGCGGACGCGGCGGACTGCGTGGCCACAATTGCCGCGCAAGGCATTTTGATCCGCAATCAATCCAGCCAAATTGGTCTTTCGCAAGTGGTGCGGGTGTCGATTGGTAGTCCAGCGGAAATGGCGTTGGTCACGACCGCCTTAAGTCAATACTTTGTAAAACAATCAATTGCAAATTCAACTCAAACCATAGGAGCCAACTAATGTCTGGCCAACCGATTTTATTTATTGACCGCGACGGCACGATGGTCGAAGAGCCAGCCATTGATAAACAACTGGATTCGCTGGAAAAACTGGCGTACGAGCCAGGCTTGGTACCTGCTTTATTAAAGCTGCAGGACGCCGGTTATCAGCTGGTGATGGTCACCAATCAGGATGGCCTTGGTACGGACAGTTTCCCACGTGACACCTTTGATGCACCGCACGCAAAAATGATGCAGTTGCTCAATTCACAAGGTATTCGTTTTGCCGACACCTTAATTTGCCCGCACTTTGACGCGGACAACTGCAGCTGTCGCAAACCTAAATTAGGACTGGTGAAAGACTATCTGCAACAAGGCCGCATCGACTTTACCAATTCTTTTGTAATTGGCGACCGGCAAACCGACGTGCAATTAGCGGAAAATATGGGGCTACCGAGCTTTCGGTATGACAGAGAAACCCTGGGCTGGTCTGAAATCACCAAACAGATTTTAAGCAAAGGCCGCACCGCCACTGTGGTGCGCACCACCCGCGAAACCGATATCCGGGTCAGTGTCGATTTAGACCACAAAGGCGGCAACAACATCAGTACCGGCGTTGGCTTTTTTGACCATATGCTCGACCAAATCGCCACCCACGGTGGGTTTTCGCTGCAAGTGTCGGTGAAAGGCGATTTACATATTGATGATCACCACAGCGTTGAAGATACCGCGCTGGCGCTGGGTCAAGCGTTGAAACAGGCGATTGGCAACAAACGGGGCATTAACCGCTTTGGCTTTGTACTGCCGATGGACGAATGTCGCGCCGAATGTACCTTAGATTTATCCGGTCGCCCGTTGCTGAAATTTGATGCGGAATTAGGCTCAGGTTTGGTTGGCGAGCTCAATCTGGAAATGGTGCCGCACTTTTTTAGAAGTTTAAGCGACGCCATGCTGATGACGCTGCACTTGTCGGTATCGCCTGGCAATACACACCATAGGGTGGAAGGTTTGTTTAAAGCCTTTGGCCGCGCTTTGGGCCAGGCGATTTTAAAAACCGGCGATGAGCTGCCAAGTAGTAAAGGCGTGTTGTAAATGACGGATTTGCTTGCTAAAAATGCGCAAACATCGTTGGTGATTGTTGACACCGGCTGCGCCAATATCACTTCGGTGTATTGCGCCATCGAGCGTTTAGGTTGCCGGGTGAGCATCAGCAGTGATGCCGCCATCATTCAAAGCGCAGATAAAGTGATAATCCCCGGTGTTGGCACCGCCTCGCAGGCGATGGCCAATATTTCGGCGAAAAATTTGGTCGAAGTGTTGCAAAACCTAACGCAACCCACGCTTGGCATCTGCTTAGGCATGCAGTTGATGACTGACTACAGCGCTGAAGGTGATGTCGCTTGTTTAGGGTTAATTCCCGGCCAGGTGTTGCCGCTCGAAGCCAAAGGTTTGCGCTTGCCCCATATGGGCTGGAGTACGCTGACCAAAACGGTTGATCATGCACTGCTGCACGGTTTAAACAGCGACGACTATGTCTATTTTGTGCATAGTTTTGCCGTGGCGCCGTCGGAATTTATGCTGGCGAGCTGCGATTATGGCAGCCAGTTTGCGGCGATCATTGGCAAAGGCAATTACCTTGGCATGCAATTCCACCCGGAGCGCTCAAGCAGTGTCGGCCGTAAGTTATTGCAGAATTTTATTACGCTGAGTGCCGCAGATTTAGCAACCAAGTGATTGCTGCAAAACTTTATACCCAAAATCATTGACGATGCGGGTAGGCGACGAGAGAGCGAGACTGGAGCGCCAGCCCGGCCCGGAGCATAGCTATCTATGTGACTGGGTCGGGCTGGCGCTCCAGCGAGCGAAAGAAGGCAACAACCCCGCATCTTCAAGGATGACGGGTATAAAAGGATCCAATTTTGATTATCCCGGCTATTGATTTAATCGACGGTCAAACGGTCCGCCTGTATCAGGGCAGTTATGACCAAACCACCCACTACACGCAAACCCCGTTTGAACTGCGTGATTTATATGCCAAAGCTGGTTCGGGTGTACTGCATCTGGTCGATTTAAGTGGCGCGAAAGATGCCAGCAAACGCCAACTGACTTTACTCAAGCAACTGATGTTGGACGCCACCTTGCCGATTCAGGTCGGTGGTGGTGTGCGCAGTGAACAAGATGTGATTGATTTACTTGCGGCAGGCGCTTCCCGGGTGGTGATTGGCAGTTTGGCCATTCGCGAGCCGGAACTGGTGCAACAATGGCTGCAGGTTTATGGCGGCGATCGCATTGTATTAGCACTTGATGTGTCGATTAACGCGCAAGGCGAAAAAACCTTGCCGAGCCACGGTTGGATTGAAGCCTCATCCATCACTTTAGAGCAAGTGCTGGATGGTTTTATTAGCGCTGGTGCAAAACATGTGCTGTGCACTGACATTAGCCGTGACGGTACCTTACAAGGGCCGAATGTGGAACTTTATCAGGAGCTTGCGGCGAAATATCCGCAAATTCAGTGGCAGGCGTCCGGTGGCGTTGGCAACCTCAATCACATCCGCAGTTTACGCGGTAGTGGTGTCGCCGGCGTGATTTTAGGCCGCGCTTTACTCGAAGGTAAATTTAGCATTGAGGAGGCGATTGCATGCTGGCAAAACGGCTAATTCCTTGTTTGGATGTGCGCGATGGCATGGTGGTCAAAGGCGTGCAATTTCGCAATCATGAAGTGATTGGCGACATAGTCCCATTGGCTAAACGTTACGCCGAAGAAGGCGCAGATGAGCTGGTGTTTTACGATATCACCGCTTCCAGCGATGGCCGGGTGGTCGACAAAAGCTGGGTGCGCCGTATCGCCGAAGTGATTGATATTCCATTTTGTGTCGCCGGTGGCATTAAATCGGTGGAAGACGCCGGTCGTATTCTGGAACTGGGCGCTGATAAAATCTCGGTGAATAGCCCGGCGTTAGCGCGACCTGAGCTCATTCAGGAACTGAATCGCGCTTATGGCCAACAATGTGTGGTGGTCGGCATCGACAGCTTTTTCGACCAAGCAACCGGTTTATATCAGGCGTATCAGTTTACCGGGGATGAGTCCCGCACCGCCAAAACAAGTTGGCAAACCGTTGATTGGGTGAAAGAAGTACAACGGCTGGGCGCTGGTGAAATCGTGCTGAACTGCATGAATCAGGATGGCGTGCGCCAAGGCTACGATTTAGCACAATTAAAGCTGGTGCGCGATGCGTGCAAGGTGCCGTTGATTGCTTCAGGTGGCGCCGGCGAAATGGCGCATTTTCGCGAGGTGTTTTTACAGGCCGATGTTGACGGCGCGCTAGCGGCCAGTGTTTTTCACAAAGGCATTATTCAAATCAGTGATTTAAAGCAGTTTTTGATAGCTGCCAAGGTGGAGATCCGGCCATGAGTAGCACGTTTAATATAAGCAGTGTTGACAACGACAGCATCGAACTACTGAAATGGCCAACCGATGGATTGTTGCCATTGATCGTCCAGCACGCCATTTCCGGCAAAATCCTGATGCAGGGTTATGCCAATAGCGACGCGCTGCGCCAGACGTTAAGCACAGGCCATGTCACTTTTTTCAGTCGCAGCAAACAACGACTGTGGACCAAAGGTGAAAGCTCCGGCCACTTTCTCAAACTGCAATCGTTAGCAGCCGATTGTGATGCCGATAGTTTATTGGCGCTTGCCCTGCCCGACGGCCCAACCTGCCATGTCGGCACCGAAACCTGCTGGCACGACACCAATGCCAATAGCCCCAGTTTAAGTTTTTTAACCGATTTAGAAGCGGTGATTGCGCAGCGGCAACATGCCGATCCGAAGTCGAGTTATACCGCATCGTTATTCGCCCGTGGCGTCAAACGCATCGCGCAAAAAGTCGGTGAAGAAGGCGTGGAATCGGCATTAGCAGCGATGGCTGGCGATCGGGACGAGCTGAAAAACGAAGCGGCCGATTTAATCTTTCACTTGCTGGTGCTGCTGCGCAGCCAGGATCTGCAACTGAATGATGTGATTGAGGTTTTAAAAAGCCGGCATCAATAACAACCAACACGTCCCTACTGCTGATACATTTTCACCGATCTGCACAACCTGTTGTTGACACTTTTTGATGAAAAATGTTAGAAATTCGTATCAATCTAGCATTTTTCTTCAGAGGTGTAGAATGCAGAAACAGAATATTTATCGGTCTGGTAGATATCAACCCTATGGCAAAGCTATGGACGGCTGGCGTACTTTAAACAATAGCCAACGTTGTTATTGGCTATTACTGGTCAGCGGCAGCATCCTGCTGATTTTCTTTATGTTATGGGATTTCAATAAATTTGTGATCCCATCTGGGATTGTGGCTGTGGTTAGTCTGGGTTTGTGGTGGCTGAGACGGCATGACACACAACCACAGTACAAAAACAGTATGTTAGCTGCATTAAAACTTCAGGATGGCAAAGTGTGGATTGATCAGCAGCCGCTGCCGGACAATCTCCAGAAGCTGGTGTTGGGTAAAACGTCGGCTCGCGGTCCGGCATTTTTGCAATTGCCATGGAATCAAGGTGATGAATGGCTGTTTAACATCAACGAGTTACCACAAGTCCGGCAATTTCTACAACAGCATTTACCCAAAGTGGAGATTATTGAAGGCTAATGCCGTCGTGTAAATTGAAGCTTGAACAACACTGATATCAGAGAAATTTAGTCATCCCGCGTCAGCACTTCCAATAACTCAATTTCGAAAGTGAGATCAGAATTCGGCGGGATCATCGAGCCAATTTGGCGCTCGCCATAAGCCAATGCAGCCGGTACCCAAAGCCGACGTTTACCGCCGGTTTTCATGCCTTTTAACCCCAATATCCAGCCCTGAATGACGCGGTTATTACTCAAAATACATTGGAAGGGTTCGTCTCGGCGATAGGAGGAATCAAACTCGGTGCCATCGGCTAAAAAACCACGGTAATGGGTTGTTATAAGCGCACCGCGTTCCGCAGCTTTACCATTGCCCACGATCAAATCTTCTATTTTCAGTTCACTCGACATTTCTGCTCCAAGTAGTGATACGCCCAAAATCTGAATCAATGCACCACTGCGCCCCGCAACGCCCCGCAACGCCCCCGGCAAGTATATCGCCCGAGCCAGTTCAGATGCACGAACGAAATGGCACAACTCCACTATAAATATCCGTCCACTCAATTCAAGCGCTCGACATTGCATAAACGACAGTTAACGACTATGAATATTGACATCCGGCCGCAAGAGGAATGCTTAATGACCGTACCAAAACAAGTGCTCATCGCAGAAGATGACCCATTACTGGCACAGTTTATTGCATTGCAGCTGAGTGAATGTGGCCATTTGCCGGTGATTGTTGGTAATGGCGAGGAAGCGGTCACTGCGGCACTGAGCTACCGCTACGATATAGTGCTGTTGGACTGGCAAATGCCGAAACTGGATGGTCTGGCGGCAGCCACATTGTTGCGACAGCTGGGTTACCAGAAACCATTAGTGTTGATGAGCGCTGATGAAGTCGACACGTCAGTGGTTGATTTCTGTCTGCAAAAACCGCTGCAAATACCTGCGTTAATCGCCTGCTTTGGTGGCGCGTCCGCTGAGCCATGCAATTCCGCTGAGCCATGCAGTGTTGTGGTTGCGCCTGAATTACACCAAAAATTTAGATCCGCACTGGTCGATATTGAACAAGCCTTACGCCTTGCCACTGATATCAAAGATGAACAAACCATTCGCCATCTGGTGCATCAGTTAAAAGGCAGTGCCGAAAGTTTTGGCGTCGGCGCCATCACCAACGCCGCTGATCAGTTGCAACGCTGCTGGCAACATCAGCCGCTTTTGACCGAGCAACTAACAGATTTAATGCAGATACTGGCAAAGGAGAACAGCCATGTTGCGTGAATGGAAAATTTTGTTGGTCGATGATCAGGATTACACCCGACAACTATTGCGGAATTTGCTGATAGCTGTAACCCAGCATGAAGCATTAAAACCTCGCAAATATAGCTACTTACAAGCAAACTCAGCAATGCAGGCCAAGTTTATGTTTAATTTATACCAACCGGAGTTGGTGTTTCTGGATATTGATTTACCCGATGGTAATGGTCTTGACGTGCTGCAGAAGCTAAAAATCGACCGGGAACATTGTTTTATCGTGATGGTCAGTGGTATCAGCACGCTGGAAAATGTCAAAACTGCCATGAGTAAAGGTGCTGCGACTTTTATCGTCAAACCTTTTAATGGCGATAAAATTCTTTCAGCATTGCAAATGTTCGATAAATTCATTACTGATCGCAACCTATCGAACAAGTCGCAGTTCCCGTCTTCTTCGATTTAACCCTCTTCATGATGGCGCGCCATCGAAAATTTGCGCGTTCTGTTTAAATCACCACTCATCCCTGAGTGTCTGGCCGCTGGCAATTTCACTTTGTTAGTCCCGTTTATTCAGTTTGTTTAAAGTCGCCGACAAACTGTTCAGTAATGACTGATTTTTCCCAACCACGGTATTAATTTCGCTGGCCGAAGCACTGGCTTTAGATGCCAGATGGCGCACTTCATCAGCCACCACCGAAAAACCCCGTCCTGCTTCCCCAGCGCGGGCCGCTTCGATAGCTGCATTTAGCGCCAGCAAATTGGTTTGATCGGCAATCGAGTTAATCGACGACACCATATTATTGATACTCTGGCCGGAGCTGACCAGCTCCGACATCACAGAGTCACTGGTCTGCACCACCAATAGCCGCTCGGAGATGTCTGATCCAAACATAATGATTTTCTGCAATTCGCCGTAGGTATCCCGAACCGCACAAAACGTGGCGGCGATACCCAGTTTGGTGTTGCCAACCTGCACATGAATGTCGGCGGCGATACTTTGTCCTGCCAACACTTTGCCCGCCTGATCCTGATTCAAAAAACTACGCCAGTCGGCAACTGCGCGGCTGAAATTTTCGTTATTCAGTTTAAACTGACGCTGCGGATAATCATTCAGTTCAACCAGTTGCCCAGCTTTGTTCCACTCCACCATTAGATTCGACTGACTAATTGCCTGAAACCGGGTTTGGTATTCAAGGGCGGCCGATTTAACCTTGCTGATATCTGCCAGAATAGCGATGTAATGGCTGTGTTGCCCTGCATCGTCATACACCGGATTACTGGTGACTGAAATCCACAACGAAGAACCATCTTTGCGATAGATCTCGATTTCATCGTAAAAAGCCCTTGGCGCATTTAACTCAGCTTCTATCCGTTCTTTGGTGGCCGGATCGGATTTCGGTCCGACCAAAAACTCCCGCGCAATATGCCCCAGCACTTCCTGCTGTGTATAACCGGTCATCTGCATAAAGCCTTTATTCACATATTGAATATGCCGGTCGGCGTTGGAAATTAACACCGCATTGTCGGTTTCATTGGCCACCATTGATAACAACCGAAAGTCTTTTTTCTGTGCAATATCATGGCTAATATCATTGGCAAATTTGACTATTTTCAACACTTTACCATCTGGATCTTTGATCGGATTGTAGGTGGCGTGGATCCAGACTTCTTGGCCACTTTTGGTGAATCTTTTATATTCAGCGGTTTGGTAATGCCCTTCACGTAACTTGCGCCAGAAATCGCTGTAACTGGCAAGCGCCGCTTCTTTTGGATCCACAAAAATCCGGTGATGCTGACCCAGCACTTCGTTTAAGCTATAGCCCATTAAATTCAGAAAGTTTGGATTTGCGAATAGAATTTTACCTTCTAAATCAAACTCAATCACCGCCTGCGCCCGATGAATTGCCTGCAATTGCGATTCAGCATTGGCTTGATTCAGCACCTGAGCTGTCACATCAGAGGCAAATTTTATCACATTGTGTACTTTGCCGTTTTTGAGGATCGGCGTATAAGAAGCCTGGATCCACACCACTTTGCCGGTTTTGGTCAGGCGTTTAAATTCTGCGGTTTGCGATTTGCCATCGCGTAAGTCGGCCCAAAATTGCCGGTACGCTGTGGTACTGGCGGTGCCGGTTTCCAGAAAAATACTGTGATGTTGACCGATAACTTCACTGAGCTGATAACCCATTAAGTGCAGAAAGTTTTGATTGGCATGTTCTATTTTACCATCCAGCGAAAACTGAATAACGGCCTGACTTTTCTGGATTGCTTTGACGATATTGTCGGAATTTGAGGTTAACCCAAACATAGCTTCACTCCATTGATTAACTAAATTACTTGTTCCGATTTAACTATATTCATCGCTGTGATTTTGTACAGAAAAACACTGGAATTATTCATGCATACATCGACATTGCGGTTTTAGACTGGAGTGAGGATTAGCGGTTGGTTTCGAAACGCGGGTATTGGCTTAATTAAAAACTGTGTTAAATCAGTGAATGCGATCAAACCACTACCAACAGTGGTTTGATCCGCGCTCAAACATCGCTCAAGCATTCTGTTTAATATTTCACACTACAACCATAAGGTTTGGTCACCGCAGGATTGACCGCCTGCCCCGCTAACACTGCGCGCATAGCGTTGGCAAAATGCGGTGTAGCCTTGGCAATATCGTCAACTTTGGCCGTTGGGATGCTGTCGATGCCGCCCATATATTGCAAAATCCCATTTTTATCAATTACATACATATGAGGAGTAGTTTTAGCATCATAGGCTTTACCGGCAGCGCCGGTTTCATCAAACACCACCGCTGATGGTTTGGCGTTGCGGGTCTTCGTTAATTTATCGACTTGTTCACCGCTGACATGGCCTTGTTTACCCGGCGCTGACGAAATCACGCTGAGCCACACCTGATCGGCTTTGGCGGTAAATTCGCCTTGCAGTGCCTGCATATTGCCGCTGTAGTGTTTCTTCACAAAAGGACATTGGTCGTTGGTCCATTCCAGCACCAGCGTTTTACCGGCAAAATCTTTTAGTTGATGCTGCTTGCCTTGACTGTCGACGACAGTGAAATCCGGCGCTGGCTGGCCAATTTGAGGCATCGCCATCACGCTGCCAACCGCTAGGCTGGCGAACACCAGCGCTTTGGATACTAACGCTTTGGATACAAGCGCTTTAGACAGCAAGCGACTACGGCTTTGAATTTGTTGTTGCTTTATCATCTGTATATCTCCTCAATGAAACATCAAAAGTTAAAGTAAAATACTACATCAGGGTGTTGAATTCGTTTTGTCCGGCCCGGCCGCCAGCACTTCACTCAGGGTATTTGGCGTTAAAATTTGCGGCAACACCTGGCCATCCTGCCCCGGAAAATACAGTACATACAGCGGCACGCCATCGCGGCCATATTGTTTTAAATAAGCACTAATGGCCGGATCTTGTTTGGTCCAGTCGCCTTTTAAATAACTCAGCTGATACTGCTGCATGGCGGCTTTACTCTGCTCGGTATCAAGTGCCACCCGTTCATTCACCAGACAAGTAATACACCAGTCGGCGGTCATATTCACCAGCACTGGTTTGCCCTGGGCGCGTAGTTCCTGTAGCTTGGTTTCGGACCAGGTTTGTGCTGATCCTGGTAACGGATCCTCGGCCGACGTTGTCAATCCATCACTTAGATACGCCGACTTTGTGGTCAGCTCAGGCTGACTGATACTCAGCAGTGCCAACACCATAGCAATCAACGCAATGCCTTGTTTTACAAAAGTTTTGTGTCCTTGCTGTTTGGCTACTTGCACCTGGCCCCACTGCCAACAAGCAACCGCTAAAGCGACTAAACCCAACAACGCCAGTGCTAAAGCATCAATACTGGTTTGCCGACCGTACACCCAGAGCAACCAAACCGCACTCAGATACAAAGGTATCGCCAGCCAATGCTTAAGCTGCTCCATCCAGGGACCGGGTTTGGGCAGTTTCGCCGCCAGTTGCGGCCACAGCGCCAGCAGTAAAAATGGCAATGCCATGCCTAAACCAAGGGCTGCAAATACTAACAGCGCCACCGCTGCCGACTGCGTGGCGGCATAACCTAAAGCAGTGCCCATCATCGGTGCTGTACAAGGGCTCGCCACCACCACCGCCAACACGCCGGTAAAAAACGAACCACGGTGGCCGCTTTGTTGCGTCAGCTGTTGACCGCTATTCATCAGCCCCAGCCCAAACTGCAGTAAACCGGACAAACTTAAGCCCAATGCAAACAGTAAAAATGCCAACAGCGCCACCAACAACGGGTTTTGCAACTGAAACCCCCAGCCTAAACTCTCGCCACCCGCGCGTAGCAATAACAGCAGCGCCGCCAGCAGCACAAAACTGACCACTACGCCGACGCTATACCACAACGCTTGCGCACGTTTTTCGGCCCGTTGTTGACCGGCGCGCGACAGGCTCAGCGCTTTAAGCGACAACACCGGAAACACGCAAGGCATCAGATTCAGGATCAGACCACCCGCTATTGCAAACAGCAGCATCAGCGCAAATTCGGTCAAAGCAAATGTTTGAGGCGGTGTAGTTTTGGGGTTCTTCGCAGCAAAGGCTGGCGATGTCGTAGTTTGATGTTGCAACAGCAGTTGTTTGGCACCGCTGGCGGTGATCAGGACCAGCGGCAACGTTGCCGGAGCCTGATTAAAATAAGTATTTTGTGGTTGTCGCAGCGTGAGTTGGCCTGGTTCGCCTTGCAGTACCTGATAGTGCATTTGTTGATTGGCGCCGTGGTCAACAATTTCACCGCTGCCGACAAAAAATGCACTGACTTGCAAATCTTGCGGCAGCGCAATCACCGCAGAAAACGCCTGATCCTGCATTTGATAGCGCCCTACCACAGTCAAAGGCTGTGGCAACGCTTGCCGGGCTTTGACAAACAAAGTGCTGGCCGCAGCAGAAACTTCAGCGGTGGCGGCAACTGGCAGCGTCAGCCGGAAGCTGGCGGTCGCCGGAATGCAAATTTCCTGACACACCAACCAATCGACGGTGGCGACAATATCCAGACTTTCGCCAGTAAAATCAGTTGGAATACGAAAGTCGGTCAGTAAAATACTTTGATCTTCATAACCATAATTAACCAGCGGCGCAACTTTAATGACTTTTGGGGTTGGCCACTGGATAGCGCCAGCGCTGACGCCTGCCGGCAACTGCCAGTTAATTGTGGTGGCAAGCCCCGAATCGCCGGGGTTTAACCAGTAACTATGCCAATGCGGCTCGTGTTGGGTATTGAGCGCCAGCGTCACGGTCTGGCCCGGTTGCAGCTGACGATATTCGCTGACCAACTCGGCTTTTAAGTGGGTACTTTGCACCCAGCCAGTGCTTGCGGCATAGGCTGCCGGGTACCATAGCAAACACAGCCACGGCAGTAGCTGAGTCCATCGGAAATTAGCAAACAGCGCCAGTTTTGTACTCAAACCAAACTTATGCAAACCAAGCCAACCTATATCGTCACTATCGAATAACTTAGTGTACGAAATTGCGGCACAGCCGATCTGCTATTTAATCCCCATCAACCGCACCAGAGCAGCATTCTGCCTCAGTGCGGTTCCAGGCAACGGCAATTATAGGCTTTGTGGCAACAGGATCTCAGCAGCTTTGACTTCGGCTGGCAATAACTGCCGCCACCATTGCTCAGTTGCGACCTCAAATACGGCCTCAGTCACCGTATTTGCCTGTTCGATGCTGGCAGCTCCAGACAACAATACCGGCTGACCAAACATCGGCGTCAATAATGGCACCTGATAGGCCGACGCCGCCGCGCTTAACCGCAGCAATGGCTCGTACCAGGGGTGCATTGCCAAATCAAAACTGCTGTTATGCACCGGGATCATTACCTTGCCGCGTAAATCCAGATGCGCGCGCAGCGATTGTTCTGGCTGCATATGGATATCAGACCACATATCGTCATAAGCGCCGGTTTCAATCAACGTCAGATCAAAAGGCCCCAATCTGCGGCCAATTTCGGCAAAACCCGGGAAATAACCGGAATCGCCGCTGAAATATAAATTCAGCTTGTCGGTTTTCATCGCCCAGGACGCCCACAAGGTGTGGTTTTTATCAAATAATCCGCGGCCGGAAAAATGTTGGGTCGGCGTGGCGGTAAAAGTCACACCTTTGCTTTGATGCTGTTGCCACCAATCCAGCGCCACAATTTTTGCCGCCGGCACACCCCAGTCGCGCAGATGTTGATCAACACCGAGCGGCACGATAAACAAAGCAGTGCGATCGGTAAGCGCCTGAATACTGGCTTTGTCCAGATGATCGTAATGGTCGTGCGAAATGATAATGCCAGCCAGTTCAGGCACTTCTGCAAGTTCAAGCGGTAACGAATGAAACCGCGCCGGTCCCACCAGTTGGCTTGGTGAAGCGCGTTTTGAGAACACTGGATCCAATAGCCAATAATGACTGTTCAGCTGCAACAACACCGTGGAATGGCTGATTTTATACAGCAGATCGTCGGTGCCCGCTTGCGCCGGTAATTGCATCCGTTGGACTGGTAACACCTGCGCGGGCGTCTTGTCGGCCACGGTTTCGGTCAGATAGCGCCATAAAATCGCCCCAATTTTGCCATCGCCACTGTCGACTTTGACGGCCTGGTTTTTAAAAGGCCCACGCACCGCCTGCGTCATTTCAGCATTTTGTTGCCAACACAGAGATTTGATCATGATTGCGCCTCCAAGGCTTAATCCAAGCCAGAACCACAGCTTTGATTTGTTGATTGAACTGATCTTAAACTTGCTAATTTGCACGGTGGAATTTCCACAAACAAAAGTAAACTACACAGTGTAGTTTACACGTGGAAATGCAAAAGTAAACTCATTAGTGTACAATTTTCGCAGCGCGCGTTTAGCGTACTTATTCGCAAAGAATCAACAGGTCGGGGACATCATGGTGCAAGTGGTTGTGACACAAAGTCGTTCTGAACAAAAACGCCAGGCAGTGCTCGATGCGGCAGTGGCGGAATTTCAGCGTTGTGGTTTTGGCGGCGCCAGTATGGACGCTATCGCTGAATTGGCGCAGGTATCCAAACGCACTGTGTATAACCACTTCGCTAGTAAAGAAATTTTGTTTGAACAGGCCACGGTGTTGTTATGGTCACGCAGCAAATCGGCAGCGACTGTGCCCTTTGATGCCAAAAGGCCGCTCGCCGATCAACTAGCGCAAATTGCCCGTCAAAGCTGGGCTTATTATCAGCAGGACGATTTTATTGAATTAGCCCGGGTGGTGATGGCCGAATATATCCGCCAGCCGGAGCGCGCCGCCGCAGCCATGACGCAGCTGGAGCAACAGGAAGGTGGCTTGGAAAGCTGGCTTAAAGCAGCCACGGCCGCTGGATTACTGCAGATCCCTGATCTAAAAATAGCGGCTTCGCAATTCTGGGGTTTGTTTAAAACCTTTTCGTTTTGGCCCAAAGTGTTTCACCTCGGTAATTATGACGCGCAGCAACAACAGATTATCGACAGTAATGTGGCGATGTTTTTGGCTCTTTATCAGGTGAAGCGCTGAGTCATATTTCAGATTTTTTAGCTGCCGCGACTTCTGGGGTCAGAGTACTACTCTGACCCCAGAAGTCGCTACCGGTAAGCCCTTTACCTGAAAAAAAGCCGCAGACGAGCTGCGGCAAAAGGGAGTGCTACAGAAAACGGGTTTTAGTTGCGGATCAGGTAGTCAAAAGCCCCTAACGAAGCAGTTGCGCCTGAACCCATCGCAATAATAATTTGTTTAAATGGCGTGTTGGTGGCGTCCCCAGCTGCAAACACCCCTTTGAGTGATGTCTGCCCATGGCTGTCGACAATAATTTCACCACGTGGTGTTAATTCCACTACGCCACGCAGCCATTCAGTGTTTGGCACCAAGCCAATTTGTACAAAAATACCAGCCAGAGCGACGTGTTTGGCTTCACCACTCACGCGGTCAGTAAAGTTAATACCAGTCACTTTATTGCCATCGCCTAACACTTCCGTACTTTGCGCGTTCAGAATGATGTCGATATTGCCCATTGAATTGGCTTTTTTCACCAGTACTGCGTCAGCGCGTAATTTGCTGTCAAATTCCAGTACCGTGACGTGTTCAACAATGCCGGCTAAGTCGATAGCCGCTTCAATCCCTGAGTTACCGCCGCCAATCACCGCCACGCGCTTGCCTTTAAATAACGGGCCATCACAGTGTGGGCAATACGCCACGCCACGACCACGATATTCTTTTTCACCCGGCACATTCATTTCTCTCCAGCGCGCGCCGGTTGAAAGAATGACGGTTTTGGATTTCAGCACCGCGCCATTGGCCAGTTCCACTTCAAACAGCTCGTGCTGCGACAATTTCACCGCTTTCTGGCTATTCATAATGTCGACTTCATACTGCCGCACATGCGCTTCTAAATTTGCGACCAGCTTTGGACCTTCGGTTTCTTTGACTGAAATAAAGTTCTCAATCCCGACAGTATCGGCCACCTGACCACCAAACCGCTCGGCCAGCACGCCGGTATTTAAACCTTTACGGGCTGAGTAAATTGCTGCTGCTGCGCCCGCTGGGCCACCGCCAATCACTAACACATCAAAATTGTCTTTTTGCGCCAGTGCTTCAGCCTGACGGTTGGCGGCAGAGCTGTCCACTTTGTTCAGGATATTGGTCAGCGTAATGGCGCCTTGTGAGAACTGCTCGCCGTTTAAAAATACCGTTGGCACCGCCATAATATTGCGCTCGGCCACTTCATTGCCAAACACCGCACCATCAATCATGTTGGTTTTGATCTTTGGATTCACCGCCGCCATCATATTCAGCGCCTGCACTACTTCCGGACAGGTTTGGCAGCTTAATGAAATGTACATATCAAATTGGAATTCGCCCTCAAGCTGCGCAATTTGTTGCAGCACAGCAGCTTCTTCTTTGATTGGGTGACCACCTGAATGCAACAGTGCCAACACCAAAGAAGTAAATTCATGACCCATCGGCACACCGGCGAAGGTAATTTCGGTGCCTTTAGCTTGCGAGCGCACCAACATTGAAGGTACCCGTTTGGCGGTTGGGTTATCGGTCACCAGGATCAGATCCGATAAGGTCGCAATATCCAGCGCTAATGCCTGCAGTTCCTGACCTTTTTCGCTTTGGTCAACTGCTAACGACAGCTCGACCGGCGTTTTTAAATTCTGCAGGTAGCTACGCAAAGTGTTTTTCAGGTTGGCATCTAACATGGGTGATTCCTTTAAATTTGGCAGTTAATTTTTTTCTGAATTCGATAAAGCCATCATAACCAAAACAATCGAACATAAATAACGAATAAAACAAATGTAACCAATCAATATATTCGATTAAACCCTAATAACGAACCTTTGTTAAATGCAAAAAGGCCGGACCCTGTCCGACCTTTTCAATTGGTGCGTTTTGCTTCAAACCAGCGTATTTAAAACTAGTATGTAAAACTATTGCTTTAACACTCTCGATTCAAAGCCTGCGGCAGCAATTTAGATTTTACCAACCAGATCCAAAGATGGCGCCAGAGTTTTTTCACCCGGAGTCCATTTCGCCGGGCAAACTTCGCCGTCGTGGTTTGCAACGTACTGAGCAGCCTGAACTTTACGGAACAGTTCGGAAGCTGAACGGCCAATACCCAGATCATGGATTTCCGCAACTTTGATTTCGCCTTGTGGGTTAATCACGAAAGTACCACGCAGTGCCAGACCTTCTTCTTCAATCATCACATCGAAGTTACGAGTGAGGGTGCCAGTTGGGTCAGCAACCATTGGGTAGTTGATTTTTTTGATGGTTTCAGAAGCATCGTGCCACGCTTTGTGAGTGAAATGCGTGTCAGTTGAGACTGAGTACACTTCAACGCCGATTTCCTGGAATTTAGGATAGAAATCAGCCAGGTCGCCTAATTCAGTTGGGCAAACAAAAGTGAAATCAGCTGGGTAGAACACCACCACTGACCATTTGCCAGCTAAGTCTTTGTCAGATACAGAAACAAATTTACCCTGATGGAAAGCCTGAGCGTTAAAAGGTTTTACTTTGCTGTTGATGATAGACATTTGTCTTTCTCCATGTTGTGTTGAATAAGGGGCTTTCGTACAAAAGCCGTTGCGTTGAAAGCATAGTAGCCCAGCATGACAATTCGTCATAACGAATAAAATCAATGCATCCAATCTATTAAATGAATTAAAAAGCTAATTTTTAATCAAATACAAAACTGCGCTACCGCTTTAATCTGCTGCGCGCGCCAATCATAAGATCTGAACCCGCGTATTCGCCAACGCATTTTGCACTGTTTTGGATTTAGTTCTAAGCTAAGTTACAATTACTCACTGAATTTGGTAGCTTTTTTTGACAAACTGCCGGTTTTTCCATTTTGGGGATGTTGCTTGAGTCAGCTGAAGTTAGATTTAGCAAAACTATTTGACTTACAGGTGCTGGTGATTGAATCAGACCAGGATTTGCTGCACCTGATCAAGCAGATGTTGCTGAGCCTCGGCATCAAAAAATTGACCAGTTTATCGAATGTTGAAGAGCTGCTCAGCAGTAAAGAAAAGCTCAGTTATGATGTTATTTTCCTGGATTACCAGATTGAAGAACAGCGCAACGGCGCGGAAATAGTCGAAGAACTGATCATGGCCGGCATGTTGCCCAATCGCACCCGGCTGGTGTTATTAGCTGCAGACAATGACCGCGCCCGTTATGCCATCGAATACCCTTACCATCAGATTGAATATCTACCAAGACCTTTTAATATCAAACAGTTAGACACTGAACTGAAACAACATGTGATGTTTGGCGCCTGGCTAAAACCTATTCTGAGCCTGGCTGGTTTAGGCCGCTACAACGATGCGCTGAAACTACTGCTGCACACGCAACAACAACCCATTTCTGATGAACTGCACCATCTATTATTAAAACTGAAAATCCAACTGCTGCTTGATTTGAATAAACATGAAGCGGTCGTGCCGTTGTTAAAAGTGCCGGTGGCCGAGAAACAAGGCTGGGCGTTGTGGGCTTTGTTCCGTATTCGTTATGAACGGGGCGATATAGCCGCTTGTGAAAATTTTTTGCAAGATGGCGCAGAGGAGCTGGCGAAGTACGCTGAACGACGGGAAATCTGGCAAATTTATCTGGCGATCCAACAGGCCGATTACGAAAAAGCATTGCAGGTGGCAGTAAAGATCCCGAATGTCGGTATGTCGATGAAAATGATCCGGCTGGTCCATCTGGTGTTTATATTGGCTGGAAAAACTGAACACGCCATCGAATTTATTGAACGAAAACGTCGCCTTGCCGGTAAAGGAACGTTATTTTTACAGCTTTCAATTGCACAGGCGCGTTCGATATTACTGCTGCTGACCCTCAATCAGGATCCAGCAAAAAAGCCGGTACTCCTGATCCAGCTAAAACAATTATTACAACAAATCGAAGATGACAAAGATGTCCGGCATATTGGCGCAGGTTTATTGCTGGTCCGAGCCCATTTAGTGAAATTCGAACAAGGTGCCGACAGCGCATTGCAATATCTACAGCAACATCAACAACTACTAAAGATCAACGAGATGTCGGTGTCATTGTTATGTCATGCCGCCGTGGTTTATGCCGCACTTGAGCAACCTGAACGTGCTTTTGACTATTTATTTGAGGCCAATAAAGTGTTTGATCAAATGCTGGAGAACAGCGCCAGGGTGTTTGCCGGCTGCTTACATCAACATGCTTTTGATTTTATTGTGCCACCGCGACAACGCGCAGCGGTTTATGCCGCGATGGCACAACGGCATCAGCAACAGCAGGATTTTAAACTGGCGGCGAAAATGTATCAGGCCGCGGCAACAATGGCGCCGGATCAGCCGGAATATCTGCAGCAACTGCACCAACTGATGCGTCAGTTAGGTCTGAGTAAATTTCGTGGCATCACACTACCGGCAACACCACTCTAATTCGGAATAACATCCGGCTCGACATTCTTTAGCACGGCTTGGTGCAGTCAATCATCTGCATCAGGTGAATCATCTTCATGGAATAAAACGTCTTCATGGAGTAAAACGTCTTCATAAAAGGCGCCAATCGGCAGCGTCGGATGCTTGATCTGAATTTCCAGTACCCAGACACCAGCTCTTGGCACCCCGCCAAAATCACCTAAATTACCACCCGCATAAAGTTTGTGTGGGTAATCACATAGCCTATGGCCTTTAATCGCCAGATTTAACTCGTAACCCAGCGCCGCAGCTTGTTGCTCAGCGTACAGATACAAAGCGCTGCCGGAACTCTGTTGCTGCAACCAGTGCTCACGCACGCGTCTAAACAACGTCCCTGCCGCTGCGGCACAATGTTGCTGCTCTACCTTGTTTCCCACCACAAAAGTCGCGCCGACATCACCTTCATGCCCAGCGTACACCGGACCTAAGTCAATGAAAAAAATATCGTTTTCCTGCAAAACTGTATCTTTTTCCGAAGGCTCACTATAGATTTTGCAGGTATTGCTGCCAAACCGGATAATCACCGGATGCCATAAGCGCTCCACACCGGATTGCTGCAGGATATCTTTGGCAAGCAGTCGTGCTGTCGCTTCCGTCATCCCTGGTTGTATCGCGGCGGCGATTTGCGCCAGAGCGGCCCAGGATTGTTGCTGCGCCACGCGCATTAAATCTATACAAAAAGCCGGCCCCACTTGCTCCGGGGCTTGATAATTAACGGGAAATTCCATCTCTACATCCTGAAATCTGTTTTTGTTTCAACTAGTTGTCTTTATGGTAACTGCAATTAAAGGTAGACGACAATGCCTCTTGGCCAACTGCAGCAGCCCTACAGCGGTTATCGTCGTTTTTTTCAACGAGAAAGCGAATTTGGTGTTAAAAAAACTCACTCATTTAGCACTTGTTAGCCTTCGTCATATTTACTTATACTCGAAGGCTCATCATTATATTTCCAGGAATAAAGGGAACACCAACATGTCACTGTCTATCACTTTTGAATTGCAGGAACCTGATTTAGATTATTTCCGTCAGATCATGGCCAAAACCCAAGGCGCGGTATCAAGCTTAAATCAACAGCAGATTTTAGCTGCCGCCAAAAAGCTGGCGCAGGATGTGGATGGTAAAGTGCCAGAATTTATGGCCAGCCGGATCCAGAAATTGCAACAGCTCATCGCTCTGGTCGAAGATAAAGAATGGGATTTGACAGACGACGAAACTGCCGAAGTGCTGAGTGCTCTGGCATATTTTGCCAAACCAGAAGACTTGATTTCCGATCATGTGCCTGTACTGGGTTTTCTCGATGACGCCATCATGATTGAGTTAGTCGCGCAGTCACTGGCTGATGATATTCAAGCTTATGATGAATTCTGTAAATTCCGTAGTGCAGAAATTGCACGTCGTGGTGCAGAAGCAGCAACCAGCAAAGCCGATTGGCTCGAAACCAAAAAACAAGAATTATTCCTGTGGATGCGCCGCCGTCGTTCGGAACGCCGCAGTGGTAGCGGTGGCGGTTTCCGGTCAATTTTCAGACCAGGTGGTTAATTTCTCTGACAGAGACACAGGAACCCTTGGCGGTTCCTGTTTTTATTTGGCAGATAAGCTAATCTCAAATTTGAACTCACCGCTGCAAATGGCTAAAAATCTGTTATGAGCCGTCACTTTTTTTCCAAGCGTCCTTTACCCTATCTCGTCGCTTTCATCGGGCTGGGTTGGCTGGGTGCAGAACCCGTGCAGGCAGCGGACAAAGTCTATCAATACACCCAAACCAATGGCGTGGTGGCGTTTTCCGATCGACAGCCCCTCAACCGTCCTTATCAATTACTAAAATTTGATTGTTACGCCTGTAATCCAACATCGACTGTTAACTGGAGCAATACCCGGTTGTTTTTAGCCGAATACCAGCACAGTATCAGCCTGGCGGCCGCGGCACATCAGTTGGAACCGGCGTTGATCCGGGCGGTGATCCATGCTGAATCAGGCTTTAAAGCCGACGCCGTATCGAGGCAAGGCGCGCGTGGTTTGATGCAGCTGATGCCAAAGACCGCCATAGATTTAGGCGTAAAAAACAGTTTTGACAGCCACGCCAATATTCTGGGCGGTAGTGCCTATTTAGCGAAATTACTACAAAGTTATCAAGGTGATATCGCACTAGCAAGTGCAGCTTATAACTCGGGGCCCAGCGCTGTTAGTAAATACGCCGGCATTCCGCCTTATGCCGAAACCAAAGCCTATGTCAAACGGGTGCAAATTTTGCTGCAACGGTATCGTAGTGTGCTGGCCACAACCTCACAACACACTGGCTAACGCGGAAAACGTGCTTTATCAAACAGTTAATTGATGGTCAAATTCACTAATTTTTATGCCGTAGCCTTCACACAAACTCATCATTCAAAAATAAATAATTGAATTATATCAATAATTTTTATGGCATCATTATTGCCAGTTTTGGCAGCAATCTGGCATTTCCCATTTTTCAGGATTTCTTTGATGAAAACGACTTTATTAGCTTGTTGTACCGCGGCCATCTTAAGTGGTTGTGTGATTCATATCGGTGGCGGCAGCAGCCCGGACCAACACAGTACCAAACGTTTTGAACTGGAAGCATCAGCACTAACGCAATTAGTCGCTACAACCGGTGCCGGTTCTTTACTTATTCAGGGCGAAGCTGGCAGAACCACCATTGAAGTGGTTGCTGAAATTCACAGTTATGAAGGATTGGACGCCGACATCAGTTTAGAGGCTCGGGGCAGCAACGCCCAATTCCACGCCAGCCTGTCAAAAAGTTTTGTCAACGGTAACAGCCCCTATATCGATTTAATTGTGAAAGTGCCGACCAATTTTGGTCTGGTGCTGGACGATGGCTCTGGGGATACGGTGATTGAAGGTTTAACCGGTGCTTTGCAAGTGACTGATGGTTCTGGTGAATTGCGTATCGATGGCGGCAGTTCGCTGCGGGTTGAAGACGGCTCCGGCGATCTGTTTGTCCGGAATATTCAAGGTGCTGTCACCGTTGATGATGGCTCCGGCGATCTGGGGATTGAGAAGATTGCTGGTGTTGTCACCATCAATGATGGCTCGGGTGATATCCGGGTCAATCAGGCTGGCGGCCTGACCATCACCGATGCAGGCTCTGGTGAGCTGGATATCGACCAGATCAATGGCGCGGTCTCAATCGCCAAAGATTAAAACCTGGTGCTCAGCGGTGGGCATCGTTTTGATGTTCACCGCTGTGCAAGTTCCGCAGCATTGATCCCAAAACCACGATAACGACCACTTATCCGTTTTATTAACCGCTACTCACTTTTAATCCCTTGCTGCATGACCTGCTGTTTACAGTGCTGTTTATTTCCTGCACTGACAAAATAAGGACAGCAAGATGACAACTTCGGCAATCCGCACCTCCCTACTCGACATTTTTATCGCGCCACAGCAAGCTTTCGCCAATTTACGTGGCAGCGGCGGCAATCTGCTGTTGCTGCTGGCGCAGTTGTTATTAACAGCGCTGGCGTTTTACCTGTTTTATCAGGGCATGTCGCCACCATGGCTGGTCGAACAACAACTGCTACATGCCGGTGAATTAACACCAGCCGAACTGGAACAAACAAGGGCAGTGATGGCGCAGACCGCCCCTTACACCGCCATCATTGCTGCCGTCACAGGCCCTTTGATGTTGTTGTTAGTGAATGCGATCCTCGCTGGTTACCTGCATTTAATCAGTAAAATGAGTGGTGATTTTCGCTATCAGGATTGGTTTGGCTTTAGTGTCTGGAGCCAAATGCCGATGCAGCTCAATACCATCGGTCTGATTTTATTAGTGTTATTCGCCGATACCCCGAATTTACCATTAGCCACTGCGAACTATGCTTCGCTGAACCAACTACTGCTGCAATTGCCTATTGGCGCGCCGTTTTACACTTGGGCCGAAGCCTTCAGCCTGTTTATGTTGTGGCAAATTGCGGTGATGGCAATTGGATTAAAACAGTGGTGCAACTTCACCATGCTCAAAGCCAGCATCTTTGCCGCGCTGCCAACGGTGTTGATCTTTGGAATTTGGGCGCTGTTAGTGTAATGCAATGATGCCCTGCAGTTTAGATCGTTTCGGCGCGCGGCAGGTCAGTCACCTCTCGGGCGTTTTACGCGCAATACCAAGACCCATTCAAGGATCCATACCATGCATAAATTTCTGAAAATTGGCTTGATCCTGGCGGTATTCGCTGGCCTTGTCGCATTTTCACAATACCGTTCCAGCAAACAACAGCTGGAAGTGAATATCGCCAAAGCCAGCATCGGCCAGCTGGATGACAGTATCCTGGCTTCCGGGAATCTGGTGTACAACACCCAAATTCAAATTCGCTCGGAACTGACCGGCCGGGTCGCGCAAGTGCTGGTTGAGGAAGGCCAGCAAGTGGCAAAAGATCAACTGCTGTTGCGCCTCGACCCCACCGCATATCAGGCGGAAGTGACCAAAGCGCAGGCGATGGTCAATCGCTCCAACATTGAAATTCAAAGTACAGAAGCCGCGCTGGCTAATTTACAGCGCCAGCTTGATCGGCAGCTGCAATTACTGCGCAAAAAGCTGGTGCAGGTGGAAACCGTCGATTTGCTGAAAAGCGAAGTGAAGATTGCGCAAATCGCCATTACCGCGGCCAAATCGCAGCTTACCCAAAGTGTCGCCAGTTTATTGATGGCCGAAGATGCGCTGAAAAAAACCGAATTCCGGGCGCCGATTGCCGGGTTGCTGGTGTCGGTTGACGTGAAACCCGGTGAAACGGTTATTCCGGGCACCACCAATATTATTGGCTCGGATTTAATGACCTTGGCCGACCCGAGCGCCATCCTGGCCGAACTGCGGGTTGATGAAGCTGATATCAACGCTATTGCACTCGGCCAAACGGCCACTGTGTTTGCAGCTTCCAATACCGAGCAGGCGATTAGCGGCAAAGTGATTGCGATTGGTAGCTCGGCGCGGTTGCTTGGGCAAAGTCAGGCTTTGTCGTTTCGGGTAAAAGTTTTATTAGATCAAACGATTACCGGTTTGCACCCTGGCATCAGTTGTCGCGCCGAATTACTGACCGCCCGGCTTGAAAATACCTTGTCGGTGCCACTGGCCGCAGTGCAGAAAAAAGATAAACTGAGTTTTGTCTGGACGGTTAAAGATGGGGTAGCTCAAAAAATAACAGTCAAAACCGGCTTGGCGACCGACACCGCCCAAGCCATTATCGACGGTTTAGCTGAAGGGCAGGAAGTCGTTACCGGCCCTGCCCGCGTCATCAGTGGCCTGACCGATGGCAGCAAAGTGAAAGTCACGGAGCTGACCTTATGATGGCCATTTCTGCAAACGAGCAGCCGGTAGTAATCGACCTTTGCAATATCGGAAAAAGTTACCAGATGGCGGATGAGATTTTCTATGCGTTGCAAGAGCTCACACTGCAGATCCGCCAAAACGAATACGTGGCGATTATCGGCCCCAGCGGCTCAGGTAAATCGACGTTACTGAATGTGCTGGGCTGCCTGGATATGCCATGTCAGGGTCAATACCAACTGGCTGGCCACAAAGTTGCGGAGCTGGATGAAACGCAGCTTGCAGTTCTTAGAAACCGTCAGGTTGGCTTTATTTTTCAAAGCTTTAACCTATTGCCACGGATGACAGCGCTACAAAACGTGATGCAGCCGCTGGTGTACCGGCTCATGCCGTGGCGTGAACGCGAAGCCAAAGCCAAAGCGGCGCTGGCCAAAGTTGGCTTAAGCGACAAAGCCTTGCATCTGCCCAATCAATTGTCTGGTGGCCAGCGCCAGCGGGTGGCGATTGCCCGGGCTTTGGTTACAGAGCCGGCCATTTTACTCGGCGATGAACCAACCGGTAATTTAGACAGCAAAACCACCAGCGATATCATGCAGTTATTTGACGATTTGCATGCCCAGGGCCACACCATCATTCTGGTGACGCACGAGCAAGAGATTGCCGATCATTGTCAGCGGGTGATCCGGCTGATTGATGGCAAACTGGCCGCTGACAGTCGCAACAATCCGCATCCTGATAAGTTAAGGGTTTGATATGCAGCATTTTTTGCACGCTTTACTTGAAGGCAGCCGCGCTGCGTTGCAGTCAATCCGCGCCCATGCCTTGCGTAGCTCATTGACTACGCTTGGCATTATTATTGGTGTGGCTTCAGTCATTACCGTGGTCGCTGTGATGAACGGTTTAAGTTCCAGTATCCGCGGCCAACTGGATGATTTGGGTAGCGATATGGTGATTATCCGCGCTTACACCACGCCAGAGCAGGAATTGCTGGGCTTTCGCAACAAACTGCGCGATGAAGATTATCTGCTGCTGAAATCCCGCGTTAAAAATATTGAAGATATCACGGCAACGATGCCTGCATTTAGCATGGGGCTGAGTGTTGGTTATGGCCGCAACAGCAGCCAAACCCAGCTGATTGGCGCCGACAGCAGCTACCAGAATGTGGTGCGGATTTATCCGCAGCAAGGCCGGTTTTTATCGGAAGAAGACGACAACAAACGCCGTCGGGTGGCCTTTATTGGTGCAACTGTGGCGAAAAAGCTGCAAATGCCGGCCAATCCGATTGGTCAGTACATCAGTTTATCCGGCGACTGGTTTCGTGTGATTGGCATGGCGGAAAAACGTGGCAGCTTGTTTGGCTTTGATCAGGACAACTACATCATCACGCCTTTTAGTACGGCGAAAGCGCTGAATGGCCCGGATAATTTAATGGTGGAAATCAGCTACCGTCCCAAAGCCGATGCCGATCCGAAATTGATAGAGCAGCAAATTCGGCAGTTACTCCGCCACCGTAATAAATTGGCCAGTGACGCACCGGATCATTTTGAATTTGTCAGCGCTGAAAAAACCAAACAGCAGCTCGATACGGTATTTAATTCGATTACCGCTGTCGCCGCCGGTGTGGTCAGTATCAGTTTGTTAGTCGGCGGCATTGGTGTGATGAATATTATGTTGGTGTCGGTGACCGAACGTACCCGCGAAATTGGTATTGTCAAAGCGCTGGGTGCCACGCCGCAGTTTATTTTGCTGCAGTTTTTAGTCGAAGCGCTGGTGCTATCGTTATTTGGCGGCGTGCTTGGACTGATGCTGGGTTATTTATTTGCTGCGATCATCGCCTTTTCGCTGCCTTCGATGCCGGGCGCACTGGTGCCGCTATGGGCAATTGGGTTATCGTTTGGCTTTACCAGCTTGATTGGATTGGTATTTGGCTTAGCTCCGGCAGTCAAAGCGGCCCGACTACAACCGATAGATGCCTTACGTTATGAATAACAGTGCAACACCAAACCAAAGCTTTTGGCAACAGCTGCGACCGTTCTGGCAAGTGAGCCTGCAGACCAGCCGCGAATACAAAATGGTGACTTCGGTCATCTTCGTGCTGGCTTTTGCCGTGTATTACAGCGTGATGCAGGCGATGTTTATTGACAGCAGTTTTCGCACCCAGCTGGCAGTGGTGATCCGCGGTGTGCTCGACACCATCACTTTTGTGCTCTGTTGCCATTTTTTATTGCGGCCCTATCTGAAACTGACCTTTATTCCGCAAGGCCGGTTTGGCTGGGAACTGATGCAACTTATTGTCTGGCTGTATATTCTGGGCGTGCTCAGCATGCTGGTCTCTTACGGTTATGGCAAAATTCCGCTGCTCAAACTGACCGATTTTAGCAGCATGGTGTTTACTTCGGCCGAAGGTGAGCATCAAATGCGGCTCGATACCGGCACCACTTTGCTGATTGGCGGCTTTAATCAGGCGGTGGTGTTTGCCACCTGGGCGATGGCTTATGTGATGTGGCACAGCATTAAAAGTAAAAAACAAATGCAAATTCAAATGCAACAAACCCAGTTGCAGCAGCTGACCAATCAATTAAGCCCGCACTTTTTATTTAATGCTTTTAACAGCATCCGCGCTTTGATTTATGAAGATCGCGATAAAGCCGCTGAAACCGTCACCCAGCTGTCCGAATTGTTCCGCACCCACTTACAAGCCCATTTACGGCCCATGTCGAGCCTGGCAGAAGAATGGCAAATCGCGCAGCGTTATCTGGCGATTGAACAGGTGCGGCTAGAACAGCGGCTGCAAGTGCAACTCGATTTTGCCGAGCAGCTATGGCAACAACAAATTCCGACTTTAAGTTTGTTAACGCTGGTGGAAAACGCAATTAAACATGGCATCAGCCCAAACCAACAGCCAGGGGTGCTCAAGATCAGCAGTTTGCAACTATCCGCCAACCGTTGGCGGTTAGAAGTGCAAAACAGCTACCGCCATCAAAGCCAGCAAGCCGGCACTCAGACTGGCCTTGCCAATTTACGCCAACGCCTGGCATTGATGCCGGGAGAAAATACCTTAACCACCAATATCACCGAACCCAAACAAGGTTTAGGTCAGTTTTTGGTGACGCTGGAGCTGCAGTATGATTAAGACTTTAATTGTGGATGATGAACGACTGGCGCGCGCCGAATTAAAACGGCTGCTGAGTGTCCATCCAAATATTGACATTGTTGGTGAAGCAGCCAGCGCTGCTGAGGCTCGCGAGCTGCTGAATTCGCTCAAAGTCGATTTAGTGTTTTTGGATATTCAGATGCCGGAAGTGTCTGGCCTGGAACTCGCCGCTAGCTTGCATAGCTCGTTGCAGTTTGTGTTTTGCACCGCGTTTAACAGTTTCGCACTGGACGCATTTGCCTTGAACGCGCTGGATTATTTGGTGAAACCTTTAGATCCGGCGCGGTTGGCCAAAACATTACAGCGTTACCGGCCGCTAGAGTTACCTGAACAAAACCAGCTGCAACAAGCCTCCGCGGCTATTCAGTCTGCTGCGATCCCGGAGAATTATTTACCGGACCAACATGGCCTTTTACTCAAATTCGGCGAACTGAACCGCATTGTGCGGCTGAACGAAATCAGCCGTTTTGAAAGCATCGGCAACCACACCGCCATCTACACCAGTTTCGGCAAAACTTACCTGCACAGCTCGCTGTCGAAAATCGAAAGCCGGCTCGATCCGCAGTTTTTCTTTAAAGCCAGCCGCGCCGACATCGTCCGCCTCGACGCCATCAAACAACTCGAACCCGGCATCGGCAGCGGCACCATGCTCGCCATCCTCAAAGACGGCGCGGAAATAGAAGTCAGCCGCCGGCAAATGCAATCGCTAAAGCAAACGTTTGGGACATTTTGATGGGTGTGGAAGACGACCTGAGTACAATTAAGCAACCAACATCTCGGCGCACTACCGCTATCGCGGTGAGTGACGCCCTACGGCGGGGCTATTAGTTGGACAATCAACCGTAGGGCGCGACTCAGCCGCAGGCTAGTCCGCCGGATGTCGGATCCCTGCATAACCTACACGTCCGGCGCACTACCGCTGCCGCGGTGAGTGACGCCCTACTGCGGGATGATTATCTCTGTGTTGAGTAACCGACCGTAGGGCGCGACTCAGCCGCAGGCTAGTCCGCCGGATGTCGGATCCCTGCATAACCTACACGTCCGGCGTACTACCGCTGCCGCGGTGAGTGACGCCCTACTGCGGGATGATTATCTCTGTGTTGAGTAACCGACCGTAGGGCGCGACTCAGCCGCAGGCTAGTCCGCCGGATGTCGGATCCCTGAATAACCTACACGTCCGGCGCACTACCGCTGCCGCGGTGAGTGACGCCCTACCGCGCGGCGAGAATTGTATATATAACTTATGCAACCAACCGTTCCTGCCGCCACACATTGTTGTGACAAAACCGACCGCTTAACCCCTATTTTCACCAAACATCACTTTTTTACCAATCAAAACCGCGCCCTGCCATAAGCTAACCCCAACAGCAAAACTGCTCAAACACACCAAAAGGACCACAGCTATGCAAGAATTCATCAACACGTTACAACATCAAGGACTTGGCTTCTGGTTATGGTTTTTACCCTTGATGTTGGTGATTTGGTTTTTACCGACCATCCTGGCGATGTTTTTTAATCGTAAGCAGTTGAAGTATATCGCCATTGCCAACGTGCCAGCTGGCATGTCGTTTATTGCCTGGGGTGGTTGTATTGTTTGGGCGGTGACCGGTAAGTTGTGGCAGAAAAAGACCACCACGCCGGTTGACCAACAAGTGTAACGAGGCAAATGTTACGGCGCGTCCTTACGGAGCTATCGTAACAATTTAGCCAGAGCGGCTCAGTTGCACCGCTTTGGCTTTTAAATCTTCATCGGTATCAGCGTACTTTAACGCAATCGCCACAAACTGATCTTCGACCGCCAGGTAAGCGTCGACGATATCCGGATCAAAATGGTTGCCACTGCCATCGATAATAATCAAGCGGGCTTGTTCGTGTGGCATGCCTTCTTTGTAGACCCGGCGGCTAATCAGCGCATCATAGACATCGGCCAATGCCATCAGCCGCGCCGACAACGGGATTGCCTCACCGGCCAGACCTTCCGGATAACCGCTGCCGTCCCATTTCTCCTGATGATACAAGGCAATTTCTTTGGCCAACCGTAAAAATGCCACCGGTGCGCCCAGGGCTTTTTCCGCATATTCAATGGCATTCCAGCCCAAAGTGGTATGTGTTTTCATGATTTCAAACTCGTTACCAACAAACCGGCCGGGTTTTAATAAAATGCTGTCTGGAATACCCACTTTGCCAATGTCATGCAAAGGTGCTGATTTATAAAGTAAATTAATCATGTCATCATCGAGCACCGCCGCGTACTTCGGATGATGTCGTAACTGCTGCGCCAGCACTTTGACATAATATTGGGTACGGCGAATATGGTTGCCGGTGTCAGAATCCCGGGTTTCGGCCAGCGACGCCATCGCCAAAATAGTCACGTCCTGAATCGCTAATACGTCTTGGGTGCGTTTTTCCACTTCGGCCTGTAAAAACGCATTATTGTCACGCAGAAAATCGACATGGCTTTTGAGCGCCAGTTGCGCTTTCACCCGCGCCAGTAGTACCGGCGGGCTAATTGGCTTGCTGATAAAATCCACTGCCCCCAGTGAAAAACCCAGCTCCTCATCTTCGACCGCTACTTTGGCTGTCAGGAAAATTACCGGAATAGTGGCGAGCGCTGGATCGGCTTTTAACCGACGACAGACTTCAAAACCATCCAGCTCCGGCATCATAATATCCAATAAGATCAAATCCGGTTTGTCAGCAGCGGCGACAATCTGTAACGCCTTCTGGCCACCGTTGGCGACTTTTACCCGATACAAATCCTTTAATAAGGCATTCATTAATATCAAATTGTCGGTCGTATCATCCACCACCAGAATAGTCGGTTTTGGTTTTGCTGGTGTATCCATCTGGCATCCCTCCATCACTTCATTATTAGCCCTAAAAACCGGTTATTCCGCAGAACTCACTTCCGGCTCACCCAGCAATTGCCGGATCAAACTTAATGCCTGCTCGAATTCGAAATTTTCAATCAACGACTTTAGCCGCGGATATTGTTGTGGAAACGATTGTTGCCAATCATTTTGTTGCTCTGAAAAACAACTGACGGCTTCACCGTCGGCATCGGCGAGTAATTGAGAAAGCTGATGCGCAGCCGCGTTGATTGTCTGTAGATCGGCAGTAGTTTCATGGGCTGACTCTTTCGCCAACGCTGACTTGACCTGTGTCGTCGACCTGACTGATGTGGCTGCGGCGTTCAGCTGTGGCAATAGCGGCGCAACTTCGACTTGTACTTGTTGCCAATGTTGCGAAAGAGTTTGTAGCGCGCTTGCCAGGGTCTCGCTGAGCTCTGCAGAAGCCGTCCCGGCCGACAACTGCTGGCATAACAATTCAAGCTCAGTTGCGTTGCTGGCAAGGACAGTTAACCCAACCGTGGCGGCGACACTTTTCAGGCTATGCGCATGACGTTCGCAGTCTTGCCAATTATGGCTCTTTGCAGCTTGCTGCAGCTGGTGCACCAAAGGCTCTTTGGCTTCAACACAACGGCTTAATAACGACAAATACAACAAATGATTTTTTTGCAACCGACGGCAGGCTTCCCGCCAGTGCAGCATGCTGCATTGATCAAGCACCGTTAAATCAACGGCCCCTGTTGGCTTGCCAGCAACTGACTGTTTGGCAGCAGGAGACGGTGATGAAACAACCGACAACCATCGCAGTAATGTGGTAAACAACTGCTCTGGTTCAATTGGCTTGCCAATAAAATCGACCATGCCGGCTGCCAAACAACGCTCTTTATCCTGCGCCAGCACGTTGGCGGTCATTGCAATAATCGGAATATGCGCCAGGCCTGCAATATTGCGGATGGCCTTGGTGGCGGTTTCGCCGTCCATCACCGGCATTTGCATATCCATCAGGATCAAATCAAACGGCTGCTGCTTTGCCAGCGTTAACGCCTGTAAACCATCTTCCGCCAGCGTGACACTAAAACCAGCACTTTGTAATAACTCCATGCCAACCTGCTGATTTAAATCATTATCCTCGACTAGCAGAATCCGCCGCCCAGCATAACGCTGTAAAGCGTTCATCACCTGATCCGGATCGATATGTTGCATCTGTTGCTGATGCTCAGTCAGCTGCGGCAAATCAGCACTAAGCACATTCATGGCGGTATCAAATAACATCGACGCATTAACAGGCTTGATGAGCACCGCTTCAATGCCAACACCTTGTGCCTGATTGAGCAACTCTTCACGACCATAAGCGGTCACCATCACCAGTTTAGGCTGCTGGTTTAGCACAAGCTTGCCGATGTTTTCCGCCACCGCCAGCCCGTCCATGCCAGGCATTTGCCAGTCGAGCAACACCATCTTATACGGCTGCTCCAGCTCATCCTGTTTGCTGATGAGACGCAGTGCAGTGGCGCCGTCGCTGGCCGTGGTCACCTGAAACGTCATCGATTCGAGTAATTCCTGCAGTACCGCCAGCGCACTTTGATTGTCGTCCACCACCAGTACCCGTTGCTGGCGTAAATCGTGGCGTGGCAATAATTTATGGGCGGGTGTCGGATCCAGTTTTAAGCTGGCGGTAAACCAAAAACAGCTGCCACGACCAGGCTCGCTGTCCACACCTACTTCACCCGACATCAGTTCAGCCAGCTTTTTGCTGATCGATAAGCCAAGGCCGGTACCGCCATATTTGCGGGTGGTCGAATTGTCGGCTTGCTGAAAACTCTGAAATAATCGGCTTTGTTGCTCGGCGGTTAATCCAATACCGGTATCACGCACCGAACAATGCAAAGTCACCCGGTTGTTGAGCGTGTTCTGCGTGTTGAGCAACCGAACCTTAATGCAAATTTCTCCACGTTCGGTGAATTTAACCGCGTTATTGGCGTAGTTAATTAGAATTTGTCCTAGCCGTAACGGGTCACCAATCAACGCTTGCGGCACATCTGATGCAATATCAATGATCAGCTCCAAGCCTTTGGCCGCCGCTTTTTCGCTGATCAGCGCCGCCACGTTATCGAGCATCCGCTCCAGATTAAAATTGACCTGTTCCAGCTCCAGCTTGCCAGCTTCAATTTTTGAAATATCCAGAATATCGTTGATGATGCCAAGTAAATGCTGACCGGCTGCCTGGACTTTTTGCAGGTAATCCCGCTGCTGGTGCGTCAAACTGGTTTTCAGCGCCAGATGCGACATGCCAATAATGGCATTCATCGGGGTGCGGATTTCGTGACTCATATTGGCCAGAAAATCTGATTTCATTTTGGTGGCTTGTTCGGCCAGCTCTTTGGCTTTGGAAATAGCGCGTTCGGCAGCTTTTTGCTCGGAAATATCGACAAAAGTCCCTACCAGCCCACCCGGCGCGCCATCAGATTTTTTAAAACCGGCGATAAAATACAAAGTTTCATGCTCAAGACCGTCGGCAAATTGCATACTGACTTCATGTTGCACCGAACTGCCGGTGGCAATGGCCTGCTCATCTTCTTGCTGGTAGGCCTGGCGCATTGCCAACGGCAAATAGTCCAGATCCAACACGGTTTTGCCAATTAACTGCTGCCGGTCGACGGAAAAAGTCCGTTCGTAAGCCAGATTCACCCCTTCAAACCGTGCATCCGGGCCTTTGTAAAATACCGGGTACGGAATGGTGTCGATCAGCGCCCGTTGGAAACTAAATTGATCCAACAACTTTTGCTGCGACGCTTTACGCTCGCGAATATCCCGCACCGAAATACAGACACAAGGGCCACGTTCGCCAACAGAGGGTAATAACGACAACTGCACTTCAACCGGAATTCTGGCGCCAGTTTGTTGTACTGCCGCTTGTTCAATTGCTGCAATGTTCTGCTGATTGCCTGCCAGTACAGCCGCTAATAAGTTTTTACACTGTGGCAAGATGAGCTTAAGCGATTGATGTAACAACGCCGCTTCCTGATAACCAAACATGGCAGTCAGTTGTGGATTGCAAAGAATGATCTGCTGATCTTCGGCCACCACCAGCATGCCTTCCGGTGCCGACTGAATAATGGCTTTGTACCAGGCTTCAGTACTGCGCAGTGCCAGTTGCTGGGCTTCGAGGGAGGCGGTTTGTTCGGCCAGCATCAAGGCCTGATCCTCCATTTTTTGCGCCTGACGTTTGGTCGCCGCTAGCAATTCTTTGCTGTCGAGCTGTTGTTGCAACAACGTCATCGCGGTCATAATGGCTGGCAGCACTGCGTCCAGCAACCGCTGCTGTGAAGGATCATCACTGCGCAAACTGGCAAGTTCCAGCACCCCTAGCAAGGTGCCCTGACTTTGCAGCGGCAGCAACCGGATACAGCCCGGAGCTACGGCACCCAAACCCGAACCAATTTTAAAATAGTCAGCCGGCAAATCAGTGAGCACGATCGCCCGTTGTTGTAACACCACCTGCCCGGCTAATCCTTCGCCAAGCGCCAGCGTTTTCGGAATGCTTTCAGGATCATGACAGGCATAACTCGCCATGAGTTCTAACTGCGCCAGCTGTGCATCAAACCAGTAAAACAGGCCATGCTGAAACCCCAGTTCCGTCGCCAACAACTGCAGGCAAGTCTGCCCGAATTGGGCATAACTCTGACAGGATTGCAGTGCATCGGATAACTGCGTGATTAAGCCTTTACTGACACGTTGTACATCAATCTCTTCGCTAGCCAGCCGGTAACTATCAAGCGCCCGCGCCAGTTCGCCGAGTTCCGACGCATCCTCCTGATAACCAAAACTACTGACGGTTTCACCCGCGGCTAATTGCTGAGTTTGTTGGGTTAAACGGGTGATCGGCCGTACCAGCCTTATCCGGACAAACCCAATAAACACCAATAATATCAAGGCTGCATCTAAGGTAAGTAACAACAATAACAGGCTATCCGCCCATTGTGCGGCGCGGGTATAACCGGCACTTTCTTGCGCCAATCGTTTTTCAATATCAGCAGTAACGGTATTCAATCTGCTATTAATCGCCCGTTTGACGCCGGAATACTGGGTGCCGTAAACCAGCTGTATACCGCCTGCGCCGCCTTGTTGTTTGGCCTCGTCAAAGGCTTGTTGCTCTAATAACACGGCGTTATCAGATAGAGTCTGCGCTTGTTCAATCAACGCGCGCTCATTGTTTTGCAGCGGCAATTCGGCAAGACCAGCCAACGCACGTTGTCTGGACTGAGTAATATTGAGCTCGGTGTTGTATTCAGAGAGGAATTTATTGTCGACGGTGGCGGCATAAGCCCGCACCGCGTAAGTCATGTTGTCTGCGCCTTTGCGAAACAACGTCAGCATCTGCTGCGACTGCAACAAATGCTCCTGCACCAACCGACGTTGTGTGCTGTAGTGATTTGCAACAATCACGCTGAGCATGGTCATCGCGATCAGTACCACCATCACTGCGGCAATCAAATTACTGGTGGTTTTAATCCGCATACCGCAAGCCCCATCCCTGGAACAGAAAAATTGTCTGTTGCTCTGAGCCTAGCACAGGGGCAAATAATGACCACTTATCAGCAAGATAAAAGCTATAGCAATGGTAAATTTACCATCTGGCTGCCTTTGTTTTTTGTTAAAACAACGCAGCAAACTTTTGCTGTAAATAAGGTTTTAAGGCAAACGCAATCAGTTTACCTGCTTGTTCCAGAAACGCTTTTTGGGCGTTATTCCATTGCATCACTTCACCGACCTGCTCACAACAAAACACGCCGACTAATTGGCCGTTATACCGGATCCCAACATCCAGCAACGAATAAATGTCATTTGGCTCAAAATAAAGTTTGTTAAAACATGAAGTTGCCGAATGTTCAGCCGCAACAGGCGCATCAATGCCACCGTCATCCCGCATCGCGGCAAAATAGGGTGCAAAATCATCTTCGTGCAGCGCAATGCCCTGATAATGTTCATTGCTTAATGAATCATATAAATCGATGGCGACAATTTCACTGAGTAAGGTGTCGGAATACAACCACAGGCTAGCGCGGCTACATTTCAGTTGAATGGTAATAGTTTCAGTCAGTTGCCGGTAAAATTGCTCAGCGTTGATTTGTCCGTCTTTAAATGATTTGATCAGCAGCAACAATGCGGTTTGGTCGAGCATAACAACTCCTTTGTTGGTTCAATGGATCAATTGACCAATAGATCAATAGATCAGTGGACCAATGGACCAATGACTCAATCACTAGTACATCAGATGACAACGCATTTAGTGCTGGTGCTGGCGATACCATTCACCCAAAATCAGGCTGGCCGCGACACTGACATTCAGCGATTCAACCTGACCAGAACCTGGAATTTGCAGTGCAACATCGGTGCTGTTGGCGACCTGTTTCGACACGCCGTCCATTTCTTCACCAAACACCACCACCACTTTGCTACCAAGCTGGCTTTGATACAACGACACCCCGGCATGGCTGGAGGTGGTGACCAAACTATAACCGGCTTGTTTACAGAGTTGCAGTGCCAGCGGTAAATGCTCGCAACTTAACCCTTCGACAAACTCAACCCCACCTTCGGCCGTGCGGGCGGCGGCGCCAGATTGCAGTAAATAAGGCTGGGTCATAATGACACCTTTGACGCCAAAATGAGCACAGCTACGCACAATAGCGCCGAGGTTATGCGGGTTGCCAACGCCATCCAATGCCAATAAACAGTCTTGCTTTAAATGCTTGTTGGCCGCGAGATATGCCGCCAGCGACAAGTCCGGTTTACGTTTAACGATGAACACCACACCACCATGGTGCTGGCTGCCGGCCACGCGCTCCAGTTCGCTGCTGTCGACAATATGATAAGCATGTTTATTCGCCGCCAGATATTTCATCACATCGGCGAATTTGCTGGCCATACTGGCTTCAAGGTACATTTTAACCACCGATTGTGGCCTTTTGGTGAAACAAACCCGGCAAGCGTTTTCACCCTGCACTTTGGTTTCTTCCAGCCGGTGTTGTTTTAACGTGGCGGCGCTGACTTTGGTGGCTGGTTTGGCATCAACGCTGGTTGTGGCGTGCTCTTTACCTGGCTGACGGCCGGATGATTTTCCGGCTTGCTGGCCTGCTGACTTGATTGAAGATTGCTCAGCCGCTTTATAACCGGCTTTGGCCCAGGGTTTTTGCAAAGCTTCACCCGAATTGCTATTGGTATTGGCGGCACGAGTACGGTTGTTCCGCGCCTGATCCGGTTTCCGCGGATTTCCCTGCGCAGCAGTAGAAGATGATGATGGTTTGCCGTGCGGGCGGCGGGGTTTGGCATCTGCGGACACGAAGGTTTCCTTTGGGGCTGCGCCTGCATCACAGGCATCAATAATCAGTTATTCTAACCTAATTGCCGCACACGGCGAAGATTAGACTTGAGTTTGTCAGCGTGCGCAGTATGCTGGCGCGCAAATTTTCTGACTTTTGGGCGCCAGTTGACTGACTTTGGCGACGTTTTATCCTTTTTTATTGCTACAGGCGCGGGTTTGCGCGGAGAACAGATTTATGCTGAGTTATCGTCATAGTTATCATGCCGGCAATCATGCTGATGTGATTAAACATCTGGTGGAAGTTGCGATCCTGTTGTATCTGAAGAAAAAAGATAAACCATTTTGCTATCACGACAGCCATGCTGGTGCTGGTTTGTATAGTTTGAATTCCGAACAAGCACTCAAAACCGGTGAATTTGGCAGCGGCATTGGCCGGCTGATGCAACACCAGCCACAAAGTGCTGCGTTGGCGGCGTACTTGCAATTAATCCGCGATTTAAACCCAAACGGCCAGCTGCAGTTTTACCCTGGCTCCCCGGCCATCGCCAAAATGCTGCTGCGCCGCGACGACAGTATTCAGGCGACCGAATTACATCCCAGTGATTTCCCGCTGCTGCAGGCGCAGTTTCTGAATCGCCGCCACTGCCGGATTGAACAAATGGACGCTTATGCCGGTTTTCGCGCCATGTTACCGCCGCTGTCCAAACGGGGTCTGGTGTTGATTGACCCACCGTATGAGCTGAAAACCGAATATCAGGATCTGGTCAAAGGTTTACAACAGGCTTATCAGCGTTTCCCACAAGCCGTCTATGCCATCTGGTATCCGGTGATTGAACGCGCCAGTATTGAAGCGGTGATCCAGGCGATTGTGGATACCGGCATTCGCAATCAACTGCGCATTGAATACAGCCCCAAAGCCGACAGCGAAGGTTTTGGTATGACGGGCTCTGGCATGCTGGTAATTAATCCACCTTATACGCTGGCCGCTGAAATGACTGCAGCGCTTCAAGAAGCGTCGCCGTTATTGGCCGATGGCACAGCGCAGTGGCAAGTGACGCAGTTAGTTGGCGAATAAGGTTATGTGTATGAAGAAGTTTATCTTTATCAAATCGTTACTGCTGCTTTGTTGCTTATTTGGCACATCGCAGGCCAACGCTTTTGGCCGCACTGGTCATCAGCAAATTTGTCAGACGGCTTATCAGTTATTGTCCAAAGACACGCAGCAACGTCTCGATGCATTACTGGCGCTAAAGCCCAACCAGAGTTTTGCCGACGGTTGTGTCTGGCCCGACGAAGCACGTAGCGAAGCGGCTTATCGCTATACCGCGCCGCACCATTTTATCAATGTGGCGCGTGCTGCCCGTAAAGTGAACACACGCGATTGCGCCACTGTCGGTTGTTTATTGTCGGCGATCAAGCACCATGGCGCTTTACTGAAAAAATTGCCGCTAAACGAGCAAAAACGCCAGTCGTTGTTATTTTTCAGCCATTTTATCGCCGACTTACATCAGCCGCTGCATGTCAGTTATGCCGATGATCAGGGCGGTAATAAAACTGCGGTGTATTTTTTAAAACAACCGTCAAATTTGCATGGCGTCTGGGATCGGGCTTTGTTAACTGAACTTGGGTACGAGCAAAATGCCCAATTGTTAGCAGAAAAATTGGCTAAAGTATCTGCCAAACAACAACAGCTGTGGCGTCAGGGAGATGTGCTGAGCTGGGCCAATGAATCGCTGGCGCAGACCATCACCATTTATCAGCGTTACCGCCCTGGCATGTTGCTGGATGAAACAGCGATAAAGCGGGATGGTCCTATCGCCGAACGGCGGTTACAACAAGCAGCTGTGCGACTGGCGGCTTTGTTAGAACTTTATCTGAGCATTGACGCCAGTTAGTTTTTGGCGTCTGTGACCATGTTTTGCGGTCAGTCCCAGCTTGCGCTCAGTTACAGGTTGCAGCAACACGCTGCTGCACTAACCACTGCAGCACCTGTTGCTGCATCTGGGCATCAAAGATATGACCTTTGTCTGGCCAGAATTTTAGTTCCAGCGCGGCCGCGGCGCCAGCGCTACACTGCTGATACCCTTGTTGTAACTGTTGAAAACCCTGCTCAACGCCAGCCGCCGGCATCAGCGGATCTTTGCCGCTCATTACCAATAACAATGGTTTAGGCGCCGCCAACGCCGCGATATCCGGTAAATCCAGCTCTGCCAATAAACCTGGATGCAGCAGATAAAACGAACTTTGACCTTTACTAAAGTTACCTTCGGCAACCGTTAACTTCGCAAATTGATTAAACCAGCCAATGCCTACTGCGGCGTTGATATGCTCTGATAACGCCGCCAGTTGCCACACCCGATAAGCGCCCATCGAAAAACCCAAGGCGCTGACGTGGCCTTTTTTTACCAGCGGCTGCGCCGCTAAAAAAGCCGCCAGCTGCTGATCTTCAAGCGCGGCAAAACCAGCCAAAGAGCGGCCGCGCGCCAGAAAATTCGCCGCTAATTGTTGTTGCTGGGCATAAGCTAGCGGGCCACGTTCGCCAAAACCTAAGGTGTCCGCAGCTAACACCACAAAACCTTGCTCTGCCAGCTGTTCACCAACAAAATTACCGGAAAAATACTTATGGGCCCATTGCTGCGCTAATGGCAGCTTGGATTGATCTAATGGCCGGATCCATTTGTCTTTGCCAAGCCGAAATTCGGCGCCGTGATCATGCAGTAGCAGTACCGCTGGTTTCGGCTGTGCTGGATTGGCTGTTTTGGGAATTAATAACCAAACCTGCTGCCACACCGGCGTGAGCAGTTGCAGCTGCCAGTGCTCGCGCCAATAAGCACCTTGGTCGCTCTGGCTAAGGCGCTCGGCTTTGATTTGCGGTAGCGGCTCGGGCCACAGATAAAACTGGCGCAACTGTTGGCGCTGTTGTTGCTGCCATTGCCGAAAATCTGTTTTTTGGCGTTGATTTTCGATGGTTTGTGGTGATAAAGCCTGTAGTTCAGCTGGCCAGAATGGCGGCGGCTCGGCGGCAATGGTTCCAGTTGCGAACCCCAGAACGCAGATCAAGCCAAGGCGCTTGTTCCTCAAAGCGGTGCCCGCCTCATAAAGGTGCCAACCAGGCAAACACTGCCGAGCAAGGCGCATTTGCCGCGCGAACCAGACAAGGTTGCTGTGGCGATTGTAGTTGCAGTACATCGCCTAACGCTAACTGCAGCGGCGGTGCGCCAGGCTCAAGGCAAATCTCTAGCGGCGCTTGATCGGCGTAGATCAAGAGCGTGGCGCCTGGAAGTATTGGACCAGGCCAAGGCTGAAACTCAACGGTACAGCGAGCTGACCACAAATTGGCTTGCATCGAAGCATCAACCATCAGGTTGATATCAATAATTGCACCGGCAATTAACGTCGCTCGGCTCGTTGCACAACCTGCAAAACGCAACACTTGCAGCGGCGAACTGACCTGCTGCTGATGGGCATCCACCTGCAAGGTAAAGCCAGCGCCCTGGCGTAGCGCCAGTAACCGCTGATGTTTGGGAAATTGGGTAAAAGCGCCATCCTGCAGCACGGTCGCCGAGCTAAAACGCCACTGGAAATCCTGCGCTGCAACAGTTGCGTGCAAAGGAAAAATCGCCAGTTGCCGGGTTTCGCCGCCAGCCCATTTACTGACCGGCATCGCTGCGGCCGGGATGATTTGCACGTTCACGCTGTTATTATTCAAGTACTTATTGTCCGCGCCATTGCGCATGACATAACGAATCATGTTTTTCGAGGCTGAGCAGAATACGCGCCAGCACTAGATCGGCGCCACCGTGCTCACCAGTTAAGCCGATTAAGGCTTCAAAATGCAGTTCTGGTTCCAATTCGGCCTGGATCAAGTCGACCCAATCGGCGGCGGGAGGCACCAGATCAACATAAGCGCGGCTTTCATAATGTTGTTGATATAACTGATAATCTTCGGCGGATAAATTCTCAGAGGCCAGCTCTTCAAAGATGCTAAAAGCGTGGTCGCATAATTCGTCCATGGTCCACAGTTCTAATTCAGAACCTTTTGCTGGCGATTCGCTAGGTGAGTCAAGTGACATAAAAGCCTCGTGGCTGAAGGAAAACCGCAGTATAACAACAACTGCGGTTGGGTCTCCAGCGATCATCATCACCCGCTTTTAAGCCTGCTGTAATTATGCCTGCTGTAATTATGCCTGAAGTACTTATGCCTGCTGTACAGCCGCCACAGCCTTAGGTTTGTCCTGATAATGGCGGTTGTACCACAAGGTAAAACTAATCCCGATCACTGAAGGTAATAACCAGCTGGCCAGCTGGCCATTCTGTGACAACTCAAACAAATTACGGCCGCCAAATACTGCAAACGCAGTGTAAATCGCGATGGCAGATCCCAACATGCTGCCGATATGTTCCCGCAACAACATCATTTTGCTGACTTTTGCACGGAAAATTAACCGAAGCGCCCCGACCGAAGAAGCCATCGCCAGTAAGCTGAACGCGATAAACAGCGGTTGTGACCGACTCACCCCCAGCCACAACACATAAGCTGCCCATGGCAGCAGCAGCCCAATCGGCAGCAAATGCAGTGGCTGTTTTAACAATTGCCGATCCAATCCGGATTTCAACACCAATACTGCCTGACGGATGGCGACCCAACTTAATAAACTAAGTAATCCCAGAAAATGCCAGAACGCCCGGATGTTTGCGGCCAGCACCTCCGGATCAGCACCTGCTTTGAGGAGTTTTGCTTTAAAGTACAACGGTGCTGCTATCACCAGCACACAGCTCAAAATGCCAGACATCGACACCCCATACAGCAAATACGCATAATACCGACCACTCTGCCGGTGCAATGGGCTGCCTTTTTTCGCCAGCATCGGTAACCAGAACAAGGCCAGCGCCAAACTGCCAGCGACAATATGCGCCCAAACTAACCATTGATGGATCAATAACATAAGATTCTCCTGCGTAATCTGCTTTTCTCTAAAGTGACTGCAGATTAAACCGCGACCGCCAAGTGCTGTAGTGCCACAAGTCATATTCGACACAATGACTTGTGACCTATTGCCGCTTACCGGGCCAGACGGCATACTTTGCACATCCTTGGTTTTTATGTGCCCTCCCCCTTATGGAAATTGCCTTTTTACATCATGGCCGCAGTCATAATCCACTGCGCCGCTCCTGGTTTGCCAAAGAAAACTGGGCTGCCATCATTACCTGGGCCGCTTTTAGTTATATTCAACTGATGGCAGTGAGCCGGAGTGATGGCCTGCACAGCTGGCAATCGATTGTCATCGCATTGAGCATGCTGTTGTTTATTGTGTTGTTCTTAGCATCACAACAAGATTTATCATTAAAGCGGCAATGGTTACAGCTGGGCTCGATGTGGTTGGTACTGGCACTTAATTCAGCCTTGGTCAGTGACGGCTTTACGCCGGGTCTGGCGGTACTGTGGGTTGCGCTGCTGCCGTGGTTTGTGCCGGAGCGCTGGTTGTACTGGATGGTGGTGCCGGCGTTGGCACCTCATGCTTTGGTTTCATTGCTTGATCAACCGCATATCGGCGATTTTATTATGCTGCTGACCTGTGGCTCTTTTCAGTTTTTTGCTATTTTTGCGATGAGCAAAGCCCGCTCGGAATCACTGGCACGTGAAGCGTTACAACTGACGCATCAGCAATTATTAGACGCCCAGGGCAAACTCGCCGAACAAGCCGCCGACACCGAACGGCTACGCATAGCCCGCGATTTGCATGACAGCTTAGGCCATCATCTGACCGCGTTGGTGATCCAGCTGCAAGTCGCTGAATATCAGGCCGATCAAGCCCATCAACCGCAGTTACAGCATTGCCACCAACTGGCAAAACAGCTGCTGCAGGATATCCGGCACAGTGTGTCGCAATTGCGTGAACCACAAAAACCACATCTGGCCAGCCAGTGTCGTGCGTTAGCGCAGAATTTCCCGCAGCTAAAACTGCAATGCCAAATCAGCGCCGAGCTGGAACTGGATCCACTGTCGACGGCGTTGTTGTTCCGGGTTTGTCAGGAAGCGCTGACTAACAGTATTCGCCATGCCAGTGCCAGCGAAGCCACAGTTGAAGTTTGGCGGCATCGTGCAACCGTGCATTTACGCTATCAGGACAACGGCCAGTGCCCACAGTGGCCGCTGCCAGAAGGCAATGGTTTACAAGGAATGCGTGAACGGATTGAAGAAGCCGGTGGCAAATTGTTGCTCAGCCGTCCAGTGCAATCGCTACAAATTGACGTGGAATTAACGGAGGCCGCAGCATGATCCGCATTGCAGTGATTGACGATCAAACACTGGTACGACAGGGCATTGTCAGTCTGCTTAGTCTGGCCGCAGATTTATCGGTGGTGGCGCAAGCAGCCAATGGCGCCGGTATTGTTGAACTGATCCAGCAACATCAGGTCGATGTGGTGCTGATGGATATTCAGATGCCGCAGGTCAGCGGTATTGATGCGCTGCATCTACTCAATCAGGCCCAAAGCAAAGTACCGGTGATTATTCTGACCACCTTTGATGATAACGACCGGGTGCTGCAAGCGATGCAAGCCGGTGCCCGCGGTTATTTACTCAAAGATGTGGCGCTGGAACTCTTGGTCGATGCTATTCATACCGTGCACCGGGGCGGCAGCTTGTTGCAACCGGCGATCACCGATAAAATTCTGGCGTCTTTTTTACAACGTAAATCTGATGAACCTTCAGCCGAAGATCAACAGGCCGAAGCCTTATCCGGCAAAGAGCTGGAAATTCTGCGGTTACTCGCCACCGGTTTTAGCAATCGCGAAATTGCCGCGGCGGTGTTTAAATCCGAAGGCACGGTGAAAAATCAGGTGTCGGCGATTTTAGCCAAATTGGGGGTGCGGGATCGCACCAAAGCAGTGTTAAAGGCGATTGATTTGGGGCTGTTGGGTTAACACGACTAATTCGCGGCACTATTTCACGGCACTAATTCGCGGCACTAATTCGCGGTACTGCTGCCGCGAATTTGTTTATTGACGTGTTTATTGACGTGTTCATTGGATTAAGCACTGAATGAATTAATTTTTATTGGAAACAACCATGTCACAACACCTCAGTCTGGTCAGCATTCTGGTCGACGACTATGACCAAGCGATTGAATTTTACACGCAAAAACTAGGCTTTGAGCTCAAAGAAGACACACCACAAGGCGACAAACGTTGGGTCGTGGTGGCACCACGTGGCAGCTGCGAAAGTGGTATTTTGCTGGCCAAAGCCAATAAACCAGCACAGCAAGCCCTCGTCGGCGGCCAGGGCGTAGGCCGGGTTTGGTTATTTTTACACACCGATGAGTTCTGGAGCGATTATCAGCGGATGCTGGACGCAAACGTGCAATTTCTGGAGCAACCGCGCGACGAAAGTTATGCGATCGTCGTCGTTTTCCAGGATCTGTACGGCAATAAATGGGATCTGCTACAAAGAAAGTAATCACACAATCTTCACACAAATCAGCCATCTTGACACAACAATGTAGTGATCTTGACTACACTGATACCACTGGCGCTGCCAGTGTTCATCCTCAAGGAACCACTTTACTGTCAGATGGAGTCTGCCATGCCACATCAAACTATCGTCCTGGAAGTCAGCCACTGTTTTGAATTTGACGCCGGCATTGTGTTTGATTGTTGGCTGGATGAACACCGGGCCGGCCGCTGGATGTTCGCCACGCCAACCGGTAAATTGCAGCACATCGACATCGACGCCCGGGTTGGCGGTCGTTACAAGGTGATTGAACATCGCAACGGCGTGGATGTACTGCACACCGGCGAATACCACTTAATCGACCGGCCGCAGCAATTATTTTTTAGCTTCAGTACCGAAAGTGATTCACCGGAGCCTGATCTGGTCAGAATTCTCATTACGCCGATGCCCTTTGGCTGCGAGCTGACGTTACGCCACCAAATGTGTGCGCAGTGGCAACCACATCAGCAGAAAATTGTGGAAGGCTGGACCAATGTTTTAGTTGGGTTGTCGGCGGAGCTGAATCGTAGTGGTGGTGCTAACAGTCTGGATTAGCCATTCCCAGAGTTCAGGTTATAATCGCTAGCCGTTATTTCTCATGGATTTGTTATGTACCGCTGCCCGCTTTGCCAACTTGCACTTCTGCCAACAGCTTCCGGCTATCAATGTGCCAACCGCCATCAGTTTGATCGGGCCAAAGAAGGGTATGTCAATTTGCTGCCGGTACAGCAGAAAAAGTCTTTGGATCCAGGTGATAGCGCCGAGATGATCCAGGCCAGACGCAATTTTCTTGAAGCTGGTTTTTATCAGCCGTTATCGGATGCGGTGAATGAGATGCTGGCCAGCGTACTACAACAGCAAACGGCGCCAAAGATACTTGATATTGGTTGTGGTGAAGGTTATTACAGCAACCGGTTACAGCGTTTTATCCAACAGCAACACGGTGCCGCGGTGCACAGCACAAACCCGCCGGTAGTCACTTTATACGGCATCGATATTTCCAAAGCTGCGATTAAAGCCGCTGCCAAAAAATACCGCCAGCTGCAATTTGCGGTCGCAAGCAGCTACCACTTACCCTTTGCTGATCAAAGTTTTGCTGCTTTATTACGCATTTATGCGCCGTCACAAAGCAGCGAGCTTGCAAGAGTTTGTGAAGCCTGTGGCTGGCTTTGCACCGTCACCCCTGCCCCACAGCATTTAATTGAATTAAAACAGAAAATTTATCAGGAGCCGCGGCTTCACAGCGCTGAAATTGCCGAAGAAGCGGGTTTTAGTCATCAACAGCGCCAACAGTTAAGCTGGAACTGGCAACCGCACTCAGCAACACAACTCGAGCAATTGCTGCAAATGATCCCGCTGGGCTATCGGTTAACTGCAGAAGTGCGACAGCAACTGATGGCCGAACTTCCCGCCATCACGCTGGATTTTTATCTGGATTTGTATCAGCGCCAATAAACGTCAGCGGCCTATCAAAGGCAACACAGCCAGCCTTAAGGCGCTGGCTGTTCCAAATCCTCAAGCGACCACAACGCCAACTGACTATCGTCAACTTCGGGCAGCTGCATCGGCACAAACCAAGGGTTATATTCTGCGTCTTCATCCGGCGTAAACAACGGTTCTAATTGCTGCGCCACTTTGCGTACTTTCTTTTTGCGTTTAACCGGCGCTGTAACTTGCGGCTGCGTATCCAGCATGGTGGCCCAGAAATAACTGGAAAGCTCTGCCACCAAATTGCTTTGCGCATTTAATAGCACCACTAACCCCAGACCTTTTTCGCTGGAATAGGACAAGTCCGTGCGATAGCCCCGTACCAAACCACCATGGTAATACAGTTTATGTTTACCAAACTGATAAATCCGGGTGCCCAAACCATAATGCGCCGTCGTGACGTACGGGCCAAAGGTACGGCCAGATAAATTATCTGAGGTTTTGATCCTGGGTTTTTGAATATCCTGCAGTACTGCCGGAGACTGCACCGCAGGTCGATGGCCAAGCTTGGCAATTAGCCATTTGCCCATATCCATGGCGCTGGCATTCACGCCCGCTGCTGGATTCACCCGATAATAAGTGGGTACAACTTTCGCCTCGCCCCAGCCTTTGCGGATCTTCACATGCGGCATGGCCCGGTTTTTACTGGCAAGGAAAGCGGAATAACCAACAGAAGCATTATGCATCTGCAGTGGTTTAAAAATACGTTGTTCGATCAGCCGTTCATACGGCGTGTTGGTGGTTTTTAACAGGACGGTTTCGATCAGGCTGAATAACACATTTTGATAGCCATAACATTTTCCCGGCTGACAACGTGGATTGATTTTGGCAAATCGGGGGAGAATTTGCGCTGGCGTCATATTGGCTTCAATCAAGTCATCAAAAGCGTTCGGGCTGACCCCAGAATTTTGCGCCAACAGATGTTCAATTTTTAGCTGAGCCGTCATATTAGGGTTACGAAACTTAAAGCCCGGTACATATTTGGTGACTTTATCCTGAAAGCTGAAGCGGCCCTCATGCGCCACTTGTGCCGCTAAACCACCGGCAAAAGTTTTGGAAACTGAAGCTAACCGGAAGACGGTATTGGCATCAATTTTCGCTTTGGCGCCACGTGAGCGCACCCCATAAGCGCCGACCCGGACAATTTTGTCATCTTTGACAATGACATACACACCACCAGGAATGTTATTTTTTGCCATTTTCCGACTGAATTCCTGGTGAAATTCATTGGCAAATTCATTGATCGATGGCGCAGCAGCGACCGAAGCCGACCACCACATAAGACTCGCCATCATTGTTAATCTGAGCATAATACCTTCTGGGATCCCAACATTTGCAGCAACGTCATCATAAAATGCAGCACAAGCCTGCTGAATCGACGTTCGGATCGGACCTGATTAATAATCATCGGGCCGGATCAGCGAGTGCCACTAACATCTGTGGGATCAATCTGTGAATTAAATCGGCTTTTGCCGCCGCGGAAACCAAATCCGGCTGCCAGTCACCCGAGGCATAAGGTTGTAATACCGGGCCTGCGCAATAACAAAAGGCTTCAAACCACTGGCCATTTGCGTCGACCCGCACTGGCGTTTTGACATAATGCCCGCAGTCCAGATCTTCAAAAAAATCTAATTTTGCGACCGATGCCGCATCAACATCTAACAACAACTGACCCGACTGCCGATAACTTGCTTCTTCCAGTAAAACGGGGACCGGAGTTTCGAGTGGGCTTTTTGACAAACCAAAACGGCGGTATCCCGGCAACACGGCTGGTAACATCTGAAAGTTTTTGCCGGTGATTGCCGAGACAATCTCCGGGAAGGTTAACAAACCATAGACAAAAATATGGGTTGGTTCTGTCACTTCAAACTCCTTTGGCGCTCTTCAGCGCTCTTCAGCATTGTCACGCCAGGTCAGGAACAGTCGCAAATCCAGTTCCAGCTGATGATACTGGGGTTCCATGTATTGGCACAATTGATAAAATGCTTTGTTGTGATCTTTTTCCCGCAAATGTGCCAGTTCATGCACCACCACCATTTGCAGTATTGGCAATGGCAGTTGTTTTAACAAGCTGGCGACACGGATTTCATTTTTACTTTTCAGTTTGCCGCCCTGCACCCGGCTTATTTGCGTGTGGGTGCCAAGCGCGTTATTGATGACATGAATTTTTGGATCAAACATCACTTTGCTGATGGGATCACTGCTTTTCATAAACTGCTGTTTTAGGCTGAGCGTCAGTTCGTATAAAGCTTTGTCGGTTTGAATGGTGTGTTGCTGTTCCGGATAGCGTTTTTGCAAAGTGCTGCCCAGTTTGCCCTGCAGCAGCAATTGGGATACTTGTTGCTGGATAGAGTCCGGGTAGGAACGCAGGTAAATCAATTCTTGCATGGCGGATTGGGGATCCCAGACTGAAACAGAAAACAACGTCTAGTTTACCGGTATCCACCACTCGACAACAGCATTACCACAGCATTTTACGGCGCGCAGTTTGGCGGTTGCTCGCTGCGCTGCAGTGCCAGAATTTGCCCTTGCGCCCCCGTCGTGACTTGCAACCAGTCACTTTGTTGCAATTGCTGCCACTGTGGCTCCGTCCACTGGCGCTGCAGTTTAAATTGGGCTAGCCACTCATTCGTTAATTGAAGCTGCATTTGCTGACAAACATCCAGGTGCCAGCCGTCTTCGCTAAACTGCCGCGACACTATCAACTGCCTTTGAGTCTGACTGTTTTGACTGGCTTGAAGATAATCCTGATACTTTTGGGTAAAAAGCGCCTGACGTTGCCCGGCACTGCTATCCGGTTTATCAAGTGACGTTGCTACCGTTTGCTGCGGGGTGAATTGGTGCACTTGCACCGGATAAACGTCGTTACTCTGACTAATTTGATAATAAGATTGTTCTTGCTGCAGCAACTGCCAGCCGACACCAAGCGCGCACACCGCCGTCAGTGCCTGAATATTTCGCCAGCTAACAAGCTGCAATATCCACGATATCAACCGCTGCCAGCTTGCAGTAGGCCGAGAGGTTGCGGCAATTTGTGCGGCCAGCTGTTTTTTAACGGCCATTGGCATCACATTTTGCTGCCGCGACTGCTGATACCATTGCTGCAGCTGTTGATCCAGTTCTTCGTCCGAACGTTTCATGGCTTGTCCTCCATTAAACTGGCCAAGGTCGTTTTGGCGTAACGCAACCGGCTTTTAACCGTTTCGGCGCTGCTGCTCGCTATCACCGCAATTTCAGCCAGCGAAAAACCTTCCAGCTGCAACAACAATGTTTCTTGCTGTAAAAATGGTAATTGTTGGATCGCCAAATCAAGTTGCCGTTGTTGCTGCAGCTGCGATAGTTGATGCTCTATAGCGTTCATTTCGCCCTCTGGAACTAACATGGTTTCAGTGATATCGGTAAACCCCCAGCGCTGCTGACGGCGAAACTCATCCAACAAAGCATTGCGTGCCAGGCAAAACAACCAGGTTTTAAAACTGCAATCGCCCTGAAATTGCTGGCGCTGTTCCAGTAGTTTTAACCAACTTTGCTGACTAATATCCGCCGCCAGTTCAGCATTACTTTGCCGCAGTAAAAAGAAATACAAGGCATCGGCATGCAGCATAAACAGGTTTGCCAGAAGCGCCTGGTCACCCGTTTGCTGATAGTCGGTCATCCACTGCTGGCTCTGCGCTTTAGCCAAACCCAACCGACCACTGATTTGTTTCCATCCCATCGACACCTCCGGCACCACTTGTACAACAGATACAACCAATCACATCACTTCGTTATTCCGTCCATCATACTGAAACAGTATTACTCCAAGCCATCCAGACTAAAATCCAGTTGCACCTGTAATCCGGTCCGGGTCGCCACTGCACCATCCAGCGTTGATGGCTGATATTTCCAGCGTTTTAGCGCACGGATTGCTTCTTGCTCAAATACCCGCTGTGGCTGTGCTGCAATGACTTCAATATCAGTCACACTGCCCGTGGCGTCAACACTAAACCGCAGCTGCACCCAGCCTTCAATACCGTCTCTTGCTGCAATCACCGGATATTTTGGATTAATCCGTACTATCGGCGACGGTTCGCTGTTTGGTGGTTGCTGCAGCATTGGCAAACCAGTGCCGGTGTTGATCAGGATTTCCGGCGCGGGCCCAACTGTTGGAAACATATCTCCAGCCACAGGTTCAGATAACACCGTTGTTTTTGGCGCGGCCGTGACCTTAGGTGGTGGTGGTTGTAATTTTGGTTTGGTTTCAGCTGGCCGCTCTTTTTTTGGATCAGCCCAGGCAACATCAATGACGGTCGTTGGCCTCGTTGATTGATAGGGTTCGGATGTCACTAAAGTCGCCATCAATTGAAATAGTGCCAAGGTTACCAACGTGGCGGCGCAAGCTGCGACGGCGAAACGCGGTTGAAATAATGGAGGCAAGTTGTTAGCTGTTGCCATGTTAACTGTTGTCATATTTGCTGTTGTCATCGTACAGATCCTTTTTTTCTATGCAGAGTCTGACCTTTGACGTTTGGACAGGGAAAAAGGGGTTAATTTTTAAAAAATAATGTCGTCGCTTTTAATCTACGAACATTTTTCATTGAAGAACGGAGGAAGGACCTTTAAGGTGATGGCATCACGAAACTGCAATAATCAACAGTCTGCTCGAGGAATTCAATCCATGACCCCCACATTCAAACATCTGCTAATGGCTGGCTGTATGCTGAGCTTCGTTGTTGGCGGTAACGCTCTGGCAAACAATTATCAACTGTTCCTGGTGCGCCACGCTGAAAAAGCCGCCACTAAGCCGGATCCAGCTTTATCAATTTGTGGTGAAATGCAGGCCAAAACGCTGGCGACTTTATTAAAAGACGTTGCACTGCCGCAGCTTTTTCATACCCCGTATCAACGAACCATGATGACCGCCCAAGCCTTGTCACAACCGGATCGCAAACTGCAGCCTTATGATCCAAGCAAACTGGCCGCATTTGCGGCGCAACTACAACAAAACCAACAATCGGCCGTGGTCGTTGGCCATAGCAACACCACGCCCGAGTTAGCAGCGTTGTTATCCGGTCAGCAAATTGCCGCGATGGCAGAAACCGAATACGGCATTATTTATCAGCTGGTGTTTTCAGATCAGCAATTGGTGGCACTGAATCGTTTGCAGTTGCCGCCGGTTGCGGCTTGTGTAGCAGCAAAGCCTTAACTAGCGCAGTTGTAATAAACACAGGACTTCGGCGTGATTGGTGTGCGGGAAAAAATCGAACAGTTGCGCCTGCAGCAGCTGATACTGGCTTAATAGAGCCAAATCGGCCGCCAGACTTTGCGGGTTGCAGCTTGAGTACAATACCCAGTGCGGTTGTAGCTGAGTGATGGTCTGACAAAGTTCCGCCCCCAGACCACGCCGTGGCGGATTGACCACCAGTAGATCCGGCGATGCTTGTTGCACTGCGGCGAACACCGCCGCATCCAAGGCCTGAAACTTTAAATTTGTAAGTCCCATTTGCAAGGCCGAGCGACTGGCACACTCAATCGCAGCGGCCGAAATTTCGATACCCGTCACTTCCCGGTTGGCATTTGCCAGATGCAACGCAAATCCACCCACACCGCAAAACAAATCCCACACCCGCGTGATCGGTAAATCGCAGGTCCAGTCACGCGCGGTTTGATATAGCTGTGCGGCCAGCTGCGGATTGGTTTGAAAAAAACTCTGTGGTTGCAAATATAGCGGCACATCGTTCAGCAGCAGCGGCAACATACTTTGTTCGGTGAGTATTATTTCTACCGTACCTTCCAATACCGCTTTGTGTTCAGGCTGCAGATTAACCGAGCAAACCCTGAGCTCGGGCCAACTGGCCTGCAGTGCTGGTAAATGTTTGCGAATAGCCGCAACGTGATTTTGCGAGCGCAGCACAAAGCGCAATAACCACTGCCCAGAATCAAAACTCTGGCTAAGTAAGATGTATTTCAACTCGCCTTTTTTGGATTCAATAGCATAAGGTTGCAGTTTAGTTTGTTGGATAAAGTGCCTGATCCTCTCAAAAGCTGTCGCAAACTCTGCCGGGTATAACGGACAATCTGCCAAATCAAGCGCTTGTCCCTGATGATTTATAATCCCCAGGATCGGTTCGTTGACACTGCCAAGCACGACCATTTTCGCTTTGTTCCGAAAGTGCGCCGTCGGACTCGCCACCGCAGCTAACATTTGAAATGGTAGAAAAGGCGCCAACATTGCAGATAATACCTGCTGCTTTTGCTGCAATTGCAAATCATAAGGTGTCGCCATGAAGGCACATGAACGACAGGTATCAGCAATAAAATGAGCGCAGTGCATAAAGGCCCCCTGCTAAACGGTGAACACCGCGGATTCTAGCAAATCCACGGTGTATTGGCTCGCATGCTAAAAACCGCAACGAAAGTAGCACAGATTTAAGGATCGCTTAAAACAACAAAGCCCCACACTTTCGTGCGGGGCTTTGTTGATGTATCTGGCGGAGAGAGAGGGATTCGAACCCTCGTTAGGGATTAACCTAAACACACTTTCCAGGCGTGCGCCTTCAGCCACTCAGCCATCTCTCCGGAACTTGCTTGCGCAAGCGCGGCTATACTAGGTAAATTCACCGCACCGCGCAACAACAAATTGCAATAACCGGGCTTTTCGCTGTTATTTTCAGCAAAGCCGCTGTTTTAGCAATTAAGCGTTGCCTTTAACCGCGACTCTGTTGGTTTTGGCAAAACTTAACATCCGATCCAGTGGCAACAACGCTTGTTCGCGCAACACGCCGTCGACAAAAATTTCGTGGCCGCTGGCGTCCGTTAACGCCTCTTCAATCGCCTTCAGACCGTTCATCGCCATCCAGGGACAATGAGCGCAGCTGCGGCACGTTGCGCCGTTACCGCCGGTTGGAGCCTCGATAAAAGTCTTATCAGGCATCGCTTGTTGCATCTTGTAGAAAATGCCTTTGTCGGTCGCCACAATAAAGGTATCGTTTGGCATGGTTTGACTGGCTTTGATCAGTTGGCTGGTAGAACCAACCGCATCCGCTAAATCGACCACAGCGGCCGGAGATTCCGGATGTACCAACACTGCGGCATCTGGATACTGCTTTTTAAGCTCGACCAAGGCATTGGCTTTAAATTCGTCATGGACAATACAAGCGCCCTGCCACAACAACATGTCGGCGCCGGTTTGCTTCTGTACATAAGCGCCTAAGTGTTTGTCAGGTCCCCACAAAATCTTTTTACCTTCGCTGTCCAGATGTTCAATCACATCCAGTGCAATCGACGAAGTGACCACCCAGTCGGCACGGGCTTTGACAGCAGCAGAGGTATTTGCATACACCACGACCACGCGGTCCGGATGGGCGTCACAAAAGGCCGAAAACTCGTCTGCCGGACAACCTAAATCCAGCGAACAGGTCGCTTCCAGGGTTGGCATCAGTACAGTTTTTTCAGGCGTCAGGATTTTTGCCGTTTCGCCCATGAATTTCACACCAGCGACAATCAGCGTCTTGGCCGGATGCTGATTCCCAAAACGGGCCATTTCCAAAGAGTCAGAGACGCAGCCACCGGTTTCTTCAGCTAACGCCTGAATTTCCGGATCGGTATAGTAATGGGCAACTAACACCGCATCTTGCTGCTTTAATAATTGTTTAATACGATTTTTGTAGGCTTGTTTGTCGTCAGCGCTTAATGGCAACGGCTTTTTCGGGAAGACATACTCAAGTTCATTAAACTGCATTGCTTGATTCATGCTGACCATCCAACAATCAAAGGGTGGCATATTATACACGGGTTTTGTGAGGAGAAAAACTATCGGAGAAAGTGGTGGGTCATGATGGATTTGAACCATCGACCAACGGATTAAAAGTCCGCTGCTCTACCAGCTGAGCTAATGACCCCAAACG